>Ga0209162_1000901_pt1 | contig 30826 bp, 22 predicted proteins | sample YNPNPMetaG_FD_187121 | JGI IMG/M metagenome (GOLD analysis project Ga0209162, IMG submission 187121) | Anoxygenic and chlorotrophic microbial mat microbial communities from Yellowstone National Park, USA - YNP NP MetaG (SPAdes) (version 2) ...
TCGGGACCCCCACCCGTTCCGTCGCGTGGTGCCCCCGCGCCGCGTCTCTGGGGCGGGCTTCCGGTCGCCTTCGCCGGTTCGGGGGCGGCGCGTCAGCCCCGGCGAGGGACCGTTCGGTCGCTGCCTTCCACCTCCACGATTCGCACCGCCACCCCGCGCCGCCGCGCGTACGCCACCGTGGCCCCCGTGCCGCTTCGGGGGTCGCCGTCCCAGAAGGCCACGACCAGCGAGGCTCGATCGACCATCCAGCGGTTGCGCGCATGGTACGCGCGCCAGCCGTCCGCCGCATCGATCGGCCGTCGCAGCTCGACCACCTCGTCGGCCCGGCGCGAGACGTCGCGGGTGGCGAGCGGCTGGACGTCGAGCGTGTCGGGGAGGACCACGACCAGCCGGGGCCGATTCCCGCGGCGGAGATCCAGCGCGGCCCGCAGCGCCTCGGTGTCGGCCCCCAGCGCTCCGCCGAAGTAGATCGTCTCGACCTCGTCGTCCGCGAGCAGCTCGCGCAGGACGCGGCGAATGACCACCCGGTCCGCCGTCGTCAGCCGCCGGTTGCCGGTCACCGCGACGCGCCGCGGACCGGCCACCGCCGCGCCCGGCAGCTCGACCGGCTCCCCCGCCGACGGCCCGTCCAGCTCCTCCTCCGCCTCGGCCAACAGCTCCCGCGCCTCGTTCCGCGCCCCGCCCCGCGGCGCGCGACGGTCGCCCATCGGTCCCCCACCGCGACGGCGCACCGCCGGGACGAACGGGTTGCGCGGCCTGCTCGGCGACATGACGGCCCGACCCCGCGTCCCCTATTCTTCGTCATCGCGCCAGGCCGGAAGCCCGGTCGCGCCCCGGGCGTCGACCCCGGGCCGCGCGGGCCGCCCGCCGGCCGGCTCCAGCCGCACCTCGATTTCGACGTCCCGGGCCAGCGACACCGTCCGCTCCCACGGACGGAATCCCCGTCCGAGCACCTCGATCCGCACCTCGCCCGTCCCCCGCGGCCGCCGGACCGTGGTCCCCGCGTGCCGCTCGCCGTCCACCCGCACGACGGCGCCGCGCGGCACGCCCCGCAGCTCGATCCGCACCTCGGAAAACGCCTCCGCCGCGTCCTCGCCGACCTCCGCCGCCGGGGACTCCGCATCCGCCGCCGGGCCGACGTCCGCTGGCGGAGACGACACGGCCGGCGGCGCCGGCACCGGCGCGACCGGGCGCGGCGGCGGCACGGCCGCCACGGCCGGACTCGCCACCACCTCGCCCCGCGGTCGGGTCCGGACGGCGGGAGCCGACGCGCGCCCGCCGCCCTCTTCGTCCGCACCACCGCGCGCGAACAGGACCGCCAGCCCGACCATCGCGATCGCACCGGCCAGCACTCCGACCACGCCGATCCACCGCCGGCGCCGCGGGCGAGCGGCCGTGTCCGCCAGCACCGCGTGCCCCATCCGGCTCTGCGACAGGGGGGAGGCCACGGCCGTGTCGCCGGCCGCCCGGTTGTCTCCACCGCCTTCGCCGGCCCTCGACCCCGCCGCCGCGCGATCCGACATCGGAGCGGGCGTTCCACCCGGACCCCTCCCGATCGCCTCCGTCGGGGCCAGACCGCCGGGTGCCGACGCCCCCGACGGCGACGCCCGCCCGCCCGGCGGCGAAGAGACGCCGGAAGCCGACGGGGGGACCGGGGCGGGCGTGCCCGAGCCGGACGACGACGGAATCCCCGGCACCGTCTCGCCGGATGCGACGATGTCGGCCGGCTTGAGCGACGTTCCGCTCACGGCGGCGAGCAGCGCCTGGCGCATCTCGCCCGCGTTCCGATAGCGCAGCGCGCGGTCCTTCTGCGTCGCGTGCAGAATCACGTCCTCGACCGCCGGCGGCGTCTCCGGCCGCAACACGCTCGGCCGCGGAAACTCGTCCAGCAGGATCGAGGACAGCAGTTGGTTGTAGCTGTCGCCGTCGAACGGCGGCTTCCCCGTAAGCATCTGGTACAGGATCGCGCCCATCGCGTAGACATCGACTCGCGCATCGAGGTCCTTGAGCCCGCGCGCCTGCTCGGGGGACATGTAGTACGGGGTGCCGAGGATCGTTCCGGTCTGCGTGAGCGTCGCGTCGGGGCGGTTCTCGTGCAGCATCTTGGCAATCCCGAAGTCGAGCACCTTGACGAAGTCCTCGCGGTCGCCCATCCGCACCAGGAACACATTGTCCGGCTTGAGGTCGCGATGGATCACGCCGGCCTGGTGCGCCGCCGCGAGCGCCGCGAGGATCTGGGTCGCGATGTCGAGACACCGCCGCAGGGGCATCGGCCCGCCGGCGCGCAGCACCGCGGCGAGCGACTGGCCGCGCAGCATCGGCATCACCAGGTACGGGATGTTGCCTTCGGCGAACCCGACGTCGATCACCTCGCAGATGTTGTCGTGACCGATCCGGCCCGCCGCCCGCGCCTCCCGGTCGAAACGCGCCAGCGTGTCGGGCTGCTGCGCCGCCTCCGGCGACAGCACCTTCACCGCCACCGTTCGCTCCGTCTGCTCGTGCACCGCCTCGAAGACGCGACCCATCCCGCCGGCGCCGATCTGGCGCAGGAGCCGGTACTTACCACCGAGGATGGCGCCTTCGAGCTTCATCCGCGCCTCAGAAACGCAGCTCCAAGCCGCCGACGCCGAAGGAGACCTCGACCGGCGCCCGCGCCGTCGCCCGTCCCCGTTCGCTCCCCGACGCCGCAACGGACGGCGGCGCCACCAGCCGCTCCGGATGCCCGACCGTCACCGCGCCGACATCCAACGCGTCCACGACCACCATCAGGATCGCCGCCGCCGCCACCCCCCCGCCGAAGAGCCACTCGAAGAAGCTGACCCACGGCAGGTCCCACCCCTTCTCCTTCCACTTGTCCTCGTAGACGAAGTAGGTCAGCATCCCGGCCAGCAGCCACGCCGGCCCCTGGGTGGAGGCCACCAGGATCGCCAGATCCAGGTCCGGATTCTCCCGATTCTGCTCCAGCAGCCAGCTTACCAGCGGCTGGTGCCGACCGGTCGCGTAGACGTAGCACTGGTAGTCGGCGTCGCTGATGCCGTACCACTCCTGCTCGGAAACCCCCTCCGGCGGACCCCAGAGCGGCGGGGCCGGCGGCGGGGATGGCGCGACCGGCGGGGGCGGCGGCGTCGGCTCCGGCGGCACGACCTGCGCCAGCGCCAGCTCCACCGTCGCCGAGGAGCCCGCCGGCACGTTCACCCGCTGCGGCACCCCGTCCCACGCCTCGTGCCGCGCCTCCACCACGTGCCATCCCGGCCCCACCTCGACCGGAGCGGACAGCGGCGACCGGCCCACCACCTCGCCGTCGACCAGGATCTCCGCCCCTTCGACGTTGACGCGGATCTCCAGCCGGCCCAGCTCCGCCCGCATCTGCGCCACCAGCTCCTCGGCCCGCGCCCGCATCTCCGGCGGCGCGTTCGGACCCGCCTCCCGGAGGTACTGTTCCAGCGATCGGAGCGCCGGACCGAACTCGCCCAGCGCGTGATGGCACAACCCGAGCGAATACAGCGTGCGCAGCGACGGATACAGCCGGTAGCTCTCCTCGACGGCGGCCCGCGCCGCCGCGAAGTCCCCCGCGTCGAACGCCGCCACGCCGGCCTCGTACAGCTGCCGCGCCCGTTCCCGCGGCGACGGCTCCTCCGCCGTTTCCTGCGCGAGGGCCGGCCACGCCGCGGCGAGCACCAGCCACACCGCCCCCACCACCACGCCGATCGGCCGTCCCGGCCGCACTTCCGCTCCCGCACGTCTCGACGTCCGCATCGCCCGGAATGCTACCCCCGACCTTCGCGGGCGCGCAACCGGAACCCCGCAAGCCGCGTCTCCGGCTCCGCCTTCGGCGACGCGCCGCGCTTCTCCCCGCCGGGGGGAAGAAGCGCACGGCGATCCTCACTCCACGGGGTAGCCCGCCGCCTGCCACGCCTCGATGCCCCCCTCCAGCACCCGCACGAAACGATAGCCGTGCGCGACGAGCGTCTCGGCGACCCCGGTGCTGCGCACTCCCCGCCGGCAGTAGATCGCCAGGTCCGCGCACAGGTCGTGGTGCAGGTACTCCTCGATCGCCGGCACGTCGGTCCATGGAAGCTGCGCGTCCGTCCCGGGGATCTGCGGAATCACGTCGTCGAACACGTTGATCAGGATCCGGTCGCGCTCCTCGAGCAGCGCGTGGAACTCCGCCGGCGACAGGACCCGCGGCGTGTCCCACCCGACCCTCGTCGGGTCGCACACCTCGCCGCCCGCGTCCCCCGGCGGAACCTCCCCCGCGAGATCTTCCCCGGCCTCGCCGAGGCTCGTCTCGTCCGGCTCGTCGACCTCCGCCGCCGACTCGCCCCCGGACCCTTCGTCCGACGCCCCGGCGTCCTCGACGACGCGGTCGCCGCCCGGGTCGGTCGCACCATCCTCCGCCCCGATTTCCGCAGCGACATCGCCGGCCGTGTCGGCCGGGCGAGCGTCGTCGCCGCAGCCGGGCGACCCGGAACACAACGACAGGAGGCAAGGCAGACCACGCAGGATTCGGTTCATCGTCCCACCTCCGACCGCGGCGCGCTCCGCGAGCTCACGGCACCCCGATCACCGGCTCGACCCGCTGGCCGTCGGCGGTCAGTTCGACCGCCGCCGCCGGGGAACGCACCGTCGTCCCGTCGCTCCGCACCAGGCGGAACGTGAACGAACGGCCGACCGGCACGTCGCGAATCTCGAACGCCCCCGCCTCGACGGTCGCCGCCGGCAACGCCACGCCCGGGCCATCGACCGCTCCCGCCGCGGGGTCACCGTCCACCGCCAGCACCGCCACGATCGCGCCAGCGCCGGTCCCGTCGAGCGTCCCGGCGATCGTGCCGCGACCGGTCGCCCGGAGCGTCACCGCGAGGTCGGATTCCACGCCGCCCTCCGTCAGGTCGCGTACGATCGTTCCGTCGTCCGTCCAGGTCCGCAGCTCGTTCCCCCGGCGATCCCAGACGTACGCGACGAACTCGAACCGCCGCTGCACGCCCACCGGCACGTCCACCGTGAACTCGACCACGCCCCGCGGCGTCGAGGCCCCGCGTTCCGGCCAGCCGGCGACCACGGGCGCCTCCATCCCCGGACCGCTGACCCGGACCTGCACGCATGCCGGGACCTCGTCCAGGCGCAGCAGACCGTCCGCGTCCCGCGGTCCCCACAACACCTCGGCCGGCAACTCCAGATCTCCGAGATCGAGGGCGACGCGCACCGAGGCGACCCCCGCGTCCCCCTCGACGAGACAAGCGGCGCCGCCGGTCGCCGCACACGCCGCGACCGCGACGAACCACCCCCCGCAAGAACGCCCTGGCGCCATCAGTATCCCTCCAGCGTCACCTGGATCTGCACGCGGTGGCGCGAGCGATCGATCTCCGTCTCCGGCAGCTCCGTTCCTTCCGGCCCGGAGGCCTCGCCGCCCGTGCCGCCGGTGTCGAGGCACGCCGCGGCGCCCCCCGCCTCGGCCCCCTCCCCGCCGCCTTCCGCCTCGCCCGACTCCGATCCGCCCAGCACCCCCTCCGCGGCGGACCACGGGTCGTCGTCCGGCGGTGGCGGCGCCACGGGCGGCGCCGCGCCCGGGAGGTCCAGCCGCGCCTCCGACGGATCGAGCGGCACCCGCTCCCCGGACCCGGCGAACAGCGCGCAGGCCCCGGCCTCCACCGCGCCCAGGTCGTCGACGGTCGCCGTCCCCTCCTCCACGCACAGCCGGACCCGGTCGCCCTCCACTCCCAGCCGCGCCAGGCCGGCCTCCAGACGCACGGTGCGCGGGCCGACGCCCACCGAGACGACGCGGACCGCCGCCACCTCGACCACGCCCGCCGTCACCCGCCCCAGACGCACCACCGCCGCCTCGCTCGCGCCGCCCGCCGCCGGCTCGAACGCCGCCCCGGGCGCCACGCGCACCACGGCCGTCCCGGCGAACACCACGTCGCGCGACGCGTCGAGGCCGAACGCCGCCGCGGGGAGCCCCAGCAGCCACGGCAGCCACAGCGGCGGCAGCGGCCGGAGCGCCACCCGGCGGAGCCCGACCCGTTGCGCCGACGGCCGCCCGCCCGGAGAATCGCCCGGCAGCCGAACCTGCGTCCGCCGCTCTCGGGATTCGCGGGCGGCTCGCCCGGACCGTGCGCCGCTCATCGAAACACCGCCTTCACCGCCAGGCCGGCCACGTCGCGCGAATAGTCGAACGCCGCCGTCGTGGAGAAATGCTCGGTGTGGGACCACGAGATCTCCATGCCGAGGAACTCCCAGATCGTCCGTCCGACGGCCACGGTGGCGGTCAGCGCGTCGTCCACGCGACCGGTGCCCCAGCCGGAGTAGTAGGCGCTGTCGAAGTGATCCTGGTGTTCGTAGTGCAGCAGGCCGAGGAACTCCAGCTCCCACGGGCCGAGCGCCGACAGGGCGGCCGTGAGATCGAGGCCCCACAGGTCGTAGCCGCGACCGCGCGCGTCGTCGAAGCGGCCGCCGAGGGCGGCGAGCAGTTTCAGCCGCTGGCCGACGAACGAGAAATTCTGCCCGACCCGCGCCGTCGCGACGTGCGCGTCGCGACGCATGTCCGCGAACGCCGCGTAGCGGTAGGTCGCCTCGAAGAACGTCGACCAGCGGTCGCCCTCGTCCAGCGACCAGCGCAGCGTCCCCGCGTGCGCCTCCCGCCAGGCGTAGAAGTCGGGGTCGTCGGTGAGCGACCCGCCATCGAGGAACCCGATGTCGTAACGATAGGAGGCCTGCAACGCGTGGGTCCGCCCGTCCGCCGCGAAGCGGTAGCGGTAGCCGGCCGTGCCCGCCGCGGTCGTCAGGCTGAACTGCTCGGCCGGGTCGGCGAACTGGAAGGTGCGCGACGCGGCGAGCGTCCCGAACAACAGATGGGCGGGTGTCGACACCGGAGCCAACGTCAGCGACCCGCGCAACGCCAGTCCCCCGGCGTCGGCCCCCGGGCGATGCTCGGCCTCGTCGGGTTCGAGGATCACGTTGCTGTCGTACTGCCCGGCGATCGAGACGAAACCGGTGAGGAGCGGCAACAAATCCCACTCGCGCTGCACCAGCGCATCGCTCACCGCGGCCGCCGCCTCGGCGTGCGGCGATCCCGGTGCCCGCTCGACCGTCTCCGCCAGCTCGACCCGCGCCGCCTCCGTTTCGCCGGCCTTGGCCAGCGCGATCCCGAGGTAGTAGCGGGCGCGGGCGGCCAACGCGGGGTCGGCGGCAGCCTTCGCCAGCAGCGCGCGCGCCGCTTCCGTCTCCCCGAGCCGCAACAGCACCCGGCCCCGCTCGAAGGCCACCCGTGGGTCCTCCGGCGCCGCCTGCTCCGCCAGTTCGAGTTCGTCCGCCGCCCAGAACAGCTCGTCCCGCGCCAGATAGGCCAGCGCCAGGTCGAAATGGACCCGCGGCAGGGCCGCGTCGAGTTCGACGGCCCGCTCCAGCGCCGCAATCGCCTCGTCCCACCGTCCGAGCGCCGACAGGGCGAGGCCGCGGCCGTGGTGCGCCTCGGCGAGATTCCCATCGACCGCCAGCACCGCGTCGTACGCCGCCAGCGCCTGTTCCACGTCGCCCGCCGCCAGCCGTTCCGCCGCGCCAGCGACCGCGACGCGCACCGCCGCCCGCTCCGCGCCGGCCGCCGGGGGCGCGCACACCAGCAGCCCCGGCAGCAACACCGCCGTCACCCGACCCGTCCCGCGCCGCCGGAACAAGGGCCGCCGCATCACCGGCAACAACGGAACCCGATCGCGTTCACGCGGCTCGGGTCGATCGAGAACGAACACTGGTGCAGCGTGCGGGAATCGATGCAGTTGTAGGCACCGCCGCGGACCATGCCGTCGTCCGTCATCTCCCAGACGTTCCCGTTGATGTCGAAGACGCCGTACTCGTTGGTGCAGTCCGGGAAGGATCCGGTCGGCATGTAGTGGAAGCCACCGGGACCGAAGGCATCGATGCCGTTGCAGGTCGCCGCGTCATACGCGTCGCCGTAGCAGTACTCGGTGTCGTCCGGCCCCCGGCACGCCGCGACCCACTCCGCCGCGTTGCACAGCCGCTTGCCCGCCGCCGCACAGGCGGCGCGCGCGTCCGACAGCGTCACCCGCGCCGGCGTCCACGGCCACGGCAACACTCCGGGACGCGACGTGGCGTACGACGGGTCCGTCCCGAACGTGGTCGCCGTGGCGTCCGGTCGCGACGCCTCCCATCGGTCGATGCAGAACGATCCGCCGGCCGTCGTCACCGGAACCATCTCCTCCGGACAGCAGACGATCCCCTCGTCGGTCGCCCCGTCGCAGTCGTTGTCCCGCTCGTCGCACGTCTCCTCCCCCGTCGGCTCGCAGGGGTACTCGCAACCGTCGTACGGCGAACGATTGATGTCCCACCAGCCCGCCTCGCAGTCGCCCATCCGGCAGCGACCATCGACGCACCGCGGCACGGCCCGCGGGAAGACGCAGACCGTGCAGAACGGGCCGCACGACTCCGGTGACGTCTTGTCGAACCCTTCGTCGGTCATCCCGTCGCAGTCGTCGTCCCGCCCGTTGCAGACCTCGTCGCCCGCCGGCGTGCAGGAGTCGCTCTCGCAGCCGTCGTCCGCCTCGCCGTTCGTGTCGTACCAGCCGGCGTCGCAGGAGAAGAAGCAGTCGCCGAAGTCGCAGCGCGCGGAGGAATGGGCCGGTTCGGGGCAGACGGTGCCGCATCCGCCGCAGTTCTCCGGGTCCGCCAGCAGGTCGAAGTCCTCGTCGGCCTGCGTGTCGCAGTCGTCGTCGCGCCCGTTGCACGCCTCGTTCCCTGCCGGGGTGCACTCGTACTCGCAGCCGTCCTCCGCCGCGCCGTTGGCATCGACCCAGCCGCTCCGGCACGGGCCCATCGAGCAGTCGCCGTGGACGCAGACCGCCTGGGCGTGCGCGAAGCTGCAGCCCGCGCAACCCGGCGCCGGAACGCAGCGGTTGCCCGAACAGATCTCCTCCAGTGCACACTCCTCCGTCGCCCGACACTCGAGCACGCAGCGCCGGTCCTCCCCACACACCATCGGTGCCTCGCAGTCCTCGTCCGTCCGGCACCGGCCCTGCACGATGCACCCGCCCACCGCCGCTCCCAGCAGCACCAGGACGACACCCACCGGCCGGCCGCCGCTCATCCGTGGCTCCAATCCGCCCCCCCTCTCTACCACACCCGCCATCCCGCGCAAGGCCTCCCCCGGCCGACAAACCCGTCCGGGCGGCGCCCGTCATTCCCACCCGCCTCGGGATGCTCCGACCGGCCGGACCGCGTGGAACAGTCCCGGCTCGCCCGGTGGCATCGCGCCTGCCGGTTTCCCGAGGCCTCTCCCCGCGAGCCGTCCTCCGAGTGGCCGACCTCCGGATCGGACCGCTTCGGCCCTGCCGAACAGAGCGCCACCCGGGAGAGTCGTTCGGAAGGGGTTCTACGGGCAAAGGCCCAGAACGCCGTTGCCAAGCAGATCCTGGCAGGAAACGCCGGCGCCGCAGGCCTCAGGAGCGTCGAGGTTGCAATAGCGGCGGCACGTCGGGGTGTCGCGGTCGAGCATGTAGCATCCGGACCCGGCCACGCAGTTGTCGCTCGCGCACATCCCGCCCGCCTCGACCGCCCCGACGGGGGAACAGTAGGTGAACAGGGCGAGTCCTGGGAGGACGCGGCAAGCGTGGTCGGCAGGGCAGTCGGTGCCGGCTGCGCCGAACGGGTCGCAGGGGGTGGGGGGGGGCGAGCACAGGCCGTAACCGGTTTCGGGGAGGAGGTCGTGGAGGCAGCCGAGCCCCGAGCCGCAGTCGTCGTTGCCGTAGCAGATCTGTTCGCAGGCGAGGCGCCCGAGGAGCGGGAGGCAGGCGGCCCGGGGGACGCAGTGGTCCTCCAGCGGGTTGCAGACGGAGCCGACCGGGGCGTCGCCGACCGATCCGCACGCCTCGGTGACGGCCGGCAGTACGAGGACGCGGCACTGTTCGGCGGGGTCGCAGCCGCACTGTCGGACGGGGTTGCACGGTCCGCCTAACTCCCCGACACATCCCGCCTCCGCTTCCTCGCCGTCGTCGGCGGCCTCGGCGTCGCCGCCCTCGGCGTCGCCGGCCTCGTCCTCCGGGGGGACGTCGGCCTCCGCATCGACGCCCGCCTCGGCGTCGGGAAACAGGAGATCCGGAAGGCAGACAAGGTCCGAACCGCCGGAGAGACGGTAGCCGGGAAAACACTCGCAGGTCGGCTCGCCGTCGGATCCAATGCGGCACCAGCCGCGGTCGAAGCAGGTGACGCCGTCGCAGGGGATCGAGGCGTGGTCCTCCACGCAGGTCAGGCCGACGGGATGGTAGCCGGGCGGGCAGGCGCAGTAGGCGTAGCCGACCTCCTCGACGCAGGTGCCGATACCCGAGCAGCTCTCGCCGACGCAGGAGCGCGGCGGACCGGCCGCATCGTCGCCGCAGCCGACGGCGAGGGTCGCGGCGATCGACGCGGAAGCAAGAACTCCGAGAACCCGCACCATCCTCGGTTCCCGTCGGGCGGGCTCCGGACGTCCCGCCCCCTGGAGCATAGGCAACCGGCGGGCGAGCCGCAAGGTCCCGTCCCTTTCCCGAGCCGTCCGCGATGTCGGGCCTTCGGATGCGAGCGCCGCCGGCGTGCGGTGTCGTGGCCGGCCCTCCCCACCGACGGCGGTGGGACTCGTCGCGGACCCCGCACCGCGCGGATGCCTCCTGGACCGGACCGGCGGTTTCCGGCCTGCACACCGGTCGGGCGGCCCGTCAGGCCGGCCGAGGCTTCTCCTCGAATCTGTGGCGGAGCACCGGCGTCCGAGCGGCGCGCGTCTCGTCGGCCCGACCGATGCAGGTGCGGTGCGGCGCGTGATGCAACTCGTCCGGAGCCGATCGGGCGAGCGCCGCGATTTCCTCGAGGGCGGCGACGAACTCGTCGAGCGTTTCCGGCGATTCGGTCTCGGTCGGCTCGATCATGATCGCGCCCTTGACCACGAGGGGGAAATAGACGGTCGGCGGATGGAAGCCGCGGTCGATCAGCCCCTTGGCGACATCCAGGGTGGACAGGCCCGTTTCCTTGTGGAGGTCGCGATCCGACAGGACGCACTCGTGCATGCACAACCGATCCTGAGGCGCGTGGAACGTTCCGCGGAGACGCGCGAGGAGGTAGTTCGCATTGAGGATGGCGGCCTCCGCGATGCGCCGGATGTCCTCGGGACCATGGTGGAGGAGGTAGGCGTAGGCGCGGACCATCACGCCGAAGTTGCCGTAGAACGAGCGCATCCGGCCGATCGACTTCGGCCGGTCGTACTCCAGGCGGAAGGTTCCGTCGGGATTCCTCTCGATCGTCGGTACGGGCAGGTACGGCTCGAGCTGCCGGCCGACGCCGACGGGGCCGGAACCCGGCCCCCCGCCGCCGTGCGGCGTGGAGAAGGTCTTGTGCAGATTGAGCTGCATCACATCGACGCCGAAGTCGCCGGGGCGGGCGATGCCGAGCAGCGCGTTGAGGTTGGCGCCGTCGCCGTACACCAGGCCGCCCTTGCCGTGGACGATCTGGGCCACCTCGGCGATATGCGTTTCGAACAGCCCCAGCGTGTTGGGGTTCGTGATCATGATCGCCGCCACCTCCTCGTCCATCCACCGGGCCACCACGGCCGGGTCGACGAGGCCGTCGGGTCCGGAGGGGATGGGGACGACGGAGTAGCCCGCGAGGGAGCAGGAGGCGGGATTGGTACCGTGCGCCGTGTCGGGAATCAGGACCTTCCGGCGGGGGTTGCCGCGGTCGGCGTGGTAGGCGCGCACCATCAGCATCCCGGTCAGCTCGCCCTGGGCGCCGGCGGAGGGCTGCAACGTCATGCGGGTGAAGCCACAAATCTCGCACAACCGTCGTTCCAGGTCCCACATCAGCTCGAGGGCGCCCTGGGCGAGGTGCGGGGGGGTATGGGGATGGAGGCGGGCGAAGCCCGGAAGCCGGGCGGCCCATTCGTTGACCTTCGGGTTGTACTTCATCGTGCACGACCCGAGGGGGTACAGGGCGGAATCCACGCAGAGGTTCCACTGGGAGAGACGGACGAAGTGACGCACCACCTCCGCCTCCGACACCTCGGGAAGCCGCGGCGGCGCCGTGCGTCGCCAGGCGGCGGGGAGATCGGGACCGGCCCGATCGTCGCTCACCATCCCCACGCCCACGTCGGGCAGTCGCAACCCCGTCCGACCCGGCCGCGAACGCTCGAAGATCAACGGCTCCCGAAACACAAGTCCGGTCGTTCCCACGTCGGCCATCGTTCTCCTCCGGCACACGAGTTTCGGCCGAGGGACGACCGGGGTCAAGACGGGTCGGGACGCCCGACGTCCGCCGTCGCGGTCCTTTGACCTGCCGGACAGCGCGCGGTGCGGCGCCCGAGGCGCGGATCCCCTCCGCGCGCCAGGGCCGACGACCCGGCATGCGGGACGCATGCGGGTGCTTCCCTTCGCCCGCGCGATCGGGTACAAGAAGCCGCATGGGCGAACCGGGCACGCGACCGGCGAGGAACGGAGCGGCGGTACCGGAGGGCATTGTCGTTCGCTGCTTCGCGCGAACGGACGTCGGGCTAGTCCGCGAACACAACGAGGACGACTTCCTCGTGGCCGACCTGACGCGCAAGGTCCGCACCCTGCTTCCCGATCTTCAACAGCACACACTCGGCCCCGGCGGCTCGCTGTTCGTGGTCTGCGACGGCATGGGCGGCGCGGCAGCGGGTGAGGTGGCGAGCCGGACCGCCGTCGACACGATCTTCGAGCGTCTGACCCAGGGCGATCCGCCCGCTAGCTGGGACGAGCTGGTCGGCCGCCTGGATCTCGCGATCATCGAGGCGGGCCATCGCATCTACGAGATGGCGCGCGCGGACCAGGAACGGCGCGGCATGGGCACCACCTGCACCGCGGCCGTCCTCATGGACGGCCGGCTGTTCGTCCACCAGGTCGGCGACTCGAGATGCTACGTCCTGCGTCAGGGTCGGCTGATCCAGCTTACCCGCGACCAGTCGCTGCTGACCCAGCTCATCGAGGCCGGGCAGGTCAAGCCGGAAGAAGCCGCGAACTTCGAACACTCCAACATCATCCTGCAAGCCCTCGGCACGACCGAGATGGTCAACACCGACGTGACGTTCCTCGACCTGCGCCGCGGCGACACGTTGCTGCTCTGCTCCGACGGCCTCTCCGGCATGGTGGACGACGATACGATTCGCTCCCTCCTGGAGGAGCACCCCGAGCCGGTGGCGGCGTGCCGGGCGCTGACCGAAGCCGCCAATCGGGGCGGGGGGGAAGACAACATCACCGTGATCGTGGCGCGCTTCGACGGCGCGGGACTGCCAGAACCGACGCCCGGCGAAACGCCGCGCCTGGAGCGCTACGCGAAGCCCCGGCCGCCGAACTTCGACCGCGTGCCGTACACCATCCCGGAACAGCGCTTCGCCGACGGCGGACCGGCCGTGCCGATGTCGCCCGAGGTTCCGCTGGGTGCCGTGTCGGTCGAGGGCATGCTGGGCGAGGGACCGACAACGGCTCGACCCGCGGGCCCGGTGGAGACCACCTTCGACGGCACGGGTTCGGACCTCGACGAAGCGCTCCGCGGTGCCGCCGAGGCGCCCCGGGTTGTCGAATGGTCCGACGAAGATGTGACGCTGGACGACCTGCCGCCTCCGGCTCCGCCGCCCCGGCCGCCGACGTCCGCCGCCGCGGCCCGCCCGTCCGTCCCTCCCGCGCGCCCGGCCGGCTCGGCCGCGCGTGCCTGGGGCGTCGTCGCCGTCCTGCTCCTCGCCCTCATCCTTCTGCTCCTTGTCTTCGACTCGGTGCGCGGGCACCGCGGCGCCGAAACCGACGCCGCGACGCCGGCGATCGACGTCACCCCCGTTCCGCCACCTCAGCCGTCCGGCCCTGCGGCGCCCCGGCACGCCCCCGCGGCGCCGGGATCGCCGGCCTTGCGTTTGCGGGACGACATCGACCTGCGCGCGGTTCGGAAGCACATCCGCGGCCTTTACCCTCCCCTCGACCCGCGCCGTCTCCGCCCCGACCCCGGCTCCCCCCCCGCGCCCCCGCGTTCCACGACCTCCCCCCCGGCGCCCGGCTCGTCGCCGTAGGAAGGGCAGGATGCCGATCGTCGTCGAAGTGCTGAGCGGTCCGCGCCGCGGGCACCGAGTCGTTTTCGACAAGCCGGTGGTCACCCTCGGCCGCCACCCCGACAACGACGTGGTCTTCGACGCCGTGTCCGAGACGATGGTTTCGGCGTTCCATGCCGAGCTGCGCGAGCAGGAGCCGGGACGCTGGATGATCCTCGACCGTGGTTCCTCCAACGGCACGTGGGCGGGCGACGACCGCCTGTCTCGGCTTGCCTTCGAAGGGCGCATCGAGGTGCGACTGGCGCGCGGGGGGCCGCGCGTCGCCCTGATGCCCCTCGTCGCCGTGCCGGCCCAGGCCGCCGACGCCGTCACGCGACCCGACGAACCGCCCCGGGCGCCCTTCCCCGCCGTCGACCCGCTCGTCGTCGCCCCCACCCTCGACACCCACGCCACCCCGTTCCGCCCTCCGGCGGGAGCGGATCGGCCGGCCCCGGTCGCGCCTCCCGACGGTGCGACGCCGTCGGGCCTTGGGGGGTCGAGGTCCGGACCGTCGGCGGAAGCGGCGCCCTGCCTCCCCTCCTGGCAGCGCCCCCAGCCGCTCGGCCCGCCGCCCGACGTCGCCGGCGGCGCCGCCCTCCGGCCGGGCATGACGGCGCAAATCCGATCGGTCGCCGGGGAGCTGGTCCGACGCTCCTCGCGACGGTTCTGGATCGCCGTCTCGGTGCTCGTCGCGCTGCTCGCGGCCGCCACCACCCTGCTGGCGCTTGTTCTCACCGGCGTCCTGGAGCTGGGCGCCGGTCCTTCCGCGGGGACGAGCCCCACCGGGGCGCGGGGCGGAATCGCCGAGACCGACGCCGCGGCACCCGCCATCGCGGCCACCCCGCCGGAACCACCGCAGGCCGCGGCGAAGCGCATCGTCGAGGAGAACCGGGACGCGATCTTCCTGCTGGGCGCGGAGGTTCTGGGGCGAAGCGAAGGTTTCTGCACCGGCTTCGCCCTCACCTCGCGAATCCTCGCCACCAACGCACACTGCGTGCTCGAGATGCAGAAGATCTGGAAGGTCCTGGGCGACGGGTTCGGGGTCTATGCCTACCAGAACGAGCATCCGGGCGTGAAGCACCGCGTCCGGTTCGCCCTGATGCACCCGGCCTACGTCGAGGACGATTCGGACACGATCTACCCCGACATCGGCCTGGCCGTGCTGGCCACCCGCACCGACCGGCACGTGCGCCTCGTCCCCAAGGAACGGGCCGCCGAGCTGCGCGTGGGCGACCGCGTCTACCTGCTCGGATTCCCCGGCGCCCTCAACAACACCGAGTCTCCCGTCGCGACGCTGACCGAGGGGATCGTCAGCCGGCTGACCGATCTCACCCAGCGCAAGGCGGACCCGGCCGGCGCCGTACTGATCCAGCATTCCGCGTTCACCACGAAGGGCACGAGCGGCAGTCCGCTGTTCGACGAGACGGGCGCGGTGATCGGCATCAACACCGGCTACTACCGCGGGGAGGCGGAACAGCAGCGGGTCGACCCGGTCACCGGACGGGTTCGCGACGAGGTGGTGACGCAGGACTTTCAGAACTACGCGATCGGGATGCGCGTCGATCTCGTCCACGACTTGCTGCGCCTTCTGTACGAACGGATTCCGGGTGTCCAGGATGTACCGGCATCGCCCGCCCCCTGAAGGAGAAGGGGTCGCGCGAGAGCGGGGGTCAGGAACGGCAGAATCCCGAGCGGGGTTGCGCCCCGCCGGATCGCTCGCCGGTCTTTCCGGTGACATCGTGCCGTGCGCGCTCCCCGGCCGCGTAGGGAGCCGCCGCGGCGGAAATCGTCCCGCTCGGCCCCTTTACAGGTCGCACCGCGGAGCGTAGGATTCGACGTCGCGACGGGGCGACGGAGCATGGCCAAGGTCACGATCATTTCGCCGGAGGGCTCGCGGGACGTCGAACTCGGCCCCTTCACCACGATCGGTCGGCACCCGGACAACACCCTGCAGCTCCTCGACCGCATCGTTTCCAAGAACCATGCCACGATCACGTTCCAGGGCGGCCAGTACCTGCTGAAGGATCTGCAGAGCCTCAACGGCACGTTCGTCAACGGGGTGCGCGTCTGGGAGCACACCCTGCGCGACGGCGACGACATTTCGATGGGCAACACGCGCCTGGTGTTCCACGACGAGCGACAGGGCGTCGCGGGAACCCGCGTTTCGATTTCGAGCCCCGACTCCACCGTCGCGGAGAGCCACATCCGCGACAAGATCGCCTCCCAGGCTTCCGACCGCTTCCTGCCCGCGGCCGAGATTGCGGACATCGATGTCCTGCGACGCGACTACGAGAAGCTGCGCATCACCCACGAGCTGCAGAAACAGATCGGCCTCGAACTCGACCTCGACCGCCTGCTCCAGACGATCCTCCGGTTGTCCTTCGAGTTCCTCCCGGCCGACCGCGGCGCCATCCTGCTGTACGACGAGACCGGCAAGCTCTACCCGCGCGTCGTCCGGACCCGTCGCGGCCGCAGCGACGAGGCGATCCACCTCTCGCAGACCGTGATCAACGTCGTCGCGACCGAACGCGCTGCGGTCCTCTCCTCCGACGCCATGATGGACGCCCGCTTCCAGTCCTCGAAGTCGATCATCATGCAGGGCATCCGCTCCAGCATGGCCGTGCCGCTGCTGCACGGAGAGAACCTGTTCGGCATCATGTACCTCGACTCGCAGCTTGCCGCCGGCGCCTTCACCCAGAAGGACCTTCAAATCCTGTCGAGCATCGGGACGCAGACCGCCCAGTTCATCCAGAACATCCACCTCGCCCGCAAGGTCGAACAGGACGCCCTGACCCGCGAGAAGTTCCTCCGCATGCTGTCGCCCAACCTCGCCGAACAGGTCCTGTCCGGCAAGCTCTCCGTCGAGCGCGTGGGCGTCTCGTGCGATGTGACCGTCATGTTCGCCGACATCCGGGGCTTCACCGCCATGAGCGCGGAGAAGAAGGCCTCCGAGATCGTCGACATGCTCAACGAGTACTTCGAGCTGATGGTCGAAATCATCTTCAAATACGAAGGCACGCTCGACAAGTTCGTCGGCGACGCCGTGATGGTCGTCTGGGGCGCTCCCGTCGCCCACCCCGACGACCCGGTCCGCGCGGTCAAGACCGCCATCGAGATGCTCGCCACGCTCGATGACCTCAACCGCGTCCGCGCCAGCCGCGGTCAACCGCCGCTCGCCGTCGGCATCGGCATCAATACCGGCGAGGGCGTCGCGGGCTACATGGGTTCCACCAAGAAGATGGAATACACCGTGATCGGCAACACGGTGAACGTCGCCTCGCGCCTGTGCTCCCGCGCCGGCCCTGGCGAGATCATCGTCTCGGAGATGACCTGGCAACGCCTCAGCGGCCAGTTCCCCGGCGAGTCGCTCCCCCCGGCGCAGGTGAAGGGCATCGCCAAGCCGCTCAAGATCTTCCGCATCCCCCACGATACCAGCCTGCGGCACTCCGCCAGCATGCCCGGCAACGCCGAACCCACGATCCAGGGCTGAGCCGCCGCGGAGTCCGCCGCCCGCCGCGCCCGAGCGCCGAACCGCCGGCCCGCCCGCCGGACACCCCCACCCCGGCGAAACGCTCTCCCGGCCCAGGGCACCGGCACCCCCCTCAAATCAGGATCGGATTGCACTCGAACATCTCGTCCAGGATCGTCTGCAGCGCCGCCGTCAGATCGTCCGCGTTCGACGCCTGGATCCACCGGCGAAGTTCCGTCCCGCCGTTCTCGGCGATCGCCGTGAGCTGCGCGTCGCTCACCCCCTCCCCAAACCCGATCACGAACGTCCGCACCGCCCGCTCGTCCCGCAACGTCCGCGTCGCCGTCACCAGCGCATCCGTCACCACCGCCTCGGCTTCCCTCTCGCAGTTCATCAGGCAGGCGAAGTCAAACAGCCCGCAGCGCGCCAGACAGTCAACGTAGCAGGTGTCCATCCCGTCCGAGACCAGCAACAGCGCGTTGTGGTACGCCGGATCGTACAGCCCGGCGTCCAAGTCCCGCGTGAAGTACTCCATCACGAACCCGAGGGGCGTGTTGCCGTTCGGGCTGTGGCGGGAGAAGTAGTCGTCCACCGAGGCCGGCGTCGCGAGCGGCACCGGGTCGACGACCACACCGTCGATGCCGCAGTCGCCGTCCGTCGGGAACAACCCCATCCCCCACTCGATGTCGGACGCCGTCGGACTGGTCATCACCGTGTGCAGCGCCTGCCGCGCCTGGTCCCACTTGGTCGGGGTCCCCTCCGACATCGAGCCTGACTGATCGATCAGCACGAAAATCCGCAACGAGCACGGCACCTCGCACTGGCCCGAATCGGGATTGCAGCGATACGTCGCCTCGCAGTCCGTCTCCTCGTAGCCGGAGCCGTCCGGCCGGCAACGCCGCTGCGTGTCCGTGTCGATGCATTCCGAAAACCCGGGCGTGCAGACCGAAGTCACGCATCCCCCCAGCACGCACGCGCGGCCCGAGCCGCACTCCTCCACCACCGACACCGTCCCGGTCGCCGGGTCGCACCGGAGCACGTTCCGCCCGTCCGGCGAACAGTACGGCACCCCCGTGGCGCAACCGACCGGACTGTCCGCCGCGTCCCCGCGATCGGACCCGTAGTCCCGCACCGGCGTGTCGTCGCCCGGCGAACATCCCCCGACCACCACCGCCGCCCACGCGGCGACCATCCCTCGCATCTGCCAGCGCCTCGAGTCCATCGGTCCAGCTCCTCCCGGGACCTGGAAGCTCCGCGTCCCGGGGAAAGAATACTCCTCGCAGGCGGGACAGCAAGGGAAGGCGCAACCCCGAATTCCGGCGCCGGGATTCTCCGATCCGCCGGGGAGCCCTCGCACGGCGGGCGCGGAGCCCGTCCGCGCGCAAGGGTTGCCCCCCGTTTGCCGCCCCGTTCGGGCAAAACCCGCGGGCCCACGGCCGGCGCTTCGCGTCAACGACACGACCCCCTGCGACGCCCGGGGATGCGCCGCCGCTCGCCCTGGCGGCGAATTTTCGAGGACTACCTCAGTTTCGGGCGCAGGCGACGTTCCCGCTGCACTCCAGCGCGCAGGCGCCGCCGCATCCCGAGACCAGGCACTGGCCGGTGCCTGAGCATTGCATCGCACAACGGCCTCCCGGGCAGACCAGCACCCGGCTGCCGGAACCGCTCGCCTCGACCGCGCAACCGCCTCCGCCGCAGTTCACCTGCAGGCTCCCGCTGCCGGACGACTGGACCTGGCATCCGCCCTGGCCGCAATCGACGTTCCGGCTCCCCGAGCCGCTGAAGACGAACGTGCAACCGGCGCCGGCGCACGTGAACGCGCAGCTGTCCGAGCCCTGGCACGAACAGACCTGGCCTGGACGGCACGCAGCTCCGCCCACCACCGTTGGCGGCGGCGGCTGGCCCACCGCCTCGCCCGTCACCACCACCGTTGGCGGCGGCGGCTGGCCCACCGCCTCGCCCGTCACCACCACCGTTGGCGGCGGCGGCTGGTTCACCGCCTCGCCCGTCACCACCACCGTCGGCGGCGGCGGTTCGGCCGGCGTCGCCACCACCGCCGGCTGCGGCCGCGCGTGCACGACGCAACCGGCGACCGCCGCGGCCGCCACCAGCAGCAGGGCCAGGAACACGCAGAATCGATTCGCTCGCATTTCGACCTCCCTTCGTGGAACGAGCGGCGCGAAGTGTACCGTGCCTTCGTGCGACCGGCAACACCTTCGCGGCGCGGCGGCGCGGCCGCCGGCGCGGAGACGGTCCTCCGCTACAGGGACATTCCGATGGTCCACCCGTCGGCCACCGCATCGATCGCCCGTCTCACCTCCCGTGCGTCCCCGATCCGGTGCGCCTCGGGCAGCCGCGACGCCGTCGCGTCGTACAGGGTCCGCTCCGGTTCCGCTCCCGTCGCCACCACCACCGTGTCGCACGGAACGAACGGCGGGCCTTCGCCGGCCAGCCGCACCCCCTCGGGGGTAATCTCCTCCGCCCGGCGGCCGACGATCCGGGTCACGCCGCAGCGCTCCAGGTCCTGCAACAGCGACCAGCGGGTGGAGGGCCCGATGTCGGCGCCGATCCTCGGCTGCATTTCCACCAGGGTCACCTGCCGGGTTCCGGTCCGTGCCAGCCGCCGCAGCTCGTCCGGTTCCTCCGCCTCTTCGACGAGCAGGAACCGCACGGTGGCCGCGTCGAGCGCTCCCATCTGGGCCACGTGGCGCGCGACGTCGACCCCCACCGCGCCGCCGCCGAGCACGACGACGCGGCGGCCGGGCACTCGACGGCCGGAGAGCACGTCCCAGGCGTGCGTCACGTGCGGCCGATCGATTCCCGGCAGGTCGGGCCGCAACGGCCGGGCGCCGGTGGCGAACACCACGGCGTCCGCCCCGAGCCCCAGCAGCTCGTCCGCCCTCAGCTCCCGTCCCACCCGTAGCTCCACCCCCGCCGCCTGCGCTCGCCGGACGAGGTCCTCGGCCGCCGACCACAGCTCCTCGCGGCCGGGCGCCGCGGCGGCCAGGGCGAGCTGTCCGCCGAGCCGCTCGCGCTCGTACAGCGTCACCACATGGCCTCGTTCGGCCGCGACCGCCGCGGCCATGAGCCCGGCCGGCCCGCCGCCGACCACGACCACGCGCTTCCGTCGCCCCGCCGGCGGCCTCGGCTCGCCCTCGCGCCCGACCCGCGGGTTGACCATGCACGTCACCGGCTCGAGGCTCATCACCCGGTCGAAGCACCCCTGCGCGCACCCGACGCAGCGGACCACCCGGTCCTCCCGCCCCTCGGCCGCCTTGCGCGGCAGTTCCGGGTCGGCGATCAGCGCCCGGCCAAAGCAGACCGCGTCGCACACGCCGTCGGCCAGGAGACGCTCCCCGACCGCAGGCCGGTTGATCCGGTTGGCCGCGAACACCGGGATCGAGACCCGCTCCCGCACGCCGCGTGCAAGATAGGCGTAGGCGGCCGGGGGCACGGCGGCGAGGATCTGCGGCACGCGCGTCTCGTGCCACCCGCCCGTCACGCTGACGTAGTCCACCCCTTCCGCCTCGAGCAGCGCGGCGAACTCCGCCGCTTCCCGGTTGGTGTTGCCGCCCGGGACGAAGTCGTTCCCCGCGATGCGGAACCCGAGCGTCGCGCGGTCGCCGAGCGTCGCGCGGACCCGCCGCGCCACCTCGATTCCGAACCGCGCACGCTCCCGCAGCGTCTTCCCGCCGTACTCGTCCTCCCGCCGGTTCGTCACCGGCGAGAGGAACTGGGGGATCAGGTAGCCCGCCGAGGCGATGATCTCGACGACGTCGAAGCCGGCCGCGAGCGCCCGCGCCGCCGCCGCCGCGTAGTGCTCCTCGACCGTCCGGATCTCTTCGAGCGTCATCGCCCGTGGCGTCTCCCGCGTGTATCGCGACGGCACCGCCGACGGCGCCAGGGCCGGCCGGCCGCCGATCAGGAACGAATGGACGTACCGGCCGGCATGGAGCAGCTGCACCCCGGCCAGGGCGCCGTGCCGCCGGATCGCGGAGGCCAGCTCCGCCATTCCCGGCACGAACCGGTCCTCCCGCAGCGAGAGAAAGAACGGTCCGCCCGCTTCCTCGTCGATCGTGCACGCCCCCACCACGATCAACCCCGCGCCGCCCCGCGAGCGCTCCTCGTAGAAGTCGATCAGCCGCTTCGAAACCACGCCGTCCGGCGTGAACCCCAGATGCATGGCCGGCATCACGATCCGGTTGCGCATCCCCCGGCGGCGCAAGTCGAGCGGCTCGAGCAGTCGCATCGTCGTTCCCTCCGGTCCCGCTGCACCCGGCGGGACGCCGGGCGCAGGTTGGAACCCGGCTCGCCCTCTGTCAACCGTCGTTCCGCGGCGGGGAACCGGCCGTTTCGCCCGGCACCGCGCGGAACCGGTCGCCGCAGACCGGCGCCGGGCCTCCGCGGATCGGGATCGTCGCCCCCACCGCCTCGCGCCGGTCCGCGGTGCGCGGGGACGTCCCTCGCGTCGCCGAGCGCAACCCGGTTCCGGCGGAAACCGCGTCGCGGACCCGCGCCCCCACCCGCAGGGCCTCGGACGCGCCGGGGGCCGGTCGCGCCTCGCCCGCCGCATCGGTCCGCCTCCCGGACCCCGCCTTGCCGGACGATCCTCGTTGCGATCTTCGGCCGCCACCCGCCTCCGGGTTCCCTTCCGTACCGCTTTCTTCGCGCGGGACGAACAGCTCCCCCGGCCCGAACGGCTCGCCCGCCCGCGGCACCAGCAGCCCGTCCCCCTCCACCACCGGCCCGACCCGCCGGTAGCTCCGCTCCAGTTCGAGCCGGAAGTAGTGGTCCGACACGATCACGGCGCCGAAGCGCCGCGCGGCCAGGGCCGCGCGGATCTCGTCCTCCAGCGGACCGGCGCGCGCCCGGTCCCCGCTGCGCACCACGTCATCCGCGGCCATCCGGTGCACGAACGACCGCTTGCCGGCCAGCCGGGTCCAGAAGCCGTGCGAGGGCATCCAGACCTCCCCGTCGATGCCGCGGATGCGCTCGACCAACGCCCGCCCCGCCCGCTCGTCCGCCGGCGACGCCGTCTGCCGCGCCAGCGGGTAGTCCAGCACGGCGAACTGCATCGCGCACGTCGCCAGCAGCCCGACGCCGAGCCAGGCCGCGCGACCCGGCGGCGCTCCGCCCTCCTCCCGACCGCCGCCCGCGGCGAGGTCCAGGAGCCGTTGTGCCCCGAGCGCGAAGCAGGACGCGATCGCGGCGCACGCCGGCATCAACACGTTGGGATGCCCGCCTTCGTGCAGCCGGCCCGACCAGGACGCGCCCAGCAACCCGACCGCCGCCGCCCCATGGAACCAGAACCGCTCCCGCGTCGCTTCCGTCGCCGCGAAGAAGAACCCGATCAGCCCGATGGCGACGGCGATCGCGAGCGGGCCCAACAGATCCGTCCGCCAGAACTCGAACCACATTCTCGGCACCAGCGGATGCCGTGCCGGCAGCTCGAACACGTAGTACGCGTACCAGCCGTCGTGCGCCGCATCGAGCGCCACGGTGCTCATCGCGATCACCGCCACCAGCGTCCCCACGAACCAGATCGACCGGCGCGGTCCCCGCCAGACCTCGTGCACGGCGACCGGGACCAGGGCGAGCAGCGCTGTCTGTTTCGCCAGGAACGCCAGGCCTCCGAGCAGCCCCGCCGCGGCCCGTCCGAACGCCGATCGCCGGAACCGCAGCTCGTACAGGCTTGCCAGCAGCAGGAACAGGCACAAGGCATCGACCCGCGCCAGGTCGAACCACGTCCCGCACACCCGGTACGTCGCGGCGAACAGCCCCGCCGCCACCAGGCCCCACGACGCGGTCCCCGTCTCCCGGCGCACCATCCGGAACAGCAGCGTCAGGCTCCCCGCCGTGCACAGCGCCGACAGGAACCGGAGCGGCCCCAACCCCACCCCGAACACCCGCGACACCGCCGCTCCGAGCCACGCATACAGCGGCGGATAAAGGAACGGCACGAACTCCAGGGACGGTTTCCCGTACAGCGGCCGCCCCTCCAGCACGCGCAGCACGTGTTCGACGGTCGCCCCTTCCATCCACTCCAGTTCGAAGGGATAGAGCACCCGCAGGACCGCCGCTGCTCCCCACAGGGCCACGAATCCCGCGGCAAGCACCGGCAGCGCCGCGCGCGCCAGCCCCAGCGCCGCCTTTGCCGCCGACGCCGGGGCCTTCCCCTCCCCGACCCGCGGCGCTGCGCCCGCCAACCACAACCCCAGACCGAAGACGGCCAGCAGCGCGTACGCGTTGACCGACAGGAACACTCGGCCGGCCCACGGCGGCAGGAAGACGTTCGCGTACGTCCCCGACAGGTCGAAACCCGCCAGAAGCAGCGCCGCCGACAGCAGGACCACGAACCGCTCCCGCCGGCCGCCGGGCAACGTCGCCCACGCATCCCGCAGCGCCAGGAGCGCTCCCGGCAGGACCAGCAGCACCGAACTACGGCGACCGAGCGGGGACGCGGCGACCGCCAACGCCAGGAACGGCAACCACAGCGCGCCCGCCCGGTCCGGCGAGGCGCGGCGAGCGGTCCGGATCGAGAGGACGAGCCGGCACCGCCAGCGCGAGCGCGGCGGAGAGAGGGCCGAGCGTCGGGTCGCCGGCCCAGAGCCGCGCACCCCAGCTCCACAAGGAAGCCTCGGAGGCGACCGTCGGCATCCCGGCCCCCGCCGCCCCCGTCGCCCGGCCCCCGACCGCCCCGGCCACCCACGTCGACAGTCGGGGGACAAGATCCCCGGCGAGCCACGAGGTTGCCAGCGCGGCGGAGGCGGTCGCGGCGAACGCGGCCGTCGCGCGGAAACGGCGGCGAGCCGCGAACCCGAAGGCGAGCACGGCGAGCCCCGGCTCCCCGAGCACCGCCGGACCGAACGCGGCCGCCCCCCATGCCTCGCGCCCACACGCCCCGAGGAACAGACCCAGGACGACCAGACCGAACGCCGCCCCGCCGCCGAGACCGTCGGCCACGAACGCGCGGTACGGCAACCCCAGCAACCCCAGCGCCACCAGGGCCGCCGCCGGCGCCGGCCGGCCGACCGCGCCCGCCTCCGCCCGGGCCCGCCACCCGCCCGCCACCGTCGGGACCAGCAGGACCAGCGCGCCCGCGACGACCGCCACGGTCGGCGCCGCGCGGGTCAGCCGGTCCCACGCTAGCGCTGCGGCGACCAGGGCGCATGCCGCACCGTACGCCCACGGTCCCCGCACCGCGCACCGCATTCTCGCTCGCCACCGATCCATCGGACGGCCCGCCCGCCCCGTCGACCCGACCGGCAGCATACGTCGCCGAGCGACGTCGCGCCACCCCGAGCCGTCCGCACGGACCTCGTCGGCCGCCGTCCCCCGACGGCCGGCTCATCCCGACAGCCGCGCGCCCGCGCCGTGCGAGGGCTCCCCGCGCGGGACGGCTCGGGTCCGGGGCGTGCGGGCGCGGCGGGATGGCCCGCGGGCCGGATTCCGAAGGGGAGATCGGCGAACGCTTCCGCCGAGTCGCCGGCGGCGCCGATCTTCCCCGCATGCGACTCGATCCGGGCCCGACCCTGCCCCCGAAGAAGCCCGGAGAATCGTCGTCGAGGCGGAGGGGGGCAACGGTTTCCGAGCGCGCGGGGATCGGCATCGCCCGCGACCCCGATCTCCGGACGGATCGGTCACCGCCCCGACAACGTTCCACCGCGCCTTCGGCGCCGCCGCCGCATCTCCCACCACGCCGCGCCCAGAAGGCCGGGCCAGCCGCCGGGAGGCCAGGCGGCCACGGGCGCTCCCGCAGCCCGGCAATCGCAGTCGTCGGCATAGACGTACACGTACGTCGGTCCGTCGCCCGTCGCGTCCGCCGCCGCGTCACCGTCGTCCGCCTCCGTCCCGTCCTCCGGTCCCGTGTCTGCCGAACCGTCCGTGCCGTCGTCCCCGCCGCACGCCTCGTCGATGAAGCCGTCGCAGTCCTCGTCCACCGAACCCTCGCACGCTTCCGGACCGAGCACGTCCGTCTGGGACCAGACCCGCAGGTCGCCGCCGTTCCACGTCTGGTATCCGCCGACGTTGTGGAAGTCGGTGCTCCAGAAGTCGGCCTTCTCGTAGTAGTCGTCCACGTGCGCCACCCACAGCCGAACGTCCGGATGGTCGACCCGGACGAGACTCGGCGCGGACGCCTCGACCGTCAGGTCGATCCGCTTCGTCTCACCCGGCGAGAACGCATTGAGGTACAGGCGGAAGGACGCGCCCGGGGCATCGTGCGGCGGGTTGGAGGGGTTCGAGTTCGCATCGTTCGGGCACCATTCGGCGCCGCAGGCGTGCCCCGGCCAGTTGTCGTACACGTCCCACCGCCGCAGCCGTAGGTACGGCTCCTCCACCCACACCCCCACCACCACGTTGCGGCCGACCCCCGTCCCGGTGTTGGCGACGTAGAATCGCTGCATCGTCGTCTGGCCGACCTGCTGGTCGAAGATCCCCTCGCTCTCGTAGAGCACGCACGGGTCGCGCTCCTGGCCGGGGATGTCGTCGATCGTCGCGCGCAGCTCGAACACCGGGTGCGCGGGCGGACCATCGCACGGACAACTGGGGCACGGGCCCTGCGGCAGGTCCGCGGCCACCGGTCGCACGTCGACGAGGAAGCACTCGCTCCAGCCGCAACCACCGCCGAAGTAGTCATGCACCAGCGGCGAGGTGTCGATGATCCAGCCGACCCCGCAGCGTGCCCGCGCCTGCTCCTCCACCCAGTCCGCCGGCCCGTTGTCGGCCACCTCCACGATCACGCACCGGTCGCCGTGCCGCAGCTCCAGTTTGGCCCCGCAGCCGAAGTTACGCTGCTCCGTCGCGTACCACCAGGTGCCGTCGATGCAGTTCCGGCAGCAGGCCGTGCTCCCCCCGCAGGCCGACGGGTCGTAGTGCGGCGCTGCGCAGCCGCCGTAGCAGGTCAGGACGTGGGGTCCCGAGTGCATCCCGGGCTCGTGCCATTTCGGCACGCCGTGCCCGCCGATTTCCTCTTCCTCCGCCGTTGCCGCCTCCTCCCCCCCGTCGGGCTCGCCCTCCTCCCCCTCCCCGGCGAAGCACGCCGACCCCACCAGGACCGCCATCGTCAGGCCCGGCGCCCGAAACCATCCTCCGTGCCTCGTCTCCATGCGTCACCTTCCTCGAACGCCCATCGTACTCCGAACCCGCGTGGATCAGGACCCTCTTCCGGATCGCGTCCCGGCCGATCGCGATGCACGGCACCGCCCCAACCGTCGGGGTTGACCGCCCTGCCCGAACCGCTACGATGGCCGGCGATGCGGGCCGTGGTCCAGCGCGTGCGCGAAGCAAGTGTCTCCGTGGACGGGGAAACGATCGGCCGCATCGACCATGGCCTGCTAGTGTACCTCGGCGTCGGCCGCGGCGACGACGAGACCCACGCCGCCTACCTCGCCGAGAAGATCGCCCACCTGCGCGTCTTCGAGGACGACCGGGCGAACCTGAACCGATCCGTTCTCGACGTCGGCGGCGCCGTCCTCGTCGTCAGCCAGTTCACCCTTTACGGCGACTGCCGCCGGGGACGCCGGCCGTCGTTCGACGCCGCCCTCCCGCCCGCCGAGGCCGAGGTGCTGTACGAACGGTTCCTCGCGGCCCTCGCCGGCTACGGTGTGCCGGTCCGGGCGGGCCGCTTCCGCACGCGGATGGACGTCGCCTCGGTCAACGCCGGTCCCGTCACGGTTCTCCTCGACAGCGGCAAGAGCTTCTGACCGCCGAAGGCGGCTCGACGACGCCGACGGCAGTGGCCGGGGAATTCCCCGCCTCGCGACGCGTTCGAACCCGCGGCGACGTCGCCACCGGTCTTCCGCCGGGCGATCCGCGCCGAGACCGTGCCTCCGCGGCGTTCCCCGCCGCGCCGGCGACCGGCGAACGCCGTCCGGCAGACGGCGGCGGCCTCGGCGGGTCAGGACGTCCCGCGCACGCACCGGGCGGAGAAGGTGGTGGTCTTGGAAACCGGGAAGACGTGCCCCGAGGCGAACGACACGACCCAGGCGGCGCGCGGGTCGCCCGCGCTCGTCGTCGAGGACCAGAAGCTATCCGGCGGCGCGCCGGGAAACGACGTCTTCACACCGGCCCGATCGACACGCACCAGGCTCCGCAGCTCGGCGACGTTCGGCAGGCGCCAGTCGTCCGCCCCGCCCAGGACCAGCTCCTCGCAGTGGGCCAGAGCTCCTTCCCAGCGGAGCGCGGTCGCGACGTCGGCCTGCCAGGCCAGACCGGTGGCGCCGTCGAAGACCACGGTTCCATCGGGCCCCGTCGCGACGTCGAACCGGCCGGGGCCCTCGAGGCCGAGGAGCGACGGTCCGGCGACACAGCGGACGAAGGCCGGCATTCCGACCGGCGCCTCGTTCAGCTCGCCCGCGTGGAATCCGACCCCCCACGCGAGTTCGGGGCGTTCGGCGTCCGGCGTGGCGGACCACCAACCCGGCATCGTTGCCGTGCCCGGGAACGCGTCGGTGTCGATGGCGGGCGCGGCCCGTCCGAGGTCCAGGATCGTCGCCAGCTCGTAGATGGTCGGCAGGCGCCAGTCCGTTCGCCCCCCCAGGGCGCCTTCCCGGAGCGACGCGCAGGCGGCGCTCGCCTCCGTCCACGACAGGCCGGCGGCGAAGGCGCGCTGCCACACCAGGCCCGTCAGCGAATCCTCCACCACCTCGCGGGGACCCGCCGTGGGCAGCGTCGCGCACGCCACCGGGTCTCCCCCGGCCGAGCGGCAGATCAACGCGCGCTCCGCGTCGCGGTACTGCGCGTCCTGCCCGCAGAAGCGAAGCGCGGGCGCGCCGCACGACGGCGGGTCCGTCCCGCCGGGACACTCCGCCAGCACCGCGGCCTCGTCGTAGCAGGCGTCCTGGCCGGTCGGCGGCACCGTCCAGCGCGACCCGCTTCCGCCGTCCCCGGAATCGGACCCCCCCTCGTCGCCCGCGGCTTCCCGCTCCCGGTCGGCGCCGCCGTCCGCCTCGCCCTCCGATCCCGCGTCCACGGCGGCGTCCGGCGCGGTGCCCTCGTCCACCTCCAGACCCCCATCGGCGTCGACCACCCTCCGGGATTCGCCGTCCGGCCCGCAGGCCCAGGCCAACACGACCAGTACCCCGGCCGCCCCCCGGGCGTTCGCGGCGCCGCGCCGCCCCCGTCCGCGCGCCGCCACCTCAGGGCTCCCGGCGACAAACACCGGAAAGAAGCTCCCGCGTCTCCCGCACCGACAGATCGCACGCGATCGTGCTCACCGTCGGCGTGCATTCCCACGGCACCAGCCGGTCGACCCGCAGGCCGCAGGCCGGTCCGATCGGCGCGTCGAACAGCACGGCGAAGTCGCGCGAGAAATGGTGGTGCTCGGGGTTGTAAACGAGTCGCCAGTAGTCGTCCACCGCGAACGAGACCCCGTCCAGCGTCCCGTCCGCGCGCCAGAAGATGCCGGGCTCGGTGCCCGCCATCGAGACGCCCAGCCGAAGCTGGAGCGTCGCGGTCCCGCCCCGGAACGTCAGCTCCTCGAAATCGGTGCTGCACCCCTCGAAAGTGCACGAGCCCAACCGACGCACCTGGCCCCAGTCGCTGCAGTCGCCCGGGCAGACGGTGAGGTCCGTGTAGGCGGACAAGAACGTGGCGTAGCTCCCGTCCAGCGTCACCCGCGGCGCGCCGGACGGCGCGTCCACCGAGAGGTTGGCGCGGAACTGCCACGGTTCGCCGGCGGCGGTGCGCATCGGCTGGCGGTAGTCGTAGCGGTACGAAGTACCGGAGACGGAGAGACGCAGCGAACCGACGCCGTCCGGCAACGGTTCGGTGCCGGCCTCCAGGAACCGCACGCAGAACGGCAGTCGCACGGTGTAGTCGCCCGGGGCGACCGGCAACGGGTAGCTTCCCTCCGCGAAAGCGACCTGCACCTTGGCCGGCAGCTCCTCCTCCAGCGTGCGGGTCTCGTGGAAGCTCCCGCAGTAGAGCGCCTCGGCCGTCGCGACCAGCGTGCCGGACCACGCCCCCCCCACGTAGGCCTCGGGCCCGGGACACCACGGCCACGGCCGGGCGTCGCCGCCCCCGTCGCCGTCGGCCTCGTCGCCGACATCCGCGTCCGCACCGACATCCGCGTCCGCATCCGCATCGACGTCGGCGTCCCCGTCCGCATCCGCGTCCGCATCCGCATCGACGTCGGCGTCCCCGTCCGCCGCCCCGCATTCGCACGCGCCCCAGCCGGAGCCGTCGGCGGCGCAGACCCGGCTTCCGGTTGTCCCGTCGGGGCAGGTGCAGGCTTCGGCCGCGCCCGGGGTGCACCTCGTGGAATCGTCGTCCGAGCATCCGATCGACGTCCCGCCTGCGCCGAGCAGAACCAGGATCAGACCCATGCCACCGTGCCCTTGGGTTCTCATTCGTGCCTCCTTTCCCGGGTGGGCATCGCCCCGGCGAGCAGCCGCGCGAACGCCGGCGCGAACAGGTCGCGCAGCGACGCGTCGAGCGGCGCGCCGAGCAGCCGGCCGATTCTCTCCTCGGCCGAGGCTTCCACCCCGGCCTCCCGGAAGGCCCGTTCGATCTTCTCCCGGACCACGGTTGTGAGGTCGGTCTCCGCCCCGGGCGCCCCCGGCGGCACCTCGCACTCCGTCGAGAAGACTTCGCCGGCCAGCGTGGCCAGGAGGCCGGCCGACGCGGCGAAGCGCACGTCGCGCGGGCGCGCGTTCCGGACGGAGTAGCACGCCCCTTCGCGGCGGCGGCCGAGCGCTCCCTGCAGGAGGCGGCCCATGTGGCGCAGCGCCTGGAACGTGCCGCGGTCCGCGAGACGGGCCAACGGCGCCTCGTCGCGCGCGCCGGCGCCCGGATCGGCGATCACCCGCAACACTCCGGGATACCGCCGCAGCATTTCCCAGGCGGCCTTGCGCGCCCCTTCGCCCCGCAGGTCGCCGAGCGCGTCCAGCAGCGCCATGGGCCGGATCACGCCGTCCACGAGCCGCACGGTTCGTCCGAGGTCGTGTCGCACGACGACGCGGGCGGCCGCGCGCCGCACCTCGTCCTCGTCGCGTGCCAGTCGCGCCGGGTGCAGCGACCGCGGCGTCAGGTCTCCGTCGAGCAGTGCCAGCACGGTGGTCAGCGGCGCCGAGAAATTCACCTCCACCGGCGACAGGGGGCCCGTCCGGTGGGGTCGCGCGGCGTCCTCCATCCCGACCGTCAGCGCGGTCACCGACAGCTCGATCCGCTCCACGTCGGCCGCGGTCACCCGCCGCCCCCGGGAACGCTCGAACTGCCGCGCCGTCTCGGCGGCCGCCTCCGCCGCCGCCGAAACGTAGGCGCATCCCGGCACCCGCTTTACCGCCAGCGTGTCG
>Ga0209162_1000902_pt1 | contig 30820 bp, 22 predicted proteins | sample YNPNPMetaG_FD_187121 | JGI IMG/M metagenome (GOLD analysis project Ga0209162, IMG submission 187121) | Anoxygenic and chlorotrophic microbial mat microbial communities from Yellowstone National Park, USA - YNP NP MetaG (SPAdes) (version 2) ...
CTCTACGGTGCGGCCGAGGCCACCCGGTTGCCCAGGCAGATGGTGCAGCAGATGCGGATCGGTGGGAAGGCGGTGGGCCGGGTGTACGTGGCTTACACCGAAGACCATGACTTTCTCGACGGAGAGAGCGCGCTGCTGGGCGACATCACCCGCCGGGTGAGCGGCTATATCGAAAACCGCCGCCTGATCCAGGAGGCCCAGGAACTGGCCACACGCGAGCGGCTGAGCCGCACCATCACCGACCGGGTGCGCCGTGGGGTGGATCGGGAAGCCATCATGCGGATTACGTTGCAGGAACTGGGACGGATGTTGGGGGCTTCTGAAGCTGTCATACGCCTGGGTACACAGGCTCAACTGCTTGCCGCCCAGGGAACACCGCCACGGGGCGGGTAGAAGGAGTTAGAACATGGAATATACATTGCAGATGGGAGACGATGGGATCTTGCGTGCCAGATTTGTCGGCGATGTTGACCAGGATGGCTGGCAGGACTATGCTAACGCTTACCAGGCATATTTAGAGGCAGCCCCGCCAGGACAGCCGCTTCATTTTCTTGTGGATGCAAGTCGGCTGGGCAAGATGTCGGCTGCGGCCCGCAAACTGGTCCTGGCCTCATTCCGCAATCCCGATCCCCGCATCGGCAGAACGGCCATGCTGAGTGCCAGCCCTTATGCCCGGGTCCTCGTCGGCTTCATCTTGAAAGCGACCGGGTGCGATGACATCCGCTTTTTCGCCTCGGAGGAGGAGGCCCTGGCCTGGCTGCGAGGTGAGTCTGCATAGACCCCGATCTGCTCCCGCCAGATTGCCCGGTCCGGTGGGAGGGGATGGTTGGGGCCCTCTCACGAGTGGACGGCGGTGTGCTGGAGAGCGGTGCAAGGAGTAATGGGCATGAGCGACATTGGCCTGGAGGAATATAAACGGCTGGTGGAACAGCAGGTCCGGGGACTGCTGGATGTCATTCAATCGGTCGCCCTGGGGAACCTGGATGTCCAGGTCGAGATCCCGGAGGGGATTGAGGTCCTGTCCGATCTGGCCGTCGGCCTGGAGATGATGGTGGATGACCTGCGGGAGATGATGGCCGAGCAGCAACGGGCCATGGACCAGCTCGAGCAAAGCCGGCAGCAACTGGAGGCAGCCCTGGCCGAGGTTACGGCTGTTCAGCGCCGCTACTTCCGTCAGGCCTGGGAAGGATACGCTGAGGCCGAGGCGAGCCTGGGCTACTTCCGCGCCGACGGCAACGAAGGTCCAACCGACCAGGCCTGGCTGCCGGCCATGACCCCCGCCGTGCAACGGGCAGAGATTGCCGTCGAGAGTGATCCGGCGACCGGGACGAGCCTGGCCGTTCCCCTCCGGCTGTATGACGAGGTGATCGGTGCCGTCGGCTTCCGCCGCGAAGGGTCCAGGCCGTGGAGCGAGGATGAGCTGGCTGTGGTCAAAACGGTTGTCGAGCAGGTGGCCCTGGCCCTGGAAAACCAGCGCCTGTTTGACGAGGCGCAGCGGGCCACCCTCCTGATGGAGGAGCGGGTCAAAGCCCTTGACTGCCTGAACGACATCGGGCGCAAGATGGAAGAGACGCCGCCGGTGCCCGACTTTTTGACATGGGTGACCGACAGGATCCCGGCAGCCATGCGCCATGCGGAGGTATGTCGGGCGGCGATCGAGTATGAGGGTCGGCTCTATGGTGCGGCTGAGGCTGTCGGGCAGCCGTGGCAGATGGTGCAGCAGATGCGGATTGGGGGTGAGGCGCTGGGGCGGGTGTATGTGGCCTACCTGGAGGAGCACGACTTTCTTGACGAAGAGAGTGCGCTGTTGGGGGACATCACCCGCCGGGTGAGCGGCTACATCGAGAACCGCCGCCTGTTTGAGCAGACCCGGACCGTGCTGCGGGAAACCGAGACGCTGTACCACGTGGCGCAAATCCTGGCCCAGGTCCGCGACGAGAAGCAGATGTTTGAGGCGGTATTGCTCGAATACCTGCGCGCCCTCGATCTGCCGCAGGGTGGCCTGCTGCTCCATGATGAGGATGGCCGATATGGCACCCTCCGGGCCCTGGTGCAGGGTGGCCGGCCCGTTGAACCGGGGAGGAAAATCCCGATTGTGGGCAATCCACCCCATGAACAATTGATCCGAACCCAAGAGCCGGTCGTCATCAACGACGCACTCCACAGCGACCTGGGACAGCCGGTTCGTGACCTGGCTGTAGAACTGGGATACAAATCCCTTCTGCTAGTCCCGATCCTCATTCGGGGCAAGGTAGTGGGAGCCCTGGGAGCGGACTCGACCGAAACGATCCACGAATTCACCGAACGGGAGATCGCCCTGGTCCGGGCTGTGGCCGATCAGTTGGGCATCGCCCTGGAGAACCGCCGCCTGGTGGAGGAAACCCGGGCTGCCCTGGCCGAAGCCGAGGCGCTTTACCGGGCCAGTGCTGCCCTCAACACCGCCACTACCCTGGACCAGGTGCTCCATGCTTTGATCCAGGGGGTGGAGCTCCCGGCTCTCAGCCGTGCTGTCATCGGCCTGTTCAACCGGCCCTGGGTCGGCGATGATGTGCCTGAATATGTGGAAACTGTGGCTGCCTGGGATGAGCTGAAGGACAATCCCATTTCCAGGGTTGGCATCCGCTTCGAGTTGGGCCTCTTCCCTGCCGTCCACCTGCTCCGCCCCGATGAGCCGACAGCGGTGGGCGATGTGGAAACCGACCCGCGCCTTGATGAGGTCACACGCGCCCTGTACCGGTATACCTTTCTGGCGCGCAGCACCGTCATGCTGCCTCTGGTGGCAGCCGGACAGTGGATCGGTTTTTTCAACCCGGTGATGTCCCAGACGGTCGAGTTTGATGAGGTTCGACTGCGGCGGCTGATGACCCTGGCCGCTCAGGCAGCGGTGGCTGTCCAGTCCATCCTCCGCCTGAAAGAAACCCAGGTGGCCCTGGCCGAGACTCAGGCTCTCTACCGGGCTGCCCGGTCGGCGGCCGCCCTCGGCGATCTGACCGATACTTTGCAGGCGGTCGTAGATACGGTGGCCGAAGCAGTGCCCGCCCGCCGTGTTGCCCTGTATGCGATAGACCTGGAGCGCCGGCGGGTGACCCACCTGATCCGGGGCGGGGTGGAGGCCGATCAGATTGACCCCCTGACCTTCGATGAACTGTGGGATGGGTTGAGCGGTTGGGTGTTGCGCAACATGGCTCCGGTCCTGTCACCCAAAGGGGTCCCCGATCCGCGTGAGAGTCCGGAGGCCCAGGAGCGGCGTGCCCGGCGCGGCAGCGGTTCTATCTGCGTGGTGCCGGTGCAATATCGGGGCCGGCTCCTGGGCACCCTGACGGCCGTCAACCGCATAGATGAACCCGATTTCACCCAACGCCACCTGGACCTGATGGTCGGGATGGCCAGCCAGGCGGCTATGGCCATTGAGAACGCCCGCCTGTTTGAGCAGACCCGCGCTGCTCTGGCTGAAGTGGAGGCCACCCACCGCAACTACCTGCGCCGTGAATGGCAGGACCACCTGCGCCAGCACGAGACCCTGCGGCGCAGCGGCTTTGTGTATGACCTGAGCGGGCCTGCCGACCAGGTGGTGATCGCTCCTGACTTTTGGCGGCCGGAGATGGAGCAGGCCCTTGCTCAGAGGGGGGTGGTGACCGTCCACAGCGGTGATGAGGGTGGGTGGGCCGGTCTGGCCATCCCCATCACCGTGCGCGGTGAGACGATCGGCGTGTTGGGAGTGGAGGCCCCGGCCGGCGAACGCCGGTGGACGGAGGACGATCTGGCCCTCATCGCCGCCGTCAGTGATCAGTTGGGACAGACTCTGGAAACGGCCCGCCTGTTTGCCGACACCCAGCGTCGCGCCGAGCGAGAGCGGCTCATCGGTGAGATCACGGCCCGGATCCGCGCCTCGACCGACATCGAGAGCATTCTGGAAACCACGGCGGTGGAGCTGGGGCGGGCGCTGGGCACAGCGCGGGCTGTCGTCCGGCTGGGAGAGGTTTCGGCGCTCCAGGGTCAGGAGGCCGGACCTGGAACTTCAGATGGAACCGACGATGAACCGTTGACGACGGGTTGAGCCTGGAAAGGAGTGGATCATGTCCCGTTTTCTGAGAATTCTCAGCGTTTTTAGTTTTTTGATGTCGGCCATCCCGCTCATCGCCGGCTGTGACATCGGCCAGAAGCCCCCGACCACCGTGCCCATCGGGGCGGTCTATCCGTTGAGTGGCACCCTGGCGCCGGGTGCCGATATCCGCCAGGGGATCGAACTGGCCGTGGAGATCATCAACGGCGAATATGACCTGGACCTGCCTCTGGCCCGGCCGGCCGGCCTGCCCAATCTGGGAGGAGCCAGGATCGAAATCGTCTGGGCCGACCATGGCGGCGACCCGGAAAAGGGGGCGGCCGAGACCCGGCGTCTGTTGGAGGAGGAGAAGGTGGTCGCCCTGCTGGGGGCCTACCAGAGCAGTGTCACTGCCCAGGCCAGCCAGGTGGCCGAGGCAGCCGGTGTGCCGTTCCTGAACCCCGAATCCTCTTCCCCCTCGCTCACCCAACGCGGCTTCCGCTGGTTTTTCCGCACCACGGCCGATGACTCGATCTTTGTCCGCAACTTTTTCGACTTTCTGGCCGACCTGAAGGCCAGACGGGGCTTTGCCCCTCAATCGCTTGCCATCGTCTATGAGAACAGCCTGTTTGGGACCGGCGTTGGCCAACTGGAGAGCGAGCAGGCGCAGCAGGCCGGGCTGACCGTGGCCGCCGAGGTCCCCTATGCGGCCACGACCACCGATGTCCGGGCCGAGGTGCAAAAGATTGTGGCCAGCGGAGCCACGGTGGTGATGCAGGCCTCATATGATCAGGATGCCATTCTGTTCATGCAGACCTACAAAGCCTTCGGCTACCGGCCCGAGGCCATCCTGGCCATGGATGCCGGTTTTATCAGCCCCGCTTTTGTCAACACCCTGGGCGATGATGCCAATTATGTGCTCAGCCGCGAGGTGTGGGCGCTTGACCTGGGCCGGGCACGCCCCCTGATCACCCGGGTCAACGACCTGTACCATCAACGGTATGGGACCAATATGACCGGCAATTCGACGCGGGCCTTTACCGGCCTCATCGTCCTGGCCGATGCCATCAACCGCGCCGGGTCAACCGAACCGGAGCGAATCCGCCAGGCGTTGCTGGCTACCAACCTGCCGGCGGAGCAGTTGATCATGCCCTGGGATGGCGTGCGGTTCGATCCTCAGACCGGACAGAATGTCCTGGCCAGGGGGATCATTGTCCAGATCCAGGAGCGGGCTTATTACACCGTCTGGCCATGGGACCTGGCCAGCCGCGATCTGATCTGGCCGATGCCCGATTGGGGCCAATAGTTTGGGGATGGTTCATTTTTTCTGGAAATTGGTTTACACTTTTGACCGCCTCAAAAAATCGGCTGCCCGCAAAACGCTGACTGAAAGTCAGCCTCTAATGGCCTGCGGCCAAGGGTCGGCCTTCGCCGACCTCTCCTTGACCGCGCCACGGAGTGTCGGCGCAGGCCGACACCCGGCGTGAGACGCCTCAAGAGGCCGATTTCAATCGGGCGGCATCCAGCGTGTAACGCAAAGCGTCAACCAATTGTGAACCATCCCATAGCTTGACATTGTTAAATTAACATAAATGGCAACAAAGGTGGACCTCACCCCATCCCCCAACCCCCTTCCCCTCTCCGCGGCGGAGAGGGGAAGGGGGCCAGAGGGTAGGGGGGAGGTCAAATCTAACAATGTCAAGATAGTTTGGCATCGTTAAATTGGTGTCGTGGATGAAGGGCCTGGAACCTATCCGAAAACGGGTGTGGGACGGCCTTTCCAGGCCGTCCGGGCAGGCTGGAAAGCCTGCCCTACAGGTTTGGGGTAAGGCCAAAGACAAATGGTCCCGGCTGGTCCGGGTTAGGGAGAAGCGGCATGATGTCTGAGAAACGTTCGCGACGGCGGGGGCTGGCTGTCCGGCTTACACTGGCCTTTGTGTCACTGGCCGGCACGCTGCTGCTGGTCATGGGCCTGGTGCTCACCTCGGTCAGCTACAACGCACTGATGCAGCAGATCACCTTTCGTCAGCAAAAGACGGCCGACGAAGCGGCACTGCTCATCTCCACCTATTTGACCCAGGCCCGGGATAAGCTCTACACCTATGGGGAGGTCAGTGCCCTGGGGGGGTTGCTGCTGCGGAGCATGGAGATTCAGCAGAGGGAACTGCGTGCCCTGATGAACAGGCAGCGTGACCTGTTTGAGGAACTCACCCTGACCGACGACCAGGGTCACGAGCTGGCCAGGGTCTCTCAGTTTTACACCTTTCTCCTGTCAGATCTGGGCTCCCGGGCCGACTCCCCTGCCTTCCAGCAGGCCATCCAGGGCCAGACCTATATCGGGCGGGAGATCCATCTCTCCCCTTACAGCTCCCTGCCGGTGGTCACGGTGGCGGTGCCCATTCTGGGGCGCGACCGGAATGGGGTGCTCATGGCCGAGGTGAGTGTCAGGGGGATGTGGGAGGCCATGGCCCAGGTGGAGGTGGGGCAGACAGGCTATGCCTACCTGGCCGACGTTGACAATGGCCGGTTGCTGGCCCACTCGGACCTTTCCCGCTATCTGATGCTTCAGAACCGGAACCTGGAAACAGTCGCGATCGTGCGCCGGTTGAAGGCCAGGCAGACAACAACAGGAAGTCCCTACCGCGGTCTGGAGGGAGAACGGGTCATCGGCGCGGCTGCCCCGGTTTCCGGCACCCCCTGGACCCTGATCGTCGAACTGCCCACGGCCGAAGGGCTGGCCGGTGTGCGACAGATGCTGATTCTGCTGGGGGTGTTGCTTGTCGCCGGCATGGTCGTGGCCGGAAGCATGAGCCTGATCCTGCCCCGGCGGATTGTCCGGCCGCTCCTGGCGTTGCAAGAAGGAGCGCGGCGGCTGGGGGCCGGGCAACTGGATCAGATCATTGACCTGCGGACCGGGGACGAGTTCCAGGACCTGGCTATGGCTTTCAATGACATGGCTGCCGGCCTGAAAGCCTCCTACGCTGAACTGGAGCGCTGGGGACGAGAGCTGGAGGCCAGGGTCGAGGAGCGCACCCACGAACTGGCTGAAGCCACGCGGCGGATGGAACGCCGCACGGTCCAGCTCCAGACCAGCGCCGAGGTGGCCCGGGCGATTGCCTCGGTCCGAGACCTGGAGCAGTTGCTGCCGCAGATTGTGCACCTCGTCTCCGACCGGTTCGGCTGGTATCACACCGGCATCTTTCTGGTAGACGAGATGGGTGAGTATGCCGTGCTCCACGCGGCCAGCAGTGAGGGCGGACAGCGGATGCTGGCCCACGGTCACCGGCTGAAGGTAGGCGAGATGGGCATTGTCGGCTATGTGGCCGCCACCGGCCGGCCGCGCATCGCTCTGGACGTGGGGGCCGATGCGGTTTACTTTGACAACCCTGACCTGCCTCATACCCGCTCCGAGATGGCTCTGCCGCTGAAGGTGGGCGGTCAGGTCATCGGCGTGCTGGATGTGCAGAGCTCTGAACCGGCTGCCTACGACGATGAGGATGTGGCCCTGTTGAGCATCCTGGCCGACCAGGTGGCCATCGCCATCCAGAACGCCCGCCTCTTCGAGCAAAGCCACAAGGCCCTGGCCGAGATCCAGGCCGTGCAACGCCGCTATGTGCGGCAGGAATGGAGCCGGGTGGTCCGGGAGCGGCGCGAACTGGCCTACGAATACCGGCGGAGTGGGGTTCCTCCCCTGGCCGAACCCTGGCCGCCTGAGGCGCTCCGGGCGCTGGCCGAGGATAAACCGGTGGTCTTTCCTGAACCCACCCCCTCCCTCGGCTCAGGCCGGGGGGGGAATGGGCGCGGAAGTCCGACGGTGCAGGCCGCCCTGGCCGCGCCCATCAAACTGCGCGACCAGACAATCGGTGTTCTGGACCTGCAAGAAACCGACAAACGTCGTCTGTGGACCGAGGATGAGATCGCCCTGGTGCAGACCATCAGCGACCAGGTGGCCCTGGCCCTGGAAAACGCCCGCCTGTTCGAGGAAACCAGCCGCCGCGCCGAGCAACTGGCCACCCTCAACCGCATCGGCCTGAGCCTGGCCTCCGGCCTGGAATTGGAGCAGGTGCTCCAGACGTTGTACGAGCAGTGCCGCCAGATCCTGACCGCCGATACCTTTTACGTGGCCCTGTACGACGAGAACACCGGTTTGATCGAGTTCCCCCTGCTGACCGGGGTGGATGGCCCACGCCAGATCGAGCCGCTGGACATCTACCATAATCCGGGCATCACCGGCTATATCATCCAGACCGGCCAGCCGCTCCATGTGCCGGACCTGCACCATCTGCCGGCCGATGCCCCTTTTCGGGCCATCCCCATCAGCGAGCATCCGAGCCGCTCGTTCCTGGGTGTGCCGTTAACCGTCCGCGGCCAGGTGATCGGTGTGCTCTCGGTCCAGGGGCGTGAGCCCAACCTCTACACCGACCAGGATGTGGAACTGCTGGCGACCATTGCGGCTCAGGCTTCGATTGCCATCGAAAACGCCCGCGCCTTCGAACGCCTGGTGCAGACCGCCGAACAGTTGCGTGAAGTAGACCGGCTCAAGACCCAGTTCCTGGCCAACATGTCCCATGAGTTGCGGACCCCGCTCAACTCGATCATCGGCTTCTCGCGGGTGATGCTCAAGGGCATTGACGGACCGCTGACCGAGCTTCAGGAGGCGGACCTGAACTCCATCTACAACAGCGGGCAGCACCTGTTGGGCCTGATCAACAGCATCCTCGACATGTCCAAGATCGAGGCCGGCAAGATGGACCTGACCTTCGAGGAGGTCGCCTTACAGCCGATGATAGATGGCGCGCTGTCGGTCGCCAGGGCGCTGATCAAGGACCGGCCCATCGAATTGCGGGTTGAGGTGCCGGAGGAGCTGCCGACGGTGTGGGCCGATGCCCAGCGCGTGCGCCAGGTGCTGCTCAACCTGCTGTCTAACGCCGAAAAGTTCACCGAGCGGGGCTACATTGAGCTGAGGGTCGAAGCCGGCCCCGAATTTGTGACCATCCATGTGGCCGACACCGGTATCGGCATTGACCCCGAGGCGCAGAAACGCCTGTTTATCCCCTTCCAACAGGTGGATGCTTCGACCACGCGACGCGCTGGCGGCACCGGCCTGGGCCTGGCCATCAGCCGGAGTTTTGTGGAGATGCATGGCGGCAAGATCTGGCTGCAGAGCGAGCCGGGCAAGGGTTCAACCTTTTCCTTTACTCTGCCCGTCTACCGCTCGCAGCTCAGGCAGGAAGGGGAGGCCCAGGAGGTCCATCTGGACCCCGGCAAGAAGGTGGTCCTGGCCATAGATGATGATGCCGGGGTGATCACCCTGCTGAAGCGCTATCTTGAGCATGACGGCTACCAGGTGGTCGGGGTGACCCAATCGCGCCTGGCTCTGGACATGGCCCGGCGGCTGGGCTCGCGGCTCAACGCCATTACCCTGGATGTGGTGATGCCCAGCCCGGATGGCTGGCAGGTGTTGCGCTCCCTGAAGGAGGACCCGCTCACCCGCGACATCCCGGTCATCCTGTGCAGTATCGTGGAGGGCCTGGAGCAGGGCTTGAGCCTGGGGGCGGCAGCCTGCCTGCAGAAACCGGTTACCCGTGACGATCTGTTGGAAGCGCTGAGAAGGGTTGCCCGCGAGTAGGCGGTGAACGGAAGTCACCTTTTGGGGGCTGCGGCCGGTGGTCGGCCTGCGCCGACCTTTCTGGTGAAGCGCTCCTGAAAAGTGTCGGCGGAGGCCGACACCCGGCCAGGTGCCCAGGGAGGGCGATTTCAATCGCCTGGAGTTACGCCCGTGGCACATGACATATGAGGCAGGAGGCATGACACAGACTAAACCGATCTGGACCGAATGCCCGGCCTGCCGCTACCGTGAACCGCTGACGCGGCCATTGCTGGCCTGCCCGGTGTGCGGCGGCGAGTGGCTGGATGCGCGATACGACTATGAGGCGCTCCGCGAGCGGTTGCCTGACCTGCTGGCCGGGCGGCCGTTCAACATGTGGCGTTACTGGGAGCTGCTCCCCCTCCAGGATCCGGCCAATATTCTGACCCTGGGTGAGGGGGGCACCCCATTGTTGCACGCCGTCAACCTGGGGATGATGCTCGGCCGGCCCTACATCTTGATCAAAGATGAGCGCCAGGGGCCGACCGGCTCGTTCAAAGACCGGCAGGCGGCGCTGGCCATCTCGGTGATGAAGGAACAGGGGATCACCGAGGCGGTGGTGGCTTCGACAGGCAATGTGGCCATCTCCTATTCGGCCTATTCGGCCTTGGCCGGCATCAAGCTGTGGACCTTTCTCACCAGCAGCGTCCCGGCCGACAAGATGCGCGAGGTAGCCCTGTATGGCTCGGAAGTGATCAAGGTCACCGGCACCTACGACCAGACCAAAAAGGTGGCCGCCGACTTTGCCCGGCGCAAAGGGCTGCACCTGGACCAGGGGATCAAGAGCTTTGCCGCCAAAGAGAGTATGAAAACGGTGGCCTTTGAGATCGCCGAGCAACTGGGGCAGATCTTCGATCTGGGATATTCGCCCCAACATCTAATATCCAACATCCCATATCCGAAATTCAGAGCACCTGACTGGTACGTGCAGGCTGTAAGCGGTGGTCTGGGGCCGATAGGGGTATGGAAGGGCTTCAAGGAGCTGTACGACATGGGCCTGGTGGACCGCCTGCCCAAACTGGCCTGCATCCAGGCTGCCGGCTGTGCGCCGATGGTCCATTCCTTCCGCAAGGGCCTGGAGGTGGCCGAGCCGGTGGTGAACCCCCAGACGGTCATTACCACCGTCGCGACCGGCTACCCGGGCCTGGCCTATACCTATCTGCGCCGCGTGATTGTCGAACATGGGGGCGTCTTTGAAGCGGTCGGTGACGAGGAGGCATTCCGGGCCATGCACGTCATGGCCAAGATGGATGGCCTGTCCATGGAACCGGCCGCCGGCCTGGCTTTCGCCGGCCTGTTCAAACTGGTCAGCAACGGCACCATCCGGCCGGACGATGTGGTGGTGGTCAACTGCTCCGGCCACACCTTCCCCGTGGAAAAGTTCCTGCTGGGCGATGCCTGGGAGCGGAGCCTGGATGTTTCCCAGGCCGGGCGGATCGAGGGCACCGAGGAGGGGCTGCTCACCTCGCTGGACAAACTGGACACACGGGTGCAGAGCGTGGCCATCGTCGAGGATGACCCCGATGCCCGGCGATTGCTGCGCCGCGTGCTCCAGGCCCGGGGCAACTATCAGATCTTTGAGGCTACAGGGGGATGTGAGGGGATTGACATCATTCGGGAGCAGCGCCCTGACCTGGTGTTGCTGGACCTGATGATGCCGGACGTGGACGGCTTTGAGGTGCTGGAGGCGATCAAGAAGGATGAAACTCTGGCCGACACGCGCATTATCGTCATCACCGCCAAGACCCTGACCGCCGGCGAGCGCCGCCGCCTGAGCGGTCAGATCGAGGCGCTGCTGCAAAAAGGCTCCTTCCTGGACGATGACCTGTTGGAGGAGATCCTGACGACGCTGAAGACATAGAACATGCGCGATCAGGGTGCCGGGCATCTACAACCGCCTGGCATCTTCTGTGTCTGCCTCTGCCGGTTCTTCAGGGAAGAGGCTGCGCCACCAGCTCTCCTCATCGGCGATCTGCAGGCCGGTATCGCGCCCGATGAGCAGCACGCTGATGACGAACGTTACCGCGCCCAGCCATTGCTGGGGGCTGAACCGCTCGCCCAGCAGGGCAAAGGCGAAGGCCAGGGCCACCAACACCTCGGCGATGCCCAACAGCGAGGTTTGCACCCCTCCTAACTGCCGCAGCCCCCAAAAGACCAGCAACCGCGCCATCGCCGTGGGCAGAAGCGCCAGGAGCAGGATGGCCGTCCAGCCTTGGGGCGAGATCGGGGCCAGAGGGCGACCCTGGATCAGGCGGGCTGCCCCGACGACAACGGCCATGGTGGTCAGCACATAGAGCGTCACGGTGCGGGGGTGGACGTCGGCCAGCGTCCATTGACCCAGCACCAGGTGCCAGCCATATAACGCCCCGGCGCCGATCATCAACGTCACCCCCAACGGTTCCACCAACCCGGCTTCCTGCCAGGTGAGCAGGAGCACGCTCAACAGCGCCAGCCCCAGGCGCAGGACCGCCAGCCGTGATACCGGATGCCCCGCTGCCGACAGAAAGATGAACACCCAGAAGGGATACATCGAGTAGAGCAGGTGGGCCAGCGAGGCATCCACCCGTGACAGGCCGGTGTAGTAGAGCAGCGACCCCACGCCGTTGGCCACCCCCATCCCCACGCAACCGGCCAGGTCGTGCCAGCCGATCTCAATATACCGCCGCCAGAACAGAAGATAGAACAGCCATAACAGGCCGGCAGCCACTGCGGTGCGCAGGGCCACCAGCGTAGAGGGGTCCACACCGGCCTGGTAGGCCAGCTTGCCGAGGATCGGGGCCAGGCCGGCAAAGAGGGTGGACAGCAAGGTGACGGCAATGCCCCGCAGATGATGCTCTGTCCTGGGGCTCATCGTTTCCTACCTCAGCCCTTCCCCTTCATTCTTCCTCCATCGTGGGTGGACCCTGCGGCGGGGATGGGGGACCGGCAGCAGGGGCGGTTCGACGCAGAAAGCACAACGTTTTGGCCAGCACCTCCTCCTCCGTCAGGCCGTCGGTGGGCAGGTACAGGTCGCAGTGAGCGCGAGCATGGCGTAGCCGCTCGTGCTGGTCGTCCAGATAGCTCTGATCCCAACCACTGCCGACGCGCCCGCGTTGATGGGCGGTCTCCAGGGTCACATCCAGGTAAATGAGCAGGTCTGGAGGGTTGATCCGCTGCCACATGTCAGGCACGAAGGAGTGATCCTGGGCGGCGGAGCAGGCCTCATACCCCAGCGCCCGCAGCCGGGCGGCCAGCTCGCTCTTGCCCGAGGCACACGGCCCCACGACCTTGATGCGCATCCCCTCACCCTGTGAGAGGCCAGGGACGGATGGCGGGAGAGGGAGTCAGGCGGGAGGGCGGTTCAGTCGTCCCAGGCGATTCAGCACGTCCAGCGTGGCAAACACGCAGATGCGATCCCCGCCCTGCAACGTGATCTCTGGCCTGGGGTGCAGGTCCACCTGCCCGCCCCGCCGGTGCAGGACTACCGACAGGTCCAGGCGCTGTTCCAGCTCCCCGATCCGCTGGCCCACCAACGCTGACCCGGCGTTGACCGTCAACTCGCTGACATTGAGCAACTGGCCGTCCACGTAAAAGGCATGGGTGATATCGGCCCGGGTTGCCGCGGCTGCAAAGGCCGGCGCCGACAGGGCCGAGGTGCTGAAGGCGGTGGGGATGTTGAAGCCACGGGCGACCTTGGGGGCCATATCGTCGTCGAACATGCGCAGCACGACGTGGATGTCCGGTTTGATTTCACGGGCGACCAGGGCGATCTCCAGGTTCGTCAGGTCGTTTTCTGTGCAGGTCACGATGGTGCAGGCCCGTTCCACACCGGCCTGCCGCAGCACATCGGGACGGGTGGCATCGCCGGTGATGACCGGCACCTGCAATTGCATCACCCGTTGCACAAACTCGGTCTCCGGGTTGATCTCGATGCCCACCACCTCTTCGCCAAAACCGATCAACTGCTGGACAATGCGAAAACCCAGCCGGCCGATGCCGGCGATGACGATATGGTCTTTACATGTGGATGCGAGAGCCACCTGCCACTCATCCTCCCTGGCTGTCTTGTTGAACAACATAATGCCGAAATTGATGACCCCCTGGGCGATCAGCCCCAGGCCAACGACCGGCATCACGAAAAAGAAAGCCTGCAAATACCATTGCTGGGGGAACGGGATCGTCTGCTCGAAAAAGATCATGGCAAAGATGGCGTATGCCGACTCGGCGAAAGTCAGGTTCTGGACTTGAGAGTGGGTGTAGAGCAGATCAAAGGCCAGGCCCCCCACCAGGATGCTGAGCAGGAACAGCAACAAGGGGGTGCGGAACTGGCGCAACAGGACGCGCACATCGCGCCAGTTGGCCATCAGGTAACGCCGCCAGGAGTAGCGTCTGGATTCCATGGCTGCTCCTTCAGATTCAGGAGTTGTGCAGTGACCCGCCAGGCTCACCACCAAGGCACCAGGACACGAAGAATGATGTCTTGGTGCCAGTCCTGTCAGATCGGGAAACGCGCAGTCAGGCGGCGGATGTCGTCAGGCTGCTGCCGGGGGATGATGGAAAAGACGGCCACGCTCACATCATCGCCGGGGCGCCCCCGTTCCAGTTCCAGCGCGCGGGCCAGCAGGGCATCGGCCAGGGCACGGGCACACCCCTCCCCCGTGCAGGCGACAATCTGCTGGCGCACAAAGGCCGGCACGTCCAGCCGTTCGCCATACCGCTCCCCCGCCGATAGCACCCCGTCGCTAAAGATGACAACGTACAGGTTGGGTTCGAGGGGCAATTCGGCGATGACGGGGCGGGTACGGGCATGGATGCCGATGGCCTGGCTGGGCTCGTCCAGCAGGCGCAATTCCCCCTCTGCCCCGCGAACCACCACGGCCGGGCAATGGCTGTTGCGCGAGACGACCACCGTCCGCGTCCCCAGGTCCACCGAGACGATGGTCAACGTGGCCGATACCTGGCCGCCGCGCAGGGTACGCAGATAGTCATGGGCAGCGCGGGCAGCCGCTCCGTCCCGCACCCCATCGGCCAGGAGCGACACCGCCTTGCGGGCCACGATGTTGCTGATGGCTTTGGCCGACTTGCCGCTGCGCTGACCATCGGCCAGCACCAACGACAGCCCGCCGAGCGGCCGCTCGATCAATTCCACCGTGTCGCCGCTCTCGCTGACAGCATATTTGCTGATCTTGGCGACGGCGATCTGCAATTCCAGGTCAGGACCCGGTTCCATCCTGGCTCACACACCCCCGATGACAGGCTCATTATACTCCACCTGGCGCCAACAGGCAAAATGGGGCATGCCCTGACCCCTCCTCATCCCCCGGCCTCCTTCTCCTCCCCGGAACAGGGAGGAGAAGGGGGAGAGTTGCCATTGGCATCCAGTGAAGGCGCGGGCGATTGGAAATCGCCCCGGTCGGGGCAGAGCGGCGCTCTGCCCCTGGCCGTCCGCCTGTCTGAAAACCACAAAGGACACGAAGGATGATTTTCAGGCCCTTTGTGTCCTTTGTGTCCTTGGTGTCCTTGGTGGCAGACCGGCTCTGAGGTGCGGCCTGAGTCGCTCAACAGACTCCTGCCGAGCAAGAGATGCCCCAATTTTGAGCCGGTATCTGGTTGTGGTATAATCGGATTGAGAGCACCAAAGGAGGTGAAGGCGATGAAGCGGTTGCTGTCGGGCAACGAAGCAGTGGCCCGGGGGGCGTGGGAGGCAGGCGTCAAGGTCGCCTCCGCCTATCCGGGCACCCCCAGTACCGAGATTGTAGAAGAGTTTGCCCGCTTCCCCAATGTCTATGCCGAGTGGGCGCCGAACGAGAAGGTGGCGGTGGATGTGGCGGTGGGGGCGGCCTACGCCGGACGGCGGGCGCTGGCAGCCATGAAGCATGTGGGCGTCAACGTGGCGGCTGATGCAGTGTTCTATGCCTCGATGACAGGCATCGAGGCGGGCCTGGTCATTGTGACCGCCGACGACCCGGAGATGCACTCCTCGCAAAACGAGCAGGATAACCGCCGTTACGCCCGGTTCGCCCGTATCCCTTGTCTGGAGCCGTCCGACAGCCAGGAGGCCAAAGACCTGGTCGGCGTGGCCCTGGACCTCAGCGAGCAGTTCGATACGCCGGTCTTTTTGCGGCTGACGACCCGTCTCTGTCACTCCAGCTCGGCCGTGGAGCTGACGGATGGCGGTGAGTCATCGGCTCCCCGCCAACCGTTCCCTGACAAATTTCCCCGCAACCCGGCCAAGTATGTCATGGTGCCGGGCAATGCCCGGAAAAAGCATCCGGTGATTGAGGAACGGGTCCGGCAACTGGCCCGCTTTGCCGAGACCTTTCCGTTCAACCGGGTCGAGTGGCGCGACAGGAGCCTGGGCATCGTCACCTGTGGCATCTCTTACCAATATGCCAGGGAGGTCTTTCCCCAGGCCTCGATCTTGCGTTTGGGCATGACCTACCCGGTGCCGGCCGGGCTGATCGGCGACTTTGCTGCCGGGGTGGAGCGGTTGATCGTCCTGGAAGAGCTGGATCCTTTCCTGGAGGAGGAGATCAGGCTGTTGGGCATCCCCTGTGAAGGCAAGAGCATCTTCCCCCTGTGCGGCGAGTTTGACCCGCGTGTGGTGCGCGACAGCGCCATCCGGGCCGGACTGCTGCCAGAATCGGCGCGCGTGCCGGTGGCAGAGCTGGAAAAGCCGGAGATCCCGGCCCGTCCGCCGGTCCTCTGTCCTGGCTGTCCACACCGGGCGTTGTTCCATGTGCTCAACAAGCGCAAGGTGCCGGTGGCCGGCGACATCGGATGCTACACCCTGGGCCTGTTGCCGCCCCTGTCGGCTATCCACACCTGCGGCTGCATGGGGGCCGGCATCGGCCAGGCCCACGGTGCGGCCCAGGCGGGCCTGGCTGAGCGGATGGTGGCCGTCATCGGCGATTCGACCTTTTTCCATACCGGCATGCCGGCGCTGCTCAATGTGGCCTACAACCGCAGCAATGTCATCACCGTCATCCTCGACAATCGCACCACCGGCATGACCGGCCATCAACACAACCCCGGCACCGGCTATACCCTCCAGTTGCGGGAAACACCGCCGATCGAACTTGAGCCGCTGGTCCGGGCGCTGGGCATCGAGCGGGTCAGGACGGTGCCGGCTTTTCACGTCAAGGCGCTGGACGAGACGATGAAAGAGTTCCTTCAGGCCGACGGTCCCAGCGTGCTCATTGCCCGCGGCGAGTGCGCTCTGCTGCCCGAAGCCCGCAAGCGTTGGCTGCCGTTGGAGGTGATGGCCGACAGATGCAACGGTTGCACCATGTGCTTCCGCATCGGCTGCCCGGCGATCTTGAAGAGCGACGAACTGGATGAAAAGACGCAGCGGCCCAAAGCGCGGATCGATCGCCTGCTGTGCACCGGCTGCGAAGTGTGTGCTCAGGTGTGTCCCCGGGGGGCGATCCTGTTTCGGGATCAGGTGCAGGGAGTCCAGGCTTGAGCCCGGGCCACGCCGGGGGGAGGGTGAAATGAACAAGAGCTACAATTTTCTACTCGCCGGCGTCGGCGGCCAGGGGACCATTCTGGCCAGCAATCTATTGGCCGGGGTGGGCCTGGCTGCCGGTTTTGATGTCAAGAAATCAGAAGTGCATGGCATGGCCCAGCGGGGCGGCAGCGTGAACACCCACATCCGCTGGGATGCCGAACGGGTCTATTCCCCCCTCATCGGCCTGGGGGAAGCCGACATGTTGCTGGTCTTTGAGCGGGCCGAAGCGCTACGCTATGCCGCGTTCCTGCGGCCAGGGGGGACGGCCATTGTGGACGAGCAGACCATTGTGCCTATCACCGTGACTGCCGGTGGAGCGCACTATCCCACAGCAGAAGAACTGGCAGCGGTGTATGGGCAGTTGACAGATCGGCTGTATGTTGTGCCCGGCAGTGCCATCGCCAGGGAGCTGGGCAATGCCCGCATCGCCAACGTCGTGCTGCTGGGCGCGCTGTCTACCTTTCTGGAGGTGTCGCCCGAAATCTGGTTGCAGGTCATTCAGGCCAGAGTGCCGCCTCGCTTTGTCGAGCTGAACCGGCAGGCGTTCCTCCGTGGCCGGCGGGCGGTGGCAGCGGGGCAGTCTGCCGACCAGGCCGGTTAGCTCAACAATGTGCGATTTGACCTCTCCCCTCCCCCCATAGGCGTCAACTTCAGGCGGGGGCGATTGGAAATCGCCCCTGGCCGTCCGCCTGTCTGAAAACCACAAAGGACACGGGGATGGTTCATTTTTTTCTGGAAATTGGTTTACACTTTTGACCGCCTCAAAAAATCGGCTGCCCGCAAAACGCTGACTGAAAGTCAGCCTCTAATGGCCTGCGGCCAAGGGTCGGCCTTCGCCGACCTCTCCTTGACCGCGCCACGGAGTGTCGGCGCAGGCCGACACCCGGCGTGAAACGCCTCAAGAGGCCGATTTCAATCGGGCGGCATCCAGCGTGTAACGCAAAGCGTCAACCAATTGTGAACCATCCCAGGACACGAAGGATGATTTTCAGGCCCTTTGTGTCCTTTGTGTCCTTGGTGGTAATCTTTTCAGACCGGCTCTGAGGTGCGACTTTTCGCTTCGCTTGATGCGTATGGGGGTGAGGTCTCCCACGAAAAAGTGCCCCCGGTGCCACCCTTCATGCGCCGGGGGCCTGTTTGATCTACGCCTTGGTAATGGCATCCACCGGGCATACTTCCACGCACCGGGACGATTCGTAGTAGCCTTTGCACTCGACGCACACATTCGGGTCAATGACATACTGCGTCTCGCCCTCGGAAATGGCGCTTACGGGGCACTCTGGCTCGCACGCGCCGCAGCTAATGCACTCGTCCGTGATCTTCATTGCCATCTGTCTCACCTCCTTTCTGCGATAAGCTGTTGACAGAGTCCAACCCCAGTCCTGAGGGGTCGTGATGCCTCCTGAGCAAACTGAGAAGATTATACACAATCTGGCCTGGCCGTCAACCTGGTCAACCGGTCGGACCTTTCCATCACACAGGGCAGGGCACAGCAGGCCACCGGTCTGCCCGGCGAGCAACCGGGCTCTGGATTTGCATTCCTCCCCGATTGGGGGTAAAATGATTCTCGCCCGCGAAAGGAGGTGCCCAGACCAAAGATTGAGATAGAAACCGTTTGCCGGGGAAAGACAGCGCAAGGGCCTTGCCGTCTATGAGCTTACCCGAACGTGGAGGAAACTCGTGTCCTTTGTGTCCTCGGTGGTTTTCAGACCAGCTCTAAGGCAGCGGCAAGGTTGACGAGGAGGAGGTTCCCCGCCGCGAGGTGGGGTTAACCCCGGTTGGGCAGGAGGGTTGATGCCCTGCCGGTGGGAAAATCGAAAGGTCAGCGGAAGCCTCCCGGGCCCGGCTGCAGCCCGTATCTTTCCCTCCTGAGAGCAAGCGCACCGTACAAATCTGTCGGGTAACCGGCAGGACAAAGGGAAGCGCAGCGGTCAAAGAAACCGGGGACAGGAAGAGTGGCCGTTCCCTGGGATTTGAGCTTGCAGGAGGGAAACAATGTGTGGCATTGTCGGTTATGTGGGGTCCCGCCAGGCGACCCCCATTGTTTTTGAGGGGCTGAAGCGCCTCGAATATCGGGGCTACGACTCGGCCGGCATCGCCGTAATCCAGGATGGTCAGATTGCCATCCGCCGTGACGTTGGCCGGCTGACCAACCTGGAACGGCTGTTGGAAGCCCGGCCGCTGATCGGCACCATCGGGATCGGCCATACCCGCTGGGCCACCCATGGCAAGCCCTCGCCGGGCAACGCCCACCCCCATGTGGATTGCACCGGCCAGGTGGTCGTCATTCAGAACGGCATCGTCGAAAACTATCGCTCGCTGCGCCAGGAACTCAAAGCCGAAGGCCACCGCTTTGCCTCCGAGACCGATACGGAGGTGATCGTCCATCTGGTGGAACGGTACCTCGGCCAGGGAGCTGACCTGGAAACGGCGGTCCGGCTGACGTTAGGGCGGATCGAAGGGGCGCACGCCATCGTGGTCATGAGCAGCCGCGAGCCGGACAGGCTGGTGGCGGCCCGCCTGGGCAACGCCGGCGGGGTGACGGTGGGCCTGGGCCGGGGCGAAATGTTCGTCGCCTCCGACATCCCGGCCATCCTGGAACACACCCAACGGGTGATCCACCTGGACAGCCGGGAGATGGCGGTGATCACGGCGGAGGGGGCGCGCTTTTCGAGCCTCGACGGCCGGCCGCTTGACAAAGAGGTGCACATCATCCCGTGGGAGCCGGTGGCCGCCGCCAGGGGGGAGTTCCGTCACTTTATGCAGAAAGAGATCTATGAGCAGGCCCAGGCCATTGCTCACACCCTCAGCGGGCGGGTGGATTTTGAGCAGGGCCGGGTCCGACTGGAGGAATTGAACCTGGCTGCTGACCAGGCCCGTGAAGTGGACAGGGTGATCATCGTCGCCTGTGGCACGTCAGCCTATGCCGGTCAGGTGGGCAAGTATCTCATCGAGAAGCTGGCCCGCATCCCGGTGGAGGTGGACTATGGTTCCGAGTTCCGCTACCGCGAACCGCTGGTCAACGGCCGGACGGCGGTGCTGGCCATTACCCAGAGTGGCGAGACGGTAGATACCCTGGCGGCGATGGAAGAGGCGCGGGCCAGGGGAGCCAGGTTGTGGGCCATCGTCAACGTCATCGGCAGCCAGGCCGCCCGTCTGGCGGATGGGGTGATCTATATGCACGCCGGGCCGGAGATCGGCGTGGCCAGCACCAAAGCGTTCACCACTTCCCTGGTGGATCTCTATCTGCTGGCGCTCTACCTGGGCCAGGCGCGGGGCAGCGTGCGGCCAGAGCTGCTGGAGCCGCTGCTGGGCCTGCCCAAGCTGGCCGGACAGGTGCTGGACAACGGCCATGAGTATGAGGAGCTGGCGGCGCTTTTTTTCAAACGGGAGCACTTTCTCTACCTGGGGCGGGGCATCCACTACCCCATCGCGCTGGAGGGGGCGCTGAAGCTCAAAGAGATCAGCTATATCCATGCGGAGGGCTATCCGGCCGGTGAGATGAAGCATGGGCCGATTGCCCTCATTGACGAAAAGATGCCGGTGATGGCCATTGCGGTGCAGGATGGGGTGTATGAAAAGATGATCAGCCAGATTGAACAGGTCAAGGCCCGCGAGGGGACGGTGATCGCCGTCGCCACCCAGGGCGACGAGTTCATGCGCAGCAAGGCCGACCATGTCATCTATGTGCCCCCAACCTCGCCCCTGTTGATGCCGGTGTTGACGGTCATCCCGCTTCAACTCTTTGCCTATCATGTGGCCGTGCGGCGGGGGGCCGATGTGGATCAGCCGCGCAACCTGGCCAAGAGCGTCACGGTCGAGTGAGAAAGCAACAATCAGTCGGCCGGTTTTTGGGCAATACAGAGGATGGAGGTGCCCAGCGGCAGGCTCAACCAGCGCAACACCTGGGCCTCGCTCCAGGTGATGGCCATGAGGAGGGCGTTGAGCAGGGGCGGTGCCGGCTCCATCTCCACCTGATACGACTCGTCGTCAAAGTGGGGGGAGCCCAGTTGGGGCTGATGGCGTGTCACCCGCCGCCACAGGACGAGCGCCGCTGCCAGGGGGAAGAGCAAAAAGTTTTGATAAGTCCTGCGCCGGACCCAGAAGCCGACGCGACGCAGTTTGTCGCATAGCTCACCGGCGGTGTAGCGCCGCCGGTGAGCATTCAATTCGTCGTTGTGGCTCCACAGGGCCATGAAGGCCGGCACGGTGAGCACCAGGTAGCCGCCCGGCGTGCAGACGCGGTAGCACTCCCGCAGCACGACCATGTCGTCGTCGCAGTGCTCCGCCGTATCCAGCAACGATACCAGGTCGAACGAGTCGGCGGCGAAGGGCAGCCCTTCGGCCAGGCCGTCGTGGACCGTATACCCCCGCCGGCGGGCCACAGCCAGCGGTTTGGGGTTGTGATCCACCCCCACCACCGGGCCATAGCGGGCCAGGTGGTGGAACATGTTGCCTGCCCCGCAACCGACATCCAGGACCCGCCTGGAGCCATCGGGGGGTACCAGCCGGTCGAGCATGTTCTGCAGCGCCCAGGTCCGCCCGGCAAACCACCAGTGCTTATCTTCGGCGATAGGAGCGGGGGTTGTTCGCTTCTCTTTCATCTGCCTCACACTTCATAAGCCTGTTCTAGCCTGGGCACGATGATCCGCCAGTCGTACCGCGACCCGGCAAAGCGACGGGCCGCACGCCCCAGGCGTTCACGGCGGGCCGGATCGCGCAACAGGGCCACGACGGCGGCAGCAAAGTCGGCCGGCGTGTTGGCGATGAGCAGTTCCTGGCCGGCCACCAGATCGAACCCCTCACAGCCCAGGGTTGTCGAGACGATCGCCTTGCCCATGGCCATCGCTTCCAACACCTTCAGCCGCGTGCCCCCGCCGATCCGCAGCGGTACGACATACACCGCCGCCCCGATGACCCGGGAGCGGATGTCCTGGACATAGCCGGTCAGCACCACGGCGGGGTCCTTTTGCAGGTGGGCCAGGCGGGGATGGGGGTCCCTGCCCACAACCCAGAAACGGGTTTCGGGCGATTCATGACGGATGAGGGGCAACACCTCCTGGGCAAACCACAGCACGGCATCTACATTGGGCCGAAAGTCCATTTTGCCGGTAAAGACGACATCCTGTTCAGCCGGTCCGGCGAGGAGATCAAGCGGCGAAACAGGGGCGGTATAGAACTCCATATCCACGCCATTGGGCACGACAATCGGCTCCAGGCCGGGCGCCAGGCGGCGCAGTGCCCCGGCATCGCTTTCCGACACGGCGATCACCCGGTCGGCGGTGCGACAGGCGCGGCGCTCATAGCCCCGCAGCCGTTGCCACTGGACAAAGGAATAAGCGGCGCCGACCCACCGCCGGGGCAGGCGCACATCGGTCTCAAAGGCCCGTTGCTGGAGCAGATATTCGGCATTGTGATCGTCAAACACCAGCAGCGGATGGCCCCTGTCGGGGCGGCCGGCAGCGGCCTGAAAAAGGTACTGCGCCAGTTCGATCCCTTCCACCTGCACGATGTCCGGTTTTTCGCGCTTCAGGGTGGCAGCCAGGGCGGCCCGGAACGGGGCCGAGGGCAGCCGCAGGGCCATGTCGGGCAGGCGGGAGAAGAGGAGGCCCTTCACCCGCTGGCGCATGGAGCGGTGTGGAGGGCGCACCACCTGCACACTGCGGCAGAAGCGGTCCAGCGGCGTGCCCTGACTTGTGGCCGGCTCGCCGAAGGAGAGGAGGTGCACCTCGTGTTGCCGCGCCAGCCCGGCGATCAGGTTATAGTTCCGAATGGTCGTGCCCTGGTGCGGTGGATAGGGAAACTGGGGCGTCAGCACCAGGATCCTTCTGCAGGCACCGGCCATTTGCTCACCAGGTATAGATACGATTGAAGTAACTGGGATGGTTCATTTTTTTCTGGAAATTGGTTTACACTTTTGACCGCCTCAAAAAATCGGCTGCCCGCAAAACGCTGACTGAAAGTCAGCCTCTAATGGCCTGCGGCCAAGGGTCGGCCTCCGCCGACCTCTCCTTGACCGCGCCACGGAGTGTCGGCGCAGGCCGACACCCGGCGTGAAACGCCTCAAGAGGCCGATTTCAATCGGGCGGCATCCAGCGTGTAACGCAAAGCGTCAACCAATTGTGAACCATCCCAAGTAACTGCCTGCTATTGGTTGTAGGCCAGCCGATAGATGTCCAGTGTCTCGCGGGCAGCCCGCTCCCAGGAAAAGCGTGCGGCCTGCTGCAGGCCCTTCTGGCGCATCTCCTGGCGCAGGGCCTGTTCGTTGAGCACTCGCCACATGGCCACGGTCAGTTCGTCCACATCGTGAGGGTCAATCAGCAACCCGGCGTCGCCCACCACCTCCGGCAGCGAGGCAACATTGGAAACGACCACCGGCAGGCCGCAGGCCATCGCTTCCAGGGGGGGCAGGCCGAATCCTTCGTAGAAAGCGGGATGGGCCAGCAGTTCGGCCGCGTTGTACAGGAAGAGCAGGTCTTCCGATGAGACCCGTCCTACAAAGTGGACACGGCTGTCCAGCTTCAGTTCCCTGACCACGGCAAAGGCATCCTCAAAGAGCCAGCCCCTGCCCCCGGCCAGCACCAGGTGTACGTCTGCCTTGTAACACTCCAGAAGCTGCCACACGGCCTGGATCAGGGTGGGCACATTCTTGCGCGGTTCGATGGTGCTGACAAACAGGATGTAGGGTGCGTCCACCCCGTGCCGGTTGTGAACCTGCTGCCGTGCCACCTCCCGGTCTACAGGGCGGAAGATGGGGTTGGCCGCTTCATAGACGACGGTGATCTTGTCCTCCGGCACCCCCAAATGTTGGATGGTGTCGCGCCTGGTGCTTTCCGAGACGGCGATGATCTGGTTGGCCCAACGCACCGCCTGGTCAATGTGGCCGTAGTAGCGGGCGCTCTCCCTGGTCAGAAAGTGGGGATAGAGCAGGAAGGCCAGATCGTGGACGGTGATCACCGACTTGCAACTGGGTTTGTGGGGCGGGATAAAGTCGGGACTGTGCAGAACATCCAGACCCAGGCGCACCAGTTCGATGTTCAAGGAATATCGCTCCAGGCGGTGGTGGCTGGGGGTCCACAGCGACACGCGGCGAAAGTTCGGCTGTTCCAGGATGGTCGTCTCATCTTTGCGGCTTTGCAACAGGACATATTCGTTCTCTCTGTCTATTTTGGCCAGGCTGTTCACCAAGTGCAGGATGTATTGGCCGATCCCGGCCTGGCTGTAGTACACCAGCCGGGCGTCAATTCCAATGCGCATGGCTGCTCCGCTCCGGGGTTTTTCACAAAAAGGGAACGCCCCCCATGATCCAGGTGGCAGTGGATGGAGGGCGTCTCTGTCCTATTTCTGCTGACTATCATACCATCTTTGGGGCAGAGCGTCAAATGGCAGGGCGGGGATGGCGGGCTAGGTCATGGCCATTTCGGTGCCGGCGGGTGCAGCCTGGATGAGATGTTGCAGGTCGGCCACGGTCAGGATTCCACGCCCCACTGCCTGGCGGACCTGGTCGAGGATGACGAGCCGGTAGTCGCCCCGGCCAATCATCTGGCGCAACACCGCCAGCGCTGTCTGGATCAGCAGTTCGTCGGCCGGCGTCGGGCCGCAAGGCAGGCCCAGGCCGGGCAGGCGGACAGGCACCAGATCGATCGGCAGGGCAGCGGTGTGGACGGCCAGGGGGTGATGAATCCCAGACGGGCCAAAATTGATGACAAGGATCGGGAGCCGCAGGCCGGCGACGGTGGTTGCCAGGTGGACGAGATCTTTTTCCCGATCGGTGCCCAGATAAAGGTAGGCCAACATTCCCTCCAACGGTCAGCTTTGATGGACGGCAAAGAAAAAGCGCCGCTGAAAGCGCCGCAGCAGGCGGAGCACCGGCGCGGCCAAGAGCAACAGCAGCACCAGGTTCCCGATGGCACAGGCCAGGTCCCACCACAGCGAGGTCAGGCCGTAGAACAGGGCGTAGCGCCTGAGGGTCTCAGCCAGAGTCAGCCCGGGCTGCCAGTAGAGCGCCGACTGGGCGGGGGAAAAGAGATAGGGCCAGAAGTAGATATTCATGAGAGCGCCATAGGCAAACCCCAGGAAAAAGCCCCAGATGGCCAGCATGACCGCCTCAAGATGAGGGTGCCGCTCCAGCCGGGGCAACAGGCCCGACAGCAGGCCCACCCAGCCGGCGGAGAACATCTGATAGGGCAGCCATGGCCCTACGCCGAAACCGATAAAGGCCGAGACCCCCATCGAAAGCGCGCCCAGCAAAAAGCCAAAGACCGGGCCATAGGCATGGCCACACAGGATGGGCAGCACAAAGATGAGGGTGAACCCCCCCGGCCCTTCCACGCCGCGCAGCACGGCATTGACTGCGGTCAGCACCCCCAGCACGGCGATCAATTTGGCGTTCAGCAGCCCGGCCGACAGGCTGCCCAACACCGCCCCCAGGCAGAGCACCACCAGCAGCACAAAGACGAGGGGGGCATCCTGAGCGTGGGCCGTGATGTTGAATCCTGCACCCTGTTGTGGCACAAAAAAAGGGTACAGGAACGAACCCAGGCCGATCAGGCTGGCCACCGTTAAAATGGCGGCGTTGAGCAGGCGTTTCATCGGGTCGAGTGCAAGGCCAATACGTCTTCCACGGTCAGCAGGGCCGGGTCGCGGAACAGCTTGCTGATCTGCGAGGCAAAGAGCAGCGATTCACTCATGACCTGGCGGACCGGGCCATCCACCACCACCTGACCGTCACCCAGCAGCACCACCCGGTCGGCACAGCGGGCCACCAGCTCCACGTCATGGGTGGCCAGAACGAGGGTCCGTCCCTGGGCTTTCTCCCGTTGCAGGAAGGCGGTCAGGGCCGCCTTTTGCCGATAGTCCAGCCCCCGCGTCGGCTCGTCCAGCAGCAGGATCTGCGGTTCGGCCACCAGGATGGCCGCCAGGGCGACCCGCTGCCGCTCGCCGACGCTCAGGTCGCGGGGATAGCGGTCGGCGTACGGGATCAGGCCCAGGGCGGCCAACAGGGTGTGATGGTCGCCCGCAGGCAGGCGGTGGCTGCGCCGGGTGAAATCCAACTCCTGGCGCACTGTGTCGCTAAACAGCAGGGCGTTGGGGTTTTGCGGCACATAGCCGACCCGTTGGATGATCTCCTCAACGGCTGCATGGCGGGTGTCCAGGGGTCTCGACGAGGGGAGGGCGGCGATTTCCACCCGCCCGCGATCCGGTTTGAGCAGGCCGACGATCTGTTTGAGCAGCGTTGTCTTGCCCGACCCGTTGCGGCCCATCAGCGCCACAAATTCGCCCTGCCGGACCTCCAACGACACATTTTGTAACGCCGGGTGGCCGTTGTACGAGAATTCCAGGTTTTGCACCGAGATGGCGTGTGGCGTGTTGCGCCGTGCATACCGGCTGCCGGCTATATCCTGTGCCCTGCCTCCTGCAGCCTGCTGTTCGCTGCCTGCTGCCTGCTGCCTGACGAATTGACGGCCCTCTTTGATGGTCAGCGGCAGAGGCGACCAGCCCAACGCTTTGGCCAGCGTGATCAGGGGCGGGGTTAACTCTACCTGGTGCAGCACCGCGCGGGGCTCATCCAGGATGGCAGGCCGGCCATCGCCAGGCAGGTAGAGGATGCGGTCCACATACTGCACCACCCGTTCCAGGCGATGTTCCGACAGGATGACGGTCAACCCCAGGTCGTGGTTCAACCGGACCAGGGCATCCAACACCTCTTCTGCGGCCTGGGGATCGAGCTGCGAGGTGGGCTCATCCAGCGCCAGGACGCGGGGTTGGAGGGTCATCACCGCTGCAATGGCGACCCGCTGCCGCTCGCCGCCCGACAGGGTGTTGACCGACCGGTGCCGCAGGTGGGCGATGCTGAGTTGATCCAGCACCTCTTCCACCCGCTTGCGCATGACCACCGGGTCCACCCCCTGGTTTTCCAGAGCAAAGGCCAGTTCATCTTCAACCCTGTCCACCACAAATTGGGCTTCGGGGTCTTGCAGGACCAGCCCCACTGCATCGGCCATGCCCCTGGGGCCGAGGGCTATCGGGTCACGGCCGGCAACCTGCACCCGGCCGCTGACCGTTCCGCCGTAGAAATGGGGGACCAGCCCGTTCAGGCAGCGCAGCAGTGTGGATTTGCCCGCTCCCGAAGGCCCCATGACCAGCAGAAACTCCCCCTCCTCGACCTGGAGGGAAAGGTCATACAATGCCGGTGTCGAAGCACCGGGATACCGATAGGTCAAATGCTCACATCGAATCATTCCATCTTGCCTCCTGCCCTCTGCCACCGAGGAGGGCCGGCAGAGCCAGCAGCAGCAGCGCCGCACCGACCGGCAGGTTGAATGGCGGCCACAGGGAGCCGGGCGGGAAGGGGTTATAAGCCAGCCTGGCGGGTGCAGTCAGCCGGGCGACAACCAGGGCGGTGAGGACAAGGGCACAGGCCAGGGCGATGACCGTGTCCTGCCAGTGCCAGGCCGACCGCCGATAGCGGGTGCGGTGCACCTGCCTGCCTTGAACTGCAAATCCCCCCAGCAACCCACCCACGCCGGCGATGGTCAGCACCCGGCCCCACAGTCTGTATCCCGGCAGGTAGGCCAGCATAGACAGGCCGGTCAACAGGCTTAACAGGCCGGTCAGCGTGGCCAGTTGAATCGTCATGGCCTGCCGGCGGGAGAGGGGCGTGGCAATGCGGCCAAACCCCCGCGCTTCCATCGTCTCGGCCAGTTGGATGGCCCGCTCCAGGGCGTTGGCCAGCAGGGGCATGACCAGCGGCAGCAGGTCGCGCACACCCCGGAAGCGGTGGCCCCGGATGCGCTGCGCCTGGTGGATCTCCCTGGCGCTGAGCACCATTTGCGGCACAAAGGTCATGGCGATGGACACCACGACCCCGGCCGGGAACAGAAAGGGCGGGGTGGCGCGCAGGAGCTGGTAGTGGTCCACCACAGCATTGAAAGCGGCAAATACAACAAGAATCGTGAGCAACCCCAGCCCGTTGACCGCCCCGGCGATGGTGGCCTCCAGGGTGATCGGGCCGCCGATGATGGGCCAGTTGGCCGGCAGGCGGAACAACACGATCTGCCCGATATGGTTCGACAGGGCATTGAACGGCACGGCCAATGCCAGGAACAAGAACCCGATCCGGGCAAAGGTGCCCCAACTGTGGCCGATGGGCGAAGTGCGGCCCAGGGCGGTATAGACCAGCCAGGCTGCTCCCAGCACCAACGCCAGGTAGAGCGGATTGCGCAGGGTGAAGGCCGGCACAGCAGCGGCGATGAGCCAGGCGACCCATGACAGAGTGTGAAACATGGCGGATCCCGATGACGGCTGGGCGGATTCAGGGGCGGCGGAATCGGACCAGAAGGCCGATGGCGATCAGGCTCAGGACCATCAGGCCAAAGGGCCAGTAGTCGGCCAGGGGGGCCCCGCCGGCTGGTGGCGGTTCAGGGGTTGGGGTTGGCGTGGATGGCAGGGTCGTGGGTGTCGGTGAGGTTCTGACCGGAGATGGGAGTGGGGTTGGCGGGATGGCAGGGAGGGCGGGCGCAGTCGGCGACGGTTCCAGGGTGGCGGTGGGTGTCGCTGTGGGTGGGGCACAGATGGCCTCGAAGGTCAGGTTGTCGGCGGGCGGAGTGTGCCCATCGCCCCACACCCACGCTTCGACCGAGCCGGGCCTGACCTTGCGCAACGCCGCGCCCAGGGGTGAATAGGTCCAGGTGGTTTCACCGGCTTCGCGGTAGAAATAGTTCCAATATGCACATCCGTTGCTGCCGCCGGTGCACCGGCAGAAGCAGGGTTCGGCGGGATAGGCGCAGCCCTGCCCTTCGATCTGACAGATGGAGACACCCAGGCCGCTGGAGGTGTCCACGACCACCTCCAGGCCGGAGCGGGCCAGCAGGTCGGCCCCGCTGATCGGTTCCCCCTCAAAGGGGACGCAGTGCGTTTCCACCCGGCCATCGCCAAAACGGATGACCAGGCCGGCCCGGTTCGGTTCTTGGGCCAGGACCAGGCCGGGGAGGGCCAACATCAGCAGCAGGACCAGCCGCGAGATCCGTTGACCGGACATCTCTCTTCCTCGCCAACCTTCCTGAGAGCCAGTCTTGGTGGCCTTTCTTTGTGGTAAGCTTTTCAAACCGGCCCTGAAAGAGCGGCCCGGCCGGCCAGTCACAGCGACCGGGCCGCTCGCCGCAGGGAGGAGTGAGCTATCTCTTACGCTGCAGGGCGTAGCCACCACCGGCCAGGGCCAGGCCGCTGAGCAGCAGCAGGACCGGGTTCAGGGCCGGTCCGCCGGTCTGGGGCATGGTCGTTGGCGCGGCGATTGTCGCCTCGCCGACCTCCATCGTGGCCAGAGGGAAGGCTTTGCGGGCCATAGCCGGCAGCGCCTGAACGGTGGCCAGCAGGTTGTCGTCGGCGATGGCCGCCTGCCAGCGGAAGGCTCCACTCTGGTTTTGCAGAGCTGCCAGGGCCGAGAAGGGGGTATTTCCCCCCGTTTTGGCCCAGCTCTGAGCTGCCGGGTCCTGCCCGGCGGCGATGAGGGCCTGGATGGTGACCGCCGTCGAGTTGGCATCGGTGTCGGTGCCGTAAGCGGAGGGGTTCTGATAGGGCCAGCCGCCATCGTCGTTTTGGATGCTGCGGTAATAGTCCAGGGCTTTGGTCACGGCCTGGCTGGTGGCCGGTTCGCCGGCCGCGATGAGGGCCTGCACGGCAAAGGCGGTGGTGTTGGTGTCGGGAGCTGTTGCGGTGGATCCATCCCAGGCCCAACCGCCATTCTCCTGCTGGGCGGCTTTGATATAGTCCACGGCACCCTTGGGGATGGGGCGCATGGCGCTCTTGAGGGCCAGCACGGCCAGACAGTGGGTAAAGAAGGTGTCGGTCTCGCCGCCGATCTTGCCACTCCGGTCAATCAAGGCTTCCAGTCTGGCAACCGGGTCGGTGCCGTCAAAGCGGCGGGGGTTTTCACCTGCCGCAATGGTGGCCATGATCAATTTAGCCAGATCGCCGGCGGTCGCGGCCTTGGAGGCGTTGGCGGCCAGGTAGGTCAGAGGGGTGTTGCCCCCCTGGTCAAAGGTAGCGGGATCGCCGCCGGCAGCCACGATGGCCAGCACCACATCGGCGGTGGAACCGACGCTACTGTCGGGGCTGAAGCCGCTGCCAAAACCACCGTCGGCGTTCTGTTGCGATTTCAGATAGCTCAGGGCAGCCGTCAGGTCGGTGGCGGCCAGGGTGGGCAGGGCGCTGAACAGCAGGGCGGCCAGCGTCAGGGTCACAATGATGGTACGGTTGCGCATCTTTCCTCCTTTTTCTGTTTATCTTGGACGAGATCAAGATGCCCCGACCTTACGGTCAGGGCATTGGTTTCAATAGAAAAACCCCTTGCCTTTTGGCAAGGGGTGGTTCATGGACTTTGAGCCATGCGCCTACCCCCTTTCCGCGAAGGTTCGCAGAGCGCGATCGCGGCGGGCGACCTGGCTTCCTGGTCTCTGACAGAGACAAGGTTACAGTTGCGGGACAGCGCCGGACTCTCACCGGCTTCTCCCCTCAGGCCCCGCGCATCCGGGCTACGGGGCACCGCGATCGGCTGTATTCAATTGTGGTCACAGTATAGCACACCTTGATCCAGGTGTCAAATTGGGCCCTATGCCGGGTACAGGCCCAATTTGTCAGATTG
>Ga0209162_1000906_pt1 | contig 30780 bp, 31 predicted proteins | sample YNPNPMetaG_FD_187121 | JGI IMG/M metagenome (GOLD analysis project Ga0209162, IMG submission 187121) | Anoxygenic and chlorotrophic microbial mat microbial communities from Yellowstone National Park, USA - YNP NP MetaG (SPAdes) (version 2) ...
CAGGGAGATGAGGAAACCGGGTTTCCCCATCTCTTGCGGATGCGGGCCGGAGGCCCGCGCACCCAGGCCCCGGCCCCTGGGAGGATGACGAACTTCCTTCACAGACCATCGAGCGGGCGCGGGAGATGGAAGGCAGTTGCTTCCCCTGCTTCGCCCGAGGTGCCAGGAGAGAGGCTATGACCATAGCGATCGGCGCGAACGGGCAGTCCGGGGCCTTGCTGCGGCGAGTTGAGGCGCTGAGCGGGCAGCGGCTGGCGCAATGCTACCAGTGCGGCACGTGCGCGGCGGGGTGTCCCTTCGCCGGCGCCATGGATGTGCTGCCGGACCGGCTGATCCGCCACCTGTTGTTCGATGTGCCGGGGGTGCTGGAGCGCGAGGCGTTGTGGGTCTGTGTGGGCTGCGAGCTGTGCGCGCAGCGTTGCCCACGGGGGATTGACGTGCCACGGGTGATGGAGGCCCTGCGGCTGATCGCCTTGCGCGCGCGGGGCGATCAACTGCCGGTGGCGCAGATCCCCGCCGCGGCGCTCCAGGATCTGCCACCGATTGCCCTGGTCGCCAGCCTGCGCCGGCAGACAGGATGAGGATGGGGTAGGGCGTCATGGACCGGTCAGGCGGGCCGTGGAACACCATCAGATCTGAACCATGTCCAAGGAAAGAACCCCTGCCATGCAACTGGCCTATTACCCCGGCTGCACGATCAAGGTCTCGGCGCGCGAGCACGAGCAGGCGGCGCTGGCGATACTCAGGGAACTGGGCGTCGCCCTGCGCGAGATGCCCGAGTGGAACTGCTGCGGCGTAGTGCATACCCTCACCGGCGAGAACCAGATCCGCCATATGGCACCGCTGCGGGTGCTGGCGCGCCTGCGGCAGCAAGGCGAGCGCGAGGCGGTGACGCTGTGCGATATGTGCTTCAACACGCTGGCGCGGGCCAATCACCTGGCGCGGACGCAGCCGGAGCAGGTGGCCGCCCTCAATGCCACCAGCGGCGGCGGCCTGGACTACGACGGCGCCGGCGAGGTGCTGCACCTGCTGCATCTCCTGCGGGACCGGGTAGGGCTGGCGGCGATCCGCAAGCGGGTGCGGCGTCCTCTGCGCGACCTGGCGGTGTACCCCTACTACGGCTGCAAGTTGCTGCGCCCGGCCGGGATCGGCCTCGATGACCCCGAGACGCCAGCCCTGCTGCGCGACCTGATGGAGGCCCTGGGCGCGACCGTGGTCGAGGGGTCGCTGCAGACGCAGTGTTGCGGGGCGTACCTGGCGGTGGACCGGGCCACGCTGGTCACGGAGCGGGTAGGCGCGACGGTGGAGCAGGCCCGCGATGCCGGGGCCAGGGCGATGGTGCTTTCGTGCCCGCTGTGCCACTTCAACTTCGCGACGCACCAGCCCCGCACCGGCGCACCGTTGCCGGTGCTGTACTACACCCAGGCGATTGGCCTGGCCTTTGGCCTCGATCCGGCGGAACTGGGGCTGGATGATCGGCAGGTGGAGGCGCTGGGCATGGCCGCGCCCTCTTTTCATTCGGTTGGGGTCCGGCGGAGCGGCACAGACGGCTAACGTGAACATAAGCTCTCGGAGAAGGGTGTGGGGAAACCAGGTTTCCCCACGCCCCCACCCACGGGAGGGTTTGGGAGGGCTGCGCCCTCCCAGGAAGAACGTATTTTCATCCTGGTCGTGTGCGGCGGAGCCGCATGGACGGCTAACGTGAACATACGCCCTCGGCGAGTGGGGTGGGGAACCCCGGGTTCCCCACGCCCCCGCCCGCGGGAGGGTGAGGGCGCAGCCCCCACGCAGGGGGCTGGGGAACCCCGGGTTCCCCAGCCTGGCTCCCGGTGGGCGGGTGGGGGAAGGCGGAGCCGCATGGACGACTGGCAGCACGACCTCGCGCACGCGAGAGGAGGATCGGCATGAGCGAACCTGCCACGCTGGTCACAATGGAACTGATGGGCAAAGAATACCGCGTGCCGAGCGGTCTGACGATCCTGGCGGCGATAGAGTACGCCGGCTACAAACTGGTGCGCGGCGTCGGCTGTCGCGGCGGCTTTTGCGGGGCCTGTCCCACCCTCTACCGTCGCGAGGGCAGCCACCGCATTTTCACCGCCCTGGCCTGCCAGACCCTGGTCGAAGACGGCATGTGCCTGGTGCAGATGCCCTTCGTGCCGGTGCCGACCAAACCCTACGATCTGCATGGCATCACGCCGCAGCCAACCACGCTGCTGCGCTTCTTCCCCGAAATCGCCGGCTGCGTGGCCTGCAACACCTGCACCCGCGCCTGTCCGCAGGGCCTGCCGGTGATGGATTATATTCAGGCCGCGCTGCGGGGGGACATCGAGCGGGTAGCGATGCTGTCGTTCGACTGCATCGCCTGCGGGATCTGTTCGAGTCGCTGCCCCGCGGATATCAAACACTACGCCGTGGGCCTGCTGGCGCGGCGGATCTACGGCAAGTACCTGGTGCCCCCGTCAGAGGACCTGGCCGCGCGGGTCGGCGACATTGAAGCCGGGCGCTACGACGCGGCGTTGCGCGAGTTGATGGAACTGCCCCTTGCCGACCTGCGCGCGCGCTACGAGCAGCGCAGCTTTGAAGCGCTAGCCGAGCAGAATGGGGAGCACAGCGCCACCCAGCGCTACAACTCGCCGATGGACCCGGTGGACTACCAGGACGAACTGGAGGGGGTGTAGCCAGCGCGGTTGCTCGTTGGGGAGAGCAGGGGGGGCGCGGAGCTCCCATCGCGCGCGTGGAACGGGGCGGCCCGCAAGGGCCTGGCCCTCCCAACCGCTTCAGGCGGGGGCGCGGGGAACCCTGGCTTCCCCCTCCCATCGCGCGCGTGGAACGGGGCAGCCCGCAAGGGCCTGGCCCTCCCAACCGCTTCAGGCAGGAGCGTGGGGAACCCCGGGTTTCCCACCCTCCTTCAATCGAGCGAGGAGCGACGGCATGGAGCTTATGAACGGCTATCCGGCCTCGATGCGCGAGAGCATCGCCCTGGTTGAGCGCACCCGTCCCGCGCGTCTGGGCCGAACCTTCCCGGCTATGAGCCTGGAGGAGCGCAAGGCGCTGCTCCTCGAGCACCACCCCGACTACAAGGCTGGCGCCAGGCGCCCCCTGCGCTTCGGCCCGAGCAAGGGCCTGCTGCTCAACCACGAACTCGCCGATCTGTTCGAGGCCCGGCCGCTGGTGCGCCCCGATCTGGATGTGAGCACGATTGACGCCGATGTAGACCTGCTGGTGATCGGCGGCGGCGGCGCGGGGACGGTGGCGGCGATCTGGGCAGTGCAGAGCGGATTGGACCCGGCGCGGGTGCTGATCGCCACCAAACTGCGTCACGGCGACTCGAACTCGACCATGGCCCAGGGCGGCATCCAGGCCGCCGACCGGCCCGAGGACTCGCCGGTGCAGCACTTCCTGGATGTGATGGGCGGGGGCCACTTTACCAACCGGCCCGACCTGGTGCGGGCGCTGGTGAGCGACGCGCCGCTGATCATCCAGTGGCATGAGCGTCTCGGCGTGATGTATGACAAGGATAGCCAGGGACGCTTTGTAGAGAATCCTGGAGGGGGCACTTCACGCAACCGCATGCACTCGGCCCGCGACTACACCGGGCTGGAGATCATGCGCGTGCTGCGCGACGAGGCGCGCAACCTCGGCATCCGGGTGATCGAGTTTTCGCCGGCCATCGAATTGCTCTGCGATAGCGACGGCAGGGTGGCCGGGGCGGTCTTGCTCAACCTTGAGACCCGACGCTACCACATCGTGCGAGCCGCGGCGACAATTCTGACCACCGGCGGTCTGGGTCGGGTGCATATCCAGAACTTTCCTACCACCAACCACTACGGCGCCACCGGCGACGGCCTGGTACTGGCCTACCGTGTCGGCGCCGAACTGGTCGATCTCGACGCGGTGCAGTACCATCCCACCGGGGCGGCCTTCCCCGCCCAGATGGCGGGACTGCTGATCACCGAGAAGGTGCGCGGCCTGGGAGCCCAGCCGCTCAACCGCCTGGGCGAGCAGTTCGTCTTTCCCCTGGAGCCACGCGACGTGGAGGCGGCGGCCTTCATCCGCGAGTGCGGCGAACGGGGCCTGGGCATTCCCACGCCCCATGGCATCTGCGGCGTCTGGCTGGACGCCCCGATGGTGGATATGATCCACGGGCCGGGGACCATCCGCGCCGCATTGCCGGCGATGTACCGCATGTATACGCGCTTCGGCATTGATATGACCCGCGATCCCATCCTGGTCTTCCCCACCCTGCACTACCAGAACGGGGGCGTGGCCGCCGACGAGCATGGCGCGACCTGTGTGCCCGGCCTGTTCGTGGCCGGCGAGGTGATGGGCGGCATCCACGGCAAGAACCGGCTCATGGGCAACTCGCTGCTCGACTTCAACGTGTTTGGCCGCCGCGCGGGCATCGCCGCGGCGCACTATGCGCGCGCCCATCGCCCCGGACGCTTGAGCCTGGCCCACGTGGCCGCATACGAGCGCATGCTCCGCGAGGCCGGCGTCGAGACCACGCGCACCGCTCCGCGCATTTTGCCCGATTATCGCGGGAAAGAGGCCCTGGAGCGCTACCTGGACGTGCCGGTGTAAGGCGCGATCGCCAGAGGTAACAACTTTATTTCATCGCAGCGTTGTGCGCCATGCGCATGACCATCGAGCATAAAGCCATATGCACACCATTCAGATCGAAGAACGCTGGTGCAAAGGATGCGCTCTGTGCGTCATCTACTGTCCTACCCGGGCGCTACAGGTGGCCGCGCGCTTCTCGCCGCGAGGGGTGCATCCCCCGGAACTGGCGCGCGCCGAACGCTGCAACGGTTGCCGACTGTGCGAACTGCTATGCCCGGATTTCGCCATCACGGTGACGGAGGAAGGCCGTGTCCACGCATAGAGAACTGATCCGGCGGGCGCTCGGCCCCAGGGTGCAATTCGTGCAAGGAGACGACGCCTGCGCCTACGGGGCGGTGCTGGCGGGTTGCACCTTCTTCGCCGGCTACCCGATCACCCCCGCCACCGAGGTCGCCGAGCGCATGGCCGAAATCCTGCCCCGTATCGGCGGCTGCTACATCCAGATGGAAGACGAAATCGCCAGTATGGGCGCGCTTATCGGCGCGAGCTGGACGGGGGCGAAGGTGATGACCTCGACCTCCGGCCCTGGTTTTTCGCTGATGCAGGAGAACCTGGGCTACGCGATCATGACCGAGACGCCCTGCGTGGTGGTCAATGTGCAGCGTTCCGGGCCGTCCACGGGGCAGCCGACGATGGGGGCCTATGGCGACATGATGCAGGCGCGCTGGGGCACCCACGGCGACCATGAGATCATTATGCTCTGCCCGGCCTCGGTGCAGGAGGCCCTGGAGATGACCATCGTGGCCTTTAACCTCTCTGAACGGTTGCGCACCCCGGTGCTGGTGTTCATTGATGGCGAACTGGGGCACATGCGCGAGCGGCTGGTCATCCCCAACGATGACGAGTTTGAACTGGTGGAGCGCCCGCGCGCCACCGATCGCGCCACCTACCGCCCCTTCGCCCCCGGTCCGGACCTGGTGCCGCCCTTCGCCCCCTTCGGGTCGGGCTTTCGCACCTTTGTGACCGGGCTGACCCACAACGAAGATGGCCTGCCGCGGGCCTCCAGCGCCGCCATCCACGATCAACTGGTGCGCCGGCTGGCGGCCAAGATTACCAACCATCTCGACCTGATCACGCGCTACGAAGAGTTCTACGCCGACGACTGCGAGATCGCCATCGTGGCCTACGGCATTACCGCCCGCACCTGCCGTGACGTGGTGGAGGAGGCCCGGCGCCGGGGCATCAAGGCCGGGTTGCTGCGGCTGATCAGCATCTGGCCCTTCCCCGAGCATATCGTCGCCCGCTGGGCCGAACGGGTGCGGGCCATGCTCGTCCCGGAGATGAACCTGGGGCAGATCGTGCACCCCATCCGCGAGGCCGTCGCCGGACGGTGCGTGGTGGCGCCATACGCGCGCATCGGCGGCGAGTTGCACAGCCCCGCCGAACTGCTGGAAGCGCTGGAGGGATTGCAATGGCAACCGGCCTGAAGATCAAGACCGCCGCCGAGTTGCGGACGAGCTACCTGCGGCAGGAGATGTTCCCGACAATCTTCTGCGATGGGTGCGGCCTCGGCAATGTGCTGAACTACACCCTCTGGGCGATTGACGAAGTGGGGCTTGATCTCGACCGGACGGTGTTCGTGTCGGGGATCGGCTGCTCTTCGCGGCTCCCCGGCTATATCGATGCCGATGGTCTGCACACCACCCACGGGCGGGCGCTGGCCTTCGCCTCGGGGATCAGGGCCGCCAATCCCGAACTGACGGTGATCGTCTTCACCGGCGATGGCGACGGGGCGGGCATTGGCGGCAATCACTTGCTGCACACCATTCGCCGCAACATGGACATGACCGTGATCCTGGTCAATAACTTCACCTACGGCATGACCGGCGGTCAGGCGGCGCCCACCACCCCCGATGGCGGCTTCAGTTCGACGACACCCTACGGCAACATCGAGCATCCGCTGGACATCTGCGAACTGGCGAAGGCTCTGGGCGCGCCCTATGTGGCCCGCTGGCCGGTGGTCTCGCCGGCGCAGCCGGTCAAATCGATTGCCGAAGGCATCCGCAAGCGCGGCTTCGCGCTGATCGAGATGCTCACCCCCTGCCCGACGGCCTATGGCCGGCGCAACGGGCTGAAGGAAATCGAGCAGATCTGGCGCTGGTACCGCGAGCACACGGTGCTGCTCGACGAGTGGGAGTGGGTGGAGCAATTCGGTTCGCCCGAGGAGCGCGAGGCCTTGCGGGGCAAGATGAAGATCGGCGTCTTTCAGGATACTGAGCGCGAGACGTTCGAGGAGCGCTGGGCCGCGCTGGTGGCGAGGGAAAAGCTATGAAACGCGAGATTCGCATCTGCGGCTTCGGCGGGCAGGGGGTAATCACCGCAGCGGTGATCCTGGGTAAAGCAGCCGCGGTCCACGATGGGTTGACGGCCTGCCAGGTGCAATCCTACGGCCCGGAGGCGCGCGGCGGGGCGGCCCGGGCCGAGGTGATCATCGCCGATCACCCGATTGGCTACCCGGGCATCCACCTGGCCGATGTGCTGGTGGCGATGTCGCAGGAAGCCTACAACCGCTACGGGCGGGCGATCAAACCCGGCGCGACGGTGATCATCGATCCCGACCTGGTCTTTCAGCGCGACGAGGCCCAGCCGGTAACCCCGGTGCGGGCCACCAGGATCGCTGAGGACCTGGGCAACACCGTGGTGGCCAACATCGTCATGCTCGGCGCAGTGGCGGCGCTGACCGGCGTGGTCTCGCCGGAGGCGCTGCTGGCGGCCACGCTGGAGAGCGTCCCGGCCCGTTTCCGCGAGTTGAACCGCCGCGCGCTGGAGGCGGGGATGCAGGCGTCGGAGGCGCAAGGAACAGGCGCCTGACCGCGAAGTCAGGCCTCGCGCGAGAGGGTCCGGGCAGGGGAAGGGGGAAACCTGGTTTTCCCCTTCCCCTGCGGTAGGTGCGGATCTGGGATGGCGGAGCCCTCCCGGGAACACGCCCCTTGAGACTCGTCTGGGAAGATTCGCCCCTCAGGGCAAATCCCAGCGATCCGGTTCCTCATACTCCTCGCGGCGCCAGCGCCAGCCCGGATCGATGATCGTTCCCGACTCGCGCACGGTGTAGAGTGCCTGCAGGGCGATATAGATGACGCAGAGTTGCTGCGCCCGGTTGCCCGGCTCTCCCAGCGGATGGCCGAAGGGCCACTTCAGATGAATGGCGCGCGGCGGGCGCAGCCGTTCGGCGATCTCGCGCAGCCCGATGACGCACACGGTCGGGATGCCAAAGCTCTCGATGACCCGGGCGATCAGTCCCACGGACTGATTGCACAGTCCTCAGGCAGGGGTGAGCAGCACCGCGTCGATCTGCTCCTGCCGCAACATGCCCGCCACCTCGGGCGCGGTCCGGCGGATCAGGGTCTCGACATGGGGCGGCTCGATGTGCCCCATGAAGCTGTAACAGGTTCCGAGGCCGCCGATTGCCCCACGGGCGGCCAGTTCGCGCGCCAGTTCCAGCGGAAAGAGGATGTTGAGATCCCGCTCGGCGTCGGTGTGGTCGTAGTAGTCGTGGGTGATCATCAACTCGTCCACGGGCGTATCGGCGGGGATGACCCGGTAACTGGGATCGCCGTGCGAGTCGTGCATATCGAACGGCGTCTGCGCGCGCAGATGCACGCCGCCCGTCGTGACGAGGGCCAGCCGCGCCTCCCGCAGCGGCTTCTCCAGACGCGCCAGGGGCACCGGCTCGCCCTCGACGGCGTCGAACCATTGCCCCCAGAGCCGCGCCAGTTCGGGCGCCTGGGAGAGGAACTGCCCGAAGGCGCTCTCCAGGCGTTGCCGTAGCCAGTCGAAGTCATTCATCAGATGTTCCCAGGTGTATACCCACGTTTGGGCGGGGTGTGGGAAAACCACATTTCCCCACCTCCCCGCCCGGGGTTCCGCATGCCCCTAGCGTGCCGCAATCCCATCGAGCAGGGTCTCGACGATCCGGATTGCCGTATGCTCGTCGGCCAGGCGGGCGCAGGGATGGTCGGTGTGGAAGAAGGGGTAGAGCATCCCCAGCAGCAGCCAGGTCGTCAGATGGGGGTTGACCGCGCGCAACTCGCCCCGCGCCACCCCATCGCGGATGATGGCCTCGATCGGCTCCAGAAAGCCACTGGCATAGCAGCGCTGGATGCGCTCCCGCGTGGCCTCGCGCAGGCGGGGCAGATCCTGCGTGCCGAGACGGATGAGCGCGCGCTGGAGGGGAGCCTGGGCGAACAACCCGCGCACCAGAACGCTCAAGCGGGCGCGCGTGTCGGGGGCCTGGCGCGCTGACGTCACCAGCGCCTCGGTCTCGGCGACCCAGTGCGTCAGCACCGCCTCCAGCAGGTCTTCCTTGTCGCGGAAGTGGTAGTACAGTCCGGGTTTGGAGATCCCCGCCGCCTCGGCGATTTCGCGCATAGCCACGCCGTCGTAGCCCTGGGCCACGATCAGCCGCGCCGCCGCGATGATGATCGCGTCCCGGACGCTATCGGTTGACTCGCTCATGGCGGGAATCCTTGTACTAACGTGAACCTACGCCCTCGGCGAGGGGGGTGGGGAAACCGGGTTGCCCCACGCCCCCGGGAAGGTGAGGGCGCAGCCCGTGCGCAGGGGTATGGGGAAACCGGGTTGCCCCACGCCCCCCCACCCGGTGGGCGGGTGTGGGAGGGCGAAGCCCTCCCAGGCAGAACCTTTTTTCATCCCGTCAGTGTGCGGCGCGAGCCGCATGGACGACGCTCGCCAGCGCCGGCGGCGCGCAGGTGACGGCCAGCGCGTGACGTGAACAACGCCTGTAGGCATACGCGCTAGCCGGTCGCCATTTCCAATGCCCGCTGGCGCTCCGCGGCGCGGTCACGCAGGCCCAGGGCGGCCAGGGTAAGCAGGGCCATCAGCAGACCAATGGACAGGAAAGCGCGCGCGTAGCCGTCGAGGGGCAGCGTCGCGCTCGCGGCAATCAATCCTACCACCACCGCGCCAAGCAACTGGCCCACGCCCATTGTCACCGTCAGCAGGCCCTGGGCCGCGGCCCGCTCGCTCGCCGCGGTCTCGTTCAGCAGCACATAGCGCAGGGCCGCCCCCAGCAGCACCGCGAGACCCAGCCCCAGCAGCACCGAGGCCACGTAGAACAGCGCCAGGCTGCCTGGGAATAGACCGAGGACCAGCAACCCGACCCCACTTAGTAGTGTACCACCAGTAATCACCAGCCGCGAGCCGAAGCGGTCAAGCAGGCGCCCCGACACGGGCGAGCCGACGGCCATGGCCAGCACGATCACCAGGAGCATGAAGCTGGCCGTGGAGGCGCTGACGCCGAAGGCAATGGTTAGCAGCGCCGGGATGAAGACCACCGAGGTTTCGGCGATGCCCGCGCCGACCGCCAGCGCCGCCGTGAGGCGGATCGGGCGCGAGCGGAAGAGGGCCGGTTGCAGGATGGGCGCCGCGGCGCGCCGCTCGATCCAGACAAACACCGGTAGCAGCAGGACCGCCACCGCCAGCATCGGCAGCGCCAGGGGATCGATCTGCCCCTGGCTGAGTTGGGCCGGGTCAAGCACGGTGAGGCCGTAGGCCAGGGCCGCCAGGGCGGCCCCCAGGGTCAGCGTGCCGGCCAGGTCGAAGGGCGCCCCGGCGCGCGCGCCAGCGGTGGGCAGCAGGCGCAGGCTGAGGACGATCACCCCCAGCGCGATGGGCAGGTTGATCAGAAACAGCCACGGCCAGCCTAGCAGCAACAGCACGCCGCCCAGGATCGGCCCGATCAGAAAGGCGATCCCGAAGACCGCGCCCAGCAACCCCAGCGCCGAACCGCGCTGCTCAGGCGGGAAGGTGTCGCCCACCACCGCGCTGGCCACCGGAAAAATGCCGCCCGCGCTGAACCCCTGAACCAGGCGCCCCGCCAGCAGGACGGCGAACGTCGGAGCCAGGGCGACGATCAGCGAACCAAGAGCGAAGCCGCCGACACACAGAGCGTAGATCCAGCGCCGGCCCGCGCGGTCCGAGAGGGCCGCCATCACCGGCGTGCCGACCAGGTTGCCGAGCACGTAGAGGGAAAAGACCCAGGCCAGGGCCTTCTCGGTCACCCCGAAGTCGCCCTGGATGGCCGGCAGGGCCGGCCCGACGATGGCGATGTCCAGCGCGGCCATCAACACGCCGACAAAGAGCAACCCCAATACCTGATTGCGCCGTCGCTCAATCGAAGTTGCCATGGTTTGCCTCCTTAAGTTACCGACCGGTCGGTCAGTTTTGAGGCATTATACCATACCTATGACAGGACGTATGCGGTCGCCTTCCGGTAGGGAGAGGTGGAGGGCCACAGGCCCTCTACAAACCGGTTGTTGCCCGCCCGCGGCGGGAGGGCCGTGGGGGGTTGCGCCAGGCCGCCCGGCCACCGCGGGTGGGACAAGGGGTATGCGGGGAGGCTACGACTCCCCGCACCCCTCCACCGCGTACGTCCTAACGTGAAAATAGGCTGCTGGGGTGGGGGAATGGGGAAACCAGGTTTCCCCATTCCCCCGCCCGCGGGAGGGCCTGGGAGGGCTTTGCCCTCCCAGGAGAACTGTGTTATCCCCTTGCGGATGCGGGCCGGAGGCCCGCGCACCCGGGCCCCGATCTACGGGAGGGTCTGGGAGGGCTGCGCCCTCCCAGGAACAACCTTTTTTCATCCCGTCGGTGTGCGGCGGAGCCGCATAGACGGCTGAGGTGACCATCGTGGGCCGCGTTCAGCCCCCCTCCCAGCCTCCCCCCGCTGGGTGGAGGCGCCGGGTTCCCGCCCCCAGCGGGGGAGGGTCCGGGAGGGGGCCGGCACCGTGCCCGCGGAGCCGTGGCGCGGGCGTCCCGCCCGCGCTCCCGGGCCGGTTGCATCGGGCGGTGTGGGCCATGCGCATGACCGTCTCACGTGACCATGGGGGAACCAGGTTCCCCCACACCCCCGCCCGCGGGAGGGCCTGGCCCTCACGCAGGGGTCTGGGGAAACCGGGTTTCCCCATCCCTTCGCCCGCTGGGCGGGTGTGGGCGGGCTTTGCCCGCCCGCAGGGGTCTGGGGAAACCGGGTTTCCCCAGACCCCACCCGGTGGGAGGGTCTGGGAGGGCTTCGCCCTCCCAGGAAGTATGTTCATCCCGTCAGTGTGCGGCGGAGCCGCTGATATGCAAGGAGCATCACGCATAGGCCGGCAGCCAGTCGCCGTGGGCGGTGATCAGTTCATCCACCAGTGCCCAGATCTGCTCGAGATCGAGTTCGGCGGCAGTGTGCGGGTCGAGCATGGCGGCGTGGTAGATGTGTTCGCGTTTCCCGGTGAGCGCCGCTTCCACCGTCAGCGCCTGCACGTTGATGTTGGTCTGCATTAGCGCGGCCAGGTGCGGCGGCAGGGCGCCCACCCGGGTCGGCTGCACGCCGTTGCGGTCCACCAGACAGGGCACTTCGACGCAGCAACCCCGGGGCAGATTGTCAATCAGCCCGTGGTTGGCGACGTTGCCATAGATGACCCGTGGCTGGCCGGTCTCCATGGCGTGGATGATCAGTGAGCCGTACTCGCCGGAGCGCGCGGCCCCCTCCTGGCGCTCGCGCGCCCAGTGTTGCCGCAGGTAGCCCGCCAGGTCTGGATCGCGCGGAGCGATCTCGGCCAGGCGGCGCTCGCGCATCTCGCGCTCGTAGCGCGCCAGCGCCGCCGCGTCACCGCGCTCGAGCAACGGGCGCATCCCCTCCCATTCGGCGATCTGCCGCTCGCAACGGGCCGGGTATTCGTCGAGGGGGATATTGAAGCGCTCGATCAGGTCGGGCCGGTCGCGCTTGATGAACCAGGGCGTGTACTCGCTGATGTGCTCGCTCGACTCGGTCACGAAGTAGCCCAGGCGCCGGAAGAGTTCGTAGCGCACCCGGTTCCACGCCGGCACGCGGTCCTCCTCCACGATCTGGCGCAGGCGCGGGTAAAGGTCCGCGCCCCGGTGCGCGAAGCGCAGGTAGAAGGCCATGTGGTTGATCCCGGCGCAGAGGTAGTCGATTTCTTCCTCGGGCAGACCCAGATCATAGGCCAGTTCGCCGACGGTGTGCTGCACGCTGTGGCACAGGCCCACCGTGGTGATGCGACTGGCGCGGCTGATCGCCCAGCAGTTCATGGCCATCGGATTGACGTACTGGAGCAAGGTCACCTCGGGACAGAGGCGCTCCATGTCGCGGCACATCTCCAGGAGCACCGGAATGGTGCGCAACCCGCGCATGATCCCGCCGATGCCCAGGGTGTCGCCGATGGTCTGTCGCAGGCCGTAGCGTCTGGGGATCTCGAAGTCGGTCACCGTGGCGGGCCGATAGCCGCCGACCTGGAACATGGCAAGCGCGTAGTCGGCTCCGTCGAGCGCCCGCTCGCGCGCCGTGGTGGCCTCGATCCGCGGTCGCGCGTCGAGACTCGCTGCCAGGAGATGGGCCATGCGCTCCGAGTCGCGCAGGCGCTGCGGGTCAATGTCGAACAGCCTGATGGTGGACCCGCGCAGTTCGGGGAAGCTGAGGATGTCGCCGAGCAGGTTCCGCGCGAAGACGGTGCTCCCCGCCCCGATGAACGTAATGATGGGCATAGTGCTCTTCCCTATCTGGTACTACTGCTCCGTTCGGGCACAGGTGATGGGCCGGCCCTCGCCCGGTCGGGCCGAAGCAGGAACTGCCCTCCTGCTTCGGCCCGACTTCCCCACCCGGCGTAAAGACATCGTTACTCCTGTCACTACGCCGGGGCGCTATCATGAGGCACAACGCTCCCGTGAACAGGAGTGTCCACGGGAGGTGCTGGGAGGTTTGCGCCCTGACGTGAATATGGGGGAACCTGGTTCCCCCATACCCCCGGTTTGCATCGGGCGTTGTGCCGCCCGGCGGCATGGGAGGCTAACGTGAACATAGGCTCTCGGCAAGGGGGATGGGGAAACCCGGTTTCCCCATCCCTCAGCGGACGCGGGCCGGAGGCCCGCGCACCCAGGCCCCGGCCCCTGGGAGGGTTTGGGAGGGCGTAGCCCTCCCAAGAATAACCTTATGTTCATTACGGCGTTGTGCGGCGGAGCCGCATGGACGGCTGAGGTGAACATATGCTGCGAGAGCCAATACGTTCACCTCAGCGCATGCGGCGCCGCGGCCCCCCTCCCAACCTCCCCCCGCTGGGGGGAGGAGCCGGACTCCCTCCCCCAGCGGGGGAGGGCTGGGGAGGGGGCCGTCACCTTCGTTGCAACGTATTGCCGCTCGAGCAGGGGTGTGGGGAAACCGGGTTTCTCCACAACCCCCACCCGGTGGAAGGGTTTGGGAGGGCTGCCCCCACCAGGAACAATCTTCATCGCGGCGTTGTGCGCCATGCGCACGACGGTCTCACATCTACAATCCGAAATCGTGTTACCCATCGGTTTGAGGAACCACGGAAGGAAGATCGCCGATGGACGCTCAAGGTACGGCAGTCGCGCCTGCCACGCAGGTGATTACCGCCCCGCAAACGGGTAATGTGTATGTCAATGCGCAGCCGTGGGCGCTGACAATCTCCGACAACCTGCGCGCCACCTTCGTGTTCGACCGCGAGGGACGCCCGGTGAGTTGTTTCCTCAATGGTTGCAACTACCGCTTCGGGCTGTCGGGGCTGGTTCTGATGAAGGTCTCGCGCCCCGGCGCGGCCAAGCTGCGCCGGCTCCTCTCCGACGACGAGAGCGCCCGGCTGCGCGCCAGCGTGCGCGAGCATGTGACCCGTATTGCCGCCGGCATCGCCGCGGCCGTGCCGGATGAGGTGCAGGCCTGGCTCGAGCAGATCCTGGCCTGGGACGAGGCCCGCGCCCGGGCCGATCGCGAACGTTTTCTGCGCATCTACCGTCCGGTCAGCATTGTGCCACCCGACCAGTACCGCGCCCTGGTGCTGCAGGTCACCGAGGGGTGTAGCTGGAACCGTTGCAGCTTCTGTAGTTTTTACCGCGATCGGCGCTTCCGGATCAAGACGGTTGCGGCGTTGCGCGAGCACATTCACCAGGTCAAGGCGTTTCTCGGGCGCGGCATCAGCATGCGGCGCACGATTTTCCTCGGCGACGCCAACGCGCTCATCGTTCCCCAGCCGCGCCTGCGCGAACTGTTCGCGGTTATTCGCGAGGAGTTTCCCGGCAGCGAGGAGGGTCCCTCACCTGACCTCTATGCGTTCCTCGACATCTTCGGCGCCGCGCGGAAGAGCAGCGAGCAGTACGCCGAGTTGCGCGACCAGGGGCTGCGGCGGGTCTACATCGGGCTGGAGAGCGGCGACGACGCGGTGTTTCGCCTGCTCAACAAGCCCGGCACACCGCAACAGGGGGTCGAAACGGTGGCGCAACTGAAGGCGGTGGGTCTACAGGTGGGCATTATTCTGCTGGCCGGGGCGGGCGGCGCCGATCTCGCGCGCCGGCACGTGGCCCGCTCGCTGGCGGCTCTCTCGGCCATGGAGCTGGACGCGGGCGACCTGGTCTACATCTCGCCGCTGATCACGCCCGATGATAGCGACTACGCGCGCCGCGCGCGCACCCTGGGCCTGGCGCCCCTGTCCGCCGACGAACTCGCGGTCCAGCTTGAAGAGTTGAAAACCGGCGCGCGCGCCGCCACCGGCGGGCGCCCCCGCGTGGCGCTCTACCATATCGAGGAGTGGCTGTATTAGCGCGACGACGCCTCGTCGCGGTGGGGGTTGCGGGGGCCTGCGGCCCCCGCACCATCCCAGACGGGCGGCGCTACACCCCAAGCGCGGCGACGAGGGCGTCAATCGCCGCCTGTTCCTCAGGGGTGACCTTTTTGCCCCCCATGCCAAGGAACCCGCCCTCTTTAACCGCCTCGGCTGCGGCGTAGGCGGCTTTCACCAGCACCTCCTTGTAGGCCCTGGCCTCCTCGGGAACGTTCTTCTCTACCAGGCCCGCCGCCTGCTTCGCCGCCTCCAGCGCGTCGGTCATGCCCTCGGCGGTCAGGTCGTCCACGCCGGAGTGGTAGAGCGCCGCGAGCAACCCGGTCGGGGCGACGTCCTTCACCGACTCGCGCACCGAGTCGAGCGCCGCGGCGATCTCCTGGGCCGTCTTGCCGGCGCTGGAGGGCGCGGCGGCGATCACCAGGGCCGTGGCCGCCATCGGCCCGTTGCGCACCTGGGCCCACTCCTGCGCCGAAAAACGCCCTTTCATTTCGCGCACCTCGGCGACCTTCCCGAGCACAGCGTTGACCAGCGTCTCCTCGTCGCCCTTGCGCCGCTCGACGCTGCGCGCCTCGCTCTTGAGTTTCTTGATCAGCGCATTGGTGTCCATGCCCTCTTTCTGCATGGTGCTGTTGAGGAAGCCGAGCATCAGCGGGCCCACCATGCCCACCAGCGGGGTGATGTCGAACCCGGTGGCGTCTTTGATCGTGGCGACAACCACGCGGCTCTCGTCGCCGAAAAGGCGGTTCAACACGTCTGCGCCGGCATCGCCGCCGGTCAGCGCGCCAAGAAAACCGGACAGATTGCCCAGCACCCCCGCGTCGGCCTGCTGTACCGCCTCGGCGATCTTGACCTGGCCCTCGGGCGTGTCGGCGGCCAGCGACAGGCCCCGCGTCAGCAGCGACAGGGCGATAGTAACCCCCTTCTGCACTGTTTCCCCGGAAATCCCCAACCGCTGGCCAACCTGCGCGTACATGTCCGGCGTCATCATCGCCTCGAGCGGAGCGAACATCGTGGACATTGGCATTCCTCTCCTTGCGTGAGCTAACTCCGCGCGCCGCGACGGGCGGCGCGCTCCGCACGTAGGGTATCGATCGTGACGTAGCTGATCCCGCGATCAGCCAGTCGGGTGAGAATCTGATCGGTCAGGTCGGCCACCGGCGGGCCGGGCAGCGTCTCGTGCAGCACGATGAGCGATCCGCCCTCGGTCTGCCGCGTCACCTGGCGCACGCTCAGTTCCGCCGGCAACAGCCAGTGCACCGGCATGATGCTGCAGATGACCGGCTGGTAGCCCCAGCTCAGCAGGCGCCGGGCAAGCGCCCGGCTCAGGTGCCCGTAGGGCGGGCGCACGCAGGCGATCGCCGCCGGATCGCGCCCGCTATGGCGCGCCAGCAACTCCCGCGTCCGGTCGAGCATGGCATGCAGCGCCTCGGGGTGCTCCACCAGGAACGAACGGTGCCGGTAGCCATGGATCATCAACTGGTGGCCGGCGGCAGCCGCGGCTCCCACGAGTTCGGGCATCCGCTCCACCCGCTCACCGAGCCACGAGAAGGTGGCCGTGACACCGTGTTTCGCCAGGACCGCCAGCAGCGCGGGCGTATCGCGCTCGTGCGGCCCATCGTCGAAGGTCAGGGCCACCTGGTTCGAGGCGCGGTCGCCCGACCAGAGGACCTCGGGGAACTGTCGTTCAAGCTCGCGCACCGCGTCGTTGAGCGAGGCGACGGTGGAGGCTTCGACGAGTTGGAGCAAGGCTTTCATAACCAGGAAGTTCCTGGGAGGGCTGCGCCCTCCCAAACCCTCTCCCAGCGGAGCGGACCGCTAATCCTTGTCCGGCAGCAAAAGCGAGAGCAGGAACGAGACGATCGACACCACAATCGCCCCCCAGAAGGCCGGCCAGAAGCCCTCAACAATGAATCGCGCCCCGAACACGTTCTGGGCGATCCACGACGACAGCAAGAAACTGATGGCGTTGACGACCAGGATGAACAATCCCAGGGTCAGAATAATCAAAGGACACGACAGCAGTTTGAGCAGAGGTCGGATGAAGGCATTGACGAACCCGAAGACCACTGCCATCACCAGCACGGCGAAGATCCCCGTCTGACCTTCCACGGTAATGCCCGGCACGATCCAGGCGGTAATCCCCAGCGCCACGGCCGTCAACAGCCAGCGCAGCAGGAGCTGCATATGGGTTCCTCTCTTCTCAATGCGGCGACGCCGCGCGCCAACCGGATGAAACAAGTTGCTCCTGGGAGGGCGCAGCCCTCCCACACCCTCCCCCCGGGTGAGGGTCTGGGGGAACCCGGTTTCCCCAGACCCCTGCGCACGGGCTGCGCCCGCACCTTCCCGCGGGCGGGGGTGTGGGGAAACCCGGTTTCCCCACACCCCTGCGCACGGGCTGCGCCCGCACCTTCCCGCGGGCGGGGGTGTGGGGAAACCCGGTTTCCCCACACCCCTGCGCACGGGCTACGCCCGCACCTTCCTGGGGGCGGGGGTATGGGGGAACCTGGTTCCCCCATGTTCACGTTAGAAGGGCGACGCCCTCCCGGATCATCCCAGCCGGCAGGGGCGCGAGGCAACCAGGTTGCCTTACGCTCCTCACGACACCCACCTACACCGTCCTGGCCTGGCGTTGCTTATCCCTGGCCTGGGCGGCCTCGGCCACGCGCGCGGTTTCGTAGGCCCTGGCCTCGGGATCATTGGCCGCGCGGGCCGCCTGCAGGGCCGCCGGGTCAATTAACCCGTCTCTGGCGAGCAGATCACCGATCATATCGATGGTGGCAATCGCGTACGACTTCCCCTCAGGAGTAAACGCCGTCCAGCCGAAGTAGTTCTTCGCGCCATTGTGGGCCATGGGCCCCATGGAGATCATCTCGATCCTGCCCGCGGCCACGGCCCGGTTCCAGTCGCTCTGCGGGAACCACTTCCAGCGCCCGGCGTAGAGCCAGTGGCCCAGCTTCTGCACCGGGTCGGCCTCGCCATAGAGGTGGTAGAGCCTGGTGACCTGGTTCAGCCCGGGATCATCGGCCATCACCCCGCCGATCGAAATGACGCGGATGGGCGCCTTCAGCACCGGGGCAAGGTAGGTCGCCGCCCCCAACGAAACCTGCGCGCCTCCGCTGAAGCCGATCAGCGTCACCGGCTTGCCGCTACCCACGCGGTACCCACCACGCTCCAGGGCTTTAATAATCTCGCTCGCCACCCCCAGGTTGTAGATCGGCCCATAGCGCCGGTCGGCCGAGACGGCCACCTGGAACAGGTTGCGCAGGTTGATCACAAACTGCAACAGGTCGTAGGGATTTTCCAGACGGCGCCGCTCGATCCAGCGATAGACCCGCGCGAAGCTGCGGTCGGCGGTCAACCCGGCATTGGTGACCGAATAGGGGTACACATCCGGCGTCACCAGCACCCCGGGCAGACGCCTGACCGCCATCCGGCCCCAGTCTATCTCCTCCTGGGGGATCGAAGCGGCATCAATCGCGCCAATGCCCGACAGGTACACCACCGCCGACGCCGCCGGGTGCTCACGCAGCGCTTCACCCGCCCCGGTCGCCTGATGCGTGGGCAAGGCCGGTTTTTCGCCGAACCAGCCCGCCCACCATCCCAGGCTCTCGAAGGGGGCCAGCAGCGCGCCCAGGATAAGTAGCAGGATCAGCCCGGTCATCAACAGGCTCAGGGTTGAGAGTATCAAGGTGCACCTTTCCGTCTCTTCCTGGAGGCTTCTTCAGGCGAGGTGGCGAACTGAGTGAGAATATCCTGTACACTCGCGTCCAGATCCGTTCCGGTGATGCGCTTGTAGAGCGCATTCCGCACATAGATCACCGGCCGCCCGATCGTCGCGCTCATCACCATCACGACCAGCCATCCGATCACCGTGCAGACCAGCGCCGCGCCAAAGTTGCCCCCCGCCAGCGACGTCAGGGCGGCCAGCACCACCAGGAAGCTCCAGACCGACAGGACCTTGCCGATAAACCCGCCCGCGTAGGGCAAAAGCACCAGGAAACCGAAGACATACGGCGCCGCGCCCATACCCGTCAGACGCAGGGCCTGCGAGAGCGGAATCGAATGAGGAAAGAGCGCCTTGCTCGTCAGCCAGATCGCCGCTCCCCAGACCATAAGGCTCAGCGCGAAGATGATCCCGTTGAGCAGCAGGCTCAGCATGAAGCGCCCAGGTCGGACACGGTTGACGAAGAGGATCACACTCTGGCCCAGCAGCAACGACGCGCCACCCACGATCGCCACGGCGAGCACCACCCATCCGGTGCGGGGATACGTCTCAACGATCTCGAAGGCGCGCGGGTTGAGGCGCATGGCCTCAATGCTGCCCACCCACATGGCCCTGATAAACTCGAACATGGCCCCTCACTTGCCGCCTAAGCCCGATACCTGGCACATAAGCTCTTCGCCTCCACCCAACCTGCCCCCGCTGGGGGCGGGCGTCCGGCACCTCCCTCCAGCGGGGGGAGGTTGCGAGGGGGGCCGTGCCGCGCGCAGCGCCTTATGTGCAACGTATTGTGCCTAAGCCATGGTTCACACCTACGTGACCGTTGGCGGGGCTGCGCCCGCCGCACCCCCCGACGCTGACCGGAACGGTCGCACAGCGCAACCATGATTGACATCTGTTTGGGAGGAGCGTGGGGAAACCAGGGTTCCCCACCCCATGCCTGAGCGCCGTGTGCGCGCATCCTGCGCTCTACGCGGCCACAGGCGAGGGTTGAACCACTCACATGCGCTTCATGGTGCTATGAGAGTCGGGGAAAGGGAATGGCTAAAAGGCTAGTTGTTGCTGATCCGGGGGGACGCCCGCGGCGCCCGCCGGAGGGATGATCCAGCGAACGTGGGCGGGTCCGGGAGGGCGCCGCCCTATAGGCGCGAACGTAAGCGTATGGCTCTGTGAAGCCACAGACGGCTTGCCAGAGGGCGATACAGCCCGGGGGGTGCAACTCTCGACGGGCTTTCTGAGGCGACCCTGAGCGCGTGCCCTCCCATGGTGCCGCTTCAGGAAGCCCTCGCCCGTTACGTTCGCGCCTGTGGGGCGCAGCCCTCCCGGGCAAAACCGCTTCCTTCCTACCACAGCCGGAGCTGCAGGGCCGGGCGGCGCCCATCGAGCAGAACATAGGGGGCGGCCCGGCCGGCGGTCACACCGAGGGCCCTGAGTTGGGAGAGGTCGCGCAGCCGGGCCTTGCGTCGGGCGGCAATGATCCGGTCCGCGCTCTGCGGGCCGATACCGGGGATGCGCAAGAGGAGCCGGCGCGGGGCGAGGTTGATCTCGATCGGCTCGCGCAGATGCTGCTCGGCCCAGGCCTCTTTCGGCGTCTTGTCGCGGGGCAGCAGGCCCTGCGCGTCAAAAGGGAGCTCGTCGTAGCGGAAACCATAATCGCGCAGCATAAAGTCGGCCTGGTACAGGCGCAGGGCGCGGGCGGGGTCCTCGGCGGGCTGGCCAGCCAGGGGGGAACGCTCGATCGGATGAAAAGCGCTGAAGTAGGCGCGCCACAACCCCAGCTCGCGGCGGGCGCGTTGCACGGTTTCCAGCAACTCGCGGTCGCTCTCACCGGCGGCCCCGACGACAAACTGCGTGGTGAGACTGCGGGCGGCCCGGCGCCCTTCCTGGCGCGCGCGGCGCATCACCTCACTGGCCCAGCGCATGCGCCCCCACATGCTCTCGATGAACTCCTTGTCGGGCGCGAGCAGGGCCAGGCGCTCCGGGTTCGGCGCTTCCAGGTTCAGGCTGACCCGGTCGGCCAGTTCCACGGCGCGCTCGATGTACCCGAAGGATGCCCCCGGAATCAGCTTGAGGTGTATGTAGCCGGTATAGCCCTCCTTGAAGCGCAGTCGCTCAACCGTGGCAAGCATCTTCTCCATGGTCGTATCCGCGTCAGGCACGATGCCGGAGGAGAGGAACAGCCCGTCAACGCGCTGCTGCCGGTTCAGGACCACGAAGGTCGTCGCCAGTTCATCGGGCCGGAAGGTGGTGCGCCGGCGGCGAATGGCGCAACTGGTAAAGCAGTAGGCGCAGGCAAAGCGGCAGGCGTTGGTCTGCAGCACCTTGAAGAGCCGGGTCGTGCCACCGCCTTCCTGCCTGGCGTTGTAGATGAAGCCGGTGGCATGCCTGATGCCCTGCTGAATGCTCCGGGTCGCGGGCACGTCGGTCACCTCATCGGCGGCCTCAGCGCCGAGAATGGCCAGCTTCTGCTGGATGTCGGGTTCCACCTGGATCATGGGCCTGGCCTCCACGTCTGCGCCTGCCAGCAGTATAGCACACATGTCCTGACATGAAAATGGGGGAACCTGGTTCCCCCATACCCCCACCCCCGGGAGGATCTGGGAGGGCGCAGCCCGCACGCAGGGGGATGGGGAACCCGGCCTTCCCCACGCCCCGCCCGCGGGCGGGTGGGGGCGGGCGCAGCCCGCACGCAGGGGCAGGGCCTGGAAGCGCGGCGCCGTTCCAGCGTTGCTCCGCCTGGCGCCATCATCCCTCGCGATTTGTGCAAATAGTACATAAATTACAACCCTTGAGTTGTTGAAAATATACAGGAGCTTTGCTAGGATGGGGCCAACGACACTGCAATGACGCACGTGGAGGCGCGAGATGGAGATCTTGATGCAGGTTCCGGGGTTCTTTCTGGCTCTGCTGGGATGGGCGGCGACCATCCTGTTGTTGCAGGACTTGCCCCGGTTGAGCGTTAATGAACGCCGGGGCATGATGATTTGTAGCTGGGTGGCGTGGATGACGCCAGGCTTCGGCAGCTTTGTGCTTGCCGGCCTGATGGCGACCGACACCGCGGCGATGTACGTCGGTCTGACGACGGCGCTGCTGGCCGTCTTCATTCTCGCCGGCGCCCGCGCGCGCCCCCCGCGCACGCGGCCATAGCTCTGCAGAAGGTAGGGACCCCGGGGTTCCCTACGCCCTCTCCTCAGCGGGGGACGTGGGGAAGCCCTGGGAGGGCGGGGCCCTTCCATGAGCAAGGGGCGTGGGGAAACCAGGTTTCCCCACGCCCCTGCTGTGCAGAAAAACGCCGGAGCGCCGGTGGTCCCTCCGCGTGCCTGTGCTGGCCCTGAGCGACTATCCGTTGCCATCAGGCATCGTAGTACATCATGAACTCGTAGGGATGCGGGCGGAGAGCGATCGCCACCGCCTCTTTGCGCTTCCCTTCGATGTAGTTGGCGATCACGTCCTCGGTAAAGACGTTGCCCTTCAACAGGAAGGCATGGTCGGACTCCAGGGCATCGAGGGCTTCGCTGAGCGAGCCGGGGGTGCCGCGAATGTCGGCCTTCTCCTCGGGCGAGAGTTCGTAGATGTCCACATCGAGCGGCTTCGGCGGGGCGATCTTGTTCTGAATACCGTCGAGACCGGCCATCAACATCGCCGCGAAGGCCAGATACGGGTTGCACATACCGTCAGGGGCGCGGAACTCGATGCGACGCGACTTCGGCGAGGAGGAGTAGGTCGGAATACGAATGGCCGCCGAGCGGTTGCGCACCGAGTAGACCAGATTGATCGGCGCCTCGAAGCCCGGCACCAGGCGGCGATAGCTGTTGGTGGTCGGCGCGCAAATCGCCAGCAGCGCCGGGGCATGGTGCAGGATGCCGCCGATGTAGTACTCCGCCATCTCGGACAGCAGCGCGTAACGCGCCTCGTCGAAGAACAGCGGCTCGCCGTCCTTCCACAGGCTCTGGTGGGTATGCATCCCCGAGCCGTTATCGCCGAAGATCGGCTTGGGCATGAAGGTGGCGGTCAGCCCGTGGGCGCGGGCCACGTTCCGCACGATATACTTGTACTTTTGCAGTTTGTCGGCCATATTCACCAGCGAGTCGAAACGCATATCGATCTCGCACTGGCCGGCGGTGGCCACCTCGTGGTGGTGCAGTTCGATGTCAATGCCGATCTGCATCATCTTCAGGATCATCTCCGAGCGGATGTCCTGCAGCGTGTCGGTGGGCGGAACGGGGAAGTAGCCCTCCTTGTGGCGGATGCGGTAGCCCTTGTTGCCCCCCTCGACCTCGGCGCCGGTGTTCCAGACCGCCTCGGGGCTGTCAATGAAGTAGAAGCCGTGGTCCGCGGCCTGGCTGAAGCGCACATCGCTGAAGAGGAAGAACTCGGCTTCGGGGCCGAAGTAGGCCGTGTCGGCAATGCCGGTGCTCTTCAGATAGGCCTCGGCTTTGCGGGCCACCGTGCGCGGATCGCGCGAGTAGGGCTGCCGGGTGATCGGGTCGATGATGTCACAGATCAGCACCAGGGTCGGCACCGTGAGCGTGGGATCAATGAAGGCCGAGTTCGGATCGGGAACCATGAGCATGTCGCTCTCATTGATCACCTGGAAGCCCTTGATCGACGAGCCATCGAAGCCCAGTCCATCCTCGAACATGTCCTCGCTCAGACGCGAGGCGGGGATCGAGTAGTGCTGCCATCCGCCGAACAGGTCGGTAAAGCGCGTGTCAACGATCTGAATGCCGTTGTCTTTGATGAGTTTCAGGACGTCCTTCGCGGTCATGCTCATAACACTGGTCTCCTTGTGGCAACAGACGAACGTGGTCTTACGGGCGTGGGCAGGGCAGGGCTGCGCCGCCAGGTGTCAGCCAGAGGAACAGCGGTTCAATGGGCAAGGGCCAGCTATCCGCCGGGGAGGCGGCTGCGCTGGCGGGCATTGCTGGGGCAAGCTGGGGTGAACCGATCGTGTCGACTCGGTGCGCCGTCGCAAAGTCGGACACATCGTGTGCCTTGAGCGCCACGATGCGATAATCTCCTGCCTGGGGTCGGGTGCGTGAAACTCCAGCGGAACCTTTCACATCATCTTAATCTCGGTCCTCGGTTGCGGCTACGGTAATCCTGCACAATCTCGGGCGCCTGTGATTTGGATGAAAAAGCCAGGCTGGCGAGCATCGCGCAAAGGGCCGATGATGGGCGCGGGGAAACCCGGGTTCTCCACACCCCTTCCGAGGGAGGACGCCGGCAGCCCCAGGGCCGGCCTGGAGGGTGTGAGGAAACCCGGTTTCCCCACACCCCTCGCCAGGCGACGATATTACTACCCACGGCCCTCACGCCGCGGGCGGGCAACAACCGGTTGGTGAAGGGCCTGCGGCCCGCCACCCCTCCCCGCCGGAAGGCGACCGCGTAACTCCTGTCAATCTAAGGGGACGTGGACGTAGCCCTACCCCGGCGCGGTACGTGTTCTCATGTTTCCTGGGAGCACGGGCAGTATGCCCGCGCTCCCAGGCGCCCGGGTTGCCCCGGGTGTGAACAGTTCCCGGCGCAGGGCTAGTGCAAAGTCCTTGGGGCGTTGCCCCAAACCCCAGTTTTTGGGTGTGCGCGGCGGCAAAGCCGCCGCGCACACCCAAAAAGAGTATCGCGGGGGCGGCTCCGCCGCCCCCGCACCCCCACCGGAGGTGACTTTGCAAGAGCCCTGGTTCCCGGCGCGCCGCGCTTGCTGGTCGCCACGGGCTGTGCTATAATGCGCCGCAGTAGCCGGTCTGGCAGGTGGCATGCGCGCCTGCCAGATTTCTTGTGTCAGCAGAGCGGCCCGCCAGTCCCGAGGGCGTTCGGGCGCCTGGCCCCGGCCCGGTATGAAGGAGCGTCCGGCGATGTCGGATCAGATTTTGATGGAACTGGCCCAGCGCCAGATGAAGCGGGACATCCCCGAGTTCCGCGTGGGCGATACGGTGCGCGTGGGGGTGAAGGTGGTGGAAGGGAACCGCGAGCGTATCCAGGAGTTCGAGGGTGTGGTGATCCGCCGCCGCAGCGGGGGCATCAACGAGAACTTTACCGTGCGCCGCATCGCCTCGCACGGCATCGGCGTCGAACGCACCTTCCTGCTCCACGCCCCGCGCCTGGACTCAATCAAGGTTATCCGCCGCGGCAAGGTGCGCCGCGCCAAGCTCTACTACCTGCGCGGGCGCTCGGGTAAAGCCGCGCGCATCAAAGAGCGGCGGAGTTGACCATGATAGGCCCCGATGCGGCTATGCCGCATACCAATAGGGGGCACAGAGGTTGTTCCTGGGAGGGCGTCGCCCCAACCCTCCCGTGTGACGGGGCGTGGGGAAACCCGCTTTCCCCGCGCTCCCACGGGATGAAACAGGTTGTTCCTGGAAAGGCTGCATCCTCCCACCCCCTCCCGCGGGCCGGGGTGTGGGGAAACCCGGTTTTCCCAGAATCCTCTCCACGTGGTCAGGGAGTGTGCACCGTCCACGGGGCAAGACCCATGCCCCGCCGGGGGAGACGGGCGTTGCTGCTGCCCCGCGCACACGGTGGAGGGATGCAGGGAGACGCCTGCGTAAGCCATGGTTTCAGCAGGGCTATGCGTTATGCTACCGTCTCATGCCGAATCGCCCCTCCCTGACCCTTCCCCGCTGGGAGAGGGAACCCGGCTCCTCCCCCCAGCGGGGGGAGGGTGGGAGGGGGGCAGATACGTGTTCACATGGTTCCTGGGAGTGCGGGCATCTTGCCCGCAGAGACGCGACGCAGGCGTCCCGGCCCGCGCTCCCAGGCGCGTGGGTTGCCCCTGGTATGAACAGGCACAACGGTACATCTCCTACGAACCATGTCTAACTTCTAACGTGAAAATAAACCCTCGGCGAGAGGGGTGGGGAAACCGGGTTTCCCCACCCCCCGCCCCCGGCAAGGTGAGGGCGCAGCCCTTGCGCAGGGGAATGGGGAAACCGGGTTTCCCCATTCCCCTGCCCGCGGGAGGGTCTGGCAGGGCTGCGCCCTCCCAGGAAGGATGTTCATCCCGTCGGTGTGCGGCGGAGCCGCATGGACGGCTAATGTAAAAAATGATCGCCCTGTACCGCCGTTTTATCGAGCGCATTTTTTATCATTTTTATCGCGAATTCGCCTGGACGTTCGACGCCGTGGCCTGGGCGGTGTCGGGGGGGTTGTGGTTCGGCTGGATACGGGCCGCTCTGCCCGAGACGCGCGGGCGGGTGCTGGAACTGGGCTTCGGAACCGGTCACTTGCAGCTCGCCCTGGCCACGCGCGCGGGAGTGGTCGGGGTTGACGCTTCCCCCCAGATGGCGCGCATCGCGGCCCGGCGCCTGCGCCGACGCGGATACGCGCCACGCCTGGCCCGGGCGCGCGCCCAGGCGCTGCCCTTCCCCGAGGCGCGCTTCGATACCGTGGTCGCCACCTTTCCGTCCGAGTACATTCTCGATCCGGCAACGCACCAGGAAATCCATCGCGTGCTGGCCCCCGGCGGTCGCCTGGTGATCGTCCCATCGGCCGAACTCGACCCCGGCATCTACGCCCGCGCGATCGACGTGGTCTACCGCCTGGCCCTGCTCGCCCCGGTCTACCGCGATCCGCGGTCCGCGCCGCCGCCGCCGCCGCTGCGAATCGCCGGTATGCGGCTGACCCGGCGCTGGACGCGGGTCGGGCCGAGCCAGGCAATGGTCCTGATCGGCGAGCGGGAAGAACTACCGGCGCCGCTTGAACAGCCATCTCAATATGCCGCCAACCACTGAGCACGAACGCGCGCTGCTGGCGCAGGGCTACACCCGCATCGCCGGCCTCGACGAGGCCGGACGGGGTTGCTGGGCCGGGCCGGTGGTGGCCGCCGCGGTGGTATTGAGTGACACGGCGTTGCAACGGCCTGAATTGCTCGCCGGGGTTGATGACTCGAAACAGCTCACGCCCGCTATGCGCGCGCAGCGCTACGCGCAGGTGCGCGCCGCGGCCCTGGGAGTGGGGATCGGCATCGTTCCGGCCTATCTCATTGACGCTTTCGGGATTGTGCCCGCCACCCGCCTGGCGATGCTTACGGCCCTGCTGCAGTTGCCCTTCCTTCCCGACGCCGCGCTGATTGATGCGCTGCGGCTCCCCGAACTGACCCTGCGCCAGGAGGCCCTGATCAAGGGCGATGCGCGCAGCCTGAGCATTGCCGCCGCCTCGATCGTGGCCAAAGTGACCCGTGATCGGTTGATGGAGACTGCCCACCGGGCCTATCCGGTCTACGGCTTCGCGGCGCACAAGGGCTATGGCACCGTCGCCCACCGGCGCGCCCTGGCGCGCCACGGCCCCTGCCCGCTGCACCGGCGCAGTTTCGCCCCTTTGCTCCAGGCCGCAGGACCGACCGCTGAAGTTACGGTATAATCGCGGTGGAGGAACCATGCTATGGCCGCAAAACCATCGCCTGCCCATCTGGTGGGCCAGTTGCGCCGGGCAGGGCTGCGACCGTCCGAACGTCTGGTCGAGCAGATCCTCGCCCTCGGTCCGGCGGCGCGGAGCGAACTGCTCACGCTGGCGACCCACATCGAGGATCTGCACGAACGTATGCCGGCGACGCTCGGCCCGCTCCATGCCCTGCGCCTGCTCGGTGAACTGCCCGACGTGTCGATCATCACGCCGCTGCTGGAACGGTTGCCGGCGCCGGTGTGGGGCGAACCGGATGTGCCGTCACAGTTGTACAACCAGGAGACGCTGGAGATGATCGGGCGGGTTGGCGCCCCCGCCCTGCCGGTGCTCCTGAGCTACGCCGACGATGAAACCCATCCGCGGCTGGCGCGCACGCTCGCCGTCGCCTGCCTGTCATACGTGGCGACCCGGGCGCCAGAGGTGCGTGACACGGTGATCGCCGAGGCGCGCCGCCGGCTGGAAGCGGACCACCCGCCGCCGGTGAGCACGGGCGCGGCCATGGCGCTGAGCGACCTGGGCGACAAAGACAGTTACCATCTGGTGATGACCGCCTACCGGGAAGGGCGCGTGGATCAAACAGCGGCGCCGGCGGCGACGGCGCGGCAGTACCTGCTCGGCGGCGGACGGCCCGGCGTGGCGAATGTGAACTACGCCTTCTTTGAACGCTACGACCGCTCTGGTCCGTTCCTGAGGTTCGACGAGGAGGAAGACCTGGAGGACGATGAGTACTAGTAAATAACAGGACGTACGCGGTGGAGGGGTGCGGGGAGGCTTCGCCTCCCCGCATACCCCTGTTCCCGCCCGCGGCGGCCAGGCGGCCTGGCGCAACCCCCACGGCCCTCCCGCCGCGGGCGGGAAACAACCGGTTGGTGGAGGGCCTGCGGCCCTCCACCCCTCCCCGCCGGGAGGCGACCGCGTAACTCGTGTAAATAATACCAGGCATGGTTCAAACGCACGTGACCGTTTGCCTCGACACGGGACCACGGGGGAGGTTGTGGAGGGGCCAGGCCCCTCCACACCTCCCCGCCAGCGTGTCAAGCGCAAACCGCAGGTTTTGAACCATGCCACAGGTGTCAATGACGTTCTGGAAGGGCGAAGCGCCCTTCCAGCCCCTCCCATCGGGCGGGGTTGGCGAGGCCCCGGCATGCATCTACGCACCCACTTGCTCACCTCATCGGCGCTGGGCCTGGCCCTGTATCCGCGCTGCCCGACACGCCTGGCGGCCCTGGTAGCGGCCGGCGCCCTGATTGACCTCGACCACCTGGTGCTCTACGCCCTGCGCACGGGCGACTGGAGCGTGGTAGGGGCGCTTCGCTACAACCGCTACCGTGGACGGCGCTACACTGCTGGCGACACACGCCCGCGCTATGGATCGCTACGTTCGTGGCTGCACACTCCCTGGCTGGCCCTGCCGCTGGCGTGGGCCTGGGCCGGGGCCTGTCCGGCGGCGCGCCCGCTGGCCCTGGGCCTGAGCCTCCACCTGCTGCTCGACCATGTGGACCTGCCGTGGCGCCTCCAGGCCCGACTGCGCGCCGGGGGGGCCTGCCAGTCCTGCGGTCGCCGCGGTGCGCGCCTCAGTGTCTATCGCTTCGGCCATGCCGCCAGAGCGCGCTACCTGGCGCTCTGCCGGGCCTGTGGGCAGCGGGCGATGACCTCGGGTGCAACCACAGCGTCGATGGACCATAAAGAACAAGCGCTCAGGCGCGGCAACAGCCGTGGGCATCTTGTCTCTCGCGCGCCCGGTTGCCGCGCCTGAACGTCTGAACGTGCCTCCGAAACAGGACGGTGCATCATCCCTGGCTCGAAGCAGGGGCACGGACCGCCGTCCCTGTGGTACACTACCTCCGCGAGCAAGGCACAACTGCTCACCGGGAGATCGCTGATGGATGATGACGCGTTGAAAGGGCCGAATCTCGAAGGCCCGAGCGAAGAACTGGAACGCCTGGCCCGCGAGAGCCTCGAAGCTCAGGCCGACCCGTCCGACCTGGCCGGGATGCGCGAGCGTTGCCAGCGTGTCATTGATCTCTACGCGCAGGGCCACATTGTTAACGCCCACGACAACTTTCATGCCGCGTGGGTGCTGCTCTGTGGTGAAAGCGTGGCGCACTTTAGACTGGCGCGTATGTTCGCCCGGCGCGCGGCGGGCCTGGGGGAAGCCCGGGCGTGGACGTTGGAAGCGATGGCATGGGATCGCTGGCTGGTGGCAAGCGGCAAGCCGCAACGGTTCGGCACCCAGATCCTCAAACAGTACGGACGCTGGTCGCTGGGGGCGGTGGATCCGGCAGTCACCGACCTGGAACGGGCCTTCTACGGCGTGCCGCCGCTCTATGTGCAGCGGCAGCGGGCCGAGCAACTGCAGCGGCAGGAAAGCGCCTGAGGTCAGCGTTAGTGTGCGGCTACGCCGCACACCGACTGGGAGGGCTGTGCCCTCCCAAACCCTCCCACCGGGTGGGGTCTGGGGAAACCGGGTTTCCCCAGACCCCTGCGTGAGGGCCAGGCCCTCCCGTGGGCGGAGGAATGGGGAAACCGGGTTTCCCCATTCCTCTGGGGCCTATGTTCACGTGAGACGGTCATGCGCATGGCGCACAACAATGCGATGAACATGGCCTGGGAGCGCGGGCGGGACGCCCGCGCCACGGCGCCGCGGGCACAGCGCCGGCCCCCGCCCTGATCCTCCCCAGCTGGGGACGGGAACCCGGCGCCTACCCCCAGCGGGGGGAGGCTGGGAGGGGGGCTGAACGCTGCGAACGATGGTCACCTCAGATATCCATAGTCGGGGCCCACAACACCCGATGAACATGGGGGTGTGAGGGAACCTGGTTCCCCCATGTTTACGTTAGCGTGACTCAGAAGGGTCGTCATCAGGGGTTCGTTCGCGCAATCCCTGAAAGAGTTGCTGCAGCAGATCACGCAACTCCTGGACCTGGGTCTGGGAGAGGGTGCGCATGCGGCGGCTGACACGGGCGTGATGGCGGGGCTTGATGCGCCGGAGCTTATCGGCGCCTTCGGGGGTGATGCAGATCAGGCTGACGCGCCGATCCTGCGGATCGTTGCGACGCTGGACGTAGCCCTTGCTGATGAGGCGATCGACGATCCCGGTCAAGTTGCTATTGTCACAGAGCATGCGCGCGCTGATCTCGCTCAGCGGCACGCCCTCGGGCGTGGCATAATTGAGGATCATGAACTGAGGAACAGTCAAATCTTCGCTGCGCAAGTCATAGCGATTGTAGATGTCCATCATCGAATTGACCTGGCGGAGGAGGGTGTAGGCCTCAAGCTCGGTGGAACCCAGGTCGGCCGAGGAGCTATCCGGTTGTAGACTCATAACCTTTGCTCCTGTTGCAGCAATGTAATTCCTTAACACTTCAAAATATAGCACGTAAAACTTGTGGTGTCAACTGTTTGTCAAGCGGATGCACAGATAATCTGTGCATAGCACTCTAACGTGAA
>Ga0209162_1000907_pt1 | contig 30778 bp, 28 predicted proteins | sample YNPNPMetaG_FD_187121 | JGI IMG/M metagenome (GOLD analysis project Ga0209162, IMG submission 187121) | Anoxygenic and chlorotrophic microbial mat microbial communities from Yellowstone National Park, USA - YNP NP MetaG (SPAdes) (version 2) ...
GGTATGTGGGGGTGCCCGAGGAAGGGGGCCGCGCCTTGATTTCGACGGATCCGCTGGCGCCCGGCTCGGTCTATGCCGCCTCGGTGGATGACAATGGGAAGGTCGGACTCTATCGGATAGAGGTCGGGATCTCCGCCGGAACAGGTAAGATCAAGACTGCGGGGGGTGTGGATACCTCCATGCGCAACTGCCTAAACCGAGCATACGGCTACCTTCAGGGTCACAAGGTACAGCTCGGAGTGGGAAGCGTGTTCGACACAACCGACATGCACGTCGAGGTGATCGATCTGCTGGCGAACCGGGTCTCCTGTGAGGCGGGCATCGCGTTTCTCGTGGCCTGCCGTATGCGTCCTTACGAAGCCGAGCCGTGCCGCATGGACAAAGCGGAGAGAGAGCCATCGGCTTTGTGCGAGAAGGCCTTTCTCGGCCAGATCCCGCACGGGGAAGCCTTCGACAACATCCTGAAAGTGCGCCATCTCGCGCGCAGGCACCCGGATCTGGCTCTTTTCGTGCAGGCGAGCCCTGCCTTCTGCTGTCCTTCGCTGGTCACCGAAGCCATGGCCTGCAGGATCGAGGAAGCCACGGGCGTGCCGGTTGTGACCGTCACCTACGACGGGACCGGCGCCTTTCAGAACGACCGCATCGCCCCGTACTTGGCCGAGGCCGCCCGCCGCCGAGAGCAGTAGCGACTCCGGCGGAAAGACCCCTTCGCCGATAGTCGGGAAAGATCTGGCCGAACAAATCCCTTTGGCAACTCACCGGCTGAAGATCGGTTCTCATCTTTACGAAAGGGCTTCGAAGAGGGGGGACGGGCATGATCATCGATATGCACTGCCACATTTGGAAACGGGAATGGTTGAGCGGGGACCTGCTGAAGGTTTTGGAGTCGGTCAATGACCAGATGCGGTTCCAAGACAGAGAAAACATCCTGGACGGTTCTCCGGAGAGACTGATCGCGGCCATGGACGAAGCGGGAATCGACAAGACGGTGCTGCTGCCCTTGGACTACGAGATCCTCTATACGGGAGGAGCGCTCTCCTTCAAGGAGTACAACGATTTTGCGGCCCAGTGCACGCGCCGATACCCCAAACGGCTGATCGCCTTTGCCGGGGTCGACCCGAGGCGCGGCGCCGGGGCGGTGGCGGAACTGAGGCGCTGCGTGGAGGAGCACGGCTTCCGGGGGCTCAAGCTGTGGACCGTGACCGGATTCGTGCCCGATGACGAAGCGTTTTACCCCCTCTACGAGGAAGCGGCTCGGCTGGGAGTGGTGGTGATGGTGCACACAGGAATGGGGCCAGCCGATTCGTACCTGAAGACTTGCCGGCCCGTTTACGTGGACAAAATCGCAGTGGACTTTCGAGAGATTCCTTTCGTCATGGCTCACGTCGGCGCGCCTTGGACCGAGGAGGCTTTGGCGGTCGCGATGAAGAACGCCAACGTATACGTGGACATCTCCGCATGGCAGAAGACCTGTTCGGTCTTCCCCTTTGCGTTTTCGCAACTTCTTTCTCTGGCCAAGGCCATGCACCGGGGAGTTCACAAAGTCTTGTTCGGGAGCGACTGGCCGATGTTTACGGAACTCTTCTCCCAGAGAGCCTGGGTCGAGGTGGTCGAGAAGCTGGACCACCCGGCCCCGTTGCAGGTCCTGGGGCTCCCCGAGATCACCCGGGAAGACAAGGCTCTGATTCTGGGAGAGAACGCGCGCGGGCTGCTGCGCCTGTGAGAAGACCGCCCGAGGGGTTGGCACGGGCGGCCGGCTGAGTCACGGCGCAGAGGAATGCGGGAGATGGGAGGGCGTTGTGGACGAGGCGGGAATGGACAAGACGGTGCTGCTGCCCTTTCAGAAAGAATAAAGAATCTGACAAAAAGAGCAGTTGGCCGGACCGCTCGGCCCGGTGCGGCGGACGAAATTCCCCGGACCCAGGCGATTTGATAGGAATTTCGTTTTGGACGGAAACTGAGTGACAGAAAACGTAATAGTACGTCAAGAAAATGGATAAAGTGTCGTCCGCGTTTGGGTGGAGCTTGGGAAAAGCGAGACCCCAGGCGAGTGGGCCGGCACAGAGCCTTGTCGATCATGAAAGGAGAGGAACACGCATCCGATTGGGCCGGAAGGAGAACAAACGGGTACGACATGAGAAAGGCCAATCGTGACCGTCGGGCTTGTTCAGGCGTCCCGGTGGGCAGGTGGGAGCGGGGAATACTCCTTTTCCTGTAAAGCCGGAATCTGTGAGCAGAAGTCCTGATACGCATTATCGATACACACAGGCGGAGGAGAGCTTCCACTCGACGGCATCGTCAGAGTAGGCCAAGCCGAGGCTGCCGTTGCCGCCGGTGGAGGCGATGAAATACACGACGTTGCGCCAGGTGATGAACCCTGTAATCTGGACAGGGCCAGGCTCGCACAGTCTCTCGCAGAAGGCGTCGAGCTGGTGCCTTCTGAGGATCTCTTCCAGCCTCGAGTAGAAGGAATGACCCGGTCCTTTCGGAAGCTCTTCATAAGCAATCCAAAGGGGTTCGCTCCCGTTCATCTGGCTCCTTCTGCCCAGCGACATCGATTGCCTCCTGCCAAGACTCTGGAAGTTCCGATCTCTTGGCAGGAGGACACAATGGAGAAAAAGGATGGATACATCACAGACATCTTTCTCCACTTAACCCGGATTTCTTATCAACGGGCTCTTATGGGCGATCTGTTCCTGTTTGTTCGAAACCCATGCGCAGCGTGGCCGGGATCGAGGGCTCCCATGCCATCGGCAGGAAAGGAAGGCGGCCCGCGGCGGTGTGGGGATCAGAAGGAGTATAAGACCTGTCCGCAGAGCCAGTCGGCCGCGGATGCCTTGCCGGTGCGTGCGACAAAAGGGCCGGAGAAAAAGTGGCCGTAGGCGGCCATCAGCTCGAGATGATTGGACAGGTTCCAAACGATGCTCGCGTCCAGCTCGTGACCCAGGGAAGTGCCGGCACGGCCGGTCGGGTCGCGTCGCAGAGGTTTCTGCGAGGTCGTATACCAGGCGTCGGTCGACTGGTCCAGGCTGAAGTAGTGGTACTGGACCTTGACCGTGACGGACTCCAGCGGTTTGACGCGAAGATCCAGTTCGTGGTCTCGGATATTGGCCCAGAAGAACAGGTTCAGGTAGCCGTAGAACATGATGTCCGCGCCGCCAAAGACGCCGTCGAAGGTGCCGTGGACCCCGTCGTGCGGATCCGAGTCTCCGGAGCCCCAGGTGAATTGTGCGGTGATTTGCGGCTCGAAGGGCAGCGGCAGGACAATGCCCAAGTTTCCGTTGGCGCCGAAGGTTCGAAGGGTGTCCTCGCCGAAGCTTCCGAACTGATGGACGAAAGTTGCGCCGTAGAGAAGAGGTGTCTTCTTTCCCTCGGCCTGAAATCCGATGGAATGGGATACGAGATCGCCCGTGCCTTTTTCGCCCTTTGTCGATCCGGATCCGTCGTACCTGAGGGCGTAAAAGAGGTCGAATCTCATCGGCAGCTTCTTTACGTGGTTGTACAGCACAACGGCCAGAGGCCAGGCAAAAGCGCGATTGGGCCACTCGTCGGGACTGTTCTTGACAAAGTGGCCCACCCAGGCATCGGACCAGAAAGATTCGGTATCGGCTTTCAGCATGACCGCATCCCACGCATACCTACCCGTGTTCCCCCAAAGACCGGGTCCGAACACACGCTGATCGCCATACGAAATCTGTTGGCGGCCCACCTTGACGCCGAAGGGGCTGCCTCCGATCCTGAGCCACTCTAGAAAGGCCTGGCGGATGTCCATGGGGTCTTCAAAGGGATTACTCTGCGGGAAGTCTTCCCGCCCGAGACGGCTTCCCATGACATGGGCGTCTCGAAACTGGAGGTGGATGCGGGCTTGCTCTCCGTACCTCAAGTCGGCGTCCAGCATGACCCTTTCGAGCAGGAAGCTGTCTGAGGTCCCGGGAGCATAGGACTTGACCTGGAAGCCGTCGTCGGCCTCGTACCGAAACCGGACCTGACCGCCGAGATCCAGGGTGAACGGACCTGCCCGTATGTCCTTGAGATGCCCCCACGTGATGTCTTGCGCGTTCTGAGCGCGCGAACTCTCGAAAGGGAAGAGAAGCAAGACAAGGAACGTGAACGTCGTGAACGTGCGCAAAGCATGCGGGCAGAGATTCGGCATGGATCCGGGGCGAACCTTCACGGGGTTGTCTCTGCCGCCCGGCTCAGGGAAGCGTCGGAGTCCGGGCCAGATGCCGAAGCGCTCTCGGGGCTGCCGGCTCCCCAGCCGCCGCCCAGAGACTTGACCAGCGCGACGGCCGCCAAGAACCGTTGGCCCCGCAAACGAGCGACGGCGCGTTCTCTTTCCATGGCTGCGTTCTGTGCAGCCGTCACTTCGAGATAGGTGACCAGACCGGCTCGATACCGGTGGGTAGCGATCTCCAGTTGCCTACGGGCGGACTGGAGGGCGGCCATTTCCTGTTCGTACTCTCTGGCCAGGAGCTGCTGAGCCGCCAGGTTGTTCTCGACCTCGGCGAAGGCCGCGAGCACGGTCTCGCGATAACGGGCGACGGTCTCTTCATACTCCGCCTTCGCCGCGCGCAACTCGGCCCGCCGTTGTCCGCCTTCGAAAACCGGCAGAGACAGGGATGGGCCGACAGCCCATAGCCGGCTTGACCATGTGAACAGCGTTCCGGCGTCCAGACTTTGAAGGCCGGCGAGTCCTTTGAGGCGGACAGCGGGGAAAAAAGCCGCCTGAGCCACCCCGATGCCTGCGTTGGCTGCGGCCATGCGCCGCTCGGCGGCGGCGATATCGGGACGGCGTTCGAGCAAGGCAGAGGGCATGTCCGCCGGGACGATCGGCGGCTCGCAATCCAGCGGACGTTGCGCCACCTCGAACAGGGGGGCGGGCTGGCCCGTCAGAGCAGCCAAGGCGTTTTCGAAGCCTCTTCGTGCGAGGAGGAGGGCGGTCATCTGCGCTTCGGCGGTTTTCAACACGGTTTCGGCTTGGGCCGCGTCCAGGTCCGAGACGAGGCCCCCTGCTCGGCGGTTGCGGGTCAGCTCCAGCGCCTTGCGGTCCGCTTCGATGATCGCGGCCAGAGCGCTTTTTTCCGCGTCGAGGGCGCGCAACGTGAAGTAGTCGGCCGCAACTTCGGCTGCGACGGCGAGCCGGACAGCTTCGAGATCCGCTGCGTCTGCCATCTCTTCGGCCCGGGCGGCTTCCACTTGGCGCCGCACGCGTCCCCAGAGGTCCGGTTCGTAGCTGAAATCGAAAGGCAGGATGAAGTTGTCGTAAGTAGCGGCCCTGCCGGCAGCCTCGCCTGTGGCGCTGAGCGGTCGGTTCGCCGCCTCACCCTGGCGCGTAGCCGAAAAGGCGGCGCCGATGCGCGGGAAAAGGCCGGATCGTGCCACATCGGCAGCGGCGCGGGCTTTGGCGAAACGAGCGACAGCGGCCTGAAGGGTCTGGTTCGCTTCGGCGGCCTGGACTTCGAGACGGTTCAACTCGTGATCTTCGAAGACTTCCCACCACGGGCCCTTGGGGACGTGCGCCTGGGGCGTTGCGGTTTTCCACTCGCCCGTTGCGCCCGCATAAGCGTCGGGCATGGTTGCAACGGCAGAGGGGCGCTGATAGTCCGGGCCGACGGCGCACCCGGCCAGCGAGGCCAGAGCCAGAACTCCCCAGGCAGACGACCGCCAAAACCGTAAGCGCATCCGGTTCATCGGGCTGTTTCCGCCTTGGCCGTTTCGTCGACGCGCACCACGGCGCCATCTGTCAGAGAATCGGGGGGATTGAGAATCACCCGGTCCTCGGGGGCGATCCCGTCGACAATTTCGACGGTCCGTCCGAAGTCTCGGCCCAGCTTTACAGAGCGCAGTTCGACCCTGTCGTCCGGCCCTACCACCCCCACCTGGGGGCCCTCGGCTCGGAACAGCAACGCGTTGCCCGGCAGCGAGAGGCACTTCGTCTGCTCGCCGGCCGGGAAGCGCACCTGGACGAAGCTGCCGGCCAGGATTTCGCTGCGGGGATTCTGCACTTCGAGCTGCGCCAACAGGGTGCGCGACTCTGCGGAGATGACCCCTGCCGTGCCGGCCACGAGGGCCCCGAAGATCCGGCCCGGCCGCTCGGGGACGAGCAACTCGGCCGTCTGACCAGGAGCGATGGACGGAGCCAGGCTCTGGGGCACCCGGACGTAGACGCGAAGCCGGTCTGTCTGGGCCAGTCGGAAAAGCTCCTTGCCTGCGCCCGCTGAAATCAAATCGCCCACGTCGACGTTGCGCAGGGTAATGACTCCGGCAAAGGGCGCGGTGACCCTGGCAAAGGACTGCAGGCTCTCCAGGCGGCGGACATTGGCGCGGGCCGAGGCGACCCTGGCTGTCTTCAACGCGAGGTCGGCTTGTTTCTCGGCGGTTTCCTGCTCGCTCACGCTATCGGTCTTGAGCAGCTCGGTGTAACGGTCGGAGGTGATCTTGGCCAACCCGAAGGCGGCTTCTGCCTCGGCAAGTTCGTGACGCGCGCGCTCGAGGTCTTGATCGAGCTCCGGGGTCTCGATCTCGGCCAACAGCTGCCCGGTCTCGACTCGGGTGCCCAGGTCGGCCAGCCAACGTTTCAGATAACCGCTGGCTCGGGCGTAGATCGGCGCTTCGATCCAAGGCTTGACTTCGGCTGGCAGCCAAAGTTCAGCTTCTCCTTTGGTGGCCGTAGGCGAAACGACCCGGACGGTCGGAATGGCCAGTTCCCGCGTCTCGTTCTCCATTGCGGTCCGGTGGCGCCAGCGCGGCATAAGGCCGGCAAGGGCGATCCCCACGATCAGCGCCGTCGCCACGACAGCGACCCGGCGCAGTTTGGGCGGCCTAGAGGTCGGATCGGATGTTTCCAGGTTCATGGCATGTTTCTGCTATTCAAGATGTTTCGTTTCCAGGGGAACGGCCGGTTCGGGGTCGCTTCCAGCCCCTGCCGCAGCGCGGCGATGCAGGAGACAAAAGACCGACGGCACGAAAAACAATGTCGCCAGAGTGGCCACGGCCAGTCCCCCGATCACGGCGCGGCCCAGTGGAGCGTTCTGCTCGCCCCCTTCGCCCAGGCCGAGCGCCAGGGGCAGCATGCCGATCATCATGGCAAGAGCAGTCATGAGCACCGGCCGCAGTCGGCCCGTGCCGGCTTCCCATGCAGCCGCCACCGGATCGAGTCCCCTGTGCAGGTTGTACCGCGCGAAGGTCACGACCAGAACGGCGTTGGCCGTAGCTACGCCGAGACTCATGATTGCACCGATCAGCGCCGGCACGCTGAGCGGCGTGAAGGTAAGATACAGCCCCCAGAGAACGCCGGCAAGGGCGGCCGGTAACGCGGTAACGATGATAAAGGGTTCGAGCCAACTTTGGAAATTCACCACGAGCAAGAAGTAGACGAGAACCATGGCTATGACTAGGCCCACGAGAAGGCCCTTGTAGCTTTCGTACATCGTTCGGGCCTGGCCGCGCAAGGCGATGAAACTGCCCCGGGGCAGTTCCTTTTCGGCCTGCGCGATCAGGGGCTTGATGTCTCGCAGGGTCCCGCCCAGGTCGCGGCCGTTTACGGCAGCCATGACGTCGATGACCGGCATCACGTTGTAGTGATTCACGATCGGCGCAATGTTCCCGCGCTGGAGCTGGGAGAGGTTGGCCACCAATTGCATGTCCCCTTGCCCTGCACGGCCGGCATCGGCCGGGATCGACTGCAGCACCCCCACGGAATCCATGGCGTATTGCGGAACCGTGACGTTCACCAGGTATTGCACCCCGTTGCGCGGATTGAGCCAGTACATGGGTTGGACCTGGCTGCTCCCGGTGAGCCCCAAAAGCATAGCGTTGGCCACGTCCCGCTCGGTCAGCCCTACGAGCGACGCCTTTGTGCGATCCACCTCGAACTGGAGCTGGGGAAGGTCGGCGGGTTGTTGCACCCGCACGTCCGCCACGCCGGGAACGTGGCGAAGTCTTTCGGCGAGCCGTTGGGCTACGGCCCGGTTCTGCGTCTGGTCGCGGCCCACGATCTGGACGTCGAAAGGAGCCGGCAGTCCGAAATTGATGGTTTGGCTCACGATGTCGGCCGGCAGGAAATAGAACACGGTGCCGGGAAATTCGCGATTCAGCCGCACGCGGAGCCGGCGCACGTATCCCTGGGTCGGCCGATGGCCGGGCCTGAGAGAGACCAGGATGTCCGCGTCGCCCGAGCCGACCAGGCCGCTGTCGATGTACGTGAGTGGAATGCCGCCAAAGGGGATCCCGATGTTGTCGAGGATGCCGGCGATCTCGGCGCCGGGGATTTCCTGGCGAATGACGGTTTCGACCTCATCGGTCAGTCTCGCCGTTTCTTCCACTCGGGTGCCGCTCCGAGCGCGCAGGTGGAGGCGGAACTGACCTGCGTCCACGCTTGGGAAAAAGTCCTGACCGAGTTCCGGCAGCAAGAGAGCTGACCCAAGGCAAAACGCCAGAAAAAGGGCGACGAAGGGGCGTCGGCGATGCAAGATCGCGCCCAGCCACCGGCGGTACCCTTCCCGAAAGCGTGCGAAGCTCCGTTCGAAACCTGCCTGGACCGCCGCGAAAGGCCGCAGCCACGTCGGAGCCGCGCCGGGGTCCGCAAGGTGGCCGCGGTATGCGGCGTGGCGGTAGAACCACATGACCAGCGTGGGCACCAGCGTCCGCGAGATCAGATAACTGGCCAGCATGGCAAAGACCACGGCCTCGGCCAGCGGCACGAAGAGGTACCGTGCCGTGCCCGTCAAGAAGAACATCGGCACAAAGACAATGCAGACACACAGGGTGCCGACAAAGGCGGGCAATGCGATCTCTTGTGCGCCGTCGAGGATGGCCTGGACCGTGGGCTTCCCCATGGCCATGTGACGGTGAACGTTCTCGATTTCGACCGTCGCGTCGTCCACCAGGATCCCCACGGACAGCGCCAGCCCGCCGAGCGTCATGAGGTTGAGGGTTTCGCCCAGTGCGCTCAGTAGGGCAAGGGAACTCAGCACAGACAGGGGAATGGAAATCGCGATGATCAAGGTCCCCCGCCAGGCGCCCAAGAACAGGAGAACCATCAAAGCGGTCAGGGCCGCAGCGGCGACACCCTCCTTCCGGACGCCGTCAATGGCGGCCCGGACGAAGATCGATTGGTCAGCGAACTCCTGAGCGTTGAGCTCGGGGGGCAAGCTGTTCAACACCCGAGGCATGGCGGCCTTGATGCCCCGCACCACTTCGAGGGTCGAGGCCGTCCCGCTCTTGAGCACGGTGAGCAGCACGCCACGGACTCCGTTGAGACGCACGATGTTTTGCTGCGGCAGATACCCGTCGTGCACAAAGGCGACATCGCGCATGCGGATGACGGTCCCCTCGACGGTCTTGATCGGCAGTTCGTTGAGTTCCTCCAGGATCGCGGGACTGCTGTTCAACGCGACGTCGAATTCGGTGACGCCGATCTTGGCGCTGCCGCTGGGCAGGATGAGGTTTTGGGCGTTGAGGGCGTTCACCACGTCCACGAGCGCGATCCGCTTGGCCTTGAGCGCAGCCAGGTCGAGGTCCACCGCCACGACCCGCGGCTTTCCGCCGTACGGATAGGGCATCGAGGCGCCCGGCACGTTCATCAGCCCCACGCGGATTTGGTTGAAGGCCATGTCCTGCAGTTCCGGCTCCGAAAACTTCTGGCTGGCGAAGCTGTACTGGAGAATCGGCACCGTGGACGCGTTGTACCGGATGATGATCGGCGGATTGATGCCGGCTGGCATCTGGCGCAGAATCGCTTGGCCCGTGGCCGTGAGTTGCGCGACGCCGGTGTCCACCGAGGCGCCCGGCTGGAGGTAAACCTTGATCACGCCGGCGCCTTTGTACGCCGTGGACTCAAGATGCTCGATGTTGTCCACGATGGCCGTGATCATGCGCTCGTGGTTGTAAAGGATCCTCTGCTCGATCTCCTGGGCGCTCAGACCGTTGTAAATCCAGACCGCGCTCACCACCGGGATGTCGATGGCCGGGAAAATATCGGTCGGCATCCGCGACAGCACGAAGGGGGTCATCAGGATCAGCAGCAGCGCTGCCACCACAAAGGTGTAAGGGCGTCGAAGGGCGAGCCGGACGATCCACATGGGAGAAGATTCTCAGGGAGAAGAGGTGGAAGTCGGCGTGAGCCGACCCAGGGCCAAATCGAGCAGCAGCATGTCCAGGCTTACCGAACGTTGCGCCTGCCGCAACAAGGACTTGCCCGTCAGCAGTGCCGCCTCCGCGTCCAGCACGAAGTTGATCACGCCCCTGCCGGCCTCATACTTGAGCCGTTCGGTTCGAAGCACCTCTTCGGCCTGGGCGACGGATTGTTGGGTAGCCTCCACACGCTTCTCGGCGCTGGCCAGCTCTGCCAGGGCGCTGCGGACCTCGCTTTCGACATCGAGTCGGAGCCTCCTTTCGGCTGCTCTGGCGCGTTCGGTCTGGGCGGCGGCTGAACGGATCTGCCCGCTTCGTCTTCCCGCGTCAAAGACGGGCAAGGTCAGATGGAGGCCCACAATCCAATCTCCGGCCGCGTCGTCGGGTTTCGGCCCTAGGCGGTCGAAGCTGGATACAGGATCGAATGCGAAGGTTTGATAGGCCCCGGCGCGCAGGTCGGTCCGCGGCAACCGGGACCGACGCACGGCCGTCTCATGGTCTCGGGCGGCCTCGATTTCGCTCTGGCTTGACGCAAGGTCGGGTCGATGGGCGACAGCTTCCCGGACGAGTTCCGCTTCGCTGCCCGGCGCCGGGAGAGGGCCCGTGACGGGAGGCGTGTAAGCCAGACGCGGCGGCTCGCCCTCGAGCCCCATGGCGGCGCATAGCTGGCTGATCGAGGCTTGTCGTTTTGCCTCCAGGGTTGCCAGGTCGCTTTCGATCTGGGCGAGACGGGTCGATACCTTGAGGACGTCAGCCGGAACGGCACGGCCGGCTTCGGCGAGGTCCTGGGTCCGCTGCAGCAGCGCTTGAAGGCTCGTTCGTGTGGACTGGGCCGCGTCGGCGAGATCGACATACGTGAGGGTCTGGAGATACAGGGAGGCTACAGCGTAAATCACTTGCTGTGTGCGTCGGTCCTGGGCCGCCTTGCCCGAAAGGATTCGCTTTTTCGCTGCGGCGACTTCTTTGGCCGTTTGGCCGAAATCCCATACGAGGAATTTGAACTCCGCTCCGGCCATGAACAAGGTGTCGTCGAACCGGATGACCTGGGGCGGGGTGGCCGGCGGGTAGCCGTGATCGTACCCCGTGTGGGTCACGTCGCCCAAGACCTCTATCTGCGGGAACAATGCGGACCGCTCCGTGGTTGCCGTTCCTTCCCTCTGCGCGACTTCGGCTTTTGCAGCCTGGAGGTCGGGACTGTGCTCTAGAGCGTAGCGGACGGCCTCTGGGAGGGTCAATCCCTCCTGGCTTTCGGTCGAGAACGGTTCGGCGGAGGACGCACCCGCCGTCGAGAAAAGCAGGAGAACCAGAAATGCGATTCGTCTCATGGGGAGGCCCTTTCCTGGGAGGGCGGTTTCCTCTGCGTGTCAGCTTTCGGTGGCGGAATGGAAGGCTTCCCGCGCGTGTTCCGGCACGCCATGTCCAGGCCTTCGCGCATAGATCAGATTGTACGCCACAGGGACGACCAGAAGGCTGAACAGGGTGGAAGCAAAGAGTCCGAAAATGAGGGACCACGCGAGCCCCGCAAACACGGTATCCATGGTGATGGGAAAAGCTCCTAGCATGGCCGCCCCCGAGGTGAGAAGGATAGGCCGGAGTCGCACGGCGCAGGTTTCCACGATCGCTTGGGCGAGGGGCTTTCCCCTGGCCAGCGAGAGATGAATGAAGTCGATGATGATAATCGAGTTCCTCGTTACGATTCCGGAAAGGGCGATCATTCCGATCATCGCGGGCGACGTGAAGAAAAGGGGATTCGAATAGGCTCCGACCATTGGGGCTCCGATTTGATTGAGAATCCAGTAGCCGGGCATCACGCCGATCACCATCAACGGGATGGCGAGCATAATGACGAGGGGAAGCCCAAAAGACCCTGTCTGGTAGACCAGCAGGATATAGATCCCGAGGAGGGCGCCCAGGAAGCCGACCCCAAGGTCCCGAAAGATATGGACGGTAAGTCGCATCTCGCCTTCATCCCACCAGTGTACTCGAATGCCCTCAGGAAGAGCCCATGGAATACCTCCCCCTTTGTGCATCAGCGTGCGCCCTCGGAGCGGTCGGGCAGGAGTGTCCGATACGCCGGGACCTGCCGGCTCCATCTGGGCCGGTCTCCGCTCGTCGGCTCGGATATCGAGAATCGTTTCCACTGGAGGTCTGCCGGCCATTTCGGCCGTGACGTACACCACCGGCTCCAAGTTGCGGTGGAAGATCGTCTTGTCTTCGATCTCTTCCTCCCAGGAGCCGAGTTCGGCGATGGGCACCAGGTTCCCCTTCTCCCCTTTCACATAGACCCGAGAGAGATCGAAGGGGCTGGAACGCTGCGCCCTCGGCAGCCAGAGCACGACTTCCAGGGGGTTCCTCTCGTCCGGGGCAGCCACCGTGCCTGCAGGTGTTCCCTCGAGACACGTGCGGATCGTTCGGCTGATGTCCTCGGTGGTGACGCCGTTGAGGGTCGCCTTGTCTTTCGAGACGACGAAACGGAGCTTGGTCTGGTCTTCCTCAACGCTGTCATCCACGTCGACCACGCCTGGCTCGCGCAACATGCGCGTTTTGACGATCCGGGAGGCTGCGATGAGATCTTCGTAGCTTTGGTCCGCCCGCCCATATACGGACGCAACAACGGTTGACAGGACCGGTGGGCCGGCGGGAAGTTCTACAATTTTGAGCTTTGCCCCGTTCTGTCTTGCGATGGCGGTGAGATCGTCCCGCACCCGTAGCGCGACCTCATGGCTGGCGGAGAGGCGTTCTGTCTTGTGGATGAGGTTGACTCGGATGTCGGCTTTGTTGGGCAGGTCTCTCAGGAAGTATTTGCGCGAAAGTCCATTAAAATCGACCGGTGAATGGGTGCCCACGTACGATTCGAAGTCCGTGACCTCCGGTATGGTCCTGAGAAAGTCTTCAAAGTCTCTTGTAGCGGCATCGGTACGCTCCAAGGTCGTGCCTGTGGGCATATCGACCACCAGAAGGAGCTCGTCCTTGTTGTCGAAAGGGAGCTGCTTGGGTTGGACTCGGCGCGTAGCCACAAGGAGAAGGCTTGCGACGAAGGCAAGCAGGATCAGGAGAAGAAAGCCGAAGGAGAGCCGGCGGCTCTTGAGTAGGGGCTCCAGGAGAGGCCGAAACAGGCGATAGAGCCGCGTCTGGGTGATATCGGACTGCGGATGGGATGCAGGACCTCCCCGATCTTTTCCCTTCTCATACCGTCCCTTGAGAGCGTGATAGGCCAGCCACGGCGTGATGGTGAAGGAGACGAACATGGACATCGCCATGGTGACGGGAACGTTTACCGCCATGGGCCGCAGGTAGTCATGCATCTCCTCGGTTACGAAAAACAACGGCAAGAAGGAGATGATGACGGCGATCGTGGCAGCGATCAGGGGAGGCCGCACCTCGTTTACGGCCTCGAGTACGATGTCGTGGGTCGCTCTGCCGGACAGTTCAAAGTGGCGGTGGATGTTCTCCACATCCACGATGGGGTCGTCCACCAAGAGACCGAGGGACACGGTCAAGGCGAACAGGGTCACTCGGTTGATGGAGAATCCGAACAAATAGTTGAGACCGAGGGTCAGCCCGAAAACGCAGGGGACGGCCACGGCCACGACGAGGGATTCGGTAAATCCCAAACCCATGGTGAGCAGTGCAATGACGACGACGATGCCCACCGCCAGCCCTTCCACCAGCTCATTCACCTTGGCGTTGGCTGTGACTCCATAGTTTCGCGTGATGGCAATGCTCACATCCTCCGGCACCAGTTCGTTTCGCAGCTCTCGCATCCGCGACAAAATGTCTTCGGCTACCCGGACGTTGTTGCTGCCCTTCTGTTTGGCAATCGCCAGGGTAACTGCAGGCTGTGCGATCGGGGGGGGCTGTGGGGCCCGGGCATCGGCGTCGGCCCAATGCCCGGCCGCGTCCGCTTCCTTGCCGTGGGCCCATGCCGGCCCTGCGCTGAAGCGGACGTAGCTGGTCACTTCGCCCGGCCCGTCCATCACCTCGGCCACATCCTTCAGGTACACGGGCCTGACGTTCCCCGGACTCGTGCCGGAAACAGACCGCTCCGTCGAGACCCCTATGACCAGGGACTCCACATCTTTCCGGCTGGCAAGGAATCGCCCCGCCTCGATGCGCACGTCCCGGTCCTGCCGGGAGAATGCGCCCGCCTGCACGTTGGCGTCTGCCCCTTGGAGAGCGCGGGCGATATCCAGAGGCGTCACCCGGAACGCGGTCATGGCTTCCGGATGGAGGCGCACCAGGATCTGGCGGGGTCTCCCTCCCGCGATGGATGTGATTCCGGCACTGGCAACTCCTTGCAGCCGGGCCTGGACCTCTTCGGCGATGCGTCGCAGACTATAGTCATCCTCGCGAGGGCTGGTGAAGGTTAGGGTGAGGATTGGGACATCATCCGTCTCGACGGGTTTAACCGCGTAGCCCGTCACCCCCGGCGGGATCTTGTCGACGTTCTGATCCAGCCACTTGCGGAGCTTGACGAGGCTTTTCTCTCGATCCTGTCCGACGTAAAAGCGCACGGTGATAATGCTCTGGCCCGGAAGAGATCGTGAATACACGTACTCGACGCCGTCGATTTGGAACAGATATTTTTCCAGCCGAGAAGAGACGAGCTGCTCGACCTCCCTTGCCGAGTGGCCTGGGAAGGCAACGAAGAGATCGGCGACGGGAATGACGATCTGGGGCTCCTCTTCACGCGGGGTAGCCTTGAGGGCTGCCGCACCCACGACGAGAGAAACCAGGATCAGGATCAGGGAGAGGTTCGATCCGAGGAACGCCCGGACGATTCGGATGGGGAGCGTATCGTGTCCTGGTTTCATGGATTCCATCCTTCGGGCGGTGGAAGCGCTACGAGCTCGCCTTCTGCAAGGCCGCTCAGAACCTCTACCCGATCGTCCATGCGCTCGCCTGTCTGAATGGAGCGCCGATGGAGTGTCTCGTTGGCAATGACGTCCACGAAGGTGAGTTGGCCGACTTGAAGAAGGGCCTTTTGGGGGATGAGCAAGCGGCTCGTTACCCGGAGCGGAATCGAGACGCGGCCGAACATGCCGGGATAGAGCCCTTCCGTGCGGGGCAGGGCCATTCGCGCGGTCACGGTACGGCTGGCAGGATCGGCAGACGGCACGATCTCAACCAGCTTGCTTTGCATCGTATCGCCGGTGGCTTCGATCTTGACCGTATAGGTTTCTCCGATGCGAAGCAGGGAGGCTTCTTGCTCCCGTACCTGCGCCTCGAGCCACAGGTGATTCTCCTCGTACATCGTGAGCAGGGGCTTTCCGGGAATGGCCAGGTCGCCGACGTCGGAGAGCCTGTCGATCACCACACCTGTGGTAGGGCTTCGGATCTCGGTGTAGCTCAGGGCCACCTCGGCCTCGCGCAAGGCCTCCTGTGCATGGAGCAGGTCGGCTTCGGCGGTGCGAAGGCGCATTTCCGTCTGATCGAATTCGGATCGCGGGATTACGGCCTTCTCCACAAGGGGCTGATCGCGTCGAAAGTCGCTTGCCGCAAGATCCCGTATCGCCTGGGCACGGTGCAAGGTTTCCTTTGCCTGAGCTACTCGAGCCGCCAGATCCCGGGAATCGAGACGCACAAGGACGTCGTCCTTTCTGACGCGCTGGCCCGCGCGCACACGCATCTCGACCACCTGGGCCGATACCCTGGGAGAAAGGGCGATTTGAAACTCCGGCTGCACGGTGCCGACCGCCTCTGACAGGATCGGACCCTGGACCCGGACTACGCGATAAGGCTCGACTCCTGTCGCGGGCCTCCCCTCTGAGGGGATTTCTCCAGGCGGGACCCTGCCCCTGCGAAAGGCCCCGGTGAGCCAAAGGATCATCCCCACAATGAGGATGATCGGCAGAACAAAACGCATGCCTTTTTTTGCAAAAGACCCCTGGGCCATGGGCATCGCTCCTGTCTGGATCCAAGAGAGAACAACCTTGCCTCGGTTTCCTTTGAAATCAATTCGACCGTCCTTGCCGGCCTGAGGAAGTCATCGGACGAGGCTCCAGGCCATCTTGGCCGCGATGGCGAGCAGGACGATGCCGATCACAACTTTGACCTGGCGGCTCCGGAGTTTTTCGGTCATGAGCCAGGCGCCTGCCGCCGCGCCCGCCGCAGAGCCCGCCACCGTGAAGGCGAGGAGCGGCGCGTTCATGCCGGCCAGGGAGACGTGCCCGAGGAAGCCGCTCAGGGAGGAGAAGATCACGATGAAGGAGGTGGTCGCAGAGGCTTTCTTGGGTTCGAAGCCCAAAGCCACAAGGGCCGGGACGATGATGTTGCCTCCTCCGACTCCGAGCAGGCCGCCCACGAAGCCGGCCAGGGCACCGACTCCGGCGCCGAGCGACAGGGCCGTGCGCAGCCCCGCAGCTCGCTGGCGCGGTCGGGGCGTGTAGAAAAGCATCATCAAGGCCGCAAAGAGGAGGAACCCGACGAACATCCAGAGAAGGAGGTTCCGGTCAAGAAGGTGGCTCACCCATGCTCCGAGGGGCGACAGGATGGCGGCCACGACGAGAATGGGGACCGCGACGTTCCAGACCACGAGACGGTTACGGACGAAGGTCACCGAGGCCACGGACATGGCGACCGCGTTGAGAAGAAGCGCGGTCGCCATGGCGGTGTGAACGTCCACGCCCAAGGCCAGGAACACGGGAATCAGGATGAAGGCCGCGCCCACGCCGGCAATGGTGAGCACGGTCGTGAACACCAGGGTCACGGCTCCTGCGACCAAAGGAACCCACATGACGCGCTCTCCCCTAGGCGTTCCGGCTGCCGGAGCCGGCTCCGGTCCGAACCGCCTTTTCTGTCATTCGTAGCCCGAGCAGGGAGTGCACACGTGGCGGTTCCCCACGACCCGGAGGTACTTAATGGAGACGAGTTCTCCGCACTCGGCGCAAGGATGTAAGCCCATGATTTCTCCGAGATCCGAGAAGGGATGGGGCCGGACCTCGCCGATCGTGAGCACCTCCTCTTCAGGAGCTTCCCAGAGGATGTTCACCATTTCCCAGGCTTCTTCCTCCGGAATTTCCGTGGGCGGGATGCCTTGGCCGCGCTTGCGCATGAAAGCGGATTCGGCGATTTGTTTCTGGCGGGTTCCCTTGTAGGAGACGCGCACCGACCGTTCCCGCTTTTTGTCGATGAGCGTGATCGCGAGCTTTCCCCAGCCGGTCTTTTCGATGTTGCCCTTGCCCAGGGTGCAGCCTGTAGCGTACTGCACGCCGTCGGCGAAACACTGGGCTCCATGATTGTCGCCGATCTCCACGAGGCAATGGAGTTCCCCTGAAGATCCGGTTCTTGGAACGCCCAGGGCCCTGAGCGCCGCCAGGCCGGCGCGAACGCCCGCTGTGCTCGCCCAGCATTTGTGGCCATGGAACTTGAATGCCTCGAGCAAAACCTCTCGATCCGTCATGGCGTCAACCCTCCAGCATGAGCCTTTCCCAGCAAGGGATGCAGACATGGCGTCCCGCGAAGATCCGGGCGTAGCCTTCTACCACCATCTCGCCGCAGCCGTCGCAGACGAGACTCGAGAAAGAATGCGGTTTGTGAGGGAGATCGTAGTGGAAGATCTCGCCCACTTTGAGGAGGGCCTCGTCCGGGGCCGTAAGGACCCGCTGGACCAAGGGCTCCACAACGGCCGGGGGCACCTGGGAGGCCGGGATCCCCTTTTCTCGATACTCCTTGAAGAACTCGGTCTGCTTGTTTGCCAGCATGGCCTCGGCTTTGGGCGTGACCCGCACGGCCCGTCCGGACGAGACCTCGACGAGGGTCACGCCCCATTTTCCGTAATGGAGTTTGCGGATGTTGCCCTTGCCGAAGGTGCATCCCGTGATCGTCTGAATTCCGTCGGCGAAACAGGTGGCGCAGTGGTCGTCGCCGAGCTCCACCAGAGCCACGAGCTGGCCGTCTTTGGCCCGTTCCACCCCAAGAGCGTTCATGGCCGCTGCGCCCACGCGGAGCCCCATGGGCATGGCAGGGCACTTGTGGCCGTGAAGGGCGAGGCCGGTCTCGTAGAAATCTTGTGGTCGAATCATGGCGAGGCACCTCCTTTCTGGAAGAGGGGAACTACGGACGCTCCGGAAGGGATTCGGGGAGCGTCTCGACAAAAGCGCGGATTTCGTCCCGCACCCGGCGGTAGACGGCCAGGACCTCCGCCTCGGAGCGCGCTTCCCGGGCGAGCCGGGGCGGGTCATCGAAGCTTCTATGCACCCGGGTGGTCCGGCCCGGAAAGAGCGGGCAGGATTCGCGGGCATGGTCGCAAACGGTCACCACGTAGTCGAACTCGACTCCTTCGAACTCGTCGAGGCGTTTGGAGCGCTGGCCCGATATGTCCACGCCGGCCTCGGCCATGACGCGTACGGCCAGAGGATCGAGCCCGCGCGCCTCCACGCCCGCCGAGTGCGGTTCGAGCCGGTCCCCCTTGAGGTGGCGGGTCCAGCCCTCGGCCATCTGGCTCCGGCAGGAATTGCCGGTACAAAGAAACAGGATCTTGAACTTGTCTTTTTCCATAAAACCTCCGTCTCTCCGGCGCCTACGGGCACAGGATCACGCCCCGGGCCCAGAGGCAGTCCCCGCAGGTGGGGAAGGGGCTGCCGAAACAGTCTTCTTCGTTGGCTTCCGCCATCTCGCAGTCGCAGTGGATGCAAGGGGCGAAATCGAAGGAAGCCAGTCTTCTGCGAAACTCTCGGTACTCGGGCTTGTTCCAGATCTCGATCAGGTCTTCGCGGCCCACGTTGCCCACGGCCCACCGCCGGATGGACTTCTGCCTGCCGAGGACAAAGCTCGTGTAGGAATGCAGGAGGGCCACGCAGGGCGCCACGTCTCCGTTCCAGGCAATGGCGGTTTTCCCCTCCCAGACAAAAGGGCACCAAGCTTCCAGGTCGGCCGGCGCGGCGGAGGGCGCGCCGAAGGAACCTGCGTTCACCAGAAAGCCGGTCAGGGCCTCCCGGGTGCCTTCCCGGATGTCGAGCCTCGGCAGGCGCACCTCGGGGGAGTCCCCGAACCGCCTGGCCGACCGGGGCCATTCGGCGGCCGACATGCCGTAGAGGATCTCGTCCTTGAGCTCTTCGGTGTAGGGCAGCACGTTGGTCACGATGACGAAAGAAGCCCCCAGGGATCGGGCCAGCTCGGGCAGGTTCGGCAAGTCCGAAAGATTGCGGCGCATGAGAACGAACTCGATGCCGATCTCCGGCCGTTCGAGGCCGGCAAAAAGCCGGGCCGCGTTCAAGTAGGTCACGTTCTTTTTTACGGCTTCAAGATCCGCGCCGGTCCTCGTTTGCGCGTGGGACTCCGGTGAGACGCCGTCGATGGAGACGACGAGCTTGTCGAGGCCCAAGGCCAGGAGCCGGTCGGCTGCGCTGCGGTTCAGGAGCAGGCCGTTTGTCACAAGTTCGGTCCGGGCTCCGGCCTGCTTGGCCAGGCGGATCATCTCCAGAATGTCGGGATGGAGCAGGGGCTCGCCGAAACCCCAGAAGGAAAGCTCGGGCATGCGGGGCAGGCGGCCGAGGTCTTCGAGAACTTTGCGGACCAGTCCCAGGTCCATCGAGCCGCCTGGCTCGGACCAGGAAGACCGCATGCAGGTGCGGCACCGGAGATTGCAGTCGGTCGTGGGCTCCAGATAGACTTTGGTGAGGGGCTGGGCCGCGCTCCGGAGAAGGAGCCCTTCCTGCGTGCGGCGCAGAACGATCCCTGCGCCCGGATCGAGGCCCATACGGGCCAGCATCTCGGATCGAATCCGAATCTCCCCGCATGGGTCAGGCACGAGGATTTCATCCCAATGGGCCGCATCGGGCTCTCCGGGGAGGGGCCTACCCTTTGTCCTCCGGCACCCTGCATCCTTCTTTTTCACTTCCGCCCCTTCCCGTGGAGATCGAGGCAGTCTGGCCTCCAGAGGCAGCGCTCCTCCCCGCACCAAGCAACCCGGTCCGTGCCGAAGCAGGAAATGTTGCCTTCCATCTCTTGAATCTTGCGGATGAGATCGACTTTGGTGAGGCCGAAGGACTTGATTCCCATCCCCTTGGCGATTTTTTGAATCTCCTGGTATTTCATGGCTGTCCTTTCCCGAAGAGTGCGGACGAGCCGGAGAGGCCGCCCGGCTGCCGCTGTCGCGCGGCAACGGGACGTCCTTCAAAGCTTGGAAAGGAGCCCCTTCAGCTCGGCCACTGTAGGCACCCGTCCCGCCACGAGGATCTTCCCGTCCACGATGACGGCGGGCGTGATCGCAACGCCGAATTTTCCGTACTCTTTCATGTCCCGGATGTGCCCGATGTCCGCGGCGAGCCCAAGTTCCGCGCAGGCATTAAAGACGTTCCGTTCGGTCTGCTCGCATCGCGGGCACCCGGGGCCTGCGATGCGGATTTCGCGCACTGCCATGGCTTCCTCCTTCGTGCCTGTCTGCCGTGGCCTCCTTTGGGTTAAGAGGCGGAGGCTCACTTTTCGGTTTCATCCGATCAGGGGACCTGAGCCCCTGAAGTGTGCAACTATGTAATAAAGCCCGACCAGGAGAAAAATCCAGCCCGTAATGTTCTTGAGACGCTCCTGCATGCGGATCGCCCGCTCCAGGTACTCGGACCACCCCCGGATGCCCAAAGAGACGGCGAAGGCTGCTGCGAGCACCGGCAGGGCCGTACCCACTCCATAGGCGAGGGGAAGGGAAAAAGGAGACTGCTGCTGAAGACTCAATGGCACCAGGCTTCCGAAAAACAGGCCTGCCGAAACCGGGCAGAAGGAAAGGGCGAAGAGCATTCCCAAAAGGATCGCTCCTGTGCCTCCGAGGGCACGGATCCGGCTTACGGTCCCTTCGCCGGGCGCGAATCCGGGCAGGGGGATTCTGACCCAGCCCAGAAGGATTATGCCTGCCAGGATCAGGACCGGTCCCAGGATCTGGTTCATCTTGCTCTGGAGAAAAAAAGCGAGGCTCGGAACGTTCAGAAGCGATGCGGCGATGAGCGCGCCGAGGGTCACGTACGTCGCGGAACGGCCCAGGCTGTAGAGAACGCCGGAGAAGAGCATCTGCCGCGGCCGGCTGGCCTCCCGGGTCAGATACGAAATCGCGGCGACGTTGGACGCAAGCGGGCAAGGGCTGATCGAGGTGAGGATGCCCAGCCAGAAGGAAGTGCCCAGGGCCAGAAGCCAGGTCATGAGCCGAGCTCCTTCAGGAAGGTCTCGATTTCGCTTCGGATGTACTGCTCGAACTTGTCCCAACTGTAGGCGTACTTCCAGATATCGGGCAGATTCTTCCAGCGGATTTCCTTCCCGTTCTTGACCAGGGAAAGAACGACCGACTTCGAGTAGAGGCTGTAGTCCTGGATGAAGTGCCTGTTTTCGGCTTCCTGAACGTCGATGGTGCGAAAAAGGACTCTCTTGGAGGCGAGATCCTGAGCGAAATCCTTTTCTACGGTGTCCCGCGTGTGCTTTTCGATTTGCAGGCAGGTGGGGCAGCGGAAGGTCGTGTGGAAGTACGTGACGACGACCTGAGAAGCCGGCTCGGCCGCAACAGGGGCAGCCTGGGCCGGTTCAGGTCCGGCGGCCGAAGCCGTCCACCGCGCACACAACACCGCAGCGGCAAGGAGCAGGCAAGCGGCGAGGAGCATCTTTGCGCCTTCTCGGGCTGAGGGTTCCTGTTCCCACTTCATCAGAGACTTTCCTCCTTTTTGTCCGAGGGTGGAACTGTCTGAGCGTCCAGATCCCGCTTGAGCGCTTCGAGCTCGAAGGCCGGCCGGCAGTGGATCCGGCCGCGGGCCGATTCCACTCTTGGAACCACGAATTCTTTGAGACATCGCAGGGCCTCCTGCGCGTCGTCGTCTAGAACCGCTCGCAAAAGCCGGATGACTTCTTCGGGCGCCAGACCGATGGCGATTCGCTCTTCCACAGTTCTGCGTCCTCCTTCATGTCATGAACGTCCCGGATTTTCGGACTCGGCCTCGAGCCCCGGAAAGAGCGCCAGGAGCGCGGCGCGCATGCCCTCGTAGGGAGCCGTGTACATATGGGGGCAGCTTGCGAGGCGTGCCTCGCCGCGGGCAAGGCGGGCCGCGAAAGCCATGCAGGAGGGTTCGCCGCAGTCCCTGCAATTCGTGCGGGGCAGCCGCTTGTAGATCTCGAGCGGCTGGGGCCGCTCTCTCTGCTCGGTGCAGGGCTCGATGGAGGCTCGGTTTTGCCAGGTCTCATTGACGAGATCCTTCACCCAGGCCATGGTGCGCCAGGAGTCGACGATCTCGTCGGTCTTGCCTACGGCCAGGCGCGTGCCGTAAAGCGTGATCATGCGGTACGCGAGGGGGAACCCGAGCGTGGGCACCGCAGGGTTGTACATCGCGCCCTTGATGCGCGCATTGAGGTAGGGAAACACTTCTGCGATGTCCCGGTCGAACTGGGCGATGAACCGTAGTTTCGTGTCGTCGGCCATGCAGGCTGCGACGAAGGTGAGCTGAACGGTTTCGAGAAAAAGCGGCTCCCCTCGCGGCTGAAACCGATCGAGGTTGCCGGCCCCGTCCGCCGGCGGCCTCCAGTCCACGATGCCCACGTGGAGGAGCCGCTCCTTCTTGGAGACGTCCAGGATCGCGCCGAGCTCGTCCCGGGCAACCCGGACCGCCGGCGAAGCCACGTCCCGGAGGTGCTCGGGCGGTCGCACGGGATCGAAAGAGATACTCCGGGCCTGGAACTTCTCCATGGCCAGAAGGGCGTCTTCTTCGCGGGGATAGACGATGAGAACCTGATCGTTTGGGGCCATCTTTTGCGTCGCGCCTCAGGAAATTTATTTAGAAGAGGCTTCCATACAGGAGGCCCGTTGCCGTAGCCATGAGGACGACCAGGGAGCAGTAAGCGAAGGTCTTCTTGGGCCCGATCACGCCGTTGATGACGAGCATGTTGGGCAGGGAGAGCGCCGGGCCGGCGAGCAGGAGGGCCAGGGCAGGCCCCTTGCCCATGCCGGCTCCCATGAGTCCCTGCAGGATCGGCACTTCGGTCAGGGTGGCGAAGTACATGAAAGCGCCGACCAAAGCCGAAAAGAAATTTGCGCCGATGGAGTTGCCGCCCACGAACCTCTCCACCCACTCCGAAGGGATCAACCCCTCGTGGCCCGGACGGCCGAGCAGCAGCCCTGCGGCCGCCACTCCGGCCAGAAGGAGCGGCAGGATCTGCTTGGCGAACCCCCAGGTAGCGCCCACCCATTCTGTGAGTTCGTCCTTTCGGAACCACCTGACGAGCATGAAGCCGAGCAGCACGAGGAATAGGCCCGAAAGAACCCACTTGACCCTGTAGACGGCCGACCAGATCCCGATCTCCTGTTGGGGCGCGCCCCAGTTGAGGAAGACCAGTATGGCCACCATGGAAAAGAAGTACGAAGCGTCCTTCCAGAGAGGACGCGCAGGCTCGGGGTTCTCGCCCAGGGCGATCTCTCCCCGGTCGATCCGCGCAAGCTCCTCCTTGAGGAAGAGCAGGTGCATAAGGAGGCCGATCACGACGCTGAACGATATGGCCCCGACCGCCCGGGCTACGCCCATCTCCAGGCCGAGAACGCGGGCCGTGAGGATGATGGCCAGCACGTTGATGGCAGGGCCTGAATAAAGAAACGCGATGGCCGGGCCGAGCCCCGCGCCGCGCGTGTAGATTCCGGAGAACAGGGGAAGGACCGTGCAGGAACAGACGGCCAGGATGGATCCCGAAACCGAGGCGACTCCGTAAGCCAGCGCCTTCGGGGCGGCCGCGCCGAAGTATTTCAGCACCGAAGCCTGGGACACGAAGACCGCGATGGCTCCTGCGATGAAGAAGGCCGGAACCAGGCAGAGGAGCACGTGCTCCCGGGCATACCACCGGACCAGGGCGAGAGATTCGAAAACGGCGCCCTGGAAGCGGGGCCACTGGATCGGTAGAAAGTAGGCCACCAGGAACGCGCCGAAGATGTATAGAAATTTCCGTTTTTCACTCATTGTCCCAGGATCCATTTCTTGATTTGATCCGGAGTCGCCACCTTGCCCGTCACTTTCACCTTGCCGTCGATGACCAGGGCCGGAGTCATGAAAACGTTGTACTGGGAGATGGCCTTGAGGTCTTCCACCTTGGTGAGCTCGGCCTGAACGCCCGCTTCTTGAACGGCCTTGCGCGCGTTCTCGTAAAGCTGCTTGCACTTGGCGCAGCCCGGTCCGAGAATCTCGATTTTCATGGCGATATCCTCCACTGTCTTTGAGAAGGGGTTTGCCTGACTTCCGGACTTGCTCCCTGAAGCACAGCGGACCGCTCCGAAGTCTGGCGCTCCAGGATGTTTTGAACGCACCGGAAGAAGCTCACGGCGCAGGGCATGACGAGCCGGTAGTAGACCGAAAGGCCTTCCTTTCGATCCCGGATGATGCCGGCTTTTTTCAGGATGGCCAGGTGCTTGGAGATGTTCGACTGGGTGGTCCCCACGTGCTCGACGATCTCGCACACGCACTTCTCCCCGGAAGCGAGATGCTGGACGATGGCCAGACGGATCGGGTGAGCCAAGGCCTTGAGCACCTCGGCCTGCAACTCGCATCTTTTTCGTTCCTTCGCGTCCATGGTGGTTCCCTCTCTAGCCTCGTGGATCGAGGGCGGGGACGGCCGCACGCTCTCACACTATATGAGCGAATTCTCATATAATAAACTCTCCGCCGCCGGTTGTCAAGCAGCGCCTTCCAATGGAGGGCCATGCTCTGTCATGGCCGCCTCTTCTTCGGCCGCCATACGATACAAACCTTAAGGCCCTAAGAACGGACGCGACGGAGCGCGTCCCTCCACGCCGCGCGGGCATCCGGGGCCGCCAGCGAATCCGGCATTCCATGGAGGGTCACGGTCCCTCGTGGCCGCGTGGAGGGGCGATCCGTCATCCGATGCAGGGCCGCGCTCACAGGAGCAGGACGAGCTTGCGAAAGACGTCTTCCGGGTCGGTCCCCAGAATGCGGATCATCGGCTCTTTGCCGGTCTCGCCGAGATCGTAGATGAGGTCGGGCCTGCAAGCCGCCTGTTCCAGGGCCTTTAGGGTTCCCCACTCCAGGGTCGAGCCCTCGAGTCGCTTGACCGCTTCCGGTTCTTCCTTGCGGTCGAAACGCGCTGGCTGCAATCCCGCCTCCCGGGCCCTGGCCAGGACGGCCTCGGAATAGCGCACGTTCATGGCGGCGCGCAGTTCGGGATGGATCCGCATGGCCGCCAGGATCACGCTCGCGATGTGGCGGGAAGCGCCGAAGGCCGGCGGCCTGACTGGGGCGAGCCCCTCGGGGACCCGGACGAGCCTGCCGGGGAAGGCGGCGACTTCGTCGGCGCTCTTGGCCAGGGGTAGGGCAAAGCCCAGGTTGGATTGCACCTCGGGCGCGAGCCGGGCCAGGGCCGGATGTTTCTGGATCTCCCGGGCCACCCGATCGAGGGCCGCGAGCACCTGGTGGCGCTCTGCGTCCCGGAACGCCGCCGAGTACGGATTGGTGGGTCCGTGGCCGGTTCCCAGGGGCAAGGAGAACCGGATGGCGTCGGTGATGAAGGCCTTGGCCGCCTCGACGGCCTTGACGAGACCGAGACCTCTGGCCAGGAACGTGGCGATGGCCGCCGAATAGGTGCACCCGGTTCCGTGGGTATTGCGTGTATGGAGTCGGGGCGCCGAGAACTCTGTGAAAGTGGTCCCGTCGAACAGCAAGTCCGTGGCTTCCCGGCCCGAACCGTGCCCCCCTTTGATCAGGACCGCTCTGGCGCCTCGCTCGTGCAGAACTTGGGCTGCTCTGCGCCTCTCTTCGTCGGTCTCCGCTGCGAGGCCGCTCAGCAAGCGGGCCTCGGGCAGGTTCGGCGTCACGAGGTCAGCCAGTGGGAAGAGAAGCCCCACGAGGCTCTCCCGGGCGTCTTCGGCCAAAAGGGCGTGCCCGCCCTTGGAGACCAGCACAGGGTCTACGACCAGGGGCCGGATCTCGAACCGCCGGATTCCTTCGGCGACAGCCTCCACGATCTCCCGACTGGCGAGCATGCCGGTCTTGGCCGCGTCGACCCCGATGTCCGAGGCCACGGCCTCGATCTGGCGCAGCACAAATTCCGGCGGCACCGGATGGACCGCGGTCACTTCCCGGGTGTTCTGCGCGGTGAGCGCGGTCAGAGCGCTCATGCCGAATCCGCCGAGGACCGTAATGGTCTTCAGATCGGCCTGGATGCCCGCTCCTCCACCCGAGTCGGAGCCTGCGATGGTGAGAACACGCTCGAATGCCATGGAAGTCGTCCCTTCGCGACGCGGCCGGTCGCGCTCGCCAGCCGAGCCCTCGCGCTAACCTGCCAGCCGTCTGTGGATTTCTTCGGCCACCTTCCGGCCGCTCAGGAGCATGCCGCCGAAAATGGGCCCCATGCGGGGCCCTCCGAAAGTGGCGTTCGCCGCCATGCCCGCCACATAGACGCCCGGGAAGACCTCCCGGGTGTTGACGAGCGTGAGTTCTTCAGCCCGTTCGGCCCAAAGAGACTTTTCTCCCTCGATCTTGCCCGAGGGCGTCAGGAGCCTTCCGGGCACCTTGCGTTCCACCACGCGCACGAGCTCGCAGGCGTGACCGGTGGCGTCGATCACGAATCGGCAGGAGACTGTCAGAGGATCGACATGGAGCCGCGCGAGCTCCACGGCAGTCCAGTTGATGACCAGGCCCGTGACCCGCTCTTCCCGCATGACCACGTCTTCGACGGACATGAGGTTCCAAATCTTCAGGCCGGCCCGGAGGGCTTTCGAAGCCAGGGCCGTCACGGCAAGCACACTGTCCGCGCAGTGGTAACCGGGCTCGAACTCGCGCGTGGGGACATCAAAGGACTCCAGGAGGCTCCGGGCTTCCTCCTGGACGACGATTTCGTTCATCATCATGCCGCCGCCCCACATGCCCCCGCCCACGCTCAACTTGCGCTCGAAAAGGCAGACCTTGTGGCCCAGGGAACTCAAGTAGTAGCCGGCCACGAGGCCCGAGGGTCCTCCGCCGACGATTCCTACTTCCATCTCCAGGCACGAGTCGAATTTCTCCTGCCAGCGTCTGAGGATCGCTCGGGTAATGGTTCTTTCGTCCAACGCCATGGCGTCTCCTTTCAAAGGTCATGCAGGCAAGGCGGGCTGGGTGGCGGGCAGTTCCGATGTTAGACGAACAGGGGAAAAAATCAAGCCGGCCACTTTGTCCTCTTTGTTCCGTGAAAGGGCGCGTCCGTCCCGTCTGTCTTGGTTCGAGGGCGCTGTCCTATCCGTAAAATGAAGGACTGACCCCTGGTTCGCCTTGACACTCTTCTCGCCCTGCTTTTAGATGTAGCGGGCCGTGGAGCGGATCCGCCCTGTTGGGCCTAAGGCCGCCGAGAGGGGGCATCTTTCGGGGGAATGCATGCTGGCGCGAATTTCCAACTTCCGCCCGTGGTGGCGGCTTCTCTTGCTCTTTCTCCTTTTTCCCCTTGCCTCCTGCGTAGGGCCTCTCCGCAAGGTTCTGGAGCCCGAAACGGCCAGGGAAGCCGGGCGGGCGCTGAGCCCGGTGCGACCCCAGGCTGTGCCGGAATTCAGCGACGATCTTCAGGGCGCGCGCCTTCTCGACGCTGTTCGGCGGAGCCTCGCGTACTTCGAAAAACAGAATCTCGACCGCAGAGTCTCTTTCGGCCCTGACGCTTACCCGGCCGCGGCCGTGCGCCGACATCTGGAAAATGTCGCGGCTGTCCTGGAAGGTCGACTGGACGGCAGAGACCCCTTTAAGACCCTGGCTGCCATCAGCAGGCCCTATCAGGGAGCGGGCAAGGACAGCCGCGTGCTTTTCACTGCTTACTACGAGCCCGTGCTCGAAGGATCCCGCAAACCGGATCCCCGCTATCCGGTCCCCCTTTACCGGCCGCCGGAGGACCTCGTGAGCCGGGGCTCGGGCCGGCCGTACCTGACGCGCCACGAGATCGACCGTCTTGGACGCCTGGCCGGCAAAGGGTACGAGATCCTCTGGCTCAAGGATCCGGTCGAGGCCTTTTTTCTCCACGTCCAGGGCTCTGGCAGAATCCTGCTCGAAGACGGCGCCAGTCTGAGAGTCCGCTACGCGGCCAACAACGGCCGCCCCTACCGGAGCATCGGCGAGGTTCTGATCCAGACCGGCCGGCTGGAACCCGGCGAAGCCTCGGCGCCCTCGATCAAGGCGTACCTCAGGGCCCATCCGGACGAAAGGGACGAGATCCTGGACGCGAACGAAAGGTACATCTTTTTCGAAGCGGTCGAGGACGGGCTCGGTCCTCGGGGGAGCCTTGCCGTGCCCTTGACCGAGGGCCGCTCCATCGCCGCGGATCCCGCGTACTATCCGCGAGGCGCCCTGGCCTGGATCGAGACCGAAGCCCCAATCCTCGACGAGAACGGCCGGCTCAAGGGCTGGAAGCCCCTCAGGAGGTTTGTCCTGATCCAGGATGCGGGCGGCGCCATTCAGGGGCCGGGAAGGGCGGATATCTTCTGGGGAAGCGGCGAGCGGGCCGGACTCGAGGCAGGGTACATGAGAAGGGAAGGCCGGCTCTTCGTGCTGGCCCCGAAGGACCCGTGACCGTGCCGGCCGGTCGTGTCAGTCGGCCGTCTCCGCCCCTTGCCCCGTGGCCTGGGAGGAGAGCGACTGGGCGGCCGTTTCCAGGTAGCCCGCAAAGAATTTCCGGACCTGTTCGAACTCGGCCTTGAGTTCCTCGAGAAGACGCAAGGCCTGGGCGAGTTCTTTGCGCAGATCCACTTGTTCCAGGCGGGCCGCGATTTCGCGCATGCCTGTGGCTCCAGCGCTCGCGCTGGCTCCCTTGATCGTGTGGGCTTCCCGCCGGATCGCCTCCGCGTCCTGATTGGCCATGAGGGTCTCGAGTGTCCTAAGTCTCTCCTCGTTGTCCGAGACGAAAAGCTCGATGAGTTCCCTCTCGAAGGCCTTGTCTCCGTCCGCGGTCTCCTGGATCTGAGCGATCTCCACCGGAACTGGGCTCTTGTTGTTTTCCACCACCGATTCCTCCGCGCAAGGGGTTTCGGCTTTCAGGTACTTGTCCAGGACCCGTCCGAGGGAGCTGGCATTGACCGGCTTCGGCACGTAGTCGTTCATGCCGGCTTTGAGACAAATTTCCCGATCGCCCTGCATGGCGTGGGCCGTCATGGCGATCACCGGGACCGTATGGTCGAGGACCCGGGAATTCGGGTCCCGGATCACGGCCGTGGCCTCGAACCCGTTCATTTCGGGCATCTGGACGTCCATGAACACAAGGTCGTAGCGGATTCTTTCCAGGGCTTCGATCGCCTCCCTGCCGTTGCCCACCGCGTCGGCAGCGAAGCCGAGCTTGCGCAGCATGCCCAGGGCGACCTTTTGGTTGACGGCATTGTCCTCCGCGACCAGGATGCGGGCCTTGCGCCGGCCCGCAAGGTCGACCGCGGCCGGGCCGGCCCGGTGTTGAGCAGGGGGTTTCTCCGCCTCCTTCCGCGCGGCGGAGCCGGCCAGCACCGAAAGAAGACAATTGTAGAGCTGGGACTTTTTCACGGGTTTGGTCAGATGCGCGGCAAAGCCCATCTCGGCCAGCTCCGCCGCAGTGCGGGTCTTGCCGATCGAGGTCAGAAGCACAAGCTTCGTGGCGGCCAAAGCGGGATTTGCCTTAATGGCCCGGCAAAGGGACTCGCCGTCCATCTCGGGCATCTGCATGTCGAGCAGGGCCAGCCGGAAGGGGCAGCCGTTTCTGCGGGCCTCCTCGAGCTTCTCGAGAGCCCGGGCGCCGTTTTCGCTCTCTTCGACCAGGCACCCCCAGGAGCGGAGCTGTTCCCTGAGCACGAGGCGGTTCGTCCCGTTGTCGTCGACCACGAGGACTCGAAGGCCCCGGATGGTCTGCGGGACGTCTTCCTTTTGCAGGCCTTCGGAAGGCTGCTTTTCGAAAACGGCCGTGAACCAGAACGTTGAGCCTTTTCCCAGACGGCTCTCCACCCCGACTTTGCCGCCCATGAGTTCGGCCAGGCGCGCCGAGATCGCCAGCCCCAGTCCGGTGCCGCCGTACTTGCGGGTCGTCGAGGCGTCCACCTGGGAGAAGGACTGAAAGAGTCGATCCATTCGGTCCTGGGGAATCCCGATCCCGGTGTCGGTCACGCTGAACCGGAGCGTGACCCGATCGTCTGTCTCTTCCTCACGGCTCACGTGGACGAAAACCTCGCCCTGCTCCGTGAACTTGACGGCGTTGCCGAGCAGGTTGAGAAGAATCTGCCGGAGTCTGCCCGGATCCCCCCTCAAGGCCGTGGGCACGGTGGGCTGAACGAGACAGTGGACTTCGAGCCCTTTCTGCTGGGCCTTGAGGGCCACCATGTCCAGGGTGTCCTCCACGGTGCTTCTCAGGTCGAAGTCGAGCTGTTCGAGTTCCATCCGGCCGGCCTCGATCTTGGAAAAGTCCAGGATGTCGTTGATGAGCGCAAGAAGGGCTTCGGCCGAGATGTTGATCGTCTCGGCGTACTCCCTCTGCTCCGGCGTGAGATCCGTGTCGAGCAGAAGGCCGGTCATGCCGATGACGCCGTTCAGAGGCGTGCGGATTTCGTGGCTCATGTTCGCCAGAAATTGTCCCTTGGCCCGGCTGGCTTCCTCGGCCGCTTTTTTGGCCTCTTCGAGGGCTTTCTCGATGCGCTTGCGTTCCGAAATGTCCCGGGCCAGGCCCACGGCGTGCCAGGCCCCTCGGATTTTCACGGCCGAAAGGGACAGCTCCA
>Ga0209162_1000908_pt1 | contig 30753 bp, 56 predicted proteins | sample YNPNPMetaG_FD_187121 | JGI IMG/M metagenome (GOLD analysis project Ga0209162, IMG submission 187121) | Anoxygenic and chlorotrophic microbial mat microbial communities from Yellowstone National Park, USA - YNP NP MetaG (SPAdes) (version 2) ...
TGAGCGGAATTTGGGGGAGTGGTTCGCCACTGCTGTTATTTCCTCGTCTCAATTTTCGGTTCCATCTAAACCCTTGAGCCACAACGACTTACGCCACGCGCTAGAATAAGCCCTAATCTTGGCACGAGATATGCAATTGCAAGAATCGTACCAAAGCTTCCAGCAGCTGGCACGAAATATGCAATTGCATAAATCATGCCAAAGCTTGGCGCAATTCTTGCTACTTATTACCGCAAGCGCTAATCTTGGCGCAATTCTTGCATTATTTAACCTTTAGGGCGGTCCCCTGGGCGCAAGGGCTGGGGCAGGGACTAGGGGCAGGGACTAGGGGCAGGGACTAGGGGCAGGGACTAGGGGCAGGGACTAGGGGCAGGGACCAGGGGCAGGGACCAGGGCCTAGGGCATAGGGCTATGGCTAGGGCGCGTGGTGGTGGTACGTGGTGGTTGTGGTGGTGCGTGGTGGTACATGGTGCGTGGTACGTGGTGCGTGGTGGTGCAGCGGTGGCGCGTTGGCGTGGTACCAGAACCAGAACCAGAGCCAGAGCCAGAACCAGGACCACTAGGACCAGCAGGACCACTAGAACCAGGACCAGGACCAGGACCACTAGGACTAGGACCACTAGGACCAGAACCAGGACCACTAGGCCCAGGGTAGTACGTGGTGCGTGGTGGTAGTGGTGGTGCGTAGTGGTGGTCGTGGTCGTGGTGGTGGTACGTGGTGGCGGTCGTGGTAGTGGTGGTAGTGGTGGTCGTGGTCGTGGTGGTGGTACGTGGTGGCGGTCGTGGTAGTGGTAGTGCGTGGTGGTACGTGGTGGTGGTCGTGGTAGTGGTGGTCGTGGTTGTGGTGGTAGTGGTGGTCGTGGTCGTGGTAGTGGTGGTCGTGGTTGTGGTGGTGGTGGTGGTTGTGGTCGTGGTAGTGGTGGTGGTGGTACGTGGTGGCGGTAGTGGTAGTGGTAGTGGTAGTGGTGGTGGTGGTACGTGGTGGTGGTGGTGGTGGTGGTTGTGGTGCTACGGATGGCGACCGAACCCGCATAGGGTGAAGGATGGGTGCCGGCAAGCCGGTAGCCGGCAAGCTTGCGCCGCGGTAAACGCCGCGTGACGTGACGCAAGCAAAAAAAAATTACGCGCGGCGGAAGGGGAAAAAAGCGATGCAAAAGCTTGAACTAAACTTGAATGATCTTCCTGAATCGGTTAGGAAGCAAGTCCTATCCGCCGTTAGGCGTCGAGCGTTGACGGCGGAACAAAGACGCGTCGTACGCGCGGCGGAAGCTCTTAGGAAGGCGGGGGTTGATGTTACGATCCCTGACTTCCCCGCCCCTGATGTTGTAGTAATACGGATCAAGTAACGTCGTGATGTTAGGGGGCTTGCCGGCAGCCCCCTAACTTTTTTGCTCAAAAATCTCTGCTCGCAAGGTTTTCCGCGAGTTTTTTCTTGCGAGCAGGTCAACCCAAAAAAACTCGCTTAGCGCGCGGGAAATTTTTCCCGGTTTTATTTTCCGCTCGCTAAAAAAATCAAAAAAAACCGGGAGGGAGAGGTAAAATGTATGAAATCGTGTTAGAAAAGAGGGATAATTCGGGAGTGTTTCGTCCTATTTTTCGTGCAGTAAAAAACAATGCGTCAATAGCAAAAGAACTTGCTGCCAACTTCGATCTTTTTCCGGTGTATAGAGACGGTTCGAGAGAGGTGACGTACGCAGACTTGTCGGGAAAATTTAAGTTGTACGTCACCAGGCTGGATCGCTGGTGGTAATTCCGCCGGCGATCCAGCAACGGTGCGTTTAGGTCCCATTCCTAACGCACCGTTTATTTTTTTCATTTCTTCACCGCGGTTAAGCGCGGTCACCGTGGTGAAGAAAAAATCAAGTACCGCGCAAACAAACTCTAGCGTATTTCCCGCGAGTGCGCTAGAGAGAAAAACAAAAAATCGCGGGGAGGAGGAAGAACATGAACATCAATACTCTCACTGTTCGTCTGGATCGATATGATTTCGATGACTATAGCCCCGCAGACCAAGATTATGGTGAAACGAGCTTTTTGACCACACACAATGCATTTTACGCAGTTATGTACGGCAAAGATGAATATACATATGTCATGATGCAAGATGAGAGCATGCGGGGATGGGTCAGATTGAATGTGAAGCTCGGAAAATTGCATTACATCGAGTGGCTGGTCAATAAGAAAAGGGTGAGAGCTCAAATTTCATATGAAGGGGCGATCATAGAAGTAGTATTCCCCCTACCGAAGTAAACATTTCCCCCGGGGAAAGATTTCCAAATCTCCCCCGGGGAAATATTTTTTTTCATTTCCTCTCATATATTTTTTTGCGCGCGATATATGGGGGGGGTATCAAAAACAGCGCGCAATTCTCTAGCGCCTTAGCATCCCCGTGGCGTTAGAGAAATAAAAAGAGGGGGATTCAGCACGTTGCCCGCGAGCGCGCTAAAAAAGAAAATCGCGGGAGGGAGGGAATATGATCCACACCTTAACTGTGAAACTAAATCGTTGGGACTTCGAAGATTGGAGCCCTGATGATCAGAGTTACGGCCAGGCCCAATTTTTTACTACGAACAAAGCGTCGTACGGATTTGCGTACGCGAAAGATGGAAGGATATTTGTAAAAATGCAGGACAGGGAACTTAACGGATGGGCGACTCTGGATATAAGAATGGGAAAAATCAGGTACGCAGAGTGGGTGTATAGAAGAGGTGAAGTTCACCTAGAGATCGACTTTGAGGCGGCAACAGTAGAGATTATCTTCCCCAGACCAGCATAGAAATAAAACTCTTTCCCCGGGAAAGATTTTCACATCTCCCCGGGGAAAATATTTTTTTCGCTGCCCTCTATATATTTTTCGCGCGGAAGTATATAGGGGGGGATCGAGATTTCCGCGCGCGGTTCTCTAGCGCTCTAGCATCCCCCGGGCGTTAGAGAAATATAAACAGGGGGATGAATGGAGGAAGGCATGATTGTAAAGGTAACTCATCGTTATGATGGTATGGATTTTCTCGTTGTTTACGGCAAGCGTGCGGTTGAGGTTTCGGCGACGTACGGGGATAATAACGAGGGATTTGTAGACGTTTTCCCCGTCCCAGGAAAAACCGCATCGCGCCGCGCGATTTGGGCGGCGCTAAAAGAGGTGGCTCAAATTTTGGAGGATGGGGTCGAGTGGTGGTGGCCCCGCCTCCCGGAAGAGGGGTTTCCACAAACCTAACAATTTTCGCGGTGCATTTAGGTCCGACCCCTAATGCACCGTTTTTATTTTTTTCATTCTCTTTCACGGTTAAGTGCGGTCACCGTGGGAGAGAAAAAATCAAGTACCGCGCAAAAACAACTCTAGCGTCTTAGCATCCCCTAGACGCTAGAGAAAGTTTATATAGGGGATGCAGGGAGGAAAGGTATGGTCAAGGTATTTTTTGAGGATGAACAGGCTCTAGTGATGCTGAAGCGGATCCTTCGCGAGGAATATTGGGTAGAGGTTAAAGACAGAAGTCAGGCTGATATTATCCTGTTGTCGAAAATGGGCGACGAGTACTATGATAAACCATACACTTACCTGATTACATGCCATGGCATCTTCGAGCCGGCGGAGATGTCCATTGTGCGTGGATTTACTTACGGCGGGAGATTCTATGAACATTCAGCAGCTATGCGAACGGGGGTATGCGAAGTAGGAAAACCATCTGCCATTTATTGGAAATAAATCAAGCAAACTATAAAAACACCCCCGGGTATCTCCCCGCGGTACCCGGGGGTGCAAATATTTTGATGCGGGGGGGAAGGAGAAAATATGAAGAACATTGGTGTGTGTGGGTCTGGGATAAAGAAGTGGTTCGTCCCAATGAACATTGGAAATGATTACCCACAAGTTTATATCGAGCCGCGATACAGGGACTATCTCGTAGAGGAAACCATATATCGCATACGCTATCATGCTACATTTCAGGATGCGTTTGATGACTTCAAATCTGCGGTAGGAGAAATCCGCTTCCCCCGTACACAGAAAATCCAAGGACTTCTCTATTGTAGAATCCCTGGAATGCCATTTCAAAGCTTCATCTGGGTAGATAGTGAGGAAGATATCGCGTTCGCGTGGGAGTGGGCGAAGAGATATTTTGGGAGGGTGTTTGCTCGTCCGTGTCCCCTCGTTCCAAGGCACGGATTTGTAGATAGTCGAGAAGTTAACAGCGAAGAAGAGCTGCGGCGCTTGTTTGATGAAGTCAAACTTGCCGATCCAGATGGAGAGATTCTATTGACGGGACTTGTTGATGCACAGTGGAATGCAATCTACACAAATGGGATGGTTTATATCGGGAGGGGACACGACGGTGCAACCGCGGGGAAATCTGTGAAATATTTCCCCGTATCTGAACCGATGATTTCTGGGTGGAAGGAAGAATGGGGCACCCCATTCGTTGAAATGGTTTGGGGGAGCGCGGGTTGGATTACGACGCAATTCCGAGGGGGTCCGAAGGTTGATGCACAGCGGGATTTCATTCCACGTGAGGTTATCGTTAGCGAAGTAATCTGGGTCGATCCTGATCAAGTTGATGCACTCGAATGGGAGAGAAAAATGAAATCTCTCCCAGAGGGGACTGTGGTTTATCACCCCGGGGGGTCTTTAACATGTCATACAGCGATTCATGCAATCATCAACAAAATCCCATACATCACCTCCTTCCAACCCAAAGCGGGGGATAAACTCTCCCCAACGCAAAATCTCACGCTGAAAACCCCGCACTGGAAGAAGTACTTTTTGGCGGGGTTCAGATTGACATCGAAAATGGTGGAAAGGTGGAAGGCACAAGACACGGCGAGAATGACGATCTACGCCTTTCACCACCTTTCAACATCGAGGGAAATTTCTCATCGTCAACTTGCGGCGTTTTTTGCAGGAGTATGGGCACGTCTTGGAACGACACTTGTTCTAGGTGAGCAGCGCCACCATAATCAGGCGTTGCACAAATACAAGGACTGCAAGCTGTTTGAGAGCGAAATGGGGAGAAGTGAAGTTTACGAGGAAACGGTCTATTATAGCGACAATGAGTTGTTGCCAAAACTCCAGATCGCCATACGATGCATGTCGCACTGCAGGTGGAATAAAAGTTACGGTGGTAAAAAGTGGGCTCGTTGTGCGAAAAGTGTACTCAAGATGATTCGAGCGCGTAAATACGAGACGCTGGTTGGGTATTGGAACAACTCTGTCAACCTTGCTCATAATGGGGGGTGGTGGTTTGACAAACTCCTCTCCAAAACCGACTTCGACAGAATGAGCGATGATTTCACGACACAGTTGAACATCCTCCCTATCATCACACGAACGGCTGAATGGTTGGAGGGGATGCAAGAGGAGATTATGCAGCAGAAAGCACACTCTTCTCAAACATTTGCTGTTCAGCAATCTCGAGACAATTTCATCAGTCGGTTGCTCGCAACCCATAGACTGAACATCTTCCATATCTTCACTGAAGCGATCAATCTCGAAGAGTGGGGTCATGAAGAGATTGGATGGAACGCACGGTGGAGGTTTAATGAGACAGACACAATCAAGCTGCAGTTTGTGCTGGGGGATAGGCACAGCATTATTCTGCATCTCACAGAGGGATTCAAACAGCAAATCCTCACGGCTTGCAGTGGAAATGAAGAGGTGTTCACCCTTCCATCTCTTGCGGGAACCGAAGCGCGATATGCCAACGCAAAGATTTACCTCAACACTAAGCCATTTTATAAAGCGCATCGCCTTGTCGTAAAGCTGTGCACTGGGAAGGGTTCTCTCACCATCGTAACAGATTCTCGGTGGTGAGAAAAAGAAAGAAAGGAGGAAGATATGGCTTGGCAGGGACACATTTTCGACAGGGAAATTGAATGCCATAATGGGAATGTCCTTTTGGGACAAACGGGGATTATTAGATTGTTTGGTGGGGGGGAAAGTAGAGGCGTTGAACTTCTCGATGCGGATGCAGTTATTTGCCTCCTACCAACCCCACCAAAACAAATAGACTCCCCCATCGGCATTCCGGAGGAAATAGCGCATTACTTCGACCTAAAGGTGAAAATGCCCCCGATTATCCACCTCCCCATCCAGGATTACTCCACCCCGAAATTCGGGAGGAGATTGTGGCTGAAGTTCATCAATGGTTTGGAAAAGATGGCGACAGAGTTCTCAGAAGAGAACGGGAGACCTCTAGACCTACTGGTTTATTGTACTGGAGGGCATGGAAGAACTGGGATGGTGCTGGCGATTCTTGCGTGGGCTTTTGGGTTGACGAAAACCGACCCGGTCGCTTTCGTCAGAAGGCATTATTGCCACGAAGCTGTGGAGACATCCTCGCAAGAGGCTTACGTGGAGCAAGTAACGGGAGTGAAAGTGAAGCGCAGCAAAACAGCTGCCAGAAGTTTTGATTGGGACACCACGGGTGGGTTGACAACCCATGGAATGGGTGGTACAATCGTACAGAGCAGCGGGGCAGTGAGCATTCCTGCCTCGCAGAAGAAGGGAGGGAAAAATGAATAATCAGGTTGTAAGTGTCAGTGACATCATTGAAATCTTGAAACTGTCTCGGAACAAAGAAAAAGCCGCGCGATTTGCGGCGGAGGCGCTGCACATTCTCGTGCAGCTCCGCAACCCAGATGTGCACGATGAAAAAGGAAACCGTCTCGGCACGCATGCTTTTGCGCGCTGGAGGTATGCTATGGAGCAAGAGCTGTTTGATACTCTCACGCAGCTCTTGCAGACTATTGAGTGAAGGGAGGCAACATGAACACAACTGTAATCATCAGGGGGCGTGTAACTAATAAGCAAGTTGTTGGTAAAACTAAGGATGGGAATGACATCTACCAGGTGGTGTTTGAACAATCTCTTCCGGTGAAGTTTTTCTCAGATCCTGGAGAGATTGTTGGTCGGCAGGTAATCATTATGGGAACTGTGAGGGGGTACAAGAACAAAAACGATAACCTTTTCGTCAGCGTTATAGCTGACGAAGTGCACGTTATCGAAGAGAAAAAGGGAGGGGGTGACGCAGAATGGTGACGAAATGTTCGATATGCAACATGCCGGTCTTGATATCGTGGCTGAAGCCAGGGCATTTGCCCTGGCTTCTGCTTTCCCTTCCAGATCATCAGGTACGGTGTGCGCTTTGCGCAAACAGAAGGTACTATGCTGTACTCGCGCAAATCAAAAGCGAGTATCGTAAGATCAAAGACGGGTTGAAGGAGGCGCAATATGAGTGGATCTAAGATGGGGTTATCTTTTGTAGACGCACAGCAAAAGCGAGTTTATTGCGCGGGGTGCGATTCATGGTTAGAATACGAAGAGTGCGATATTTCTCAACTACCTGAGGGGGATTGGGCCGGGGAGTTCTTGGTGAATGACTCCCCAGTAGCATACTTCTACTGGGAAATAACTGACAGCTTCATCGCCAAATTCTCTGGGGATAACAATCTCCCCCTCGTGAGGGATACTGTCGTTCTATGTAACGACTGTGCTTCGTACTGGGCAAAGTTCAACGAGCACGAACCTGAATATTCTAGGTTCGTCTCGACAATAGAGGGAAATCTGATAAAGTTTTATCGTCAAATGAAAGGAGGGAAAAATGGCAAGTAACATCTACGAAGCATTAGCAAACGCGCAGGGTGAGTTTGGGCAGATTGTCAAAGACAAAACAGCGAGAGTAAGAACCAAGTCTGGTTACGAATATTCCTACAAATATTGCGACCTCGGGACGTTGTTGCGAATTGTCACTCCGGTGCTGCACAAGCACGAGCTAGTAATTTACCAAATTCCCTATCGTGACGAAAACAAGGTTGGTGTGATAACTGTACTGAAACACATCCCAACCGGAGAGGAACTCTCATCAGAGTTCTATCTCACCACCGAGGATCCTACTCCACAAACCATTGGAAGTTTGGTTACATATGCCAGAAGGTACGCCATTCAGTCAATGCTCGGGATTGTAGCGGAAGAGGATGATGACGCTGTAATGGCGGAAGGGTTGCAAGTAGTAGAGGGGGCGACGCAGGAACAACTGCAGGAAATCGAGCGATTAATCGCAGAGCTGGAGGCGCTGCAGAATGACAAAACCATTCGGCAGCGCTGGATGACATTCATGCGTATCAAATCCATCAACGAAATGACGAAGGAACAAGCGCAAAAGGGGATTGAGGTTTTGAAATCGAAATTGGAGGTTGCACGTGGGAAAAAGAGTTGAGTTGATGCAGAGAACTGAAACGTGGAAAAATTGGAGAGGGGGGGCATTTTTGCCCCCCCATATTTCTCCCAAGTTCACCGTTGGGGGGAGTAGCGCACCAGCTGTTTGCGGAGTTTCCCCTTACAAATCTCCCAAGTCAATTGCGCGAGAAAAACTCATTGGAAGGGAAAGCACATTTATCACAGAGCAAATGAGAAAGGGGATGGAGATTGAGTTCCCAATGCGTTTATTCATTCTGGAAAGGTTCGAGCGAGATATGGTTGTTGAAGCGTGCTACGAACGCGAAGATTATCCGCGACTTATTGCTTCTCTTGATGCGATTGACGAGCGCGATAACGTGTACGAAATCAAATACTCTGAAAACGAAAACGTTCTTCGGGCTTACATCCTCGACGAAATCCCCCCAATATTCCACGTTGTACAGCTGGCCCATCAAGTTCTGGTTGTACATGAAAGGCATGATCGTGCACAATCATTCATCATTTTCACGGATGGAGTGGACGTTTACCCATACGAAATCTTGTTCTCACGGGAAATGCTCGACAAACTACTTGAACATGAGCTCTGGTTTTGTGATAATATCCTTGATATTGCAGAGGGGGTGACGCATGTCGAACCGCAACAATTCTCAGGAATGTATAGCGTACGCAAGGTTGCTTGAGGCGATTTTATTACAAGCTATTAAAGATTTATCTTCTCCCTCGAGTCGAGTGCGTCATGAGTCATTTATTTTTTTGCGCGATCATTCTGGCGACATTATCGAAACAATAAACTCTATCCGCAAAGCAGACGGGGTGGTTCTTAGCGCACAAAAAGTTTTTGAGTTTTTGGAAATGCATGAGAAAAATTTTGACGAGTTTTCTGCAGCTCTTGCGCAAAACTGGTTGGAGGAGTGTCTTATCACTGGAGTGATAACAGACGAAGACGTTCCGCAAATCGAGATTATGATAGCGGTCTCCCCATCAGACGCCATCCGCACCATGTATGACATGGCCATGCGTCACGCCGAACGGCTACTAGAGGACCTTTCGATGCTCATCGAAATGAGGGCCCTTGACCACGGTGTTATCATGAATATAGCCGAAAAGCCGCTCTGGGAGCTTAGCCTCCCATGGGAGGTAATAGCGTTGGTAGAGGAGCTCGTCAATGAAGCAGATACTTGAGGCAGCGGCGGAATACATACGCCTTGGGTATGGAGTTGTACCGCTTGTCGAGTTGTCAAAGATCCCGCATAACACCCTCGCACCGCGAGGGCTGCACAGCGCCGTCACTGATTATGACGGCTGGGAGAGGCTTTACGAAGCTGCAGAAAGAGGCGAGCGCTTTGGGGTGGGAATACTACCACCCCGCGGGGTGATTGTACTCGACGTAGACGAACCGGAAGGAGCAATGCTCATAGAGCGCCTGGCCTCTCGCTTACCGCTAGGGGAATGCCCGCTGCAGCTCACACCCAGCGGCGGAAGGCATTATATCATGGCCGTCCAGGATTCGCAAGATACCATCACTGCTACAACGCGCAGGCATGGTGTGGATATTAGGGGCAATGGGAGGGCATACATAGTCGCCGCTCCCACGGTGATACTCCGCGAGGATGGGGAGTGCGCTGGGTACCGATGGGTGCGCCCGCTCCTCCCACATCAGCAGCTCCCCTCCGTCCCATGGCGAGGAGAGGGGGGTCTTGGCGAGGTGTTTGAACGCAAGCCGCTGACAGTCAAGGCCTTACGCATTGACAACTATAGTTGTCAAGGTGGGGGGGATATACAACACTTGCTCAACCGCATCGCATACGCAAGGATGGGGGAGAGGCACAACACACTGCTGCGGTGTGCTCTAGCTGCAGTACTGGGGGGTGCTAGAGACGATCGTTCGATTGACATGATTTTCCGCGCGGGGGTCAGCTCTGGGCTGAGTGAGTTTGAGGTACGTCGCGTACTTGAGTGGGTGCTTAGCCGCGTATGACGTGTCCGATTTTCGGTCATGCGGTTTCCTCCTCTTTCCCCCCTCTCTCTCTCTTTCCTCTCCTTCCCCCCATACCCCCTATTCTCTCTATACTCTCTCTTAACCCCCTATCTTCTCCTTCCGGTTATCTAAGCTTTATGCTTTAAAAGCTTTTAGCAAGTACTCTGTTATACGCTGTATCTTATAAGCTGCTTAAGTATCTGTAAATAGCAAGCAAGAGCGCTTAATACGTTAAGTACGAACTATGTTATACGCTATAACCTACAAGCTGCTATGACTATACACTCTCTGTTTCCTGTAAGACGTTGTTATACGCATAGATCTACAAGAAGCTGTAGCGTGGGGAGAGGGGGGAGAGAATGCTTAAAAACGTACAGCATGAGTATTAAACATACAGCGTTCTTAAACACAAACCAGCGAGAGAGAAGGGGGTATGCTTTAAAGCGTACTAAGTTAGCATACTAAGTATTAAGCATACTAAGTTAACGTACAGAGTATTAAGCATACTAAGTCAACGTACTGAATATCAAGCATACTAAGTCAAAGTACGAGGGAGATAGGAGAGTGTGAGAGGGAAGAGGGAGAGGGGGAGGAGAGGGAGAGAGGGGGGAGAGGGGTGTCTAAGGTGAGACGATGTCTCAAAATTTGGGTGAGAAATGTGATATTCATGGGGGGCTGTGGGTAAGTGCAGTGTATGCAATGAGTTACGAGCCTCATAGGGGTCATGGTAGAGGGGTCTTGTCAGAACGTCTAAGACTGCCTCGTAGAATGCCCCGCGCTTGCACGAGGTTGGCTCAGAATCGAAGATGATGGGGGGGTCAGTACCTCTATATCCCCCCCTCACCCCCGAACGTTTATAGAGGCGATATATCGCGCGTCCTTGGAGAGGTGCTTAGCAGCTGGTTGTATACGTGTCATGCCGTACGAAGCTAGACATCTCCTGCATTGTGAGAGGGAACCTGCTTCGAAGGCTGGTGTTGCCTTGGTGTTTAGGAACTGGCCCACGGCAAGGCACAGTGGTCTAATGAATCTCGCGGTTTCTCATCCTTTGCATCTGCTTATCTTCTTGCTTGAGTTGGTTGAGGTATGGGAGCAGGCACTCCTCATAGATGGTCCTATCCCACTCGTTAGCCTCCTGCTGTGAGTGGTGGGCCCTTCCTAGAACGTGCATTGCCTCGTGGAGTATGATAAGAACACGGGCGTTTGGGGGGAGGTCGAAGAATGCCGGGCAGAGCACAACAACGCTTGTTTGCGGTATGGTGTAGGCGATTAGGTCATACTGAGAGCAGGGCTTCTGCAGCGGTGCATACTCCGTTCCTATCCATAGCGAGTAGTACACGGCGTTGTGGTAACTGTCGTCAGCCTTCCCAGAGACAGCAAGCTGGCAGGATGGAAGGGAGGCAGCGGCTCTGGCGGCCTGCCATGCTGCGGTGAGGGCCGATGCCTGCCGGCGTGTCATGTGGCGCATAAGTGGAGAGGTATCAGGGGACAGCGTGCTGCACGCTGCCGCCACGATGGCCGGGGCGAGCGCGCGCATGAGGAGTTTCACATAAGTCATTATACAACACAAGCTTCCGGTCGGGTGCTGTAATGTTTGACGGGGGGCTTGACAGGGGTGGTAGACTGAAGATAGGGAGGGAAAGGACGATGATTCTCGATGTCATCCCACAGGTCGATGGGACCCGCTACCTGGTGGTTTATGGCCCCCAGATGGTGGCCGTGGATGTGTATGATAACGGTGCCATCGAGGCCGTAGTCCCGCTCGGGTACGAGGCCTCTCCCCGTGCAGTTCGCGCTGCCGTGCGAGAGGTGCGGCGGGCCGTCGAGGAGGAGGAGGACTGGTAGAGGTAAGCCCATGGAGGCGGGAGGAAAAGATGAAAGAGTTTGTCTGGGTTCAGAGGCTAATCGCGCCGCGGATGGCGGCGTGGTTGGCGTTTTTCAAGGACGGGGAGGCCAGGGTCTTCTCCGGGGGGGATATCCCTGGCTGGGTAGTGGTGAAGAGCCGGAAGAGAGACACCCATGACGGCCTGTGGACCCCAAACATCTGGAAGATGGTTTTGGCGGAGGGGGTCTTCCCGGTGTACGGGCATTTTGGGGAGAAGACTGGTGACTATCCAGAGGGCTTCTGGAGCGTTGTCCGGAGGCGTGGGCCCATCCCGGCCTCGTGGGCAGAGTGGAGGGAGCTTCTGGCAGATACTGTTGGGGTGTCGGGTGAGGAGGCCCGTGTCTTGCTTCTGGAGATGGACCCGTTTGTTGCGGAGGAATGGGATGCCGCTGAGGAAAAGATGGGTGGGTTTGAAGATACCGCCGTCAGCCCACCCGAACCCCACCCATCAGTTGAACGCAATCGCCTGCTCTTGACGGAGGTATTACCACCGGCAGCTACCAGCGCCCCAACCGATGCCGTGACGGTGGTGTTCTACGGTCCGTTCCGGGGGGACGCTAAATATGACGCCCCAATCGAGGTAGTACGGGATGGAAGGGTGGTTGGGAGGGTAATACCTCTTCCGCCCGGACCGATGGCCGCCGGGCAGCCCACACAATTCTGGTGGGCGGCGGCGCGTGTCACTGGGGCGGTTTGCTTTGAGTCTATCGAGTTTGTTGGGACTTACGTAAATTTCAGGCTGCTAATCCCTGAGGGGAGCGAACTCCGCCATCCAACTCTCCGCAGGGTGGCAGAGAACTTCTATGGCCTGGAGATAACCTGACGCTATTTCTGAGAGAGGGAGGGAGGAAAAATGATTCTCAATGATGACGCAGCAGTGGAGCTGGCCCGGCAGCTGCCTCTTGAGCAGCTGTTCGACAAGGCCTTGGAGTGGGCTGTGAGCGGTCCGTCCTCCGCATGGGCCGAAGCCCTAGTCCGTATCTGGACGGAGGGGGACGAGGCCCTTGCACAAAGGTTCCTTGAGGAGCAATTTGTACGATGCTCTCAGTCCCTTACTCTGTGTGGGGACGAGCCGGAGGAGCGGGTGGTTAAGGCTTTCAAGCGGGCGTGCCATCGCATCGCCTCCGAATACAAGGCCCGCGGCCAGCGCCAGAGGTGAGGAGGAGATGGCGTCATGAGGATGGTCAGACGCGGTGACTACCTGGAGGGCAGCGAGGTAGTGCTCTCTGTCTGGGACGTACAGCTCCCGCCCGATCCCCACTTGGGCGTTGACGTGAGGTGTCTTGTGGTGTATCGTGCCGGTCAGGCAGAAGTGATACGAGTCCACTACCCGTACTGGGAGATAACAGTTGAAAGGGCCGCAGTTCCCGATGGGGAGAGGTGGCATGAAGCTTAAAAGAGACTCGGAGACACTTGTAGAAAGTGAACTGGTGCACGTGACTGACTTCGTGTTGATCGTGAGCGCGTGGTCGGGGAGCGTGGCTACGGTGGTGAGGCGCGATGGGTCGAGCACGAGTATTGATGTTGGGACTGCAACAACATGGCTGAGCCAGATAGTTGTTCAGGTCCAAGAGGCACCGGAAGGGGTCACTGCTTGTAGGGGGTGTAAGACTTGATCAAATACATCGGCTCTAAGCGCTCACTAGTTCCATGGATATGTGATGTTGTAACAATAATATCCCGCATTTCCCAAGGGAAGACGATCGCAGACCTATTTTCTGGAACCGCACGGGTAAGCCATGCTTTAAAGGCTAGAGGCTTCTATGTAATCGCTAATGATTATTATCACTACGCCAATACAATAGCAAAAGCGCTTATAGAGGCAGATCGGCGAGAATACCAGGAGGAAAAGCTCTCCCCAATCCTTGAGCGTTTATCTCATCTAGCCCCAAAAAGGGGGTGGTTTACTAACACTTACTGCGAGGAAGCCCGCTTCTTCCAACCAAAGAATGGCGAAAGGATAGAATCTATTCGTGAGTATATAGAGGACCATTATGCTGAGAATCCAATTTTGAAGTCCATATTGCTTACCAGTCTTATCTTGGCCGCTGATAAGGTGGACTCTACTACTGGCGTACAAATGGCATATCTGAAAGACTGGGCTCCGCGTTCCTACAATGACCTACGATTAGAATATCCTCCCCTCCTTCCAGGTCCTGGGAGGGCTCTTCTTGGGGATGCCGTTGAGATTGCGGAGCACGTGGAGGCAGATGTTGTTTACCTGGACCCCCCATACAATCAACACTCTTACCTCGGTAACTACCATATTTGGGAAACCTTAGTACTTTGGGATAAGCCAAAAACTTATGGTATAGCTAGAAAAAGAGAGGATGTCAAATACCGCAAAAGCCCCTTCAACTCACGTCGCCTAGCAAAAGAAGCTCTTTCAAGGCTTTTATCAGGGGTTAGGGCTTCTCACGTTGTACTCTCTTTCAATAACGAAGGATTCTTCACAGTCCAAGAGATAGAGGACCTGCTAAAGGAGTGGGGATATGTGGTTCGCCTTTCTAGGACACACAAGAGATATATAGGCGCAGTAATTGGTGTATACAACCAGAGGGGTGAGAGGGTTGGAACCACATCGCACACGGAGAATACAGAGTTTCTTTTCGTTGCAACCCATAGTCGTAAAGTTCACGAGGAGCTCACGCCGTTTTCAGCCCGTGGCGCTTGGCATGTGTGATAGACTGAAAGTGTGGAGGCTGGTATGGACGAGATCCGCATCAACCGAATAGTCTTATCGAACTCCATGGAGAGGTGTGGCTTTGGAGTGGTGGCCCTGTCAAAGAAGGCTATGGTCGATGAGAATATCGTTCGTCAAATGCTCATGGGGCAGTGCCCATCGAGGATTGACGCGGCCATGCGTGTGGCCCACGCACTCGGATTGATGCTCATCGACCTGCTTCTTCCAGGGGGCGACGATGTAAGCAGGAGTCTTTGAGGAGGTTGGTTAGGAGTGAGATATGTCTGAAGCGTGGTGGAAGACAAGGCGCGTCACAAGCCATGAGTTAGCATTGCTTCTTGAGGTTGATGAACAGCGCGTTGCTGACATGATGTCCACTCTGAAAGCGGAAAAAGACGGTGATAAATGGGTGGTGGCGTCGTGGTTTGTACGTATTTTAGAAGAGTATCGTCGTTTGCAAAAAATGGAGGTGGATTTTGATGTGAAAAATCTTGATGAAGATAGTGAAAGCGAATTTCTCTTCCCACAAGAATCTTCGTCTGATTTAACTGGTGAAGTTATAAAACTGTACAACGAAATGCTCGGGGAGGTTCTCCCTCCGGTTCGTTTTCGTTCTGAGTGGAGGGAGAAAATGGTGAAAGCGCGTACAAAACAATATCTGAAGAATCTTGATGGATGGAGGAGGTATTTCGAAATCGTACGTCGCTCGCCGTTTTTGCTAGGTAAGAAGGGCGTTGATTGGAGGGCGAATTTTGATTGGTTGATTCGTCCAAATAACATGACAAAAGTTCTTGACGGAGTGTATCTTGAGGGGACGTTCCCTGAGTACGAGAAGGTGCAGACAGAGGGTGACACTCGCCTTGGGACGGTGATGAAGAGGGATATCAGTTTGTTGGTGTCAACGCTGAGAAAAATTTCTGCGGCTGTCAAACGAGGTGAATATCACTGGTTAATCCTTCCAAAACATCAAAACAAAATTTTTATGACACAAGCTCGTTTGGCGTTGGCGGTTTCTACTGGAGTGGTGAATGAGAAAAATTATCGCGAGCTTATGAATGCGTGTGGATTTTCTGATGATGATATAGTGTATGTTTTAAGCGAGGATTACCATGAAATACTACGACCAGTACTGGAGGCCCCTTCGGTGGGGGACTTGGGGACCGGTGCATGGATCCAAAGTATTACTGCGGCGGCTGTGGGTGTACTGCGAAAAGGAGAAGATTTTATGGCGGGGCACAGTGCTTTTCTATCTGCCATCACTGGGGCATACGATGTCAGTGAGCGCGAAAGGCGCAGCACAGCTTCCCAATGCCTATCCAAAATACTGGTGCCAGCAGGTACATTCGCCGCATTTTTTGGGAAGTGAATACAGCGGAGGGATACTGCATGGCATAGGCATCTCTGACGATGCTGGGATGTATGTTTTTTCTGCAGAAGAAAAAGACGTGCTTTTTGTGTACAGCACACAGAACCTTCTCGATGGAATGAGGTTGCTAGAAGTGCAGCATGTGGAACTGGGGGAGAAGATTATTCGCTGTGACAAACCAGCGCGCGCTCCAATGACGTTTTTCCTCCCAATAGTGTATGATGGGAGGGTGGCCGGAACGCTGGGGATGTGGTGGATGAAGCAGAGGGAACTGGAGGCTGTGCTAACGTGATAGGTAAACAACAGCGGACGCTGCTGCAGCGAGCTGTTATTCGCTACCTGTTCTCTGTGGAGGGGTATCGCAGGGCTGAGCTGTGCGGAGAGCTTCCACGCGATGCCTTCTACGAGAATCCTGGAGGCGCGCTGCTGTATGACGTAGCTGTTTTCTCTGATGATGAGCGTATAGGCAGGACTGATGTTCTGAAGCTGCTAGAGGCCCGCGGGTGCTCTGCGCGAGAGATAGATTTGGCCCTGCATGAGTTTGATATCGCGCTGGATGGTGCGTATTGGAAGGGGGAGCTCGGTGAGGAGTTCTACCACGGCGCGCTGCTGAAGCTACTTGAGGATGTGCGCCTGCGCGGGCAAAGGGAGAGATTGACGCAGGCGCTTCGGGCCATCGGGAGTGGTGATGTCGGGGCGGTGGAGGCAATTTTACGTGACGCGCTGAGTATCCTAGACCACCATCCAGTGCAATACGGTGTGGAGACGCTGGATAGGTATGTAGAGAGATGCCTAAATGAGTTGCTGCGTGGTGGGAATGAGATTCCTCTCTCTGGGAGTGTTCTCTCACCGCTGCTTCCCGAGATGCGTTACGGTGATATGATGGTGATAGGCGCACGTCCTGGGGTTGGGAAGACGGCCATGGCGGTACAGCTGTCGGCTGAGTTGGCTGGGATGCACAACCTGCCAGTTATGTTTGTTACACTTGAGATGTCGTCACAGCAGATTTTCCGTCGTTTCGCGCAGCATTTTACGCGTGGGGAGAGCGAGCGGTTGCTGCGGGAACGCAGTGATGCAATTGTTCTGCTACTCGATGCGCACGCCGATGTAATGCGTAATATCACTCTGGTGGAGCAGCCCGCTGCACGTCCCGAGGATATTGAGGTGGTGATTAGAAGAGCCTCCCCCAAACCAGCTGTGGTTGTGGTGGATTATCTGCAGCTCATGTCCCCAGCGTCGTACGGGAAGGCAAGAAGCGGGAGCAATAGAGTGCAGGAGCTTGGGGAGATTACGCGTCGCATGAAGGCGCTGGCCATGCGCGAGAAAATTGCTCTGGTGATGCTGGCTCAGCTAAACCGGAGGGTGGAGCAGGATGGGAGGTCCACCATCATGCTCTCAGACCTGCGCGACTCTGGGACGATTGAGCAAGATGCTGATTATGTGCTGTTTCTCGCCAGGGGCAAGGGTAGCGATGTGAGTGTGCAGCTGGCTAAGAATCGCCATGGTGCAGTCGGGGAGATGATGTGCCTGTTTGATGGGGAGGCCATGACATTTGCTTTTGAGGGCATGGTGCAGTAGTGACTATGGGGAGAGCTTGACATGGGTGGTAGAATGAAAGTAGGGAGGAAGACAATGAAGCAGGCAAACGAGAGTACATGGGGCAACGGGTCGGCCGAGGTTAGTATCTACGGGAATAAGGAGCATGTGATTGTGGGGTTCAGGAATGCAGACGCTGAATATAGCATGTATGGTCGCCCGTCTGTTCTAGTTGACCTGTTTCGGTGGTTGGCTGAAAAAATCGTGGAGATCGAGGGTTCTGATGATGGCGAAGATTCTGCGAAGGCTGTCGTGATGTGAGTGGAGGTGAGGCGCTATGGGAGGCAATAATGGTGTGCGTTTTTGGATGAGCTTGTCGCAGGATGCCAAGTTGCTGGACACAGAGGTCACAGAGGAGGGGGAGGGAGTTCTGCGTATTGAGGGTGACGGGGTGCTTATTGAGCTGTGGCATCCTGAGGCTGTTGAGCTTATTGGGCGTTTGCGCAAGCTGGCTGAGAATTTGGAACTGCAGAACTCGGGGTTTAAAGTGTAAGCGGAGGGATATGAATACAGCATATGAGCGATGTGAAGATTATCGAGATGAGTGGCTCACACCACCATGGGTGATTGAGCTGCTCGGACCGTTTGACCTCGATCCGTGCTCTCCAGTGCGTAGGCCGTGGGATACGGCTAAGGTGCACTATACGATTGAGGATAATGGGTTGTGGAAGGAGTGGGAGGGGCTGGTATGGCTCAACCCACCATATAGCAACCTCATTCCCTTTTTGCAGCGTATGGTAGAGCACGACAATGGAGTGGCGCTTTTGTATGCCAGAACAGATACGGAGTGGTTTCATAGATACGTGTTTGATAAAGCCCGTGAGCTGTTTTTTCTGAGGGGGCGATTGAGGTTTTATAATGTTGATGGAAGGGAGGCAAAGAATAGTGCCGGCGCTCCATCGGTGTTGGTGGCGTATGGAGAGGAGGCGCGTGAAAGGCTGTCGCGCCTCTCGAATGATAAGGGCAAGCATGTGTACTTACGCTAGGAGGGGATTATGGTAATGACGGCTGTGGCTGTAGCAATCGAGGTCTTGGTGGTTTTGGTGTTGGCGCTGGCTTTGGAGAATGCTGTGTGGGTGAGGGATGCCATTGTGGCAATGCTGACCGTTCTTGTGAGGGGGGGAGAAAAATGATTCATCTTGTTCTTGGTTTGGTAGCGTTATTTCTGGCGTTTAGGGTATATAAGGTTGTGACGGCAACTGTTATGGCGCTGGGTGATTTTGGGGCTAGCGCCCCGAGTCGCAAGCAGCCAAAAAAGCCTTCTGTTGTTCCCAAGGGGGTGAACTAATGCGCACTATTTCTGTGACCGCATTGATGTGGTATGGTTATGATGGTGATGATGAAGAGGCGATTTCTGTTGCCTGGGAGGCGATGGGAAAGGGGAACAGTTTGGTTGATGTGAGTGGATCGCTTGAAAACAGAATGGTGAGGTATTTCAAGGACAAGCAGGATGTTGTGCAGCAGGCTGTTGCTGAGGCGACAAAAGCGGCTGGGGCTGAGGATTACATCGTTCTTGACTGGGAAGAGGCATTGACGATGGCAACTATGGCTGAAATTTTGGGAGGGGCGGTTGCCGGAACTACTCACTAGCGTACGGCATATGGGGTGGTATGGGAAATACCTCCCGCAGATGCTGGAGAGGTGGTTTTGCACGTCGTACGATAAGGCTGTTTCTGCGTATGTTATTACTCGCATTCCCGCGATTGTGCACACGTACAGGGTGATGGATGTGAAGGCCACGCCCCCTCTTTCCATACCGCGTATTCGCAGGGGCGAGTTGCTGGATGCACTGCTGTGGTGGTATAGACAGCTATTCAACCGCATGCCTGAGCAGAATGAGCGCAACACCATCAAGGTGCATGCTTCTACCATGCGCAATATCGGGGGGCAGACTGGGGTTGTGGTTGATGATGGCGAACGCACGAGCTACATCTTGCCATCGCGCCATGATATTGCTGGGCTGAGCGTCAAGTATCCGGGTACGATGGCATATGTCTATATGCTCTCTGTTTTGGATGGGAGGTTTACTGTTGGGGCGTCATTGTATGAGCTGCGGAAGGTGCTGGCTAAGGCGTTGCAAACAAATCGCGTCAACCCTACTTATGCGCTTTCTAGCATATCTGTTGAGCGCGGAGGTCCGGTTGTTCAGTGTGGGAAGGACCCTGTTGAGTTGGCTGGGATGAGCGATAAATCGCGCTTGGTTTGGTATAGTATTGAGTCAATCTGCTCTAGCATTCTCTCATATCAATGCCACTGCGGGAATAAATTTCTTTTCGCACCTGCAATGGGGAGGGGTCTCGGGAGCATCACCATCCAACCAAATCACTCATTGAGTTCTGGGTGGGATGTTGTGCTTTGCAAGATTTGCAACAAGCCAACCCTCCCAGACATGGCGTTTGCACTGAATCGTGCGAGGATTTATGAGCTCGAAGCGTGGACAGACATTTAAGAAAGTCAAGGGTAGGGTTCGTGAGTGTGAGTTCAAATCTAAGCTTGAGAAGGAGTTCTACGTTTACCTAAAGCTCATGAAAAACAACGGGAAAATTAAGTGGTTTAGCTACGAGCCATTTGCTCTGAGAATCGGGGCAAATATGCAGTACCGCCCTGACTTTGCAGTTGTGACTGATGATGATGAGCTTGTGTTTTACGAGGTGAAGGGTTTTATGCGTGAGGATTCGTGGATTAAGCTGAAAGCTGCAGCGTCTCGCTACCCATTTGTGTTTTATCTTGTAAGAAAAAATCGTGGGCATTGGCAGATTGATGAAGTCCCGAGTGATTTTAACTACGACTATATTGAAGAAATGGAGGGGGGTGAAAATGCTTGATTTTGCGACATATTTGACGCAGCTCGCTAGCTTGATTTATCAGGATAACGCGAAGAAGGGGTTCTGGAATGGGGAGAGGAACTTTGCGGAAGCGATGATGCTTGTTGTAACCGAGCTGAGCGAGGCCGTCGAAGCCGCTCGGCATAACAACCCACCAAGTGAGCATGTGGATGCTGGGGAGGTAGAGGAGGAGATTGCTGATGCTATTATCAGGTTGCTCGACTGGTGTGGTGGAAGGGGGATTGATATTGGGAAGGTTGTGATGGAGAAGTTAGAGTATAACAGGACACGTCCCTATTTGCATGGGAAGACGTTTTAGGAGGTGCGTATGTTTCTAGCTTCTGTTATGCTATTGATGCAGGTTGCTGTTGGGCAGTCTCTCCCACCCGGGGATATCGATCCACAGCCGCAGGATGATCGCACACCGCGCGTGGTTCTTCTGCGGAGCTGTGAGCGAATATTCTATTTGGCCCACCCTGCGACGTGGGGGGCCATTGAGGTGTACTGCCCTAATGGGTGTAGAACGTACTGGGTGGATTTGTATGATGACGTTAGGGGTGGGTGCGCAACGCACAGAGAGGAGCTCCCCCCGAGCACCGCTCCGTACGTATATCTCAACCCGAATCGCAGCATCATTTTGATTGTTGAGGGAGCAGCTGAGTTGCGCTCTCCCGATCATATATGTTGGTTTGACATTAACAGAGAGAGGGTGAATGCATCAGGTAGTGTGTGCCCATTTTGAGGTGAGTATGTCAAAAAGAGAGTATATTCAATACAACGCTACGCAGCTCGTAAAATACGCAAGGGACATAGACCTGTTTGCGAGATTGATTTATTCTCGACCTGGTGATGCTGGGTATGTAGCAGATGCCGTGAAAGAGATTGATGTTGCGCTCAATGGGTTGATGAAGGCCCTGTCTGTAATTAGGAGCATGAACAATGGGAAGGGGAGTAAAGCATGAGCGCTGCGTTTTTTGAGATCTTGGCAGTGAATGTGATTTCAAGGGCTGCACGAGACATGGCCTCTGTTGATGGGGCATCTCTATCAGATACGATCGATGCAGCCATGTGGGTATTGGGAGATGATATGGAAGAGGGGAGTTTTAGATGGTGGTGTGCTTTGGGAGGGTTGGATGCTGATAGGGCGAGGGAAAGCGTGCTGCGATATTGTGTGAAGCACCGCAATACATCTAGCGATATGCGCAATGCGTGCAGCAGGATTCTTTCTGGAGAGCTTACTCCACAAGAGGCTGCAAAAATGTTTTCTGTACACACAACCGATGAAGTGTGTAGTAAGCTGATGTATTCACAGATGGAGATGGAGGCGTTATGGGATCTCCCCAGCCTTTGAAGTTTGACAGCGAGAAGGTGAGGCTGGACCTCCTCCCGGTTTCACCATTGATTGCTGTGGCTAGGGTGTTTCATTTTGGGGCGAAGAAGTATGGTGAGTACAATTATGCAGAGGGAGATGGATTGAGGGCCTCGCAGTTGTACGCCGCTGCGTTGCGACATTTATTCGCGTGGTGGAAGGGGGAAGATAACGACAGTGAGAGCGGCGAGAGCCATCTAGCGCACGCTGTGTGTTGTATACTAATGCTGATGGTGAAGCATGTTGATGACCGCCCATCGTTTGATGATGGAGGTGGAAGGGATGAAGCCTGAGGAGTGCAAGCGAGTATATGGGATTGACCCAAGAGATGTTGAGGGCATGATGGGGTGGTGGGTGGTGGATGAGACGACAGCTGTTCGTGCGGCTAAGAAAGGAGGTGAGCGTGTACAGCCTGGGATGTTAGCGATTTTGGTGAAGGGGGGTGTTGATACAAGCTGGGCGCCTGCAAAAGTGAACTTTGTTCACGAGCAAGTCTTTTATGAAACCGGTGTGAGGGTTTTATATTTTCGTAAGCAATGGTGGAGGGAGAAATGAATCAGAATGCACGTTTGGAGTGGTTGAAGAAGGTTTATAAGGCTGCAAAGTCTGTTTTGATGGAGGGAGAATATTTTGGGGATGCTGGTGTGATTGCTGCGCAGGCCGCTTTGGAGAGTGCATGGGGACAGAGCGACCTTGCGCGTCAGGCTAATAATTTGTTTGGGATAAAGACAGGGAAAAACTGGAAGGGGCCCTGGCTTGAGATGCAGACGCTTGAGTATGATAGCCACGGCGAGCCATATATTCTCAGGCAGAAATGGAGGGCGTACAGCTCGTATGAAGAGTGCATCAGGGATTACCTGAAGATTATCAACACTAAGCCGTGGTTTGCTCCTGCTGTAGAGGCAGCGAAAAAGCACGACCCGCGCGGATACCTTTACGGTCTGCTCCCAGGCGAGAACAAGCCCGGTTGGGCAACCGACCCAAAGTACGCTGAGAAAGTGTGGCGTATTTATGAAGCATATAATCTTGGAGAATGGGGAAAGAACCCTGCTTATGCTGAAGTATAGCGATGTTTCTGTTGAGCTACTTGACTGCATGGGTAACGACCTCACGGTTGTAAATGCGGCTCGTGTGTCGTTTGCTAAGCAGTCTGCGGTGTTCAGTGAGAAAGATGAGGCTCTGATTGCGTACTTGGCGAGGAATGGGCATTGGACGCCGTTCGCTCACCCGCACCTTTCATTTAGAATCAAAGCCCCAATCTTTGTCGCCAGGCAGCTTGCTAGACATCAGGTTGGGTTGGTGTGGAATGAGGTGTCTCGCAGATACGTAGACGCTCCTCCAGAGTTCTACTTACCTGTTTGGAGGAAGAGAGCGGAGGATGTCAAACAGGGAAGCGGAGAGGAGTTCGAGGATGCTCGTGGTCTCAGCCAGCTGTTGCACAATCTCTATGATTTGGCGCTGTTTACCTACCAGGAGCTGCTTGACAGAGGTGTTTGCCCAGAACAGGCACGAATTGCCCTTCCTGTTGGCGTGATGACTGAATGGGTGTGGACTGGGTCGCTGTATGCATTTGCAAGGGTATGCAGTCTTAGGCTTGATGTGCACGCACAAAAAGAAACGCGTTTGGTTGCAGAGAAAATAGCTGATCATTTGCGTCAGAGATTTCCTGTAAGTAGCAGATATTTGTTAGGTGCGTGCGAGTGATATGGTATACTTGAAGGCATGATGGGCCTACTTCTTGCTACTGCGCTTGCATCTCAGCAAGCATTCTTTTTAGAAGTGCGCAGCGAGGTTATCGCTGTGCAGCGCGAACTCTTTGAAAAAGAAAATGTTGCGATTGCAAATGTGATAGCTGCACAGGCCGTCCTTGAAAGCGCTGCTGGACGGTCTTTGCTATCAAAGAGGTACAACAACCTTTTTGGGATTACGGCCTGGAAGGGGTATACTGGTAAGGTTGTGTGGCTGCGCGAGCGGGCTACTGGGCGGCCTGTGCGTTTCAGGGCTTATGCGTCGCGGCGTGATTGCATAAGAGATTATTTTAAGATTCTGATGAAGTCTAAGTACTATCAGGATGCCTACCAAGCCATGCTGCGTGGTGATATTGATGGGTTTATATCAGGTCTCTTACCTGTGATCGTGGATGGGAGGGTAAAGGAACCTGGGTGGGCTACAGACCCGCTGTACCGTGAAAAGTTGTATAATGTAATAAGGAGGTGCACCAATGTTTGATGTGTTGATTAGCTTCGCATTTGGGTTGTTTGTGGGGGTGGTTGGTACGTTGCTCGTGACTTCGCACAACATCCAGAAGTACAAGGGCTACGCTGAGACCATTGAGCGCGAGCGAGTCGAGTTGCAGCGTAAACTGCTGGAGTTGCAATCCAAGCTGAAGCACAGGTGACACCGTGGATTGGGCAGCCTTTATACCAACTGCTCTGTTTGGGGTATTGGCGTGGTTCATACGCGAAGATAGGAATCGTACACTCAAGAGGCTTGATGAAATCGCGTCGAAGATAGATAGTTTGTCTGCACATCTGAATCAGATATCTGTTGAGCTGACAGATAGGGTAGCTAGACTAGAAGGCATGATAGAGAAACATGAACAGCTTCTGCAGCGCAGGAAATATTCATTCTAGGAGGTAAACATGGCCTTACCTGCGTGGCTCGGAGAGGTTCTACGTCCCATTGCCGATGTTATTGACGAAGTACACACGTCGGCTGAGGAAAAGGGGCAAATCAGAGCAGCCTTGCTCGAAGTGCAGATTGATCTTGTTAGCAAGGTGCTGGATTACGAGGCCGAGGTTGCTAGGGCGCAGCGTGATGTGATTGTCTCCGAAGCATCAGGAGAGAGCTGGATGCAGCGGTCGTGGAGGCCGCTGTTGATGCTTACGTTCACTGCGATTATTGCATGGCAATATCTCATCTACCCGATTCTGTCAGCCATCTTCCCAAAGCTTCCCACTGTCTCTCTCCCATCAGAGATGTGGACGCTACTGACTGTTGGGGTGGGTGGGTATATAGTTTCGCGCAGTGGGGAGAAAATCGCACACACTCTGCGTAGCGCGAGGGACTATGAAGGTAACCGAGATTAGCATACCATACAATGATACGATTGGTTTGGTGTTTTTGTCTGATGTTCACTTTGACTCCCCTAAATCTCAGCATGGAAAGCTCAAATCTGCGCTTAATGAGCTGAGTCATATTCATTTTGGTGGGAGACCATTGTACATCAGCATTATTGGTGATGTGATGGATATGATTCTCCCACGCGATGCGAAACGCTTCACACCATCCTCTTCTCCTAAAAATGTTGCGTGTGAAGATGATTTCGTGATGTCTCGCGTTCGTTATGCCGCTGATGTGATGGATAGCATCTTCTCTGGGCATGTAGTGGCGTTTGTTGGGAAGGGGAACCACGAAGAGAAGGTGCTGTTTCATCACGGCGTTTCCCCAACGAATGAGCTTGCTAAGATGCTTGCTGAGAGGGGAAGACTTGTGCACGTTGGGGAGTATACTGGAGTGGTGAAGTTCAAATTCGATATGACACCACATACCGCGGGGAATATGGCACGTGTGGCTGAGTTTTCGGTGGCGTATCACCACGGAGCATGGGGTGGTGAGTATGCCAAGGGATACCTCGGGGCAATCAGATATTTCTCGGCTATAGAGGATATTGACGCTGCAGTATACGGGCATAATCACATGTCCAGGCAGGATGTGATTGCCAGGTGGAGGAGAGTGTCTGGGAGCAAGTACAGTAAGGTAAGCATCCCGGTAATCAACCTCGGGTCGTGGTATAATGGAGAGGAGAGCAATGGAGTGACATCGTATGTCACGGAGGCGGGGAAAACGCCGCAGCCATATACGTTGGTTACGTTTGCTGTTACGGTCTCTCCATTGCATGGAAGGTGGAAGGTGAGTGCGCCATACATGGTGATGCACGCAGGATAGGAGGACGATATGGATGATTGGATGGAAGAGGATGATTACAACTCTCTGCCCATGGTCGGGTGGGATGAGATTTCCTTCCGCTCCTTCCCAGATGAAGAGGGAAAGACGCTTGTTGTGATGTACATCGAAGACGACCCTGTGTTGATGTTCGATGAGGATGGGGCGGAGCAGCTGATTGCTGCCATTCAAGAGGCGCTAATCTCTTCAAGTGCTGAAGAGGTGTAGCAATGCTTCTGGTGAAAGCTGGGGATACGTTTGAGCGCAGCATCGCTGTTTACAACGATGATGGTACGCCTGCGGACCTCTCTGGTGTCAGTGTACTCATGCATATTCGTGATTCGTCTGGGCTGTTGGTGCTGGTGGCGAGCACCAGCAATGGGATGGTGACTATTAGCGGGAATAAGATAAACATCACCATACCATCTTCCGCCATGAACCTTCCTACTGGGTGGTATTTCTATGATGTAGAGGCTACCTACCCAAGCGGGAGGGTGAAGACGCACGAGACTGATGTGATTTTGGTGACGGAGGACTACACTCATGTGTAGTTCTTGAGAGGTGACGTATGGCTCGCAAACCAAGGCTTGGGAGTGGGAAGAGGTTCGCAGCGCTGAAGCGCAAGCTGGCTAGGAGGGGCGTGAAGAACCCCGGGGCGCTGGCTGCGTGGATAGGAAGGCGAAAGTATGGCAAGCGCCGCTTCCAGAAGCTCGCGGCTTCTGGAAAGAAGAGGCGCGCAAGGTAAAAGTGCGATATATTTGACTTATAGGCGCGTTTGATTGTAGGGGGGGTAGTAACATATACCCCCCCATGTTATCTTCGATTGTAGGGCAACCTCGTGCAAGCGCGGGGCATTCTAAACAGCATCTGTTGGGGGTGTAGAGTCTGGAGGTGGAGGGGGAGGAGGTGGGAGGGGGGGCTGTTCGGATGGAGAAGGGGGCTGCTGTTGCTGCTTGAGGCGCTCTGCGTAGTCGTGTGCAGCATCATCCCTCCCACCGCGCAGGCGCTCGTCTGCATTTTTCGCAAACTGATAGGCAAGCTTGATGATATTCTCAGTCTGAAGCAGCGCGTCTTCGAAGGCCGCATGGGCCCTACCGTTATTAGGTAGGGCAATATTTACAGAGTAATCTATAGGCTGTGCTTCAGCCTCTGCAGCCTCTTTGCTGGAGTAGATTGCCAGCTCAACTTGTATTTGTTTGGTTTCGTAGTTTATCACGACGAAGCGAACGCGTGCATAAGCCCCGTCAATAAGGTTACCGTATTTTGTCTCCCATCCATTCAAGATAATTGCCATATTACCTCCCGTATGCTATCCAGCGAAAATCAAGAGTACCAGCCGTTCCAGTACGATTTACAGTAAATGACCCACTACCTATTCCCGTCACCCAGATCATTGTATTCCCGTTTGGTGTAACAACGACATCTGGGGCAGAACCATACGCCTGTGGGAAGTTTACGGTCCGCGATGAGTACCCATTCGCTATCGTATCTGCTCCACTTTGTATCATAGCTTCATTGTTGAAAATTGTCCTCCCGTCTGTAGTTACAAGTTTCAACACATTGTTATTTACATTTAAGTTGTAAGCTGGTTGAGAAGAGACTCCGTACAGTGCAGATGTTGATAGGCTGTAGCTCCTACCATCACTCAGCTTTATAGTACCATATATGCTATCACCAGTAATAATACCAAAAATACTGCTCGTAAAGTAGTCACCACTAACAGAGTCGCTCATCTGTCCTGGTTCCGATAGGACATGTACATATTGGCTCCCACTGCCAGTCAGCGCTGCAGCGTGAAAAAGCGGGAACCCTAAGTAGGTTGTAACAGATATCTCAGCACTGAGCCCTGATGGGATGTTCCACGACACATGTACCAAACAATAAGCTGCGGTAATGTGTAGATGGCTTGGACGGTCGTTGTATTTGAACAATTCTATAGAAAGAGAATATGCGCTAGATGTTGGGAGGAAGGAAATCGCCACTCCACTTCCTGTTGTACCAAAATTATTAACAGGATATATTGTTACAGTATGGGTTAGCTGTGGATCTTCAACATCAAAAGAGCATGCATTTGTATTTCTTGCAAACTCGCCAAGAGTTTTTGTATTCGCCCCAACAGTAAGCTCGACCCTATATCCACGCACAAACGATGATTGAGACTGTGACCATCCCACCGTTGCGCGATATCTCGTTTGCCCCTGCGCTCCAATGGCCTGTACACTATACCAAGCGCTCACCACAGCAGGAGGTGGTTGAGTGGGATCGGGGTAGGATGTATTAGCACGAGATTCTGTATACAATACCCATTGATGCGATGTGGATTCATCGTATTGCGCATCTCTGGATAGGTAATGGAAGGTCTCTGCTGTTACATTAGACAACCCATTATACGTGTTGTAGTCAACGGATTTTATAAACACAACCGGATAGACTGTGTTATATTGTGGTGGCGAAGTTGGAGTGCCCCAGACAAATCCCTTAGCATTGTAGAGAATAATCGATGTTGATGGGCTACCATTAAGATTTGCAAAAACGCTGAGAAAGTTAGGAGCATACGACCATGAGATGCGCAAGTCAGCTTCTACTATATCAAAGCTGTAGCTACTATCCCCAAGGACAACATTATACCCAGACGCATTGACGCTTGTCACCCCGGATGTTGTGGCAGAATATGGTGTGTCATTGTGATAAAGGATAATCCTGTTGGTGCTGCTCGACCAATGTAGCGCAATGGTGTGTGGTATGTTTGTCGCCTTATTATCCAGTGTAAAGCTATATGTATTACCTGCTAGCCTAACATTCACCCCGCTTGACGTTAGGCTCACCCCCCATCCGGTTGTGGTCGTACCGTAGTCAACAAGCTTGACATTGCTCGTTGGCCACGTACTTCCACGGGGGTAGAAGACAATCGCCAAAGCTAGTTCATTTGTTGGATGGTGGGCTGGTGTGATGGCAAGGGTAGAGTTATGCAGCTTTATAGCGGTTTTCGATAGGTTGGCATCCTGAAGAACGGCAACATCCCCAGCTGAAACATTCTGTGGAGTGGTAAACTGTACCGTTCTTACATCACATATAGACTGCAGATGTACGCTGTGAGCTAGTCTTTTGGCTGTGACGGCATGTGATGTAAACCGTAAAGTTGTATTTAGCGGCTGATACGGCTGCCACCCAATCTCAAACACGGGAGAAATGGATTGTTGGCGCGAAGCCTCTCCATTGCGATTTACATCTTCGTATTCGACTATCACATGCGTTGGAGAGTAGTCTGGTAATATTGTAGACGCCTGAATCCGTTTATCAAATCGGTCAGGAGAGGAGAGAATATATGAGTCATCAATCGTATATGCAGGAGAGATATTATCGCGATAAATGATGCACTTTAGCTTACCGTCAGGAGTAAGCAGCACATCACCAAAGTATTCATTGAGGATATCTTTAGCATGAGCCAGTGCTGTTTTTTGATTATCAATAATAGCAGATGCGTAATACATCATGTACGAACGGCTATCTATTGTCTCACAAAAGGTAGCCGCACTCTGCCAAGACGCCTGGGAGTAGTTCGTGCTATTCCACTGTATATTCCCAGCATCTGGTGCCATCAACATATCTAGTGCATGTAAAACAGGATTGGTTGTGTAAACCGTCGTTGCGGTGTTTGGGTTGTAACACTTCCTGCCCTGTATCTTCGCTCGAAGTTCTGGCACTCCACCAAAAATCTGGTTGTAGGGGTCTATGCGCACAACGATGTACGCCAATCCGGTGAAGTGCTCTACATGGGCTGGGTAGGCCGATTGTATCAGCGGGTCAACTGTGGTTTGCGTACCAGTGTACGTGTTATAAGTTACTCCAAGGGTACTAATATCCTTCCCATCCAACTCGATGTACTGATATGCATCAATCCCATTCCACGCCAAAGATATAGCATATGCAATCACAAGCTGATTGCTCGAGGTGTTCCCAACAAGGAATACCCTCCCACCAACCCATCTCTGCCCATACACCATGGGAATGGGGAGGTATTCTGCTCCTCGCATGTTCCTGGAGCTTTCGCGTGGCTCTCCCCCTCCCCTTCCCCCTCCACCCTCCCCTCCTGGGGGGATGGGAACAGGTATGGGCCATGGTGCCGGAGGGGCCCCCGGAGAGATGTGACGACGCTGGGGCGGCCCCCCTGGAGAGATGTGACGACGTGGAGAACGTGGCATTAGCTACCCTCCCGAAAGATGATTTTATCATTATCGAGCAGCAGCCTCCTAAACCCCCCAAAATAAGCTGTCCTTGAATTTGCTTGACACGCCGGCCATGTTTTCAGGCATGTATTAGCATATGGACACTCATTCGTGTTTGTATATCTACACTGCTGCATGAACAGCTTTGGAAGCCGCGCGCCCCAAAACGACGCAGGGGGGCCTATGGATACCTGGTATTTGTTTTCAAGTGTCGCAACAAACTGTTCCACCACCCCAGTGAAAATAACCGTATCAGACAGAGACTGCATGTTATTTCCATAAATCTTATATAGCTTCACACCATCTCTAAAAAAGTCAAGATAATTCTTGCCATAAAATATTCCGTACTTATCAATCATTTCAAATCTAATTGCAGCAGTTGTTGGGGAGGAGATGTTATTTAGCTCAACGCCTGAGACTGGGAGGGGGGACCACGTCCCACTAGGAGACGAAGACACCTGTTCGTCAGCAAACACATATTGCTGCCCAAAAATCTTCATACCCAGTAATATAACCACTTACACCTCCATAATCATCATACCAACAACAGATGCTTTGTCAACAGGGGCGAGGAACTGATACTGCAGCCTGCCAGCCCCCTCTCCACTCTGCGTCACCAACATGCAGTTTGGGAGGTAGAGCCTCCCAGCAACAGTACCACTTGTTACCGCAGTGGTGTACCGCGTGAGGTA
>Ga0209162_1000909_pt1 | contig 30729 bp, 20 predicted proteins | sample YNPNPMetaG_FD_187121 | JGI IMG/M metagenome (GOLD analysis project Ga0209162, IMG submission 187121) | Anoxygenic and chlorotrophic microbial mat microbial communities from Yellowstone National Park, USA - YNP NP MetaG (SPAdes) (version 2) ...
AGAGAGGGTGATCCGCGGGGGAAGCTGGTTCAACGAGCCGGAGGCTCTTCGCAGCGCCAACCGACACCGCCATCCGCCGGATTCGCGGCAGACCAACCTGGGATTCCGAGTGGTGATGGAAGACTAATGCCTCCGTTCGCCACGGTTGCGGCATTGCCCGTGGTTATACGGCGTCCGCCTGCTCCGGCGGCACGGCCAGCAATCGGCTGGCCGATTCCCACCACGGACCTCCGCGGACAGGACGCTCTGTTCCGTTCTTACCTTTGCCACTCGCGGGCGGGTAGCCGATCTTCGGTGATCCATCTGAATCGGCGCGGGCTCGATACAACTGGCGCGCCCGTTGACTGCCCCCCGACCGTCAGGCTGACGAACAAGACCACCGGGGTGGTCATCTCAACGCCCAGCAACGAAACCGGCAACTAACCTTGCTCTGTACCTGAACCCTGGCTTGTACGGCGTGGCGGTGGAAGCAGCCGGATTCGCCGGGGGGAGCCGGCGGCGGGCATCGGGATCCTGGGGCCATTTCGGAACTCCTATAGGGGCGCAACAATTTGTCTTCCCAGCGGCGGCATTGCCGTGGCGATTTCGACCGCGCGCGTGCACGTAGCATGTGGCGTGCCGGAGGCCCGCAACGCCTCTTTGAGCGGGGTCCAGGCGGGGTCCAAACGGGGTCCAAACTCGCCCCGGGGTCCATTTGGGGTCCAATTGGCGACCCGCTAAGTCTTTTGTTTTCAAACGCGATGGCTGTAAGTCATTGGCCCGGCTCCGTTGCCAAGGTTGATGTCGCGGGTTCGAATCCCGTCTCCCGCTCCAGCCCGCCTTCCGCTTCCCCCAATCACCTGGCAGCGATGAGTGCGCCGGCTCACTTTCGGCCGAGCCTGTCGAGCAGACGCCTTCTGCGCAACTCGGCCCGCCGCACTTGTCGTTCGTCCATCCCGAAGTAGTGGGCCACCTCGTGCCAGATGGTTTCGCGCACGAGCCGCCGCAAGTCTTCCTCGTCCCTTGCGAGGCGCTCGTGCGGGCCCTGGTAGATCACGATGCGGTCCGGCATGCGCACCGGCTCCGACACAGAGCGTTCCGTCAGCGGCCTGCCCTCGTAGAGTCCCAGCAGCCCCGGGCGCGGCGGCTCGGACTCGACGACGAAGACCACGTTGTCGAGCAGCCGGCGGAACCGGCGGGGGATCACCTCGAGCGACTCTTCCACCAGGCGGTCGAACTCCCTTGGCGACATCAGGGCTCCTGTGTTCAGTTAACTTGGAATGGATGGAAGAAGCAAAGCTCCGGAAGAAGGCGGCCGCGCTCGGGGTGGGATCGCTGCGCCGCCACATCTTTCTCTGCGCCGACCAGACCAGCCCGAAATGTTGCTCGCGCGAGGAAGGGCTGCGGGCTTGGGAGTACCTGAAGGACAGGCTCCGCGGCGAGCCGGGAGTTTTCAGAACGAAGGCGAACTGCCTGCGCCTGTGCGAGCAGGGCCCGATAGCGGTGGTCTATCCCGAAGGGGTGTGGTATCACAGTGCGACGGCCGAAGTGCTGGCGCGCATTGTGGACGAGCACCTGATCGGGGGCCGCGTGGTGGAGGAATATGTGATCGCGCGGGATCCGCTCTGCGGCGGAGAGCAGGACGCGCCGGCGCGCTAGACTGGAAGGAAAAGGGCTTTGGGCAAGACAATCACGATCGCCATCGACGGCCCCGCCGGCGCGGGCAAGAGCACGCTGGCGCGGCGGCTGGCGGGTCGGCTCGGCTTTCTCTACATCGACACCGGGGCCATGTACCGCGCCGTGGCGCTGTGGGCGCGGCGGCTGGGCGTGGCCTGGGACGACGCGGCGCGGCTCGAGCAGCTGGCGCGCGAGAGCCGCATCGAGCTGGGGCCCGACGGGCGCGTGTCGCTCAACGGCGAGGACGTCAGCGAGGCCATTCGGGACCCCGAGATTTCCGAGGGGGCCTCGCGCGTCTCGGCGATACCCGGAGTGCGCCGGGCGCTGGTGGAAAAGCAGCAGGAAATGGGCCGGCAGGCAAGCGTCGTCATGGAGGGCCGCGACATCGGCACGGTCGTGTTTCCCGAGGCCGAAGTGAAAATCTATCTCGACGCCACGCCGGAGGAGCGGGCCCGGCGGCGAATGAAGGACCTGGCCGCGCGCGGCGTTGCGGCCGACTTCGCCCAGGTGCTTGAGGAAATGAAGCGGCGCGACCAGCGGGATTCGACCCGCGCCGACTCGCCTCTGCGCCAGGCCCCCGACGCCATCTACGTCGACTCGACCGGCATGAGCGAGGACGAAGTGGAGCAGGCCCTGCTGAAGATTGTGCGGGAGCGCACGAGCAACGGAAAGGAAGTCACGAATTGAACGATCTGCTGGTGATGAAATTCGGCGGCACCAGCATGGGTTCCGCCGAACGGATCCGCGCGGCCGCCGCACTCTGCGAGCAGGCCTGGCGGGAGCGCCCCCTCGTGGTGGTCGTCTCGGCGATGTCGAAGGTCACCGATATGCTGCTGGAGGCGCTTCGCCACGCCGAGGGCGGCGACGAGGCGGGCCTCGCCCGGCTGCTGTCGCAACTCGACGAGAAGCACCGCCAGTGCTGCAACGAGCTGCTGGAGGGCGAGGCGCGGGCCGAGACCCAGAAGACGCTTGACGGGATTCTCGAGGAGTTTTCGCGCATCGCCCGCGGCGTGCTGATGCTCGGCGAGCGGCCGCCGCGCTCGGTGGACGAGGCCGTGGCCGCCGGCGAGCGGCTCAGCGCGGCGCTGATGGCGGCCTATTTGCGGTCCCGCGGCGTGGACGCTCTCGCCGTGAACGGCTGGGACGTGATCGTCACCGACGCCGTGTTCGGCAACGCCAGCCCGCTGCTGCCGCAGACGCGCGAGAAGGCGAATGCCGTGCTGCGGCCGGCGCTGGAACAGCGCCGCCTGCCCGTGGTCACCGGGTTCAACGGCGCGACGCTGGACGGACGGCCCACCACGCTCGGCCGCGGCGGCAGCGACTTTTCGGCCTCCATCCTCGCCTCGGTGCTGGACGCGGCGGAGCTATGGATCTGGAGCGACGTCGACGGCATCCTGTCCGCCGACCCGCGCCTCGTTCCGGACGCCAAAGTGCTTGAGGAGATCACCTACCGGGAAGCGGCGGAGCTGGCCTACAACGGCGCCAAGGTGCTGCACCCGCGCACGCTGGCCCCGCTGATGGAGAAAGGCATCCCTGTGTGGAGCCGGAACAGTTTCAACCCGGCTTTCCCCGGCACGCGCATCGTGCCGGAGACGAAGGACGGTCCCGTCGGCCCCCGCGCCGTCACATCCATGACCAATGTGGCCCTGGTCAGCCTCGACCCGGCCAGCGCGGTGCTGAGCGGCACGCGCGTGATGGCGCGGAGCCTGGAGGCCCTGGCGGCAGCCAACGCCGAGGTGCTGGCGCTGACCAGTTCCAGCTACCGCCAGAACTTCTGCTTTCTCATCCGGACCTCGGAGCTGCCAGCCGTCATCGAGAAGCTGGAAGAGACGTTTTCCCTCGAGCTCGCGCACGGCTATCTGCACCCGATCGACGTCGATCTCGACGTCGGCCTGCTGGCCATCGTCGGCGAGGGCATGCGCGGCCACCCGGGCCTTGCCGGCCGGATCTTCACCGCCATTTCCCGCGAGAAAGTCAACATCATCGCCATCGCCCAGGGCTCGAGCGAGCTTACCATCGCCATCGTGGTCCGCAAGGACGGCGTCGAAAAGGCCGTCCGGGCCGTCCACAGCGAGTGCGGCCTCGGCCGGTGAGGCCGGCCCGGCTGTATAATGTAGGTTTCGCTTACTTTCAGGAGTTTCCCCATGTTTGACCTGTTCCGGAGCCGCGAGCGCAGTGTGCGTTACCTGCTCGGGGCCTTGCTGCTTCTGGTCGCCGCCTCGATGGTGATCACGCTGGTGCCGGGCTACGGCACCGGCTGGGCCGGCCCCAAGGATCCCTCGATTCTGGCGGAGGTCGGCGACCATCGCATCACCGTGCAGGAGGTGCGCAAGGTCATCCAGCGCGAGCTGAAAGGCAGCATGCCCGAAGGCATGGCGAGCGTCTACATCCCGAGCGTGGTTCAGCAGCTCGTGGCGCTCCGCGCCACCGCGCTCCAGGCCGAACGGCTCGGGTTCCGGATCAGCGACGCGGAACTGGCCGAGATCGTGAAAGGCCTGTTCCCGCAGCTCTGGCCAGGCGGAACGTTCGTCGGCAAGGAAGCCTATGCGCAGGTTCTCGCGTCGCAAAACATGACCATCCCCGAGTTCGAGGAGGCGCTCCGCACGCAGGCCCTCCAGGCGCGGCTCGACATCCTGGCGCTGGAAGGCGTCGTCGTGACGCCGCAGGAGGTCGAGGAGGAATTCCGCCGCCGGAACGAGGCGATCAAGATCCAGACGGCAGGCATCACAGCGGTTGCCGCGCGCAACAAGGTGACCGTGACGGACGCCGAAATCGCCGCCTTCTTCGAGCAGAAAAAGTCCGGTTACCGCGTGCCGGAGAAGCGCTCCTACCTGATCTTCCCGATTGACGAAGCGCAGATCGGCGCCTCGATCCGCGTGCCGGAGGAGCAGCTCCGCCAGATGTACATGCAGCAGCAGGACCGCTTCCGCACCGAGGAGCGCGTCCGCGCGCGGCACATCCTCATCAAGACCATCGACAAGCCGCAGAACGAAATCCCCGCGCTGGAAAAGAAGGCCCAGGACCTGCTGAAGCAGCTCCGCTCCGGCGCGGATTTCGCCGAGCTCGCGCGCAAGAATTCCGAAGACCCCGGCTCGGCTTCCAAGGGCGGGGATCTCGACTGGATCACCCGCGGCCAGACGGTTCCCGAGTTCGAGAAGGCCGCCTTCTCGCTCAAGCCGAAAGAGATCAGCGACATCGTCAAGACGCAGTACGGGTTCCACATTATTCAGGTGCTCGAACACCAGCAGGCGCGGCTCCGTCCGTTTGAGGAGGTCCGCGAGGAGCTGGCTGCCGAGGCCAAGCGGGCGCAGGTCTATGACCGGATGCAGCGGCTCGCCGACCAGATCCGCTCGGCGCTGGTTCGCTCGCGCGAGGAGGCGGAGAAGATCGCCCGCGAAAACGGCATCACGCCGGTGCGGTCGGAAAACGTCGGCCCCGGCGATCCCGTGCAGGAGATCGGCGTCAACGAGCAGTTCAATTCCGCCGTGCAGGGGCTTCCCGTCAATGGCGTGACGCCGGTCATCCAGGTGGCGCCCAACAAGCTGGTGGTTGCGCAGGTGACCGCCGTCATCCCGGCGCGGCAGGCGGAGCTCAAGGAAGTCATCGCCCAGGTACGCGAGGCCGTCATCTCCCGCAAGGCGGCCGAACTGGCCAACAAGATCGCCTCGGAAATAGAGGCGAAGGTGAAGGCCGGAACGACCGACCTTGCGCAACTGGCCCGGGAATTCGGTCTTGAGGTGAAGACCTCCGATTTCCTGACGCGCGCCTCGAGCATCGAAGGCTACGGCCCCGCCACCCAGATCGAGGAAGCGTTTCAGAAGGAACCGGGCGCCGTGGTCGGGCCGGTCCGCATCGCCGGCGGGGGCGCCTTCGTCGTGAAGGTGCTGGAGAAGCGCCCCGCCGACATGACGCAGTTCGCGGCCCAGAGGCCCCAGATCCTCGAAGAACTGAAGCGGCAGCGCGCCCGCGACCGCAGCGACCTGCTCCGCGCGGGCATCGTCGAGGAGCTGACCCGCAAGAAGAAGATCAAGATTTACGAGGACAACATCAAGCGGCTCGTCGCCGCCTACTCGAGCTGATTTTCGCCCCGCCGGCCGCGGCACGGCTCAGGAGCGCCATGGAGGAACGGCCCGCGCTGGTTGTGGCGGGGGGCGACGGCACTCTGTTCCATCTCCTTTCGCGCCTTGTTCCGCCTTGGCCTCCTCTCCGCCTTGTCCCGCAGGGCTGCGGCAATGCGCTCGCCCGGGACATCGGGCCGGGGCGGGCGGCTTGCGTCGATGTGATGCGCGTCTCCGCCACCGCGCCCGGCGGCGCGGCGGTGGAATGCTTCTCCTTGTCCTCGGTCGGCCTCGGCTACCCGTCCGATGTGACGCGGGGTTCTTTTCCGCTGCGCTTCCTGCGCCGGTTCAGCTATGCGGCCGCCGCCCTGTTCACGCTGCCGCGCTGGCGCTGGTTCCACATCTCGGTGGATGGCGAGGCGGCGCGCCGCGTCCGGCTTCGCGGCGTGCTGGTCAACAACACGCGCTACACCGGCGGCTTCGAGGCCCTGCCGGCGGCTTCCTCTTCGGACGGCCTGGCCGAATGCGTGGAGCTTTCGGCCGGCTATCTCCGCCAGATGGCGCACAACCTTTCGGCGATCAGCGGGCTGCATTGCTACGCGCCGGCGCGGATCCGGAAAATCCGCAGGGCGGTGATCACCCCGGAGGAACCGCTTGAACTGATGATCGACGGGGAATTGCTCGGGCCGGTTCAGCGCGTGGCGCTGGAGATCGTCCCCCGTGCGCTGGAAGTCCAGGTGGTGCGCCCCGAAGATTTGTAAAACAGGGGCTCAGCAGCCCTCGCCCGGCGGACCCTCGCCGCCGGCACGGGCAAGAGCGAATGCGATGATCGTCTGCCCCGAGGCGCCTGTGGCCGCCTGGAGTTCCTCGAGCACCACCGCCTCCAGCCCGTCGGGGTCGAAGTCCACCTCGCAAGCGGCGATTTGCTCTGGAGTCGCGCCCTCGTAGCAGAGCTCGCAGTGGCCGAGCACGTCGCCGGCCGAGCGCACCGCCGGCCCGAAGACCCGGCAGGTGACGGGGCGGAAGGCGTAGAGGTCGCACAGCCCGGTCTGCGGATCCAGGGCCGGGCAGGGCTCGCTGTCCGTCTTTTCAAAGAAGTCTTCCTGCGCGGCGTCGTCCTCGGACAGCACGCCCGTCGCCGGGTCCCCGGGGAACAGCGGCGCCAGACGCTGCCAGGCGGCGCGCGCCCGCTGCCTCACGCGTTGGGCCCGCTCCGGGTCGGAGCTGGCGAGCTCTTCGAGGCCCTGCCGGAGGCGCAGTGCGTCGAGCTGCGTCACCGGGAACGGGCCGATGCAGCATTGCGTGCAGCCCGGGCGGCAGGCGATCCAGGCGCCGCTGCGGCGCTCGGCCTCCGCTACCGCCTGGCCGATGATGCGGAGCAGCGTGCGGTCCGCGGAGCGGATCCGTTCCATGGGCGTCATCGAACCTCGCTGACCGGCAGTTCGGCGGGCCGCCACTTTTTCGCAAGGATCTCGCGGTAGCTTTCCGCCAGCCGCGCGGCCATGCGCGCGGCGTCGTGGTGCTGCTCCACCCGGGCGCGCGCCCGCTCGGCCATCGCTGCGGCCTCGGCGGGCCGGCGGAACAATTCCACGATCTTTCGTGCAAACTCCTGCGGGTCGTCCGCCAGGCGGCAAACCACGCCGTCCTCGCGGGCCAGGCCTTCGGCGCCGAGCCGCGTGGAGACGCACGGGATGCCCGCGGCGAAGGCCTCCAGCAACTTCACGCGAACGCCCGAGCCGCTGAGAATCGGGCAGGCGAACACGGCATAGCGGCCCAGCGCGTCCCGCACGTCGGGCACGAAGCCCACCACCTCCACTGCGCCGCCGAGGTCCGGAACCGTATACCCGGCCGGCGGGTCCGAACCCGCGATATAGAGCCGCGCCGCCGGCTCCTCGGCCAGAACCTGCGGCATGACCCTGCGGATGAGCCAGTCGAGCGCCTCCACGTTGGGGCGGTGCCGGAAGCTGCCGAGAAAGAGAATGCTGCGCGGCAGGCGCCCCTCGATGCGGAACTCGTAGGCGGCCACGTCGATCCCGGCGCGCAGGTCATGCCGGATGCGCCCCTCGAGCTGCGGCAGGTAGGAGAGCAGATACCTGGTGTTTTCTTCCGTGCATGTCTGGATGGCGTCGAGCCCCGGCAGCATCTTCAGCTCCCAGCGCAGCGCGCGCAGGTATTCGAAGGCTGCGCCGGGATGGAGGAGCCAGCCCGCGCCCCTCAAGGCGCGGGCGATCGACTGAAAGTAGATGTCATGCTCGAACAGCGCCCACGCGAGGCGGCGGCTCGGGCCTGCATACTGGCCCATCTGCGTGTATTCGAGCTGAACCACGTCGATGCCGCTCAGAAAGATCTGCCTGTGCAGGAGCCATTCGAATTCGGCGTCGGCGAACTCGCGCACGGCGTAAGGAGTGATGGAGCCGGCGCCGCGGGTCCTGCCCTCGCGCCGGACATGGAATGCGAGCGAGGCCACGCGCTCGCGGAGCGGCTCGTGGGCGTCGATCTCGTGCCGGGCATCCACCATCACCAGCAAGTGCAGATCGACGTGGCGCGCCAGCTGCTGCGCCGTGTGATACATGAACACGCCGCCGCCGTGAATCGGGGGACAGATCGGATAGGGCGATACCATCAGCACCCGCAACGGTTCCGCAGGCGGCGCCGTCTCGAAGCGGTCCCGGAACCAGCCGCCCATCGGGCGCAGGAACGCCTCCGTGTCGCTCACCTCGGCCAGCCGCCGGGCGCGCCAACGCGAGCGGAGAGCGGCAGGCAGCCGGAGGAACGCGCCCCACAGCGCCGGCAGGCTCGGGCGCTCGAGCGACTCGCCTGCCGCCCAGCTGGCCAGCGCTCCCGCCCAGGCGTTCAGGAAATGGCCCGCCAGGCGCGCCGGCTCATGGATGTTCTTCCAGGCGAACAGGACGAAGTTGCGGCGGACGACGTTGTCGATGTAGGACCGGTCGAACGTCTTTCCGATGGTCCCGCGGTGCTCGTGCCAGACGCGGCTGGCGGGCTGGTACAACACTTTCCAGCCGCGTTTCCACGCCTGGTAGCCGAGATCGGTGTCCTCCAGATAGAAGGGATGGAGCAGCTCGTCGAAGCCGCCCAGCTCGAGGAACTTTCTGCGGTCGAAGGCGCACGAGCCGCCGCCGCCGTAGAAGCACGGAAACAGGCGGTCGACGGCCGCGTCCTCGCGGTGGCGCACGCGCAGCATGCCGTGCGCCCACCAGCCCTGCGTCAGCCCTGTCTCCTCGCGGCGCTTGCCCGGGTCGCTGAAGAAGATCTGGCAGGAGACGGCGAACACCTGCGGGTCGGCGAAGCCTTCGAGCAGCGGCTCGAGAAAATCCTCGGCGACGCGCATGTCGCTGTTGAGCAGCACCACGATGTCGTTCTTCGCCGCGCGGAAGCCGGCATTCGAGCCCCCGCCGAAGCCGAGGTTCTCCGGCAGCGCCAGCAGGCGGACCTCCGGGAAGCGCTCGCGGACGAACTCCGCGCTGCCGTCCGTGGAGCCGTTGTCGACGACGATGATTTCGTTGTCCCGGTGTCCCCGCATGGCCCGAATCAGCGGGGGCAGGTATTTTTCCAGCAGATCGCGGCCGTTCCAGTTGGGGATCACCACGCTGGCGGCGTGGCGGCGGGGCAGCGTGTCCTGGCGCGGCTGCCTGCGCCCGAACAGCGCGAACAGGGCGTCGGCCGCCCACAGCGCGAGCCACGCCAGCGGCACGAAGACCGGCGAGCACACGGCCAGAGGCAGTTGCCGCAGGAGGCGAACCACGGTACGGCGCATCAGCTACCCCAGCTCCGGCCCCACGCCCAGTTTGCGCCCGAGCCGCACCCAGCGGGAGGCGCGCACCATGGCGAGCGCCTCCTCGAGTTGTTTCACCCGGGCATCCAACTGCTGCGCCCACTGCGTGCGCTCGACGACGCGCGCCTCGGCCTGGTCGAGGAGCTGCACGCAGCGGGCCAGCTCGTCCAGCTTCTCGCGGTGTTGCGCGGCGAGCTGTTCGAGCGCGGACTGCAATTCGCGAACCTGCGCCTCGTAGGCCTCCACGGCCTCCATTGCCGCGCGTTGCTGCGCGGCGAGCTCATCATCGAGCTGCCGGATGCGCTGGCGGGCCTGCTCCAGCTCCTGGTCGAGCCGGAGCGCCCACTCGCTCTGCTGGCGCATTTCGGCAAGCGTCGCCTCATGCTCGGCCTGCAACGCCGCCTGCTGCGACTTCAGCTCCTCGAGCCACGCGTCCTTCTGCCGGAGCTCGTCGCGGAGCTTGCGGATGTGCTGCTCGCGCTCGCGCAGCACGTTGCCCGAGGAAGGCAGATAGACGTAAAGAGGCGCGCCGGTCTGCGGCTCGGCTGCGCACACGGCGAGAAAGAAGTGGCTGGAGGCGGGATCGGGCGGCTCGTGCCCGGCGGCGAGCTCCGCGGCCGCGGCCGCGCCGGGCCGGAGGGGCGAAAACGTAATCGCGCCGGAATGATTTTGCAGGTAGATGGCCGCGGAGGGGAAATGCGCGGCCAGAAGGGCGCGGAACTCTTCGTAGTCGAATTCTCGGGTGTGGTAGGGATTCGGGCCGGACTCCGCGCGGCTCTCTGCATAATACAGCCGGTTCGGCGTGGAGACGATGAACTGGCCGCCGGGCGCCAGCAGCCGCCGCGCCTCGGCCAGCAGCGCGCCCGGGTCTTCGAGGTGCTCGATGACTTCGAAGGCGACAATCAGATCGAATGATCCCTGCGGGAAGGGCATCTGCTCGGCCCGCGCGGCCAGGAAGGCGAGATTGGGCCGCGCATACGTCCGGCGCGCGGCGGCGACCGCCTCGAGGCTCGCGTCCAGGGCGGCGACGAAAGAAGCCTGCGAGGCCAGCTCGGCGCTTCCGTATCCCGTGCCGCAGGCGACATCCAGAACGCGCTTCTGGCGCGCCAGCCGGCGGGCGAAGGCATAGCGCGCCATGTGCTCGTGGTAGAGGTCCGGCTCCACCTGCCCGGGCACGATCCGCTCGCCCGTGAATTCAAGCTGGGGGAAAAGCGGTTCAGGCACGTTGCGCCTCCTCGGCGGGAGCGCGCATGAGGCGGCCGTTCAGCTCCACCTTGCAAGGCAGATGCATGTAGCCGTAGACGGGGCCGTCGGCGTGCCCCATCTGGAGGGTGACGGCGTTGTCGATCCAGTCGCACATGCGGTAATTGACCAGGTCGCCGTCGGCGATGGCGGGAGAAAAGCTGAACGAGGCCGGATAGAGAACGGGGAGCTGGATGTGGAAATCGACCGTGTACACGTCGCCGGGGATCATCGGTGGCAGAACGAACCCTTCACGGGTCGTGTTCGTGCCGGCGAAATCCATGCCGAGGTGATTGCGGAACATGAAACCCACGTTGGGCTGCGCCAGGTGGTCGTGCGCTTTCACCGAGATGCGCACGACGACGGGCTCGCCGGGTTGCAGGAGGCCGAGTTTGCGTCCGTAGGGGTCGAGCACGGCGATGCCGAGGACTTCGGCGCGGCGATCGCCATAACGGTGGTCGATGTTGGGGATCTCCGTAACCACCTCCGGGGCAGTGACGGTTTCCTCGCGGACCGGGGCCTCGCGCTGCCGCAGCCGCAGGTACGCGGTGTCCTTCTCGACCATGGCCGCCAGGTACTGGGACACCACCTGGTCGGTCTCGCCGATGGCGCGGATGCGCCCTCCGTCGAGCCACATGGTGCGGTCGCCAAGCGCCTTCACGTCGCCGACGGCGTGGGAGACGAAGAGAATGGTGATGCCCCGGCTGCGCAGCTCGTGCACCTTGCGCATGCATCGCTGGCGGAAGTAGATGTCGCCGACGGCCAGCGCCTCATCGACGATGAGAATCTCCGGCTCCATGTGGATGGCCACGGCGAAGGCGAGCCGGACGAGCATGCCGCTGGAGTAGGTCTTGACGGGCTGGTCGATGAAGCTGCCGATCTCGGCGAAGGCTTCAATGCGGGGAAACATGCGGTCGATTTCCGGCGTCGAGAACCCCAGGATCGCCGCATTGAGGTAAACGTTGTCCCGGCCGGTGAACTCGGGGTTGAAGCCGGAGCCGAGCTCGAGCAGGGCGGAGACGCGCCCGCGGACGTCGACTCTGCCGGAAGTCGGCGCCAGAATGCCGGCGACAATCTGTAGCAGCGTGCTCTTGCCCGAGCCGTTCTCGCCGACGATGCAGAAGGTTTCCCCGCGGTGGACTTCAAAGGAAATGTCGCGCAGCGCCCAGAAGTCCTCATGGTACCGGCGGCGGTTGAAGGTGAGCAGCTCCTTCAGCCGGTCGCGGGGGGAGGCGTAGATGGGGTAGCTCTTGGATACGCCCTGGAAAGAAATCAGGCTCACTGCAACCGTTCCCGGAGGCCTGCGTGACGCAGGCGGGCACATTACTGACTGTATCGCACTTCTCTCTCGGGCGGAATGAAGGGACAGGCCAGCCGCCGGCAGGGCGAAACAGGCGCGGGCGCCACCGCAGCCGGAGGGGATAAACGAAGGGCGGCCGCCAGCTCCTTTCCCGCAGGCTCACGGTCATTCCGTTCACCCGATGTCGCTGTGCGTGTTGAACCTCTTGTTCGAGCGGTGCAAGTTCCGCGCGCCTGGGCTCCGCTTTCGGAGAGCCGCAATAACGCCGGAGGCGCACGCACAGGCGGGTCAGCTAGCTGGTAGCCGCCCTGTCTTGTGGTCTACTTCGATGGGTTGACCTCCTCGGTTAGCCCAGCCGAATGACCAGGCAAATCCCGGCTTTGCCCGCTTTCCGGCGGTTCCGGCCGAGAGAGTTCGGCTCCTCGAGGGAGCCGTTCTCTGTAACCAAATATGCATCGGGCGAGGATCGGAGTCAAGAGTCTTTTTCTGTTCGCCCCCTGGGAGCGGCAGTCCGTCCCGCTCCCTCGTGGCCGCGGGCGGGAGGGAAACCTCCGGCGCTCCGCATTGACACGCCACTTGCCGCCCGGATAAGCTGACTATCAGGAGCGCCGGCGTAGCTCAGTGGTTAGAGCGACGGTCTCATAATCCGTAGGTCGTAGGTTCAAATCCTACCGCCGGCACCACTCGCCCGGATTCCCGGATTATTCCCTCACAATGAGATCGTAAATGCGAGCCAGGTCTTCCTGGGAATAATATTCGATTTCTATTCGCCCCCGCTGTTCATTTTTCGCCACGATCCGCACCTTGGTTCCCAGAACGCGCTCCAGCTCCTGGATGGCTGCCTTGACGTTCGGGTCGGCCTCGATGGCGGGTGGGGCCGCAGGGCCGTCGGGGGGTGCGGCGGCGAGCTTCTGGACGAGGCGTTCCACCTGACGGACGGACATGGCGCCGTCGGCGGCCTTCTGGGCCACAGAGACCTGCTGCTCGGCCGATTCGAGGCCGAGCAGGGCGCGGGCGTGCCCCATCGAGAGGCGCTGCTCGGCGACAAGCTGTTGCACTTCCAACGGAAGGCGCAAGAGGCGGAGCATATTGGTGACCGTGGTGCGGTCCTTGCCCGTGCGCTGGGCGATCTGCTCGTGCGACAGGCGGAATTCGCGGTGAAGGCGGTCAAAAGCGTGGGCGACTTCGATCGGGTTGAGATCCTCGCGCTGAATGTTCTCGATGAGGGTGATCTCCATGAGGCGTTCGTCGGCGACCTCCTGGACGACGACCGGGACCTCATGAAGGCCGGCGAGGCGGGCGGCGCGGAGGCGGCGCTCGCCCGCGACGAGCTGATAGGCGTCGCCGTGACGGCGGACGACGAGCGGCTGGATGATGCCGTTTTCGCGGATCGATTGCGCCAGCTCTTGCAGGCCTTCGGGCGAGAAGGTGGAGCGCGGCTGGAGCGGGTTGGGATGAATCGAGTCCACCGGAACGCGCATCGGCGCGGCAGCGGCCGGAGGTTGGGCTATGGCCGCCGGCACGGACGGGGGCTGCGTGCGGTTGGCGGGGATGAGGCTCGACAATCCCCTGCCGAGGGCTTTACGGGACGGTTCCTTGGCGCTGGTCATGGGCGAGGATTTCCTTGGCTAGCTTGATGTAGGTTTCTGCGCCGCGGGAGCGGACGTCGTAGCTGAGAATGGGCTTGCCGAAGCTGGGGGCCTCCGCGAGGCGGATGCTTCGGGGGATGACCGTTTCGAAGACCTCCCCCTGGAAGAAGGACTTGAGGTCGGCAGCCACCTGGCGTGTGAGATTGGTGCGGTCGTCGTACATGGTAAGCAGGACGCCCTCCAGGCGGAGGTTGGGCTGGAAGGCGTCCCGGATGCGGTCGATGGTGTCGAGGAGCTGGGAGATGCCCTCGAGGGCGAAGAACTCGCACTGGATGGGGACGAGGACGGAATCGGCGGCGACGAGGGCGTTCACCGTAAGCAGATCGAGGGCCGGGGGGCAATCGATGAGGATGTAGTGGTACCGGCTTCGTACCGGTTCGAGCGCTTCTCGGAGACGGAACTCGCGGCGGGGCATGTCGACCAGTTCGAGATTGGCGGCGACGAGGTTCTTGTCGGCGGGGAGAATCTCCAGGCCGTCAAACTCTGTTCTCACGATGCCCTCGGATATGGGGGTCTCTCCGGCGAGGACACTATATGTAGTGACAAGGTCGCCAGACTTGGGGATTCCTACCCCGGTGGTGCAGTTGCCTTGGGGATCCATGTCGACGAGCAGGATGCGGAGGTCGTTTGCGGCGAGGGAGGCGGCGAGGTTGATGGCGGTGGTGGTCTTGCCCACACCGCCCTTCTGGTTGGCAATGGCAATGACTTTGCCCATAGGGCGCGTCCCCGGTGAGGCGAGGGTCTGAAATGCTTATCCTATCACGGAGAGTTGAATCGGGGTGGGGTCCAGTCTCGGGCGAATGTTTCACGTGGAACGGTTTGGGGATCAGAACCCGTTTGGAGCCAGCGTTCCACGTGGAACCGTTCCCGGAAGATCCGAGAAACGACCTGCTACTCATTCCCTTGCTGCGAGACGGTGCCAAGCCACGCCTTGGCCTGCCCAAGCCCGCGGGAATCCTTCCGTCAGCCCCGTTTCGATTCGGCTCTTTCTCCACCCCCGCCCTCCGTGCCCGTGAGCCGCTCTCCCACCCACACCAGACCCTTCCCGTCGGGCAGCTCCCGCGCCTCCCACCGCCATTCGCTCCTGCCACTTCCGGAGGGTTCGGTTCCCACCAGCACCACCCAACGCGCCGAGCGCCCGGCGAGTTCAAGAACCTCCTCGGCCCGCACCGCGCGCGAAACCACCACATCGAAGCGCTCCTCCACATCGCGGCTCCGTTTCGCCAGCACCCGCACGTTGGGAGCGAAATCGCTCGCTTCCCGCAGGAACGCGGCCTTCCGTTGGTCAGACTCGATCAAAGTGACCCGGAGCCGGGGGTGCGCCACGGCAATGACGAACCCCGGAAAGCCCGCCCCGCTTCCCAGATCCGCCAGCGTCGCCGCCTCGGCAGGAACCAGGCTGGCGACAAAGAGAGACTCGGCGTAATGGAAGCGCACAGCCTCCTCCAGCTCGATCACCCGCGTCAGGTTGATCCTTGCGTTCCACCGGGACAACAACTCGTAGTGCCGCCACAAGGCGCGGATCTGCTCCTCCTGGAGACTGGCCCACGGCGCCGTCCGTCCCAGCAGCTTTGCAAACGACTCCCGCGTCATCCCCGCTTTCCTGTCAGGCTCAGGTAGCAGTCCAGCACGGCGACGGCGGCCGGCGTGACCCCGGGGATCCGCGCCGCCTGGCCCAGCGTCTCCGGCTGCACCCGCTCCAGCTTCTCGCGGATCTCCCGGCTCAGCCCGGGAACGCTGCGATAATCAAAGCCGGGCGGAATCCGCCGGCTCTCTGCTTCGCGCAGACGCTCCACCATGCGCTCCTGCTGCCGCAGATAGCCGTCGTACTTTACCTCGGTTTCGACCGTCATCAGAGCCCCCGCCGACAGCGGCTCGCCGATCTCACGCTCCAGCTCCGGCCGGATCCCCTCAATCCGCGATTCCGGTTTCCGCAGCCAGGCTTCCTGCTTCGGGTTCAACAGCGCCAGAATCTTTGCTTTCTGCGCCAGCTTCCGCTCCAGCTTCTCCCAACGTTGGTCGCACGCCAGGCCGATCCGACGGCCTATGGGAGTCAGCCGCTCGTCGGCATTGTCAATCCGGAGTTGCAACCGGTATTCGGCGCGCGAGGTGAACATGCGGTATGGTTCGTCCGCGCCCTTCGTGACGAGATCATCCACCATGATCCCGATGTAGGCGTCGGTTCGCGCGAGAATCACCGGTTCCAGCCCCTTGACCTTGCAGGCGGCGTTGATTCCCGCCAGCAGCCCCTGCCCGGCTGCCTCTTCATAGCCCGAAGTTCCGTTGATCTGGCCGGCGAGGAACAGCCCCTCGATCCGCTTCACCTCCAGCGTGTGCAGCAGCTCCCGGGGATCGATGGCATCGTACTCGATCGCGTATCCGGGACGGATCATTTCTGCATTTTCCAGTCCCGGAATCGACGCCACCATCGCCTCCTGCACGTCCACCGGCATCGAGGTCGACATCCCGTTCACATATACCTCGTAGGTATCCAGCCCTTCCGGCTCCAGGAAGATCTGGTGCCGCGCCTTGTCCGGGAATTTCACGATCTTGTCTTCGATCGACGGACAATACCGCGGCCCGCGCCCCTCGATCTGGCCGCTGTAGAGCGGGGAGCGCGGAATGGCCTCCCGCAGAATGCGGTGCGTCTCCTCCGTCGTGTAGGCGATATAGCACGGAACCTGTTCCCGCTCGATTCTCTCAGTCAGGAAAGAAAACGGCGTCGGGTTCGGGTCTCCATCCTGCCGCTCGAACCGGCTCCAGTCGATCGTTCTGCCGTCCAGCCGCGGCGGAGTGCCCGTCTTCAACCGCGTCCACGCCAACCCGAGGCTCCGCAGATGATTCCCGAGCAGATTGGATGGCGGCTCCCCGCTCCGCCCGCACTGGTACCGTGTCTCCCCCACATGGGCCAGACCGTTCAGAAACGTCCCCGTTGTGACGACGACGGCCTCCGCGCCGAATCGCCTTCCGTCAGCCAGCCGGACGCCGCGCACCTTGCGGCGGCCCCCCTCCAGCTCTTCGTACTCGATTTCCGCCACTTCGGCCTGAACGATGCGCAGGTTCTCCACACCTTCCAGCGTCTGCCGCATCCGGATGCGGTACTGCTTCTTGTCCATTTGGGCCCGTGGACTCCAGACGGCCGGGCCGCGGCTTGTGTTCAACAGCCGGAACTGAATCCCCACCGCATCCGCCACCTGCCCCATGATTCCACCAAGGGCATCGATCTCCCGCACCAGATGCCCCTTCGCAATCCCGCCGATGGCCGGGTTGCAGGACATCTGCGCAATCAGGTCCAGGTTCATCGTGACCATCGCCGTCTTCAGCCCCATCCGTGCGCAGGCGTGCGCCGCCTCGCACCCGGCATGGCCGGCGCCGATCACGATCACGTCGTAATGGAGCGTCCTCATTGTCAGCAGGGGAACATCCTCGATATGCTATTGATTCTACCGGTCAGGAGCTTCAGCTGTGAAAATACTGGTTCTCGGCGGCGGCGGACGCGAACATGCGATGGCTTGGCGGCTGCATCAGTCCCCCTCGGTGTCCCGGGTCTTTGTCGCACCCGGCAATCCCGGATGCGCCCAGGTGGCGGAATGCATTCCAACAGGCTCTACTACTCCTGTAGGATACTTGGAGGCGGCACGCCGCTGCAAGGCGGACCTCGTCGTGTCCGGCCCCGAGGCGCCGCTGGTGGACGGCGTGGCTGATCTCTTTGAAAAACAGGGCATTGCTTTCTTCGGCCCCAGCCAGGCGGCAGCCCGGTTGGAGGGGAGCAAGATCTTTGCCAAGCAATTCATGCAAAGAGCCGGCATCCCCACGGCCCGTTTTGTGGACACCTATTCCTTTGACGAGGCGCGCGCCGCCTTGGATCAATTTACTTATCCTGTAGTAGTCAAGGCGGACGGCTTGGCCGCGGGCAAAGGCGTGGTGATCTGCGAAGATCGGCGGGCCGCGGAACAAACTCTTGAGGAAATGTTCGCGGGCCGCCTGGTGGGCAGCGCGGGGGCGCGCGTCGTCCTTGAGGAGTATCTCGCCGGCGAGGAGGTCAGCTTCATCGGCGTCAGCGACGGGGAGCGCATCGTCTCGCTGGAGCCCTCGCAGGACCACAAGCGGATATTCGACAACGACCAGGGGCCGAACACCGGCGGCATGGGCGCTTACTCGGACTCCCGCATCCTGACACCTGCGGAGCGCGATTTCATCGAGCGCGAGATCATGCAGCGCACCATCGACCGCATGCGCGAGGAAGGCGCGCCGTTTCGCGGCTTCCTCTACGCCGGATTGATGATGACCGCCCGCGGGCCGATGGTGCTCGAATACAACGTGCGGTTGGGCGACCCGGAGACGCAGGCCCTTCTGCACCGGATGGAAGGCGATTTCGCCGCCCTCATCGCCGGCGCTGCCGCCGGCCGGGTCGACCCGGGCGCCATGCGTTTCCGCCCGGAGCCGAGCGTCTGCGTTGTCATCGCCGCCGCCGGCTACCCGGGCAAGCCGCGCACCGGCGATCCGATCACGGGGATCGAGGAGGCCGAGAGCCGCGGGGCCGTGGTGTTCCATGCGGGCACGCGCCTCGAGGGCGGCCGGCTCGTGACTGCCGGCGGGCGGGTCCTTGGCGTGACCCACAGGGGGGCAACGCTGGCGGAAGCCATCGCCAACGCCTATCGCGCCTGCGAAGCCATCCGTTTCGATGGCATGCACTACCGGCGCGACATCGGCCGCAAGGGGCTGGCCCGATGGCCGGCCTGACGCGTGCTGCTTTGCCGCTGCGGCGGTACAATACAAGGAGCGTGGGGAAGTAGCTCAGCAGGATAGAGCGTCCGCCTCCTAAGCGGAAGGTCGGCAGTTCGAATCTGCCCTTCCCTACCACCCGCTCATCTCCGTGCCCGACAAGCCGTTCGTCCACCTGCACTGCCACACCGATTACTCGCTGCTTGACGGCGCATGCGAGATCTCGCGCCTCATGAAAGAGGTCCAGCGGCTCGGCCAGCCTGCCGTCGCCATTACGGACCACGGCAACCTTTTCGGCGCGGCCGAGTTCTGGTTTGCCGCCGAAAAGGCGGGCATTCACCCGGTCATCGGCTGCGAGGTGTACGTCAGCCGCCAGGACTGCCGCATCAAGGACGAATCCAACCGCGGCTACAACCACTTCACCCTGCTTTGCGAAACGCAGGAAGGCTACCGCAACCTGGTGCGGCTGGTCACCACTGCCAGCCTTGAAGGCTTCTATTACAAGCCCCGCATCGACAAAGACCTGCTGGCGCGCCACAGCAAGGGCCTCATCGCCCTTTCCGGGTGCCTGAAGGGAGACATCCCGGAGGCGCTGGCCGCAGACCGTTTCGACGACGCGCGCCGCCTCGCCTACGAGTATCTGGATATCTTCGGGCGCGACAACTTCTTCCTGGAGATCCAGAACCACCACGTGGATCTGGACAGCAAGGTGGTGCCGCTCACCGTCCGGCTGTCCGCCGAGACCGGGATTCCGCTCGTGGCCACCAACGACGCGCACTACCTTCAGAAGTCCGACCACCGCGCCCAGGACATCCTCACCTGCATCAACTCCGGCTCCTCCTGGAACGACACGAAGCGCATCCGCTTCCTCACCGAAGAGTTCTACCTGAAGTCCCGCGACGAGATGATGGCCGTCTTCGGCGAGCTGGAGGACGCGCTGGACCGCACCTGGCATATCGCCGAACGCTGCCGCGTGCGCATGGAGAAGGTGAAGGACAGCTTCCCGCGCTTCGACGTCCCTCCCGAACACACCACCGACACTTACTTCGAATACGTCACGCGCCAGGGATGGGAGCGCCGCCGCGCGCGGCTCGAGCAGCTGGCTGCGCAGGGCCGCCTTCGCCACGCCATTCCCGAGTATGAGGAGCGGCTGGAGCGCGAAATCCGGCTAATCCAGCAGATGAAGTTCTCGGGCTACTTCCTCATCGTCTGGGACTTCATCCGCTATGCCCGCTCGCGGGGCATTCCGGTGGGGCCGGGCCGGGGATCGGCGGCCGGCTCGCTGGTCGGCTACTGCCTCGGCATCACGGACATCGACCCGCTCCAGTACGGGCTGCTGTTTGAGCGCTTCCTCAACCCGGAGCGCGTCACCATGCCCGACATCGACATTGACTTCTGCACGAACCGCCGCGGCGAAGTCATCCAGTACGTCACCGAAAAATACGGCCGCGACCACGTGGCGCAGATCATCACCTTCGGCTCGCTCGCCGCCAAGGCGGCCATCAAGGACGTCGGCCGCGTCCTCGAGCTGAGCTTCAGCGAGACCGACCGCATCTCGAAACTCGTCCCGGCCGACCCGAAGATCACCCTGGCCAGGGCGCTCGCCGAGGAGCCGGACCTCGCCGCCGCCGCCGAGCGCGACCCGCGCGTCAGGGAGGTTCTCGACATCGCCCAGCGCATCGAGGGCATGGCGCGCAACGTCGGCGTCCATGCGGCCGGCGTCGTCATCAGCCCGGTGCCGCTGGTCGAGATCGTCCCGCTGCACCGCACCGCGAAGAACGAAATCGTCACCCAGTTCGACATGGAGCGGCTCGAGAAGCTCGGCCTGCTCAAGATGGACTTCCTCGGGCTGACGACGCTCACCATCATCCACGACACGCTCGAGCTGATCCGCAAGAACCGAGGCGAGGAGATCCGCGTCGAGGACCTGCCCCTCGACGACGCCGAAACCTACGAGCGCATCTTCGCCCGCGGCCTCACCGACGGCGTCTTCCAGTTCGAATCCCCGGGCATGAAGGACATGCTGCGCCGCGCGCGGCCCGAGCGCATCGAGGATCTGATCGCGCTCAACGCCCTCTACCGTCCGGGCCCGATGCAGTTCATCGACGACTACATCGAGCGCAAACACGGCAAGCGGCCCGTCACTTACGATCTGCCGCAGCTTGAGCCGATTCTCAAAGAGACCTACGGCCTGCCGGTTTACCAGGAGCAGGTGATGCAGATCGCCCAGGCCGTGGCCGGCTACTCGCTCGGCGAGGCCGACATCCTCCGCCGCGCCATGGGCAAGAAGAAGAAGGAGGAGATGGACAAGCAGCGCGCCCGCTTCCTGGCCGGCGCGCGCGAGCGCGGCATCCCGGAAAAGAAGGCCGACGCCCTGTTCGACACGCTGGCCCGGTTCGCCGAGTACGGGTTCAACAAGTCGCACTCGGCCGCCTACAGCTACCTCGCCTACATCACCGGGTATCTCAAGGCGCACTACTCGGTGGAGTTCATGGCCGCGCTGCTCACCTCCGAAACGGGCAACACCGACAAGGTGGTGAAGTACATCAACGAGTGCCGCGAGCTCTCCATCGAGGTGCTGCCGCCGGACGTCAACCAGTCGGACTATCACTTCACGCCCGTCGGCCGCGACCGCATCCGTTTCGGCCTGGGCGCCATCCGCAACGTGGGCCAGGCGGCCGTCGAGGCCATCGTCGCGGCGCGGCGCGAAGGCGGCCCGTTCACTTCGCTCGATGATTTCTGCGAGCGCGTGGACATGACGGCCGTCAACCGCCGCGTGGTCGAGAGCCTGATCCGCGCCGGCGCGATGGACTCGCTGCCCGGCACGCGCGCGCAGCTGTTCGCCGTCGTGGAAGACTGCATCGAATCCGGCCAGCGCGCTCAGAAAGACCGCCTCAGCGGCCAGACCGGCCTGTTTGCCGACTTCGGCGCCGCAGTGGGCGTGGCGGCCGCGCGCGCGTTGCCCAAAGTCCAGGACTGGACCCAACAGGAGAAGCTGCGCGGCGAAAAGGAGACCATCGGCTTCTACGTCAGCGGACATCCGCTCGACGAGTACGAATGGAAGGTGCGGGAGCTGGCCACATTCGACACGGCCAGCCTCTCGGGCCTCGAACGCGGCGCCGAGATCGCCATCTGCGGCATCGTCACCGCCGTGCAGCGCCGGCGCAACAAGGAGCTGAAGCCCTGGGCGTCCTTCCAGCTGGAAGACCGCTTCGGCTCGGTCGAGGTGCTGGTCTTCGCCACCCGCTACGAGGCGTTGCAGAAGGAGCTGGAGGCGGACCGCGCCGTCCTGGTCCGCGGCAAGGCGCTTCCCGAAGAGGACGGCACAGTCCGCATCAGCGCGCAGGACATCATTCCGCTGGACCTGGCGCGGGTCGATTTCCCCTCGCTCGCCTGCATCCGCGTCCGGCTGGACGGCGACGCCGCGCGCCGCGCGGAAGAGCTCAGCCGGCTGATCCGCCGCAAGCCCGGCTCGACCGGCATCCGGCTGCGGCTGGAACAGCCGCGCGACTTCGTGGTGCTGCTCGACTTGGCCGAAAAGGTCCTGCCGGACCGCGAGTTCCGCGCCGAACTCGAGCGGATCTGCGGCCCCGGCGCCTGGGAACCGCTAGACTCGTAAGATAAGTATTGGTGCCATGAGCCAGCCATCGCCCGAACGCATTGCCGAAATCGAACGCGAGATCGCCAGCCTCCAGATGAAATCAACCGGCGATCAGGCGCGCCTGGCCGAGCTACAGCAGGAGCTGCGCTCCTTGCGGGGCGAGCAGGGCATCAACCTCGCCTGGCAGCGCGTGCAGCTGGCCCGCCACCCGCGACGGCCGCATTCGCTCGACTACATCCAACGGATCATGCCGGACTTCACCGAAATCCACGGCGACCGATGCTTCGGCGACGACCCGGCCATCGTCGCCGGCTTCGGCACCCTGGTGGGCGGCGTGAAGGCGATGATCGTCGGCCAGCAAAAGGGGCGCGATACCAAACAGAAGCTCTACCGCAACTTCGGCATGCCGAAGCCGGAAGGCTACCGCAAGGCCATGCGCGTCATGGAGCTGGCCGCAAAGTTCGGCCGCCCGGTCATCACCTTCCTCGACACGCCCGGCGCCTATCCCGGCATCGACGCCGAAGAACGCGGCCAGGCCGAGGCCATCGCCTGGAACCTGCGCGAGATGTCGCGGCTCGGCTCGCCCGTCATTGTCGTTGTCATCGGCGAAGGCGGCTCCGGCGGGGCGCTCGCCCTCGGCATCGGCAACAAGGTGCTGATGCTCGAAAACTCCATCTACAGCGTCATCTCGCCGGAAAGCTGCGCGGCCATCATCTACCGGGACGCAAGCAAAGGCGAGCGCGCGGCCGCCGCATTGAAGCTCACCGCGCCGGACCTGCTGCGGCTTGGCCTCATAGACGGCATTATCCCGGAGCCGGGCGAGGGCGCGCACGAAGACTACGACCGCGCCGCCGAGTACCTCCTCCAGGCGCTGAACGCCTCCCTCGCCGAGTTCCGCTCCATGAGCCCCGCCGAACTCATTGCCCAGCGGGTGGAGAAGTTCCGCCGCATGGGCAACTTCTTCACCGAGGCAACGGCATGAACCGCGCCCGGCTGGCGCTTCTCGCCGTTGCCGCCTTCGCTGCTTTGGCATTCCTGATGACCCGGATGATGCTCAGCGAGCGCCGCCACCGCGTGGAAGTGTGCATGGAGTTCCGCGGTCGCACCGCCTGCCGCACCGCCGCCGGCCCCACGCACGAGGAAGCCGTCCGCACCGCCGCCGACGCCGCCTGCGCCCTCATCGCATCCGGAATGACGGACACGATCCAGTGCGGACGCAGCGAGCCGAAGAGCATCCGCCGCCTGGATTGACAGCGCTCAGGAGGCGTCCTCGTCGGCCTTGCCGCGCTTGCGGAGCACTGCGCCACAGCCAAAGGTTCCGAGCCGCGGCCGGAGGCCGGAATTCGGCCAGAATTCCGGCCGGAGTGAGCGGTCCGAACAGGGCCGGCGTTGCCGGGGGCGGGCAATGCGGCTGGTTTTGATTGCTCGCTCTCCCGGCGCTTCGCGCTGCTTCGCTCGCGGCTCTGACAGCGTCAGGGACGCACGTTCGGAATCCGTTCCGCGGCTGCGCTGAAGGCGCCAGCGCGCGCCGCCAGGCGGGTCAAAAAATCAGCGGCCTCCGGTCATATGGGGGCGTCTTGCCGAACTTCACGCCGTAGATGCGGCGGTGCGTCTCGCGGGCGTATTCGACCAGCGGTTTGTACGGCAGATCCAGCACGTTCAGGAATCCATAATTCAGCCGCTCGAGATCCCACGGGCGCCCGATGGGCAAATCGTCCACCAGCTGGAACCAGTGCGTGCCGATCATGGCCGGGTGCGCGGCGGCGTTCTCCACGTAGTAACGGTAGGCGATGCCGCGCTGGGTCTGGTCGCGCACCTTGTGCGTCCAGTAGAACAGCCCCTGCAAGCCGCGGCCCGGGGCGCAGGCGGTGAACTCGCCGATCAGGATGGGCTTGCCGGAAAGCTGCGCATAATGATCCAGCCGCGCCGGGTCCGGCCGGAAATCGACGGCGTAAATATTGATCGAAAACACGTCGAACAGCGAGGACATTTTCACCCATTCGTCCAGCGGCGTTCCCGCGTAGCGGATCCCCAGGATCAGGTGGTTCGGGTCATGCTTGCGGATGGCCGCAACGATGGTTTCGAAGTACTTCCGGCCGCAGACGAACACCCAGTCCCGTTTGATTTCCTCCGCGCGGGCCGGGTTTTCCTTCAGGCGGCGCTCGAGTTCGGCCTTTGTGGCGGAAGGCTCGGGGTCTTCCAGCAGCATGTCCGCCCAGGGCTTCAGCGAGCCGAACTCGCGCGCCCAGTGCGGCTCGTTGCCGATGAACCAGCCGATCAGGTTGGCGTCCCGGGCGAGCGGGGCGCATTGCCGCCGGGCGGCTTCATCGACATTCCGCTCGAATTCCTCGCTGAAAACGTCCGGAAAATCCCACGGAAACGGGAACGTTTTTCGGGTCGTCCACCCGCTCAACGGAATCACGTAGGGCATGCCGGCCGTGGTGGCAATGTCGTGATCCGACCAGTTGCCGATCGTGTTGAAGCCCCAGTTTTTCAGCCGGTCGATCATCGACTGTTTCCACTTCTGCTGCCAGTTTTCCCCGTGGCGGCGTTCGATGTTGGCCACGTGAAAGGAGACATCCTTGCCCGGCGCCAGCCATGCCGGGCCGGGCGGCGGCAACTGCTCGAACAGATACTCGCGCCCGGTGACGCGCGTGGCGAACGATCCCTGCCGCCACCCTACCAGATCCATGCCGGTGGAGAAAAACGGGTGCCCGTGCGGGTCGAGAAAAAACCACCGGCCGTCGATTCGCGCCACCCGGAAGAAGCCCGGCTTGCCGGTGGCGTCCGGAGGATTCACCACCCGGCGCCGGAAGCCGCCCAAAGGGCAGTAATCCGGATATTCGGCGCGCGGCAGCCGGTCCTCGGCCCAGAGCTTTCTCAGTTCGTCGAGCGAATGCGCCTTGCCGGGCCAGTCCTCGGGAATCCATTGCCCGAAGGCGTCGATGACGGGCTTTTTGTCGAGGATGTCATCGGCGGCTTCCTCCGCCGTCAACGCGAGGTTCCGGATCGTCAACGTGGAGTCGGCCGCCGGGTACTTCATGCGGATCACGATCTCCTCCACGTGTTCAAAGGTGAACAGCCGCTCCGGCCACGCCTTGTAGCCAAGCGGCAGCAGCGGCGTCATCGTCCGGGTTTGCCAGAAGGCGTGGAAAGGGATCACCGCGCGAATGCGCAGTCCGGGCAGGGGCTCCATAATCAGGCTCTTCACCTGCCGCCCGTCGGAAAACCCGAACGAGAACGCCTCCAGGGAGGAGGCGAGGAATTCGAATTGCAGCGCGCGCCACGCGCGCCAATCCGACGGCCAGCGCAGCGAGGACACGGGAATGCGGCGCTCCGGCAGGGGCGCGCCCGCCGGGAACTTCAGGACGAACGGGCCTGCCGCAACCGGCGGCGCCGGTGCGCGGTAGTTCCACAGGAGTTCAATATCCGTGCCGCCGATGGCATGAGCGTCCACGTAGGCAAACCTGCCGCTGCCCGCCTTGCCCGTTTCGCCCCACGATCCCGACATGGTCAGCGGGTAGCCGAGCGATTCCCACCTGCGGATGGCCGCATCCATGTCCTCCACGTCAAAGGCCAGGTGATGGAAGCCCTCTCCGTGGCGCGCCAGATGATCCTCGTAGACATTCGGGCCCCGCAAAGGCTGGATCCATTCGAAGGGCATCTGCGCATGCCGCTGCCAGCCCAGCCGCATGTCGAACTGCGCCGGCCTGCGGTGGTACATCTTGTCGCCGAGTTCCGGGTGCGTGAACGTGAATGGCGGAAAGCCGATCTTCGCCCAGAAGGCGGATACCGGCTCCGGGTTGCGAACCACGAAGGCGAGCTGGGACACGCGCAGGCCGCCGCCGGCGTCTTGGGAGTTGGGTGAAGGCGTCATCAACCCGAGAACGAACTTGCCCTCGGCCGCGGTGTCGAGAAAGACATACCGGTTCCGCTCGCTGCCGATGCGGAGATCGCCCTCCTCGAGGACTTTCACGCCGAGGTCCTGGAGGCGCGCGGTTTCGCGGCGGAGCGAGTCTGCGTCCGGCAGTTCATAGACAAGCGAGAACACGCCCTGGCCGCGCTGAGCCAGAAACCGGGCCAGCGGGCCGGCCGGCCCTCCGGGCTGGAACCAGTCGGCGCGCAGATTGGCGAACCGTCCTGTAGATACAAGTCCGCCATGCGTGCCGGCTGCGCCGCCGGGGCGGAACTCGGCCTCGGCTGCCGGCTCGACGGGAACCCCGAGCCTGGACCAGGCCTGTGCCGTGCGCTCCACGTCCGAGACGACCCACAGGAGCCGCGCCACCCGCTTGTACCCCTCGGGCGGTTGCGCTGCCGCCGTTGCCGCAGCGATCAGAAGGCAGAATACTTGCAGCCGCATAAGGCCTCCGCTTCGTAACCGCTGTCATTCTAACAGCCGATTCGTGCGAGGAGACCCAAAAAGCCGCCGGTTGCCCGAAAAATTGGCGCTCCCGGAGCGGCGGGCGGTGCGCAGGGCAGTCCACGCAGCAATCCGTGGCGCCGCGGTGCGGCCAGACCGTTTCGCCGCCGCACGCGCGACCGGGCCATGCCACGGCCGCGAGATTCGGCAGAGCACGAAATCAGCGCTTTCAGCTCCGGCGAGTGGGGCAAGCGGCCACGGCCGCCCTGCAAAGCCCCGCGCGGTGAAACGACGTCCCCACCGCCACGTCTTCCAGGCTGTGCCGGCGCTCGCCGGAAAACCTGGCCGCGGCAAACGGCGGAGTCGAACTACCCGTTCATGCCGCCGGGCAGGCCGCCTCGATCGAGTCCGCCGGCTCAAGCCAGGCTTCATAGGCTGCCTGGAGGCGTGTGCGGGCCGGCGCCCAGCGGTATCCCTTGACGCCGAACAGGCCGCCGCGGTCGATCATCGCGCGCCGGCATTCGGGAAACGGCGACACGCCGAACTCCATGCCGCGGGTCAGGGTCACGCCGTTCCACGGCGGGGCCGTGCGCGAGCCGTTTTCTTCCCAGATGCCCAGCCACGGGAAATCCGCCTGCCGCCACGCATAGCCGAGCGCCAGCCGCATGCCGGGGTTCCAGGCCACGAACCACGCGCGCTCGCGCGCCGGGTCCATCAGATGCGTGGAAAACGCGGCGGAGACGGGGCGGCTGGTGAACACCTGCATGTCTTCCACCGAGCCGTCCAGACAAGGCGCGAACGGCCAGTCGAACTCGGCGCCGATTCTCATGTGTCCTTTGCCGCCGGTAAAGTCGTGCTCGATCACCTTCGAGCGCGTGGCGGTGGCGCGGAACAGCGTTCTGCCTTTCTCGAGAAACGGCGGGCCGAGGGTGACATGTTGCGTCCAGGCAATGGGGCGGTCCCACGTGGAAAGGTTCTCCACAGTCTCCTCGATGGCGAGCCGGCGCGAGCCGCGCGGCAGCCGGATGCGGCGTTCGAAGCCCAGTTGCGAGTGCGGCAGCACGGCGCGCTGCGTGAGCGTGTCGCCTTCCACCTGCACGTCAAAGACGGCGGCTCCCGCTTCGCCGTGCACGATCATGCCCGCCGCGGCCTCCTCTTCGCTCGGCCCCCCGAACAGGTCGAGACAGAGGTTATGCCCCAGAATGCCGGCCAGCAGGCGGCTCTCGGCGTTCCCGCCGTATTCGGGGTGTTTTTCGGGATCGTACAAGGAGGGCTCGATCGACGGCCAAGGCGGCGTCCAGAGGGGGTTGACGCCGCTCGCGCGGTCGCGGATGGCGGCGATGTGGCCGCCCTCGACTGTGACGATGACATCCAGATGTTCGTTGGAGAGCGCAACGGCGCGGCGCCCGAGACAGGAGATTTCAGCCATGGCTTTCCCGGAGATCCACTGTATCGGAAGCGCCGGCAAAAAGAAACGCGGCGGCAGGGCCGCGGCCCCGCCGCCGCACGGCAGGCTGACTGGAGGAGAGATCAGGCTTTGACCAGGTAAACCCGGGTGTCGTAGAACACCGCGCTGCCGCCGACCACGTCGCTCAACGGGGAGCGCAAGTACGGATCGACGACCATGGCGGAGTTGGCGTGGATGCCGCGTCCGCGCCGCACGTCCGGCAACACCGCCTTGCCGTCGATGTACTGGATGGAGGCCCCGTAGGCGAAGTGGCCGTAGCCCAGTTCGAAGGTGACCACGCCCGGCCGGATGCGGCTGGTGACGCGCACCCTGCCGAGCAGCGGCTTGGTGTTGCCATGGCCGAGGTCCCACTGCCCGTCAGGGTTCCAGGTCGACAGCACCCACACCTCGTCGCCGTCCTTCAGCCCGAGCTTCTGCGCGTCGCGCGTGCTGATCTGCACGGTGTTTTCCGGCTCGATGTCGTTCAGCCAGTAATTGGCAACCGTGCGGCTCTTGGTGTGGAGCATGTTCCGGTTGGTAATGAGCTGGAACGGCGCTTCGCGGTAATCGAGCGGCCGGCCCAGCGAGTCGCGGATCGGCAGATACGTCGGCACGCCGGACAGATACTGGCCCGTCATCGAGTTCCTGGTCAACGCCGGCTTTTCGTGGTAGAGATTGACGAGCTTGCCGTATTTGTTCGCAACCTGCTCGCCGGACCAGGCCTTGTCGTAGGGCAGCCAGCGCCCTCCGCGGTTGAGAACGTAGACGACCTTCCGCCACCACTCCGCGCCGACGGCGGCCTGCCAGCGCTCCGGGTCGAAGACCGTCTTCGGCAGGTGTTTCCGCGCATTCAGGAAGATGGCCATCTCCTCGTCGGAGGCGTCAGGGCAGATTTCCGAGCCGGAGCTCGAGTTGCCGAAGGCGATGTTGGCGACCATGCGCAGGTAGTAATCCTCGGGCCGCTTCAGGTCGCCTTTGCCGGCGAAGGCGCCCGCGCCCCAGCCGGGCAACTGGAGCCGCTCGGCGATGGCGAGGAACAGCGCCTCGATCGAGACGGGCATCTCCTCGCCGAAGATCCGCACGGTTTCCGTCGGCGGCGCCACGGCGGGCTGCCGCACGGGCGAGACGCGGTGCGCGATGGAGGGGTGCGTGCGGTGGAACTCCCAGCGCTCCAGGAACGTGAGATCCGGGAAGATGTAGTCGGCGTAGAGCGAGGTCTCGCCGATGGTGATGTCGCTGGCGATGAACAGCGGGATCTTGTCCGTGTCGCGCAGGATCGGGATCAGCGAGTGGCCCGCCGGCAAGGCGTAGACGGGCGAGCCCATGTACAGCAGGAGGATCTTGATCGGGTACGGGTAGGCGTCGCCGGCCGAGGGGATGACCTCCTGGTAGACGTCGCTGGCGAGCGGATACCACGGGCGTTTGGCCGGGTAGCCGTTGAAGATCGTGCTCTTCTCGTAGCTGGCGCCGCCGCGGATGATGTCGATCCCGAAGGGCGTGACCTTTGCCGGGTGGTCGCCGAGCTGGAACGGGCGTCCCGTCCCGCCGGTCTCGCCATAGGAGCCGCCGCCGTAGATGAGGCCGCCCTTCCAGTCGAGGTTGCCGATCAGCGTGTTCAGCGCGCCCATCGTGGCCAACACGTTGTAGAAGCCGTTGGTGTGCTGGGACACGCCCCGGTGGATCTCCACCACGGCCCTCTTGCCGTGCGAGGTGAATTCGCGGGCCAGCGCCATGATGTCGGACGCGCTGACGCCGGCGATGGAGGCCCAGCCGTAGATCGTGTTCTTCCTCGACTCCTCGTACAACAGCTGCAAGCCGCTCTTGACGCGGATTCCGTTCACCACGGTGTCGACAAGCAGGTCGCCTTCGGCGGCGTTGGCCGCATCGCCGCTCTTGAAGGTCACGAGCTGCCCGTTCCTCATGGCGACGAAGGTGTCGGCATCGCCCGGCAGCCCGGCCTCGGGGGCCCGCAGGAAAGCGCCGGGAGTGCCGTCTTCCCGGATCTTGACGAGCCAGGCGGCGTTGCTCCAGGTGGGTTCGCCGTCAGCTGCCGCGGCGGCCTTGTTGCAATTCTCCAGGTAGCGCCGGTCGAAGCGCTCGTTCTCGATGATCCACCGGATCATCGCCATCGCAATGGCCGCATCCTCGCCCGGCTTGACGGGCAGCCACTTCCAGGCCTTCGCGGCGATCTTCGAGTAACGCGGATCGATGACGGCTGCTTTCAGCCGGCCGCTCGCCAGCCCGCGCATGATCTTCGGCACTTTCAGCGGCGGGCCGTAGTTGCCCTCCAGCACGTTGGCGCCCCAGAAAATCACGAACTCCGCGTTGGACAGATCGGCCATCCAGTAGGCCTTCGCCCCGCCGGTGAACGTGCCGCCGCTCGGCTGCTCCGACAAGGACTTGCCGGCGAAGTAAATCGAGCCCTGGCACACCGTCGTATGGCCGTGCGCGTTGTTGGTGCCGAAGCTGTCCTTGACAAACCGCAGGAAGAACTCCTGCCGGCCGGCCTTCAGGCGGCCCCAGTTGAAAACGAACTGGTTGTTCTTCGGGCCGAAGTCCGGGTGGTCGGGATCGATGAGCGCGTCGAGATGGTCCTTGTACTTCTCCTTGAACTCGGCCACCGTCATCTTCTTGCTCTGGATCAGAGCGACGTCGGCCGCCATGGCCTTGAACAGGGCCGGGTCCTTCAGCGCGTACAGGTCGCGGAACCCCTCCACGCGGCGGCCCCCGTCCTGCGGGAACAGCACGCCGCCTTCAACGATCTCGGTCACGGCCTGCTCGAAGGGAATCGTCACCCATTTGCCCTCGCCGCGGGCGCCGGCCCGCTTGAGGACCTTCGTGATCCGGTAGGGATCGTATGTGGTCTGGATGCCTGCCTGGCCCTTCGGGCAGATGTGG
>Ga0209162_1000910_pt1 | contig 30699 bp, 22 predicted proteins | sample YNPNPMetaG_FD_187121 | JGI IMG/M metagenome (GOLD analysis project Ga0209162, IMG submission 187121) | Anoxygenic and chlorotrophic microbial mat microbial communities from Yellowstone National Park, USA - YNP NP MetaG (SPAdes) (version 2) ...
GTCATTGATGATGTAAATCGCCCCGCTCAGCAGGCAGAAAGTCCCAAATGCCGCCACAACTTTTAATAATAATACCAGTGATAACAGGTGATGCGAAAATAATAATCCGGCAAAGAGCAAGAAGTTTTTGGTCCATTGGTGGGGGCGCAAGGCTCTTATGAAATATGTTAGCATATAATATCAAATACCTCTGGTATGCCGCTCACTTTTTAGTTTTGGTCAACTCAGGCATTGTTCAATTTTATCATTCAAGTTCGATGGCTTTCTGATAACAGATCAACTTTACTCCAATGCTTTCATGCAGCTCTTGGGCATAGAAATTTTCATTGCAATATTTGATAATATGCCCATGCGGGTCACTATGAAAGGTTCTGCTTAGAAACAACCAGAAGCGATCTCGTTCGGCAATGATTTTATCGAAATCCGATTTTATCTGCACGGGATCGACCAACTGATATTTTGCTGGGTATCCAATGAAATGGATGTCTTCTCTGCTGCAATAATATCTCAAATTCGAAGCGGTATAGCCAGCACTACAAATGACCAGATCATTACCCATCGCATGGGTCTTTAGAAACTGACCAGCAGATCGATTATCTTCCCGATGATATTTTTGATGGAAATAATAGTTATTCAGAGATAGCACACAAATGAGAACTAAAGAACCAAAAGCGAACGAGTGTACTTTGAAATTCTTTATTGCTATCAATCCGAAGGCAATGAGAATAATAAATGCGGGATAGGAAATAATAGAATAGCGAACATTAAACGGATGGACTGAACTGATGAAGGATCCCACAATGCCAAGCAACAGCGGACAAATAAAAAGCAGAATAGCAAACCAAAAAGCTTTTTTATCATTCTTGTACAATTTTGCAGTTCCCACCAAAAATAGCATCGAGACAAGCAACATGATCGGCAAAATGAAGTGAATGTGTGGCTGCAATATTTTTAGCTTATCTTGATCATGCCACTCGCTTAAAGATGGCCCCAGGGAAAATCCTGTACTGAACGTCCATAGTGTATAGGCCAGCGACGATAAAATATTGGTCGTTCGGTGAGGATCTCCGCCAGCAGCGGGAGGATTCAGCATCAAATACAAGAGAGCGGGAACCATGAGGATGATAATCGATATGATAATTTTTGACCAATACTTCCAATCGATTTTAAAATAAAACATCAGCACATAAATGAATAAAGCGCCAATAAAGGCAATGGCTATGGTGTGACAATAAAATGTCAATACAACCGACCCAACAAAACCTATTTGCCGCCAGCTACTGTGCGGATTTGAGATAAGCTCTTGCAACAACCAGATGGAGAGCAGCGACAAAAAAAGCAGCAATGAATAGGGTCGTGCTTCCTGGCTATACCAGATATGAAATGGTGAGATAGCCATAAAAGCCGTAGCGACCAAACTCACCTTGCTTCCCAAAAATCTTTTGACAATAAAATAAAATACGGCTACACTCAAAACCCCAAAGAGCATTGAGGGAAAGCGAAGCAATAATTCAGGGTTATGATGATCTATCTTTAATAGAAAATGAGTCATCAAAAAATAGAGAGGAGGCATGTTATTATTGGTGGTCGGATGGACAATCAGTTGAGCGACCGAATTTTGGGACGCCTTGATGGTAATTATTTCATCCGTCCAGAAACTTTGATATGCTAATCGAAATAGACGTAAAAGCAGGGCAAAAATTATTATTGCCAATAATAGATAGATCTCCCGCTGATGAGCGCCAGGCTTATTTCGTTCAATCTCTGACATATTTGAAAACCCCTCCGCCCATGGTCCCCGCATAGATAATTCGAGGGTCTTTTGGATCGATGGCTAAGGCACGCACATCTAAATTCGTCAGTCCGTCGTTGAGCACTTCCCAGGAATTTCCATCGTCCTTTGACCAAAGCACCCCGCTTGTAGTGCCAATAAATATGTTTTCAGGTTCGCTGGGGCAAATGGCCAGGCACTTCAATTCGTAGCCTCCTGGCAAAGCGCTGACTTTTTCCCAGCTTGTTCCAGCATTTGTGCTTATATAAAGGCCAGACCAACCAGCAGTCATAATCAATAACTGATCATTGATTGGGTCAATGTGAATGGCCGTTGGGGTTGCGAACGCACCTTCTGTACTCCAGGGCAAACCATTATCTTTCCGTTCCCAGCTCGCGCCACCATCTATCGATTTGAAGATGCCAGTGTATTTAACACCAGCATATATCTCATTGCTATTATTTTTTTGAATAGCAATGCACGTCATCGGCCCTCCAGTGCCAGGAATCACCAGCTTCTCCCATTTACCCAGATGGCTGGTCCATTTAGATAAACCAGTTTCCGTAGCAGCATAGTAGCTCGGATTTGCTTCATGGGTCGCTTTAATCATAAAAACACGCGGATCATCCAACCCATTGTTCATGGGCATCCAACTTTCCCCCCTATTGTCGCTCATAAAAATTCCGCCGCCCCAGCTACCAGCCAAAATGATGCGTCCATCGGGAGGAACGATCTCGATATCAGTAATGTCCAATTTGGTTAGGCCAATATTTTTTTCTGCCCAGCTCTGACTGCCATTGCTGCTTTTATATATCCCTTGAGCAGTGGCAACCCATATTTGCTTGCTATCATTGATATCAATAGCGATATCTCGGATTTGCAAACAAATAAGCCCATTGTTCTGGGGAGTCCAGCAGCCTGCCGAATCTGGCTTATTCGGCGCGCCCTTATGGCATTGGTACATCAAAATCAAAGGAAGACATAAAATCAGCAAAAATCTGTTTTGAGGCATGATCATCATCTCCTCTAAAACCATCCAAAACTTTATCAGAGACATGGATAATTGCATTGAACCGATTTTCGTGCCTGAAAACTTCATGACGGAAAAGGCTATTTGTTTTTCAATAAGAAATCATAACAGGTTTTTATTAATTTATTTTTGGAAAGGCCGTGTTTTAATCGTGGCCACCATAGGCGCTGTTCTTGCCATTTTGATTTGGAATTTTCTTCTGACACCAGACGCTTGACGACAAAAATACTGCCATATTCCCGATCGCTGATTACTTGCCACAGCCATGGATGGCTTAAAATTTCATTCCTTATCGCCCTGGGAACACCTGTTCCATTGCCATAATCGTGAAACGCCATCATTCCATTGACTTTTACCCATTTGCTCCAGGCCAGTATATCTCGTTTAACGCCAACATAACGATGGTCGCCATCAATAAACAACAGGTCAATGGGCTTTGTCCAATTTTGTGCCACTTTGGTAGATTCGCCGAGTATCAAATGAGTCCAACTTTTTACCCCAGCCTTCTCAATATATTCCTCGACGCGCGGATGTTTTTCAATATCGATCGAGTGAACCTGACTGCCATTGACAGAGCGTCGCGCCATCGCCATGCTAATGAGTGATTTCCCTGCGCAAGTGCCGATTTCCACAATGGTCCCGTCTTTTGGAACGGATTTGGCCAATGTATACAAAAATTCTGGTTGTGGACTGGAGCACATCTGCTCGGGAATTTCATGCAGTATCTTCAATAGTTTTTCTATTTCGGCATGATTGCTATCAATAGAGAGCGGATACATTATAGCCTCTGATCTGGTAGTTTTTTAATGACAACTTCGATAGAATATTCGCCATCGCTGTGCCTTTCCGGATCGGTAATGGTATGGCCAGCGTCACAGATTTTTGCTTCTACGATTTTATAGTTCTCCAATGCTCTGTCGATCAACGGAATAATTCCCAGCGTATCTGGAGGATCATCATGATCCAGCAGGAAAAAATGCTTATGATCTGGGTTCCATTGCGAGGGCAAGCGATGGCGCTTTTCGTATAAATCGCGATGAGGTAGATAAAGGATTAAATAGCCTTCTGGTTTTAAGATTCTCCACCAGTTTTGCAGCGCCAGCTCTGGATTCGTTAGATGCTCCAGGGTATGAGATGAATAGACGAAATCGAATTGGGCAGCCTTTAATCCCTTCATTGTGTGCGCATCGCCGTGCTCAAAGTCCCACCCCTGGCAATTTGCCGTCAGCAGATCACCGCCATAGCCGATATCAATGCCATTGCCGCGGCAGTATTTTTCAAAAAATCCTTCCTTCAGGCGACGCGCTCGGGCCTTATATGTCTCGCCCTGGCAGATAGCGCGACCGAAAGCGAGATAGTAGACTTTTTTCAGTCGATAATAAAAGCCACGGAGAGTGGAATGTAACGATCGAGGAAGCATCGCTTTCGCTGCCAATTTTATGTTATACATGGTCCTCACAAGAATTCTTTAAAAAATCTAAAAATGTTTTGGTGCAAGGTTGATTTGAAGTTGTCGACCATCATGGATGACACGCCAAAGAAACAGCGGATTTCCGATCAAATATCTTTTCCACACTTTCCGAGGCGTAATCATTAACCGACACATCCATTCAAAATTATTTTGATGTAACAGCTTCGGGCCTCGTTTTAGATTGCCAGATAAAAGATCAAAGAGTCCCCCAACACACCAGCATATTTTGGTATTGAGATTTTGGAGATGCTGATGCACCCATAGTTCTTGCCGCGGCGCACCGAGGCCGACCAGCAACATATCTGGTGATTTGGCATTGATCTCTTCAATTACCTTCCTCTCTTCTGACCCAGCTCTGAAATAGCCGTGATGATGGCCCAGGATGCGCAGCTTAGAATGAGCAGCCTGCAAATTCGCTTTTGCCTTTTGAATATTTTCTTGGGATGCGCCCAAAAGGTAAAAACGAACACCACGATGTTGCCAGATTTCGCAAAGCTGATGAAAAATGTCGATGGCAGTAATGCGACATGGCAAATGCTGGTTGCTCAGCCGTCCCGCTAAAACCACCCCTATCCCATCGGCATAGACAATACTACCAGAATTCAATATCGCTCGGTAACGAGCATGATGATAAGCCTTGTTCAAACAATCTGGATTCACGTAGAATATAGTTGACTTATCATTTTCATCGAATAATATGTTAATCCTCTCGATCAATTCCGCTGGTGTTACGATGTCGATGTTCACCCCTAGGATGGTCACTAACTTTCTTGGGTGTTTCACGGGAATGCTACCTCCTCGTTGGCGGATAATGGCCATGTTAGTTATATTGTTCAGAAGTTTTTTCACCCCTTCAAAAACATCATCCACTGTAACAGCATCCAGGCAGCGAAAGGTTTGGCACTTACGTCGCTCACAGGAATGACAACCAACATATTTTTGAATTACAATGTGGTTCGCTCCACGAGGTTTCCAGCGATCAGGGTGGTCATCGGGGTCGATATGACTGAAAATAGAAACCGTAGGCGTGCCCACAGCAACAGCAATGTGCATGGGACCAGTATTGCCAGAGATAAATAATTTTGCTTGCTGGATAAGAGCTGCCAGCGTTTTGATCGAACATCTGCCTGCAACTGAATGAGCTCGATGCCGCATAAGCGATCGGATCCTCTCGACGGTAACAATTTCATCTTCGCTGCCAGTGAAAATCACATTGATGGAAAACTCGTGGATGATTCGATCCGCTAATTGGGCAAAGCGCTCGTCTCGCCATTTTCTGGCCGATGCAACATAGTGGCCCGTTCCAGGGTGAATGATAATGAATGGTTCATTTTGATTGACATCAAGATGGCTAAGTATTAATTTGCTTTTTGCCCATTCCTGTTGAGAGAAAAAAAACTCGGGCTGGCGTTGTTTCACTGCAATACCAAGAGACTCCACTATTTCTAAAATTCGATCAATTTGGTGTCTATGAGGAGGGCTGGGTGCAATTTTTTTAGTAAACAAAAATCCGCGATGATCTGTATCCCGCCCAATCCGATGCTTTGCCCCACTGAGAAAAGTCAATAACGCACTAATGATTCCCTGGTAGCTATAAAAATCCACTGCCAGATCGAAATGGAATTTGCGAAGTTGTTTTATCCATTTCAGCCCCGAAATTAAATTTCGGTGCAATCCCTGCTTATCATAAATTAGCAATTGATCGATAAAAGGACAATCCTCTAAAATCACGGCATTTTTCTTATCGATCAATATAGATATAGCAGTTGCGCCCAAATTTTCCTTCAGCGCACGAATCCCAGGCGTGCATAATACGACATCGCCAATGCCATATTTACCAACGATTACGATGAGCAGCTTTTTGATTTCACCCAAATTTACCTCTCTGCGCGGCAGCCAGAACAAGAGCATACTCAAGGCTTTGAAAATTTGCTTTCGACTCCAATGCCAAATTTTCCGCAGATCTGCTCGATATCGATCCTTATGCCATGACATAATTTTATTTTCTAAAAAAATCAATAACCGCGTCTGTTCATAATAGCTTGTTCGAAAATCGCTATCAGTTTATTTATATAATTGTCCACATTGTATTTCGTGATGGCGCATTGTCTCCCATATTCACCCAAACGTTGGTTCAGAGCTTTATCAGTCAAAAGCAGATCGATTTTCTCAGCCATTTGCCGAATATTTCCTCGCTCGATTAGGAATCCATTTTTCCCGTCTTCGAGCCAATCGGGAATGCCGCCGACCTTAAAACCAATAACTGGGACGGCATGGGCCATCGCTTCCAGACCCACTAAACCAAAAGGTTCTGGCCACCGTGAGGGCATAGCCAGCATAGCGGCCTGTTGATAGTAGCTTTTGATTTCCTGCTGTGGCAGCCAGCCAGCAAACTTGGTTTTAGATGCCAGTCCCAGCTTCTCAGCTAATTTCTGGTTAGCATGAAGCGCCTTCCCATTGCCAATGATGACGAACTTAAATGGCGCAGTTACCAACTTCAAAGCTCTCAAAAGCAGATCAAGTCCCTTGCCGTTATTAATATTGCCTATAAATAGAATAAGATTGTTTTTGTTGCTAATTTCACTTCCTCCACAGGTCAAACTTTCTACAAATAATGGTAAGACGATCAGTCGGGTTCCTTTGCAGCCATTCAATGTCAGTTGGTTTTTCATATAATGACTGGCAACTATGATTTGATCTAAACGACTGGTTGCCTTTAATTCCTTTCTTGTTCTGCATAGATTATTGTGGGCTATCCTAGCCAATTTGCCTCTGGCAATTCGATAGCAGCCAGGGAAAAGGTAACAGTGACAGCCAATTTTTCGATTGCATAGCTTGCCCGAAAAATAATGATATTTTCTGGAGCTCAGGCAAAATGGCTGAACATCATGGATCATTCGAACCGTTGGCAGCGACCGATTCGCTTCGCTAATAATCCGCCAATCAGAAACCTTATGCAAAAATGCGATATCAGGTGATTCATCGTGAAGGATAGTTTGCCAGGCTGGGTAATCAAAATCAGGCGAATTAGAAAAATTGATTTGATATTTGCTAGAAAAATAACGGCCGAACTGGTCTGAATTTTTCCCAGAGTTCTTTGAATAGATCAAAATGCAATGGTGCCCCTGTTGCCATAAGGCTTTGCTCAACGCAAAAAGATATTGCTCTAAGCCTCCTGCAAAACCAGACGTTTCATTGATGAATAATATTTTCATCCTTCAATTGCAGACAATCTGAGTTGGTAAAATAATGACCATTTTGCCGCCTGGATATAAATTCGAAAATTTCTTCCAACGATTTCCACATATCAAATTGCTCGATCTCCCAGGAATGCCCCCAGAGGTGAAAAATTCCGCCATGATAAATAACATAATTAAAAATCTCTTTTGCCAAGTTTTTCCAACTGAACAGTGATTTCAATGGCAAACCCAATCGAAAAACATCGCGATAGGCAAGCCTAATTGGTTGTATTAATGTCCGAGAAAAAGGATAATTCCAGGTCCCCTTTCGACCCAGGGGAAATGGGTACACGTGGAGCGAAACGTTCATCTCAAAAGGATCGTAGTCAGGCGAAAAATGAAATGGTTTAATGGTTCGAGCACCAATAAATCCAGCTTGCTGGACACCCTGTTTGACAACCTGATTATATAAGCCTAATGGATAGGCAAAAAGGTTGACTTCCTGTTTCAGAATAGATTCGAGAAATTCCTTGCTTTCTCTGATTTCTTTGAAAGCTTCTGACATCGTCAATTGTGTTAAATCATTATGATTTATTCCATGAGCACCAATCTCTTGCCGTTCCGCAATGTTAAGGATATCTCTCTCTGAGAGTGGCTGGGAAAGATAATGTTTTGGCACATAAAAGGTAGCTTTCAAACTATATTTGTCAAGCAGTTTGGCTAGCTTCAAATCGAGAACTGAGCCATCATCCCATGATGTAGTAACGATACAGGGCAATCTGTTTTTTGGTTTTTGTTGATACGATTGGTCCATTTCTAACCCAACCATATAAAAAATTCTTTACTCATTTATTCGTTGCCACGACCTCATCGAAAATTTCCGCCAACCTTTTCGTTTGGTCTCGTCGATTGAATTTATTGATCTCTTGCTCATTTCGCTGAAACGGCTCTTTTTTGATATGAATCTTTTCGTATAGCGCAGCAAGGCATCTTTCTATATCATCGATATCATCGGGATTGGCAACCATTCCTACACCAGTTTTATGGATAATCTCAGATACCTCTCCCTCTGGCACGATTGAAAGAATTGGTCGTTCGGCAATCAAATATTCGAATAACTTTGCTGATACCCTTTTTTCTGCCCCAGCGTTTGAATAGATAATCAATAATAGCAAGTCGGCTGATTTTTGGAGCTCGCAAGCGCTGCTATGTGATAGGTTACCTAATTGATTAATGTATAGTCTAAGATTAAGTTTTGAAATTAAGGATTTCAAAGTTTCGCTATTAGACCCAGCAAATATGATTTCAACATCAGATGGTGACAGTTTAAATTTTCCAATAAATCTAGAAAAGCCTATAAGAATATTTTTAGGACTTAAATATGGGCCAAAAAAACTTCCAGTATAAACAATTCTAAATTTGCTTTTTTCTTTGAAGTATTCATTGCTTAAATTATTCGTAAAGTCATCAGGGTCGAAACCATTATAGATTGCCTCAAATTTCGATTGACGATTTTTAGTGATAGACGTAGCGAGTACATTAACGAAAGCCTTGGTCGCTGCAATGATCTTGCTGGCACTTTCAAGAACTTTTTTCTCAAGCCTGATTTGAAATAATCTATCTAATTTGTTTCTTGGAACAAATTCAGGATTCCCTGTCCATAAATCTCTGAAATCCACTATAAATGGAATGCCAGTCGCTTTGCTTAATACGAGGGCGATAATCGAGCAAGTATGCGGACTGTCGTTGGCATAAATCAGATCGATCCCATGCCTTTTGATAATGCTTAATCCGTAAAAATAAGCGAAGGGAAACCAGCTAATAAATTCATCGGGGATGCACCAGAGCATAGAAATATTTCGCATCAATTTTTTCCGCCAGGATGGTCGTTCAATTCCCTTGCTTTTGTCTTCGCTAGTTGTACCGAAATTGGTTTTTCCAAAGCTTAGCTTATTGAGCAGTGTAAATGGCGAATAAAATGGCGTTCGATAAACGATTTCATGGCCAGTCTTGTAGTCCTGATTGGAAGGGTCCCACACTGTCCAATAGCCATTTTTTACTGTTAACACAATCGGCTGCCAACCAAATTCAGGCAAAAATTTGCAGAACTTGCTGATCCTTTGAACGGCAACTCCCCCCATAGGCGGGAAGAAATATGAAATCATCAGTACTTTTTTCATGGTTGAATCTGCAATGCCTGTTTGAATCGAATTACTTTTTGCAATAAATCGATCAATCGTTTATCCAGCGGATAGTATTTAAACAAGATATAGCTGAGCGCGCTGCTCACGGTGTAAGCACAGGTGATCGCCAGAGCCGCCCCCGTCAATCCCAGCCAGGGAATCAATATCATGTTTAATGGAATACTGACTGCTAACGAAGCCAGGCTGATGGCGGAATTAATTAACGGCTTGCCATTGCCTGAAAAATAAGTTGCCACAATGCGAGTGTAAACAAAGATGACAACCCCTGGCAGCAGAAAGTAAATGGCGTTTGCGGCTGGCAGAAACTCGTTCCCGTACAACAATCTTATGACTGGCTTGCACAACAGGGCAAGCATTCCTGCTGAAACCGCCGTTAATAGCAAGCAAATCAGCGCTGATCGGGTAATCAGCCTGGCGCTGCTTTTACCCGAAGCCGAGGCGCGGGGGAACAGGCTGGTGGCCATGGCATAGGAGATGAACCAGCACAATCCCGCCAGATTGACGGCAATCGAATAGATGCCAGTGGCACTCAATCCCAATAATAGATTGACCAAAAAAAGATCGATCTTGTAATTCATAAATTGAATCAGGTTTCCAACATAACCTTTGAAGCCATAGCGGAACATTTTTTGGGCCAGCTCCTTGGTCCCATTAAATTGAATCCGCGTTCCTTCGGCCTGAACAAAAATTGCTCCTGTACCAATGGCGATGAAAAGCGATGCCACATAAGAAATAAAAATGCCCCAAATTTGCCACTTCAAAATCATGAGGCAGAAATATAGGACGATGATTTGAAAGAAAAGTTGAATCAGGATCAGTACATTATATTTCACGATTTTCAAACAGCCCTGAAAATAGGAGCTGATCAGCCGCAGGCCTAAGACAAGCGGCACAATAAATACTGCGCCAAGCGATAAGCTCAAATCAAGTTCGCTTTTGGCGAAGATGGCGTCGCCCCATAACCAGACGATGGGCGTAAAAATGAACAGGGCGATCAAGCCCAGCCCTATCGTCGCATAAAGGATGACCGAAAGGATTTGCCCTTTGGAGTGATTTCCCTGGCCCAGATAATAGACGCTGGCGGCGTCCAGTCCCAGGTTAGAGAGCAGCGCCAGGTAATCGATAATCATTAAAATAATCGCCCAGGCGCCTTTGCCTTCGGGACCCAATGCCCTAGCGATCATTACGCCGATAATGAGATAGCCGATGTTGGCGACGATCAAGCTGACGAATGAAACCGTGCTTTCTCTGAATAGGCTCATCGCTCAAGCACCGCCCGGTATTGTTCGATGATTTGATCCGTGATGCGATCCCAGGAGTAATTCAATCCTGCATGTCGAATGACGTTTTGGTCCCATTTTTTATTTAGCGCCCATTCTAATTTTAGCGCTAGGTCATTGGCATCCCCTGGCTCAAATAAGAATCCGATGTCATCCGATGTAATGATGTCCACGATGCCCCCTGTTCTGGCGCCAACAACTGGCACACCGCAGGCAAGGGCTTCGATCAAAACGACCCCAAAGCCTTCTTGTCTGCTGGGAAGACAAAGCAGCTTTGCTGTTGGAATAATTTTAGCGATAACTGAATTTTCGATGGGTCCAAGAAAATGAACGCGATCGCTGATTCCTAATTGATTGGCTAATGAATGAAGTTCGCGCTTCAAAATGCCCTCACCTATTATTTTTAAATGGACATTTAATCCTGATCCTGAAATTTGCCGAAACGCCTGGAGCAACAGATCTATGCCTTTCAATTCGATTAGATTTCCCACAAAAACAATATCGCATTTACTATTGGAATTGTCCGAGGGGGAAAAAAGCTTGGTATCGATGCCATTGGGAATAACCACAATTTTTTGTTGACACATGCCTTGCGCCATCAGCACCTGTTTGAGGTGCTGGCTGACGCAGATAATACGCTCAGCGCGCAACAATCCGAGATCCCGATGGTGCTTTCGTCGATGTGCGATATGCGTTGGGACAAAGTTTTCTAAAATATCTGAGCCGTGAACCGTAAGCAGATAGGGCTTTTTAAATATCTTCGAAAGGCGACTTGCAATATATCCCGATGGATGGGCAAAATGCGCATGGATGAGATCGAATTCAAGTCTATTGCGCCGAATGGTAACAAAGGCCGCTAAGAACATCAGGTAATCAGCAATATATTTGTTCACCCCAGGAAAATAGCGATGAGATTTTGGAAAATAGACCGAGTACCCATCAACTTGCCATTTAGCTGGAAACTGATGGCTAAATTTTAGCTTTTCACGATGACGGGGAATGGGTAACAGCACTTCAATCGGAACAATAATGTTCAATTGGACGTGTCTCGAAAGTGCTCTGGCCTGGGCAGCAATGAACGGATAAAAATGTTTTATTGCTGGGGCTGGATGTCCATTAGCAATCACCAGCACTTTTATTTTATGTTGCAAATTGAACATATTCCAATATTTTTTTGTTATGACAACTGCATAATTACCTGTAAAATTATCCATCTACTCATCAGCGAATGGGAGATAGACATCATAGCCGTGTGATTGCTTTCAATACAACAAAAGAGAGAATTGCGTTATTGATAAACGTTAGGATAAATTTTAGTCGATCCCCTGTTTTGTTCGGCGACGAATATAATCATGGCAAATAATACCCAAAAGGCAGTCCAAATTTGCTCCAGTCCGATAAGAGCATCCACTGCGCCATGAATGAATAGTCCGATCCCTGCGCCCAAACCTCCCAAGGCTATGGCCCTGTACCAGTGGTTTTGAGTTCGCTGAAATGTGACGAAACCCCAATAGCAGAGCTGTCCCAGGAAATAGACAAGCAGAATCAGCGCCGGGATGCCATTTTGTACGGCGAAATAGAGGTACATATTATGCGGTGTCTGTCCGACTTCACCTTCGTTGGGATTATCCAGCACCGCCATGCCTGTTCCTAATATTGGATTTTTAAAAGCGATTTCCAAAAAAGTGTCCCATCTTTTTTGTCGAAATGCAAATTCCTCAACCTGTGAAGGCTTTGAGATGCTCTTGGCCCTTGAGGCAATTTTGCTTTTCTGGGTCGATGGCATGAGGATGAACGCCAGCGCGAGGATGCCAGCACCCATGCCGATGACTTTTTTCTTTTTCGCCAAGATGCCCATGAGCACTGTCGATCCCGAAAAAGCCACCCATCCGCCGCGAGACATTGTACATAGCAAGGCTGTAATTTGAACGGCTAAAGAGACGAGTGTAACATGCCACAATCGATTTCGTGGCGTGCAAAAGAGAATCCCTAACGAGATAGCTATGGTAATAACGAGATAGCCCGCGAAACCGTTAGGATGGGTGAAAGGACCAAAAGCGCGTAAAACGCCAGTCACATTCTCGGCAGTGAATAGGTCTTTATAAAGCAATAGGCTTTCTAAATTGATCCCGTAATGGAACGGATGCCAGGGCGTACCAGTAGTCGTTTGAACAATGCCCCCCAAGCCGGCAATCGTGGTAGAAACCAATATCATCCAGATCATGTTTTTGCTGAGCAACTGGCTTTTTGTCCGCAAAAGTACAAATATTAATGGGAAAATTAGCAAAAACCTTAACACCGATCGGTACAAGTGCCAGGGAATTTTCGCTGGATCTGAACTGAAATATGGCGAATGAATATAGGCGGCGCACATGAACAGCGCCAACAATGACCAAGGAATGATATGGGGAATTCGAGGGAGTCGGGTTTTGCGATTTAAAAATCGATTCAATAGGATGCTAATGAAACCAACCGCAACCAGCAAAGAAGTGGTTCCCACTTTGATGCCAGCAAGCTGCGGCATTTCCCATTCCAGATGAAAGGGAAGAAGAAAGCCGAGGACTATTGCGACAATCTCCGGTTTTATCAATCCGATGAAGCCCAGAATTAATAAAATAAGCAGACCCAGGGTAATCTTGATTGAAAATGAAAGTGCAAAGAGGCCAATAGAGCATCCAATCGCAGCATAAATTAAGATAGAGCTGCGCGATTTTAAATGAGCCCAAATATTTTCATTTGCATCTGAGGCAGTTGAAATCGGATTGAAAAGATATGTCTGAATTGCTTTATCCATTTCGGGTTTAAAAAATTCAGGGATTTTTTATCGTTTTAAATTTAAGCTAAAAGTCTTACGACTTAATTCCTGTCTTAAAAGCCTTACGGCTTAATTCCTGTCTTATTTTCGTTTTTATGATTCAACTCGAAGCCTGTTAAATTCTTTTATAAATCCCCTCAGGTATAAAAAACCGCCGCTCATTCAGCACCACGCCCAGCAGCTTCGCACCGGCATCCTGGAGCCGGAGCTTCGCCTCGTCAATCACTTCCAACCGCGTTTGGTTGGCTTTGACCATAAAGAGCACCCCATCGGCCAATCGGGATAGCGATAGCGTTCCAGGATGGTCCAGCACGGCCGGGGCGTCGATTAGGATATATGAAAAATTTTCCTTGAGCCGGGCCAACAGGTCCGCTATCCCGCCAGAGGCCCAGATGTCATGGCTATTTGGATACTGGCTGCCAGCGGTGATCAAATATAGCTGACCAGCGGCTAAGGCTCGCGTGAAAATCGTGTTGCTCTGGGCATTGAAAAAGAAATCAGTTATCCCGGGGCTAAGCGAGACGTTGAACAGCCGATGAAGCATCGGCCGCTCCAGGTTGCCATCGATCAGCAGCACCGTGGACTTATCCTTGGGACGGGGCTCGGATTGAAAGAATCGTTTCCCCGCTTTGGAATGGTAGCCATTGAGCGATTGGGACAGCATCAGCGCCAGAAAAAAGCTGATGGTGGTGCGGCCCTCTCTGGGAAGCGCACTGGTGATGGCGATGAGCTGAGTTCCGTGTTGGGCGTGCGCCTGCTGAATTTTTTCTTTGAGCATTGAAAATTCCTTGATCACCTCCGATGGGAGCTGATAGGGCGTCAGCGCGACTTTGGGCTGATCCATGTCCAATAAAGGCCGTGGAGCGGCGATTTTGCCCTCCTGCTGCGCTTTTTTCAATGCCTCATAGACAAATCCCATTTTCGTTCCTTAGCTCAATGAAATCTTCCCCCAATTTTTTGCTCATCATCTTATACCAGACCCTTCTTTGCCCGAGATAGCGCCATATTACCGCTGATCGATCGATCATTCAAAGTTCTGTTCGATCTGGCTATCCAGGTTGGAGCCAAGCATCCGTCGCTCCGATGTGCTCGGGGATCGTCGGCTCCTGACCGAACCATCGATTTTTCATCCAAGTAAATCGTGCCCAAAAGCGTGACATTCTTTTTTGCCCGAAAATCGGATCGCCGTAAAGACTCAGCGGGTACTGAAAAGTTTTTGACAAACTAATCAAGCAGCTTGCTCTCCGGCGCCTGTTCTTCCGAGCTTGATCTTGTTACAGCATTCTGAGAATAAGCAATCATCCCATGCCTGCGCAAGGAGGCATCTCTATTTGCATTTGTCTAAAATGAGGGTGCGCAAATAGCACTGCCGTCCAACATAATTTAAATTTTTAAGTTTGCCTCTTGCAAAATATGCCACTGAAAGCTAAATATTCGTTTTTCAAATGAGGTTCTGTTTCCACCTGTCCGCATGCTGGCGGATTTTATTTTGCTGTCCCACATGCTCGATGAGAAATCCTGTTTTGGACAAGATTGTTGTTCAATAAAGTAATAAGATTTCCATTATCACGGATTTTTATATGTTGCTAATATTTTAATCATCTTGAAATACAGGATCGATTCAGAAACCCTTATTACCCTTTGCAACCAATCCAGTCCATTAACGATGTAACCTTATTTGCTTATTGGGGCATGGTGCTGTCCAAAATGCGAAACGGAGAATCCGATTTTGGAAAAGAGTGTGCAAATAAGTGCCCGCAATCCCATGAATAACGCGGCATGATGAAATTCCGCATTTTGAAAGAGAAACTCGTTTAGCAAATCCAATCCAATCGCGCAAGGTCATAGCCTGCCTGTCGTGACGCCAAATGTTCTTAAATGAGTTCGCTCATTCAGATTCCAGATTTTGTAGGCCAGTAGTTCGATCGAGCGTCGCTTTATGCGTTTGCCATTTTCTTGGAAGCAGCTTTCGCCTGAGCTTTGTCAGCCACGAGCTATGGCCATTATTATTGCCTGCGATGCTGTCCAATGGCTTAGGCAACGGGATAGCAATGTCGCTCGAAGGCGTTTCTTGGGCGATGGTTTTGATCTGAATGTCGCGCGAAACGGTCGGTTTTGCCAACTCCATCTCCTGATAAACATCCTCGAACGCCACCTTTTTGACGATGTCAGCGGAAATGGTTCGGGCGCCGATGGAGTAGCCCATGATCAGCGCATTATCGCACAGGATATTGATGGCGCGTGGCAAACCCTGTGTGTAACCGAAGATCTCATCCACAGCGGCCGGGGCGAACAGCGGCTTTGGGCCTGAATAGCCAGCCACGGTCAGGCGATGCTGGATATATCCTTCGGTCTCCAGCCGATTGAGTCGCGCCAGATGACAGCGCAGGGCAATCCGCTGCTTTAACTGCCGCATATCCTGCCGCTCCAGCGTGTTCCCGAATTCCGGTTGGCCGATCAGTACCAGTTGGATCAATTTGGTATTGACGGTTTCCAAGTTCGAGATCAACCGGATTTCTTCCAGCAGATGCGGCTTGAGATTTTGCGCCTCATCGATGATAAGGACAGCATTCCCCCCGGACTGAAAAACGGAAATCAGATGATCGTGGAGATTGAAGATGAGCTCGGTTTTGGACTCGCTCTTGAAGAACGGGATGCCGAACTCCCTGCAAATGGATTGAAACAAACCCTTGCCGCCCAGAATGGCATGGTAAATGTAGGCCGCTTGGGTTTTCGCGTCCAATTGCTGTAACAGGGCGCGCACCAGGGTAGTTTTTCCCGTACCCACCTCGCCTGTGACAGCCACCAGGCCCCGCCTCATAGTAATACCGCAGAGCATTTGTGCCAACGCCTCCTGATGGCTGGCCGTCATGAACAAAAATTTTGGGTCTGGCGTCAGGTTAAATGGCATTTCTGCCAGACCATAGAAGTCGCAATACATCGCCGGTTCGCTTTCATCGATGAAATCATCTATGCTGACATGGTCTCCCCAGTCAACCAGCCTCCATTCCCCCAATAGCTCACCTTCAGGGAAGATTAATGGAACAAGCTGATCATTCGTGCTTTATCAGGAAACAGTTCCTCCACCGTAGTATTAAGGGCAATGGCGGCGCGGCGTTTGAAATCATCGGTGGCTTCCACGCGACCGTTTTCGACCATGGAAAGATAAGGAGGACTGCAGTTCAATATTTCGGCTAATTCATATTGTTTCAGCCCCGCCTGCCAGCGTTTGATCCTTAACAAATTTTTCATCTGTTACACTCCCAATATACTAACATAAAAACAGGTTTTCATTGGAAACGAAAGCATGGACCTATCGGTTATTCACCACCTTCAGCAAGTGGCCGGCAACTCAGACGCTTCAATGCATCGAATGCCGCAATACGAAAAAATTCAGAATAGGGGAGAGGCAATTCTTGCGATGCTGAGCTCCCCGTTTTTCATGATGCCGCAAATCACGAAATGGCAATGCGCCATCCTGCGGATGCTAGGCTATGAAAAAAAGGTCTCAAAAAGTAGGCTCAAATGTCATAGCGTCCGCCAACTGGCCATAGGCGTCAACATCAGAGTCATATTTAGGCCCATTCCCAACTTGATATTTTTATCGTTAAGAATGGAAATTAGCGCTAATAATTTGACATCTCCCTTGGCCCCCTTCAAACTGGGGAACGATAGCAATTCCCCTGCCAATTGGCGGGCGATTTAAGGGGATGATAAAAGGCTTGAGTGCCGAAAATTTTGTGGTCATTTTTAATCTGACCCAGTAGGAATAAAGATAAACAATTTTAGGTTGACGCCATTAGCCGACCAGCAGATAGCAATGACAACCTTTTTTGATTCTGAATTTTGTACCAGAAGTTAGTTCGTGCCTGACCGAAAACGACAAATATAGGCAATGGGACAATAATTTGGAATTTTGCTTCTTATGCCTCATTTATTAACCCCAACATGCCCCGCAGGCCCTGGGACTGGATGGGAAAGGCGAACTTCTTGTCTCCCACTCCTTCTTAAAGAGGGCAGGGATGAGGTCAAATAATGCGATTTTCGTTCAGAATTCAGTTAAATTTCTCAGTTAGCCAAAGAAACCAGCAATCGAGCGCCGCTAACTGGTCAGCGAGCCACCTCTTTCATGTCGATGGTCTTGATGGCTGCCCAGACTGGCAAGCCGAGGCGCTGTTCCAGCTCATCGGGCGAATTGACGGTGTGATCGAAATATTCGACCAGAAACGCCAATCCCAGGCCGCTCACCAATCCGAGCAGGATGCCCAGCAGCAGATTCATCAGCTTATTGGGTTTGATCGGTCGAACTGGCACCAGCGCTGGAGAGATGACTTTGATTTTGACGCCTCGTTCCAGCTTGGCCTGGGAGATGCGAGCTTCCTCGCGCTGTTTCAGCAGCATGGAATAGACCTCCCGATTGTCCTCGATGCCACGCGACAGCAGGGTGAGTTCATAATCTTTTTGAGCCAGGGCCTTGATCTGCTGATTCAGGTCATCGATCGCACTCTGCAGGGCTGCTTCCTCGGCTTGCAAGGCGCGGATGGAGGTCTCCTCCAGTTGGATGATCTCGTCCACCTCTTGCTCGATGCGCTTCCGCGTGCTAGCAATGGCCTGCTCTAAATTTACCACCTCTTCATATTCTGGAGTAAACTTTTGCAACAGTTGATCGCGCCGCAATTCTAAATCCAGCAGTTCGCCGCGCAGCCGCGCAATATGCTTTTCCCGGCTGAGACTATTGGCGCTTTCGGTCGCGGGGATATTGATTTTATCGCCAGTCATCCATTGGCTTTTGATCACCCTCAGCATGGCCTCCTTGCCGATCCGCTGGGTGCGCACCTGGGTGAGCGCTTTCTCATAATCTGCGATTTTGGCCAATAAAATTTCAGTTTGCGCCGCCGGGGAAAGCAATTCCTGCGCCTGCTTGAATTGGGCCTGGCGCTCCTCCAACTCCCGAAGCTTCTCCTCGGCCACCCGAATTTGTTCGCTGAAAAACTGGTACTGCGCCGATTCGCTGAACAACTGACCGCGATATTCAATATAGGCGTTGACAACGTGATTGGCCACGGCCGCGGCTCGGCTTGCATCGGTCGATTCATAACTAATGGACAGCACATTAGAATCCTTGGCATTTTCCACCTTTAATCGGCTTTGAAACGCACCAAGCATCTGGTTCCGCTGCTCCGAGCTCATTCCTTTGAATTCGGTCTGCTGGAGGCCAAGTTGATCGATGATCTTCAGCGCCACCGGGATGCTCTTGATGATCTCAATCTCAGATTTGAGCCAATCGTGCTTCTCGTACATGAAATTCAGGTTCATGCGGAACAAGAGCGATTTCTCGCTATCCAGTTCTCGCTCGACCAGCACCTTGGATTCGGCCCGATATATGGGTTTGGAAAGCCATGTCCCAACCGTGACCGTCATTATCACCCCAATAAATACAGACAGGATGATATATTTGCGTTTAAAAATGATGCTCAGAATTGTTCGCAGCGGACGGGTGAGATTGCCTGTCTCGCTGAAAGTCGATTTCATCATCATATCCAGGTTTGCTGTTTAGCCAATTTCAATGTTGTCCTTCAACTCAATGGTCCGATCACCAGGTGATGATATCTTGGCTATTGTTGCGGCTATTTTGACCGAATGCTGCTTGAATTTGAAATAACCAGAAGGTGAAACGGACGACATCGATGCAACCAGTTTTTTCTCCCGCTCGGATGATCTATTTTCGATGGCATCTCTGATTGTCAGCGCCATAAGACGAATGCATCTTTTTTCTGAAGCAAAGCCTTCGTCCAAATCGTGCTCAGGAGATCATGATGGTCAATATCCCATCAAGCCAGATGGGCCGCGCTACCATCGATTCCACCAGACCGCCCGCAAATAGATATCCAATGGCGGAATGAGCCCAGAAAATGCCTGATCGAGAAAGGTATTGATATTCGCAATAAAGGTTTTCGGAACATAGATAATGTCCTGTGCCTCAACGCGGATGTCGTTCTTTTGAATGGCATCGGTCGCATTATTGCTCAGATCAATGCGTCGCGCTTCCGGGCTACCATCTGGCCGGCGACGGATCAGCAGAATGCTTTTTAAGCCAGCCGTCTCTTTCTGACCGCCAGCCAGCGCCAGGGATTGAAGGACCGTTAGATTTCGCTGCATGGGGAATGCCCCGGGCGATTTCACTTCGCCCAGCACATAGATCTGATAGCCGCCAAAATTTCGGACGATGACGGTGACCTCTGGATCTTTGATGATCCGCGCGTACGCCTCGCGGATATGTCGGCTTAACTCGCTCGGCGTCATGCCAGCCACCACAATCTCTCCGATCTTCTGCATCGAAATTCGGCCGTCCGGCCGAACGGTTAACGTCTCATTGAACTGGCTATTGTTGAAGAATTTTATCTCGATGACATCGCCAAATCCCAATCGGTATTCGGGCTGAATGGTATCGGACTTTGCGGTGACTGGTTCGATATTCCTGATGACTGGTTTTGTCTGGCGGCCTTGGCTGGGAGGTCGAATGGCACAATCAAACTGAACCAACAGGCAAAGCGAAAGCAGTATCAGCGATATTGTCGTGACATTCAATTGGAGCTTCATATCGTGCCTCGAATCAATTTCCCAGATCTTCATTCAATAGCATTGCAGTCAATGGCCTTCGAATCAACCTCGATTCTTGAATAAATTATTTAATGTCCTGGTACACCTGCGCCTCTATAAATTTTCGAATGCAGTCTTCCTCTGAATCCATAAATAGCGGCTTCTATCGGAAAGTGCAGAAAAAAATTATCACCACCTTTGTTTTCTAGTTTCCTCGCTCCTCCTAACGAATGAATGAGCCCCTTCTGCAAGATGCCATATTCAAGCAGGCTATTTCATAATTCGCCAATTTTTCATTCGATTCGCATCGCTGATCAGCCACCAAGGTTTATTTGCCGCAGCTTCTTTGTTGCAAAGTACATCCATTTCAGATCTTCTTGTAAGGCTATGATAAGTTTTTCAGCATAATGCCATTCTGCTACTTTGCTCAGAAAAAGAAGGGATTCGATCCGCTTTGGATGAGTTTGGTTCATTTGATAAATTTTAGTTTCATGAACAAAATTCAATAGATCTTATTCACCCTCGTCGCCGATGGCGATTAGCCGATCCGAAACCTTATTCGCTTACCGTTCGGTTGCGTCATTTATTTGATCAAGCTATATGCTTCGTAATCTATTGCGCGGACTTGTGAATAGCGCAAATAAAGTGATTCTCAGTCATGAAAATGGATCGAATTCTGTTGGCCCATGGGGACCTTATCCCTTAGCCCCTTCACCTGGAATGAGAAGGGGCAGGTGTTCTCCCTCTCCTCTTAGGAGAGGGCCGGGGTGAGGTAAAATTATGCTAAATAGCTCTCTTTCTCCTTTTCCTCTTAGGAGAGCGTCGGGGTGAGATCAAATGATTCGGTTTTCGTTCGGGCACGAACCCCTCCAGCCCACTCTCGATTATGACGTGACGCGTCACACGTTTTTCGTTTTAAGGACGAAACCGAGTGTTTTCACCAGGATTTTGAGATCCATCAAAAGGCAGCATTTTTGAATATATTCGAGATCATAGTGCAAATTTTCATGAATGTGCTTTTTCCGCGAGCCGTGAAGCTGCCATAAGCCAGTGATACCGGGTTTTACCAGCAAGCGAAGCGACTCGATCATGTTATATTTTTGGACAATGAACGGCATTTCGGGGCGAGGTCCCACCAAGCTCATGTCCCCCTTCAGCACGTTAATGAGCTGCGGCAATTCATCCAGACAGAGCGAGCGGATGACTCTGCCGACCCGCGTGAGTCGGGGATCGCCATCATCGCTGGGAGAAATGGCGTACGGATCGGCATCGGCGCGCATGGTTCGGAATTTATAGATCACAAACGGCTTACCTTTCAAATCCCAGCGCCGGCGCTCCTTGAGATGGCCGTTGCTATGATAGCGCCGATTTTTACCGATTCGTTTTTGTCGAAACAACACTGGCCCAGGGGAATCGAGCTTGATTGCAATGGCGATGAGGATCATTAGCGGCATTGCAACGATCAGTCCCACCAGGGCAAAAACGATATCGATGCTTTGTTTCAAAAATGGATAATATTTCCAAGTCCGCCGCATTCCGAATCGATGCATCGGCATTGCATAAGGACGCAATGACATCGCTGGAACATGAGGCTGCACACGATCAAAATGAAGAAATCGAGCCTGCCAAATTGTGTCTTCGAGAGCCGTGCCGGCTCCTGAGTTTTCCCCCTGATTCATTTCTTTGTCCCTCTGTACTTCTGTGTGCTCTTCAAAGCAATTTTGATGCGCCGTACTGACGAGCAGAATGCAATGGAACCAAGCCAACATGCTCGTCAGAGAACCACACTTTTCCCAGGTGAGATTTCTTGGGCAAAAAATGCCTCGCGACGACTGGGTATCATACCAGGCGGCATCATCCAATCTTTGGAGAGTAGACTTTTTATCCTATCATGATCCGAATTCACTCTTGCAATTATCCATTCGACGTCGGTCAATTGGAGAGTCCGCTATTCCATCATAAGCTCTTCATCAAAAACGCTCGGTTTCGGAATCATGCCAATTGCAGATAAGGGATTAGAGATGGGCCCGCAGAAATCATATTGGGCCAATCTCCTGAATGGTACATGATGTTTAGCGGATCAACAGCAATTTGCCGCTTTGTTCGAAATCATTCACCTGAAGATGGATAATATATCCGCCGCTGCCAACGCGGTTTCCCAGTTCATCGGTCCCATTCCAGAGAATGGAATAGCTACCCGCTGACCTCGGCTCATTCAAAAGCGTTCGAACCAATTGCCCTTGCAGATTATAAATTTTGAGGCTTACGGTGCCAGGCTCCTTCATTGAGAAACCGATGCTGGTTTCGGGATTAAATGGATTGGGCCGTGCCTTTTCCAACCGATAGGTTGCGGGTGTCGATACCACAGTGACGGAAATAGGGCCATGAAAGGCTATATTGCCACTGAAATCGATCTCAGCCAATTTGTAATAGTACGTACTGCCGACATTCACCTGGCGATCGATAAATGAATAGCTTCGGAAGCGATCGGAATTGCCAGCTCCAGGGATTAATTGGGGTGTGATTTGCGTATATTCTGCAGATTCACCCTCGCTTCGATACAGGTGAAAGCCCAAATTCTCCGTTTCTGTGGCGGTCTGCCAAATCAGATGAACAGCCGCGCCATCACTTTGCGCTAAAAAGGCCGCTAATTCAATAGGCGTTTGACTCTCACCGCAGAACGTGAGGTTAGAAACAGATTTATTATCTGGCGAAGAACTGGTTCCTTCTTGCACCGCAGGACTAAAATTCTGAGTATCGGTGTTGGATCCATGCTTGATCAATACTGCTGCGATGGTCCAATTGGTGGATGTCCAGCTCACCGTCATTGGCTCGGTTGGTTCGCCCTCTTTGGTAGTCCAACCCGTGATGATCACACCATCGTTGTACTCGGGTACCCAGGTTTGCGTATTTTCATCCCATTCGAATTTGGCAATGGCTGTGCCGCAAGGGCAAGACGCCCCGCCAGCCCAACTCTGAGCGGTAGCGAGATAGAAAAAAGAGATTATTATAAGAGCTAAGCATCTTTTCATTAAATTTCCCCCTAAATTGTAAAATGAATAATTGTCGTTGCAAGAATTGGATGTCTTCATCCCGAATAAATCCTGTTGCTTGCAAATGCGTTTTATTTGTGCTCCCGATTGTGCTCAAGTTCAAAAATCAGCAGGCAGGGTCATGTTCGATTTATCAATGGCCGCGGTTATGAAAAACCTTGCTGGCAAAAGCTCTTGGCGATTGGCCATTACATAATGACCGATCACCAAGAATATAAAACTGCCGTCTTCAGCCTTATTTAAAAGCTTAGCTATTTCATCAGCGTCAGCTTCCGGCTGGCTTCAAAGCCATTGACCTTCAGCGTGCAAAGATAGGTGCCACTGGCAGCCCGAACGCCCTGATCGGTAAGGCCGTTCCAGATGAGCGAATAATTTCCTGCCAGGCGATCCTCATCCAGCAGGGTGCGAATGAGCTGTCCCTGCAGATTGTAGATCTTCAGTTCCACCCGACCCGCTTGCTTTAACGAGAAATTGATCGCAGTCTCTGGGTTGAACGGATTGGGATAGTTCTGGCTCAGAGAATAGCTGCTCGGAACAGCCTCAACCGTCACCGAAATGGGTCCGTGGAAGCGCATGTTGCCCGCAAAATCCACATCGGCCAGCTTGTAGTAATAGGTCTGACCCGGCATAACATTGCGATCGACAAACGAATAATGTCGCGCCCGATCCGAGCTGCCGCTGCCTTTGATCAGTTCGGTGGTAATTTGCTGATAATCCTTGGCAACATCCATGCTGCGGAACAGGTGGAAACCGAGGTTCTCGGTTTCGGTGGCGGTGGACCAAAATAGCTTGACCAGGCCATCAGTTACCGAAGCGCCAAATTGCTGCAATTCAACTGGGATCAGACCGCCAGTAATTTTCAACACTGGATCATTGTCATCATCATAAACGACATTATCGTCTCCCACATTGCTAAACGGTGAATCGGGAGGGTCGCCGGTCATGATGGATTGGCCAGTTTCATTGGCCACATATACCACCTGTCCAGAAATTAGGTCAATCCCCGAGAGGGCACCATTTCCGCCTTCGCCAGTTTCAGTGAGATTTAAAGCTGACCACGGCGGGGTTAATGTCTTTTTCTCGGTAAAATCGGCCATATTTAGAACTTTGATCGTTCGGACTGTATACTGCGTCACGTAAACCTGAGCCAGGGCTTCATCGATGGCTACATCAATAGCACTTTGGATATTGCAATTGCCATCCATGTCACCATTGGCTTTGATTCGAAAAACTTTATTCGCCGAGATGTCGGCGACCCAAATTGTGCCATTGCTCTGCACATCCAGTCCCCGCAGACTTGAGGCGCCTGTGACAGTCACTTCACCATCACCATCTAGCCCACTTTTGGTCGCCGAAACAATGGCATCGCCGGAACCTTCGGTAATCACAAAACGACTCACTTTTTGATTGGCTCGGTCTGAGGCATAGACCACAAGCGTGCCACTTTCGCGCTGAACCGCTACCCCTTCACATGTATTAAATCCTGAAATGGTATAAAGCAAAGTATTGAGATCCGCATTATAAATGTCAATGACCGAGCCCCGCGCCAGATAAACCCGTCCCTTGTCATCGGTGTCAATCGATTTCGCCGGGGCAGCACCGCTGGCGAACTGCAATTGCTTGACGACTGAATTATGATTCATCGCCGGGTCGGTTTCACTGAGATCAATTTTGCGAACGACCCGCTTACCTGAGGGGTTATTATACCCCAAATAAAGAAATTGACAATCGTGCGAAAGCGCCAAACCCCGGTTATCTCGGGGCGCGTTATCACCGCCTGGCCCCTGGCTAATACCAAAGATCACATCATCGTTATCGACAATGTGCTGGACGCACCAGTTCTCCTGGCTAAGGAGTGGCGTGTACCAGAGAGATACCAAGCAGACAATAATCATTAGTCTGATGATGGGTCTCATCGTTGTTCCTCCTATTGTCTTTTGAGCTTCTGTTCAAGAAAATTTTTCAAGCCGAATGCACATCTGACAAAATTTGTTTTTCATTATCAGCATGGTCCGCGTCTTTTGCCAGAAATGTATTGCGATGTCGCATTCTTTTTATTGTCGCTCATTTCATCAAGATGAGCTTTCTCACCCGCTCAAATTTGTTGGTCTTCAAAATATAATAATACATCCCACTGGCCAATCGGACGCCATTATCGGATGTACCATTCCACAATACCGAATAACTGCCTGCCAGTTTTTCTTCGTCCACCAAAGTTCGCACCAATTGGCCTTGCAAATTGTAAATCCTTAGAGTCACCTTTCCTGCCTCTTTCAAGGAGAACTGAATCGCAGTCTCTGGGTTGAACGGATTGGGATAGTTCTGGCTCAGAGAATAGCTGCTCGGAACAGCCTCAACCGTCACCGAAATGGGTCCGTGGAAGCGCATGTTGCCCGCAAAATCCACATCGGCCAGCTTGTAGTAATAGGTCTGACCCGGCATAACATTGCGATCGACAAACGAATAATGTCGCGCCCGATCCGAGCTGCCGCTGCCTTTGATCAGTTCGGTGGTAATTTGCTGATAATCCTTGCCAACATCCATGCTGCGGAACAGGTGGAAACCGAGGTTCTCGGTTTCGGTGGCGGTGGACCAGGCGAGGCGAACTTGCTCACCAACGACCGTTGCCGTAAAGTTGCTGAGTTCTACCGGCACTGGCGCGTCGCTCCAGGACAGGCCGATGCGGATACCATCCACGGTGATATTCTGATTAGCATGAAATTGTCGAAGGGCGATACTGCCCAGGTTCGATGGATCGCTCTGGGAGCTTTCGTCGATTGGGCCGAGCGTGGCTACTGCGGGCTCAGTGGTCGGCAGGTTCGGGTCTGCGAACACAAAAAGACTGACCAAATCGTTGGAACTGCCAGAAACGAATTCATACTTTAAAACCAGCAGATAGGTGGTGTTGCGGCTATAATTATTATCGGTGTATTCAGTTGGCGAACTGCTTTTTTTGGTGATAGAAAATTCGATATTGCCCGATTCGTCTGTTTTTGCCCAGACTTTGGCAATATAGGTTGTGCCGATGTTTGTCGGCCCGAGATGAAGGAAGTATTCGCTTGCCGGCATGTTGCCAATGTTTACGAGAAATGAGACGTAAAGCACCCCGCTGCTCTGTTCGGCAAAATTGCGATTCACATCTTCACCAGTTTTATCTAACAGGGCCGCATTGCCACTAACGGACGGATAATTCGTATAAGTGAGCCCTGGCGATGTGACAGTGACGGGATTAGTGCCAGCGCCACTATGGGCAGACCAGCTATAATCGGTGAGTTTGGCACCATCGGGATAATTGAAGTTTTCTTCGAACAATAGCTGGGCTTGAACCACTTCACTGGTTAGAAAAAAAGCATAAAACAACAACAAAGCTGATGGAATAAAAGTGTGCTTTGCGCTCATAATGCCCCCCTGCACATGAGGTTGTTGCGATAAAAAGGAGGATAAAAAAGCAAAGAATGGATGGTTAGCACGATTCGCTTATACCATACAATCAGCAACTCTTTTTTGCGGAAAATAAAAGTGCAAAAATTCATTGGATCGCAGGATTCAAAGAGGAATTAAATAATAAGTTATTCAATGCATCGATATTCGACCCAGCGCTTGAGGATATAGGCCATGAAGACTGATCGCTATTGTAACTGCTGATTCGATCTTATTGAGATGTCATGGTGCATTTCAAAAATTCATAATCGGGACCAAATATCCATGGTCAACGTACGACGAAAAAAAAGCGATCATCTTCAGATTAAAAGCAATATGGCTAATAGCAATAATAAATTGAATGAGGTTTGCCTAAGTCAATGAGAGAATGAGAGCAGGTTATTGAGATTGTGTTATGCATCGGGTGGTGCTTGCAAGAATAGAAGCTTATCGGCATCTAACAATAGTCGTAGCTTGGAGAGCGAAAAAATTTTAATCGTATTCATCTATCAAACGAAGTGCTTCATTTCATAAATCGTTGCAAAAGTTGAACACATTCAGCCATGAAAAAGAAAATCCCAATTAGTTCTTGTTGCAAAATTCAGCCCCTAAAAAACGGTTTCATGCCATCACCAAAGTGGCGGGCGGCATGATAATTTAATTTGTTTTGATAATTTTGCATCAAGAACCAATTACCAGAGTGAATTCCATTTTAATTTGATGTCTTCTGCTAATCAGAATATAGATCATGGGCCGATTTTTTTGTTGCCAGAAATGATGAAATCCTGTACCAGGGCCAACATGGCCGAATATGACCTAATCCATGCCCCTAAGTGAGAAAAAGCCTTGTTGAATTTAATAACAAGTCCCAGCAAAACCCAAGAACCTTGCTACCTCATCAGTGAGATGATTTAGCCGAGAAATAATCGAGTAAAGTTTCGGGTCACTGGATCATTACACGCCATAAAGGAATGATTGTAATCGCTTAAATTTTATCTCCCTGCTAGACAATACCAATTCAATAAATATTATTACCTTTGATAACTCGCAGAATCCTCTATCGTTTCGTTCTTATTAGCATATTATCGTCTATTGTCATCCAAAATATTTAACGAAAAATCTCCATTCTGGACAACATTCATTTTTATCCAAAATGATTAATAACATATTCTATCTTTTGGATAAGAATAATTTATTTATAACCTATAAAATTTCAATTGATTTTCAATGGAATAACGCTACTTTATTCTTGTAGCAAAACCATCAAAACAAATTAAATTGTCATGTCGTCGGCCTACTGGCTGATGGCATGACACTGTTTTTCTGGGGCTGATTTTTGCAACAAGAACTGCTTACTCAGATTAATCTAATTATTCTTTTTTGGAATACATTACATCCCCCTTGTCGCCTCTTCGAAGGAGGGAACGAGAACAAGTCCCACTTTGAAGCGAACGAATGAAGTATCTGTCAGGGTAGGGGATTTAGGAGGATGTTAAGACGTGCAAGCACAGAAAATTCTGGGGTTATTTTTAATCTGACTAAGTAGTAATAATTAAATAGATTTTATGGCGCCCATAATGATTTTTCTATGAACATTTGATCTGCCGTTTAGCAAATGGAGAAAAAGCTCTGATCGATCTCTGCGCTAAATGGATAGGAGAGCATTATTCAGCTATATTAAATCTTTGCGGCGAATAGATTTTTGTTCATTCTGCCATCCCTTTGCCGATATGGTTCAGGCTATAATATTGGTCATTTAAAGCATTATCAAATTAATCCGATGTTGACCAAGAATATAAAATATGAATTTTATAGTTTAAAATTAAATATTTATGGAGATATTTTAATCAAATCCATCCGAATAACCGTGACGCTTTCTGCGCCTTGATTAACCACATAGGCATATTTGCCATCTGGCGTGATGGCTATATCTACTGGAAGAGCTTCGCCAGAATCGACCTTAATTGTATCTATTATTGCTGGTGGGTTACTCGATAGGTTTAATGCAGATATTTTATTATTATTGGGAGAATGAGACACAGTATTCGCTATCAACGCTATGCGGCTATCTGGAGAGATGGCTATACCTTCTGGTTGACCACCGACCGGAATTTCAGATGCGACTATTGTATTGCTTAACACATCCAAAATTGCAATTTTTCCCTCTTTTAGGGAAATACATGCTTTTTTGCCATCTGGTGTGATTGAAATGGAATTGATTTCGCCTTGTGAGGTTGATATGTTTTGATAGTCAATACCTTTGGAAACATCCGCAAAAACCAAAATATCCCCATTTGCCAGAGGCACATAGGCCTTATAAGTGAAAGGCACAAAGGCAACATCGGATGCACTTGCAGGAGAATTAATTTCATGATACTCATTCTTATCCGAATTCACAACACCCACCGAATTTTCTTTGATAATAAGCCAAAACCGATTGTCATAGCTGAGCGCAATGTCTTTGCAACCTCGACCAGCATAAAAGGAATCTTTTGTTCGGTCCCTCGTGCTAATGATTTTTATAGAGTCAGTGGTATAATCACAAACATAAGCGCTTAGGCCATCAAGTGAAATGGCGATTCCTCTCAGATCCTTTCCTACATTTGAGATCGAAGGTAATTTGATATTTTCTAAAATATTAATTGTGACTATATCGCCATATCCTTTGCGGGTGATATAGGCCTCTTTATATGGCACAATAGCTATTCGATAAGCATTCTGATCAATCCTAATTCTGCGTACCAACTTGCGCTTGAGCTTGGAAAGAAAGGGTTGACAAGCTTGGTAATCCTCGGTTTGATTCTTTAGCTTTGCAGTCGCAGAAATTTCGATGTACGCACCATCAAAAATCTCTTGTTCTGTTGCCACAATAGCTTTCCACTCACCTATTGCTTTATCTAAATCAGCCTTACGCTCATTGTCTCCCAATTTAGCATATATTTCAAAATGGGAATTCAATATCAAACCTTCGGCTTTCCCTTTAACTTCAATAGAGCTCCTTTCAGCAGTATCTGGCTCCAGCGCAGTAAAATAGATCTCCTGGTTTATGGTTAATCTGGCAGATCTTTTTACTTTCAAAAAGACCAAATTGGAATGGATAACCAGGCTATCAGGCAGCTTGCTTTTTAGCTCATTATCCCTGATTTCCCCATCGGGTATTTCAGCTATCAAATCGGATCGATTGGTGGCGACGGCCCTCAGGCTCAACGAATCCCCATCTAAAACAGGATCACCATTCGCATATTGAAGAGTGGCGCTGGCTGTCCATGCTTTGGAACTGGGAACGCCAGATTTATCTTGAATTTTCCATGGGCTGTCAGCGCTAGTAAGCGATCGAACTAAAATATATATTTTGAAATTTGTGTTGCTGGCAATTCCATCGGCTGTTCCTTTGACATTAAAATGGATTTCGCTAGAACTATCAGGAACCCCAGTTGCAGTTAAATTTTGTACCACCCCAATAGGGGCTGTTATTTTGAGATTGCTGGTGCGTTCTACCACCAATCCCACAAGCTGCGATTTGGAATAATCTTTAAAATCATCAAGGCTTTTAATTGGAGTTGTTATTTTTTCGAAAATATCGCTGCTGTCAGCGATCGCAATGATGTTAAATTTTGTCCATGAAAAGCTGGATTTAAAGAGTCCCCAATAGTAGCATTAGCTTCCCATGTGCCATCTGGTTTCAAAGTTGCCGCTGGATGTTGGACGACAAAGGAATCTCCCTTTTGAACCAGAACATAGATTTTGAAATTACCATTGCCATATAAGGCACTGGAAATGCCAGTAACGGTAAAATTGCAGGCGAAACAGCTATCGCAAGAAGTGCAATCAATGCTTGCAAGGGGATTCCTAATTTCAATCTTTGGCAGTGGAAAT
>Ga0209162_1000911_pt1 | contig 30675 bp, 27 predicted proteins | sample YNPNPMetaG_FD_187121 | JGI IMG/M metagenome (GOLD analysis project Ga0209162, IMG submission 187121) | Anoxygenic and chlorotrophic microbial mat microbial communities from Yellowstone National Park, USA - YNP NP MetaG (SPAdes) (version 2) ...
CGTCGGTCTTCAGCCTTCCATTCCTCCCATTCTTTGCGCCAGTTTTCCCATTTGCGTCGGTCTTCAGCCTTTTCCTCTTCCCACTTTCTGTTCCACTCTTCCCACTTCTTATTTTGTTCTTCCCATTTGCGTCGGTCTTCAGCCTTTTCCTCTTCCCACTTTCTGTTCCACTCTTCCCACTTTTTATTCTGCTCTTCCCACTTACGTGCATTCTCTTCTCGATCCCGTCTCAACTCCTCCATCATCATCAAAAACCGATCCTCTGTCTTCTGCTGATCGGCATAGAGACCCTGTGTGGCTTTTATTACAGACTCCTTTACAGGTTCCTCCTCCAAAAGCTGCGGAAGCTCACGCCTCATCGCTGCCTTTAACACCGCTGTATCCATATCCATAATTAACACCCCGTTTGAAATGAAATAGGCATATATAAAATTACAACAAATTTTAAGGGAATACCAGAAAAATAAGTAGCCAAATTCAGCAATGGAACCTCAATAAAAAAAAACACTGTGCTGACTCAAAGCCCTACGCCCCTAAAAGTTACAGGGCCATCAGCAATACTGAAAATTTTTAAACACGCTATATGCAAGACCCTGTCAAAAAAAGTAATGGGCTATGGTACGCGCATGTCCCTTTTCCTGGTCTGCTAATTGCAAAAACACCCGTGCCATCTCCACGTCCTTTGTAATGGCTGCATAATTTTTGTAAAGCTCATAGGCCATCCACTCTATCTCAATAGCGATTTCACCAAGATTCAGAATCGGCTCACCCTCCATGGCCTTCAGGCGCTCTATCGCCTCCTCCAGCATCAGGCCGCCCTCCAAAAAATTGTCGGATGCGGTCTCATACAGTGTTTCAAAAGGCGGTGCGGCAGGATTCAGGTGTTTGAGCAGGCCATAAATCATCTTTGCATGACTTATTTCAAATCTGGCCAGGTGTAAGGCCATATCAGAGACCAACGACTGCGGAAACACGCGGGCCGCCGTCTCATAGAAACGTTCGGCAGCCTTTTCAAAACCTATGGCATCCATCAGCACCTTTTCAGGGCCTTGGGAGATGTCAATGGTCATGAAGTGCGGAAAACCTGACAGTGACTTGCCCTGCCAGGCCAAAATGCCGCCTGCCAGATTGAATATCTTTTTGAACGCAGCACCCATGCCGTCAACGAACTCGGCGGCGATGCGCGAACGTCTGCCGCTCCTGCAATAAAAGATCACCTCTTTATCGGCATCCAGACCGACTATTTTTGCCTCCACATCTTTCAAAGGGATGAGCAGTGCCCCTGGAATATGCGACACAGCGTATTCTTTCGGCTCCCTCACATCTATGAGCAGATACTCTTGTTCCTTGCGGTTTTTTAGATAATCCTTGAGTTCATCGGAAGAGATGTCGGTCACCATGTGGTATTCCTCCCTGTAGGTTTTTAATATTCTCGAGCTGCACACCAGGTGGTGCTGGCATAGGCGGAATGATTGTGTATGGACTCAAAATTCTCGGCCTCCACATGAAACCATGTGACCTGCGGCATGGCTGAAAGCCGTTCGTACACGGCCCTGACCACATCCTCCACAAACATGGGGTTTTCATAGGCCCTTTCGGTGACATACTTCTCATCAGGCCGTTTGAGCACCGAAAAGACATCGGATGAGGCGCTGCGCTCCACCTCTGTTATCACATCCTCCAGCCAGATAAAACCCTTGAAACGCAACCAGACACGCACCTCGCCCCTTTGATTGTGGGCGCCATGAATGGAGATCTCCTTGGAACAAGGGCATACTGTTGTCACGGGCACACGGGCCACCAGCACCATGTCCAAGCTGTCGGTCAAGGTGCCGTGCAAGCCGCAGCCATACTCAATAAGCCCAAGGCTGCCGGTGACAGGCGCCGCCTTTTCTATAAAATAGGGGAAATCCACCTCTAAATGGGCCTCCTGGGCCTCTAAACGCCCCTTCATATCCACCAGGATTCTGGAAAAGGTCTTGATATTGATCTCCCCCCTGTGTTCATTCAATACCTCCACAAAACGGCTCATGTGAGTGCCCTTGAAGTGATGGGGGAGATTTACATACATGTTGATATTGGCTACTGTCTGTTGATGGCCTCTGGCCTTGTCCAGGACCGTGATGGGATAGCGAATGTTCTTGATGCCCACCCGCTGTAACGGGATATTGCGGCCGTCAGGCATGGCCTGTACATCCACCAAATCAGTTTTGACTGATGAACCTACTTTCAAGCCGAAAACGCCCCTAATTTTTCCAGCAGTTCCCTTGCCTTTTGAAGCATTGTTTCATCCGCAAGGGCGACCTCAGCACCTGTGCGCTCGGCCTGCCGAACCAATGAAGAGGCAGGAAATGCGGCCAGAACAGGCATATTCAGGCCCTTTTCCACAAAAACCACATCCTCAGGCGCGCTTACGGCATTGACCACCACATGAATGGCCTTCATCTTCAGATCCTTGGCCAAGGCTATGATCTTGGAGACGGTCTCTATGCTGCCAAGGTATGGCTGCGCCACCACCAGCAGGTGATCCACTGAGGCAACGGTCCCTCGGCCTAAGTGTTCCACTCCTGCCTCCATGTCCAATACGATGTCCTCGTCGGGCGAGAGCATCAGGGTATTGAGCAGGGCCTTCAGTACCACATTGTCAGAACAGGCACAGCCGCCTCCACCCTGACGAATAGCGCCCACTGTCATGAGTTTGATGTTGCCCTGAATGCGAATAAAGCGCTCAGGCAGGTCGTCCACACGGGGATTTAGGCGGTAAAAAGGCCCATCCCGCTCACTGCGCTCGTTTAAAAGCTCCCGCATCTCGGCTATGGGAGTGATTTCGTCCGGATTGGGAAAACCCAGAACACGCGCCAGATGCGGGCTGGAATCCGCATCTATGGCCAGGACCCGGCGGCCCATGGAGGCAAGCACGGTTATGAGCAAGGCGCTCAGAGTGGTCTTTCCCACGCCGCCTTTACCACTGACAGCTATCTTCATTTTCGCCTACTCTTTCAGGCCACAGGCTGACCCTGCGGATAAGAACCAAGCCACTCCAGAAAGGTGCAGCCGCTTCGAATGGTCTCTATGCCCTCTTTCACCTTATCATCCTCTATATGACCCACTATATCCACATAGAACAGATAGCGCCAGGGCTCGTTTTTCACAGGACGGGACTGTATCTTGGTGAGATTGATGCCGCGATCGGCCAAGGGTTTGAGCAGGCGGTAGAGGGAGCCGGGCTTGTCCTCCAGGCTCAGGAGCAGAGATGTCTTGTCATTGCCGCTGGGTCTTTGAGACCTGTGCCCAAGAATCAAAAAACGAGTGGTGTTTCCTGCATAATCCTCTATGGAATGCGCCACTACCTGCAGATTGTAGGTGCGGGCGGCCAAAGAGCTGGCTATGGCCGCGATGGATGAGTCCACAGCGGCCCATCTGGCGGCCTGGGCGGTGCTGACCACCTCCTCCACGGGCACAGTGGGCAGGTTTTTCTGCAACCAATTTCTGCACTGGGCCAAGGCATGGGGATGGGAAAGGATTCTGCGAATGGTGTCTGTCCTGCCGCTTTGATTGATGAGGTCGTGGGAGATGGGCAGAAATATCTCTCCGTTTATCTTCACCTTGAAATCACAAAGACCGTCTAATGTGAGGGCCACAGTGCCCTCCACTGAATTTTCTATGGGAACCACTCCAAAGTCCACTCGCTTTCGCTCCACCTCCTCAAACACGGCTGTGATGTTGGGCATGGGTATAAAATGGGGGGCATTGCCGAAAAATTTTACAGCAGCCATGTGTGTAAAGGTGGTCTCCGGCCCCAGAAAGCCTATTTCCAGGGGGCGCTGGGCGTTTCTGCATGCCGATATGATCTCGGAAAAGATGACATGCAGACCTTCAGCCGGGAATATGTTCTGATTTTTTGCCAGGATATTGCTGATCACCTCCCGTTCTCGCGTGACATCCAGAATGTCCCGTTCAGCCTGGCCCTTTAGCTCACCTATTTGAATCGCAAGGCGCAGACGTTCCTGTAGCAATGAAACCAGTTCAGCGTCTATGGAATCTATTCTGTTTCGTAATGCCTTTAATTGTTCAAATGTTTGAGTATCCATGATATGTCAATTAATTACTTCAAGATGGCGAGTATTGCCAACAACTCGTTGCGAATGAAAAGGATATCTTCTATGTCAACGGTTTTTTGAAAAAGATTCCGCTCCATGACAGGCGATTGCGCCGAACGTTCCATAGCCTTTTTGGCACCGGTTATTGTCATTCCCTGATGGTGCAGCAGGTCCTTTATCTTCTCGATAATTAGCAGGTCTTCCTGGCGATAAAGACGCTGATTGGCCACACGATGGGGACGAATCTGTCTGAACTCCGTCTCCCAATATCGCAATACATGAGGTGCTACACCGGTTAGCTTGCTTACCTCACCTATGCGATAATACTTCTTTTCGCTCTCTTTTGCCATTCACGATAGCCTTCAGGGTGCGACTCGGCCTAAAGATCACCCTTTCTTGAGCTGGGATCTGGATTGATTCTCCTGATTTGGGATGTATGGCCCGGCGTTCCGGGCGTTTAATGGTGGTAAACTGCCCAAAACGATTCAGTTTTACATCTTTCCCCTCCCTTATAATGGCCCCTAACTCTGCAAAAAATATGGTTACAATCTCAAGACTCACCCTTTGTGAAAAACCAAGCCTCTGGGCTATCTGTTGTGCCAGGTCCTTTTTGGTAACCGCCTTCACCGCTATACCCTATGCACGCAGCTGGGCATTAAAATGCTCAAGCATCTTGTCAATCAACTGCTGATGTCCAGTGGCTATATCATCTTCCATCAAGGTCCGCTCCCATGAACGATATACCATACGAAGCCCCATACTTTTATATCCCTTTGGAATGGGTTTCCCTGTATAGAGATCAAACAGGGTGACCTCTTCCAGGTATCTGATACCCTGTGCAGCTATAAACTCTTGAACAGACTGCCAAGGGATTTTATCTGCCATAATAATGGCTACATCCCTGGAGATCGCAGGATATTTAGGCAATGGTTTAAAAACAGGCCGAGATTTAGGCAACTCACAAAGCTTATCAAAGGAGAGTTCCAACACAAATACACTGACTTTTGAGTCTATATCAAAATGTTCCAAAACATTCGGTGAAATACACCCCAGACTGCCGATTCTCTGGCCATTAGCAACGACCCATGCAGATGAACCAGGCAGATAAAAAGGCTCCTGCTGGGAATCTGTATTCAAAGAGACCGTGATGCGCAGATAGCTTGCTATATTTTGTAGAATACCTTTTACATCAAACAGGTCAACCTCATCCTTTAGCCATGCCCAAGAACTTCGATAGCGGGCACCAGAACACAAGACAGCACAACGCCTCTCTTCAATGGGAAGCCTATTTCTTCCCTGGTCATAAAAGACCCGCCCCAATTCAAACAACCTCAGATCACTGTTGCCTAAGGCCCTGTTACGGGCCACTGCCGCCAAGAGACCCGACACCAAACTGGTACGCATCACAGAGAGTTCATCTGTCAGGGGATTTTGAAGCCTCACCATGGCAGACCTCAAGTCCCCTTCCGGAAAAGAAAGGGCTGTCAGCTCCTTTGGAGAGCAAAAGCTGTAGGAGATACACTCAGTCAGGCCCTGGGACACCAGAAAACTTTTAAGGGACATCTCAAGGTCCCATCTGCTTTCAGGCCTTTGACTGACAATCACGGCCCTTGGCATGGCAGTCAAAAGGCGATCATAGCCATATATACGCGCCACCTCTTCCACCAAATCGATCTCTTCTCGAATATCATGACGAAAACTGGGAGGAGTACAAATCAAACCTCCAGTTGTTTCTTGAGTCTTTATACCAAGCCTTTCAAGTATGGATATGACCTCCTGGGCATGAATAGACAGGCCCAAAAGCTGGTTTAGTCTCTCCATGCGCAAGGTGATGGTGGAAGGGATGGGTTTTAAGGCATAATTGTCGGAATATATGGCATCGTGACTCAAGGCACTCATCTCTTGCAATAGCTGAACAGTCCTTCGCAATGCCACCAGGGGAAGCTCAGGGTCCACCCCGCGTTCAAAACGATAGGATGCCTCGGTGGAAAGCCTCAAGAGTTTGGATGTGTTGCGAATTGAATTGGGATCAAAAAAAGCGGCCTCCAAAAGCACATCAGTGGTGGTATCCGTCACCTCAGAATCGGCCCCCCCCATGACCCCTGCTACCGCCACAGGGCCTTTCATGTCGCAGATGGCCAACATCTGGCCTTCAAAGACTCGCTCCTTGCCATCCAAGGTCACTATGCGCTCTCCTGGAGCGGTTCGCACCACAATGCCAGGCCCATGCAACCGATGGAGATCAAAGGCATGTAAGGGCTGCCCTAACTCCAACATCACATAATTGGTGACATCTACAACATTGTTAATGGAGCGCACTCCACAGGCCGTCAATCTCTGGACCAACCAATCAGGGGATGAGGCAATGGACACACCGCGCAGTAATGCGGCAGCATAACGAGGACAGAGTTGGGGCGAGGAAATCTGAATAGGAACACCAAATTCAGAGGCAGTAGAAAGGGCCGGCAGTTCTGGCTCATATAAAAGTGGCAGGGAATAGATGGCTGCAATATCCCTGGCTATGCCCAACACACTCAAACAATCCGCTCGATTTGGAGTAATACTGATATCAATAATGGCCTCGCCGTCTGGTAGCTGCCCAACACCCTCTACCTCTAACCCAACCATGGTCAAATCATGGGTCAATTGAGTGACGGGGACCTTATAATCTACAAATTCTTTTAACCAGGAAGTAAGTATCTTCATGAGACAGCATCAAAACTGCGTAAGAAATCGCAGGTCATTTTCATAAAACAGGCGAATATCATTAATATTATATCTCAACATGGCAAATCTTTCTATGCCAAGCCCAAAGGCAAAACCCGTATAACGTTCTGTATCATAGCCTATGGCGCGAAATACGGCAGGATGCACCATGCCAGCCCCTAAGACCTCCAACCAGCCTGTATTGGAACACACCCTACACCCCTTGCCCCTACAGATCACACATTGAATGTCCACCTCTGCACTGGGCTCTGTAAAGGGGAAAAAACTGGGCCTGAAGCGCACATCCGTATTCACATCAAAGAAGTTTTGTATGAAATGGGTGAGGGTCCCTTTCAGGTGTGCAAAAGAGATGTCTGTGTCCACCATAAGACCTTCTACCTGGTGGAACATAGGGGTATGGGTTACATCTGAATCGCAACGATAGACCTTACCTGGGGCTATGATTCTCAAAGGCGGCTGAAGTCTTTCCATGGTGCGCACCTGAATGGGAGAGGTATGGGTGCGCAACAGGACCTTTTCATCCACATAAAAGGTGTCCTGCATATCCCGTGCAGGATGATTGGCAGGTATGTTAAGTGCCTCAAAGTTATAGAAATCCAGTTCTACCTCAGGGCCTTCCGCAACAGAGAAACCCATTTGTCGAAAGATATCAGATATCTCGTTTAGCACCTGAGTAATGGGATGGAGCTTGCCTAAGGGCAAAGAGCGGCCTGGAAGTGTTATGTCCAGACCACTGATTCTCACAGCCCCCCCTTGTTTCTTCAGCTCCTTACGCCGACTTTCTATGCGGGCAGCTAATGCCTGCTTTAAGTCGTTTACGGCACTGCCAACAGCAGGTCTTTCCTCTTGAGGCAGGGTGCCAAGGGTACGCAAAATAGATGTCAATGCACCCTTACGCCCTAAAAAATCCTTCTCAATCCTTTCCAGTGTAGGAAGATCCGACGATGCAGCTACGGCCGCAAAGGCCTGTTCCCTGATGGCTTTAAGTCTGTCGAGCATTTAATAGAAATACGCAAAAAACAGGATTATCAGGCTGCCTTAGCCATCTTAACCACTGCTGCAAAGGCCCTGGCATCGGTAACAGCCAGATTGGCCAATACCTTGCGATCTATCTCCACTCCAGCCTTACGAAGCGCTCCCATAAATTTGCTATATGAAAGCCCTTGTTCCCTGCAAGCGGCATTGATACGCACAATCCAGAGACCTCTGAACTCCCTTTTCTTGGCCTTTCTGTCTCTATAAGAAAAATAGAGGGCCCTTTCCACTGTCTCCTTAGCTGATCTATAACGACGGCTGCGGTTACCCCAGTAACCCTTGGCCATCTGTAGTATCTTATTACGACGTCTTCTGGCTTTGAAACCACGCTTTACTCTTGGCATAATTCAATAACTCCTATCTCAAAAATAAATAAACATCACTTGAGCACAATCTTGGCGTTTCCCTTATAAAAAGGGCATGGCACGTCTCAGATTCCTTACAACACCGGTATCTACTACCGTAGCTTTTCCAAGACGTCTTTTTCTGGCCCTTGATTTATGGGTCAAAAGGTGTCTTTTCCCTGCCCTATGGCAGACCAGCTTGCCTGTATCAGTCACAGTAAAACGTTTTGCAGCTGCTCTTTTTGTCTTTATTTTAGGCATACTTTTCTCCTCATAAGTTTACAATCAATCTCTTTTAGGTATCAACATGACATGAACTGTTGGACCTTCCATGCCCATATTACCTTCCACAACCGCTACATCAGAGAGATCCTGAACCAGTTTTTTTAGTATATCTATTCCGATATCCTTATGCATCATCTCTCTTCCTCTAAAACGAATAGTCAACTTGACCTTGTTACCATCCTTTATAAACTCTCTTATATGTCTTTTCTTGACATCCAGGTCATGCGTATCGGTCTTTGGACGTAATTTAATCTCTTTTATCTGAATCTGGACCTGCTTCTTCTTGGCCTCCTGAGCCTTTTTGCTCTGTTCATATTTGAACTTGCCAAAATCCATGATTCGACAAACAGGTGGATCGGCATTGGGAGCGATCTCTACAAGATCTAAAAACTCCTGACTAGCCCTTTCCAATGCCTCACGGAGTGAAACAATACCTAAATTTGCACCGTCCTTGCCGATAAGACGCACATTATCAGCCTGGATTGCATCATTGATATTAATGGTTTCCTTGCCTATACCATACCTCCCAAAATCTTGACGGCATTCCTATAACAGAAAAATGCTACGTCTTTTAGTAGAATAATAAAATCAAAACAAACAAATCTAAACTATTAGCTCAAAGAATCCTAAAGCAAAACTACTACATGGCCGCATCGAATGCAGTCTTAATCTCTTGATTAAAGAAATCTGTAACCTGTTCAATGGACATGGGCTCAAGGCTATCGCCTTGTCTCGTACGTATGGTAACAGTATGCCCCTGCACTTCATTATCTCCGATTACCAACATAAAGGGTATCTTAGACAACTGGGCCTCACGAATCTTCTTGCCCAGTTTTTCGTTGCGCAGGTCCACTGACACACGAAAACCTGCCTTTTGCAGCTCCTGGGCCACATGGGATGCCCAGGCATCACCACGGTCTGTAACAGTCAGCACAATGGCCTGGACAGGGGCCAGCCACATGGGGAAGGCGCCTGCATAGTGCTCGATGAGCACTCCAAAAAAGCGCTCTAAGGAACCCATCAATGCCCTATGAATCATGATGGGGGCATGTTCCTGCCCATCCTCCCCCACATAACGCACATTGAAACGTTCCGGCAGATTGAAATCCACCTGAATGGTGGAACACTGCCAGGAACGATCCAGGCAGTCCTTGATCTTGATGTCTATCTTGGGCCCGTAAAAGACCCCTTCGCCAGGATCAATGCTATATGGCAGGCCTTGAGTCTCAAGGGCCTCTTTCAGGGCATTGGTAGCGCGCTCCCAGTTCTCATCCGTACCCACATATTTCTCAGGACGGGTTGAAAGATATACATCATAACGATGAAAACCAAACACACGCAATACATAAAGGGTCATGGCGAGTATCTCACCAATCTCCTTGCTCAACTGCTCCTTGGTGCAGAAGATATGGGCGTCGTCCTGAGTGAAACCACGCACACGCATCAGACCATGGAGCGTGCCTGTCCGTTCATAGCGATATACGGTGCCGAGTTCGCACCATCTCAGAGGCAATTCGCGATAACTTCTTTTCCTGATGTTATAAATAGCAATGTGGAAGGGGCAATTCATGGGCTTGAGCTGATACTGCACCTCGTCGATGTCCATGGGTGCGTACATGCTCTCAGAATAAAAATCCAGATGGCCGCTTGTCTTCCACAGGTCTCTTCTTGCTATATGCGGTGTGTATAACAGCTCATAACCGCGGCGCAGGTGCTCGTTACGCCAGAAATCCTCTATGGTCTTGCGCATCAAGGCACCCTTGGGCTGCCAGAGTATCAGACCAGGACCAATGGCATCATCAATGGCAAACAGCTCCAGTTCCCTGCCGAGCCTGCGATGGTCCCTTCGTTTTGCCTCTTCCAGCCTGTCTAAATATGCCTTGAGCTCCTTTGCGCTGAAGAAAGCGGTGCCATAGATACGCTGAAGCATGGGTTGCTTCTCATCGCCCCGCCAATAGGCTCCGGCCGTATGGGTAAGTTTAAAGGCAGGGATACAACCAGTGTCAGGGAGATGCGGCCCCCTACAAAGGTCCCAAAAACCACCCTGCCCGTAGAAAGACACAGTTTTTTCACCCTGAGAGGCAAGCTCATTCAGGATCTGAAGCTTGTACACCTCTCCATGCTGCTCCATGTAGGCCCTGGCATCCTCTATGGGCATGGATTTTCTCACAATCGTCTGACGGGCATGAATGATCCCGTGCATCTTGAGCTCTATGGCCGCCAAATCCTCTGGAGTAAACCCCTTTTTATAGTCAAAATCGTAGTAAAAACCATTTTCTATGGCAGGGCCGATGGCAATCTTTACATCAGGGAACAATTCCTTCACAGCCTGGGCCATCACATGGGCGGTTGTATGACGAAGGACATCAAGGGCCTCTGGGTCGCTGGCCGTGACGAAATCCAATTCACAATCCTGCTCTAAAGGGGTTGAAAGGTCTCTCAAAACAAAACCAATCCCCTCATTGATGCGCACCAGCAAGACCTCTTTGGCCTTTTTTTTGCTCAAAAAACGAGGCAGCAACTCCAATACAGTAGAACCCTTAGGCACATCCTGGGAGGTGCCGTCCGATAGGCATATGGTAATAGTCTTGCCAGTTGTTTCCATAAATTAATTAAAAAATACCCTCTAAAAACAATAGTGAAAATAAAAAATGGTAGGCGCGGGCAGGATTGAACTGCCGACCTCTACCGTGTCAAGGTAGCGCTCTACCACTGAGCTACGCGCCTTTAAAAACGACAGGTCTGTTGATAACAATATTTTGCCCCTGTGTCAAGGCAATTAGAAGAAAAGAGCACAGAATAACAAGCCCCACCATGCTCCTCCCGTCTATCAGCTCTTTCCTCTTGACTTGAAGGCAGAGCCAGCGGTTAGGTTCTGATGAATACTGGCCTCTATCCAACGCTTTATATTATTGGCATCCTGCAGGCGTCCTTCCTTACTGTCTGCATCCAACAACACTATAATAACAGGCCGTTCTGCTATATTAGCCTTCATCACCATACAAAGCCCAGCCTCATTGATAAAACCTGTTTTGCTGAGCTCTATGTCCCACCGACCTTCTCTAACCAGGGGATTTGTGTTCCTAAAGGCGATACAGCCTTTGTTGGAGGCAACCTTGCATTCCGGAGTGGTGGTAAATTCCTGAATCAAATCATATTGATAGCTATTTTTAACCAATATCATCAAATCATGGGCGGTAGAACGATTACTGGAATAAAGGCCGGTTGGATCAGCAAAAAAGGTATTGGACATCCCCAATGCCCTAGCCTTATGATTCATGGCTTCAACACATGCCCTGACACCACCCGGGTAGGTCCGGGCCAAGGCATGAGTAGCCCTGTTTTCAGAAGACATAAGGGATAGCTTGAGCAGCTCACGCCGCGGCAATACAGCGCCCACCGGCAGTCGAGAGGAGGAGTGGCGTAAGGTGTCCACATCTTCCTCTGTGATAGTGATAGGGGTATGCATGGGCAGATGCGCATCCAATATAACGGTTGCAGTCATCAATTTGGTAATGGAAGCGATAGGCACTACATCATCGGCATTGCGGGCATACAAGACACGATTAGCTGATTCATCATAAACCATTACTGATCTGGAGCTGAAATGAATCTGATGGATATCTATTGGAGATGGCTTATGGCTCACAGATAAACGCGACGTTTTCCGCCTTTTTTTTGACGATGAGCCGGATATGACAGCTACTTTTTGAGTGACATGCTTATTGGAGATGTTGACCTTCTGGACTGTGCCCTTTTTTGATGCCTCATGCCTTAAGTTAGCGACAAGTGGTCTTTTAGAGGCAGGTGATGGTATAGATGTCTTTTTGTTTGCAGATATCGCAGCCACTTTGGTCTTTTGAGTGGTTGCTAATGTCTTTGATCCTCTATGCGAAATATTCTTGGCATTCTTTGTGGTGTTCAACTGGGTTGCCGTCTTTTTATGAGAGGCATCGTTGATAGGCCTTTGTGATGGCGTTAGTTTTGCAGATTGTTTTATATATTTTTGCTGTAACGGAACTGTGGTGTGGGCAATGGAAACACTCCCGACCATCAACATAAAAACCAGACAACATAAGGCCCTTAGCACAACCATGGTCTCTTCGCCCCCCTCGAATGAACATGACTTAATAAAAAGTGACTATACCCAATCCTTGCCGTACAGGCAAGGGCCCAATCTATTTTTCTTAACATCTCAACCACATCCTACGAGGACAAGGCAGCCATCTTCACAGTATCCCCTATCTCCATCCCTGCACCTGATACCACCTTGGCCTCAGAGGCATCCACTGAGAAGAGGTTGTCTACCACAAGCTCACCCTTTAACTCTCCGGTTGCAAAACCCAAGGAACGGCCTGTAATGGGATCCAACACCTCTTGGCCACGGGCAAAGACCCGAAGCCTGTCACCTGGCTGCAACCCAGTAAGTCTCCCTGCGTTTAAAAACACCTTGCCGTTTTCAATCTTTACGACGCGGCAAGACCACTCCGTAGCCCGAATCACATCCTCTGATATCTTGGCAGCCACTGCATCGAATTCCTTGATATTGGTCAAAAATGAGGCTATCAAAAGGGGCTCAGTGGCATGAAATACATCTATGCGCAGGTCTGTCTTGGCAACCGCAGGCAGGTTGCTCTGGGGAAAATACACCAGCACATAGGCATGAATGCCAGCAAATACGGCTATCTCCCGCCTAACCGAGGCCTTTAAGAGATCCGACTCGGTATAGCCTTTGGATTTCAGCAGCTCTGAAAGATAGGAGGCATCTACCGGCACAAGCCCATCGGTACGCCTCAGGGCTGCAGGTAAAAGTGAAAGCACATCCAACCCCATATCCCCAAGCAGGGACAGCATAACCACCTTTCTTCTTAAAACAGGCATACCGTCCACACCCTTGGCCCTCTGTGGAAGCCCCATGAGCCTGCTCTCCAATGCCTCAAGCCGTTCCTCTAACTCCCTTTCGCGCTTTGAATCCCCAAAGAGTTTGATGGAGTTACTTGGACCACCTTGGGCATTTACCTCCCTAAAATAATCAGAGTTAATCAACATGGGAGAGCCAATAACGCGATCTTCTAATTCCTCTCTTTTGGCTGCACTGGCAGCCTTTGCCGCCTCATTAGGGCCAGAAGGTGACCGTGGTATTGATATGTTTTTAGGGGCTTGTGAAGAAGGGGCATCTTTAGGTGCACAGCCCTCTAAACTAATGAATAAAAACAGAATGCAAATAGCAGACAAAAATGCAAACGAAATCTTCGACCCAACATTAAAATACATAATTGATCGCGCAGCTCCTTCATTTACCAAGTAATGCATCCAATTGTTCAAGTTTTTTCTTGATCTCGTCATTCCGCGAGATCTCTTTTAAATCTATATCCAAATCCAAGGGCTCGAGTTCAATTGCAACAGGTTCCTCCATCCCATGGTCATTCCGCACCAGGTCAGATACATCCAGCTCCTGCAAAGAAACAGGTGGAGGCATGGGGGTTTTCGCGGTAGTTAACCAATTGATGGGTTCAGACGGAGGTTGTGGAAAATTACCCAATTTTTCTTTTATTTTAGTGAGATCTGTTTTACAATAACGGCATTCAGTCAGATAATCGAAATCAATAGTGCCACACTTAGGACAACGCATAAGCCACCTCCTATTTAGAGATTGTCTGAGGCAAGATAATCCCTAAATGATATATCCGTCAATTTTATTCTTGAAAGGAGACCAAACCATTGGACATTTTTTTTACAAAGATGCAGGGTGGAGGCAATGATTTTGTAATAATTGACAACAGAACCCAGATAGAGGTCTTAAAATACGGCAAAGAGGCCGCCAAACACCTCTGCCATCGCAAATTCGGCATAGGCGCAGATGGTCTGATCCTCATAGAGGACCCCAAGCAACCCCATGCCCATACTCACTTTAGCTGGCGCTTTTACAATGCAGACGGAAGTGAGGCTGAGATGTGTGGAAATGGGGCCCGCTGCGCAGCGCGTTTTGCCTATCTCACACAGATAGCCCCTTCCAAAATGAAATTTGAGACACTGGCAGGCATCATAGAGGCAGAGGTATTTCCACACTCCAACCAGGTTAAAATCAGGCTGTCAGACGCAAAAGGACTCAAGACAGGCCTCATAGTCTCCATTCAAGGGCAACTCCACACCGTGCACTTCATAGACACAGGTGTGCCCCATGCCGTTTTGTTTGTATCAGACCTGAAAAACGCACCCGTGGTGGAATGGGGCAGGTTTCTTCGTTACCATGAGATGTTTCAACCCAAGGGGACAAATGTAAACCTTGTGCAGGTGTTAAGCCCATCAGAAATAGCCATTCGCACCTATGAAAGGGGCGTAGAAGACGAAACACTTGCATGCGGAACAGGTGCCACTGCCAGTGCCATTATCAGTGCTGTAACAGGACACTGTAGCCCCCCTGTACAAGTCAGGACACAGGGAGGCGATGTGCTCACCATAGATTTTATTCTAAAGGATGAAACTGCAAGGGAGGTGTTTTTAACAGGGCCAGCAGTGGTGGTGTTTGAGGGCAAAATCCGTCTGTAACCTTATAGCCTGCCCAAACGCCACTCCACAAAGTCCTTGCCCAAAGGCCCCTTTTCTGCAGGACTATCTGCAATTAATTCCAAATACCTCTCATAGGCCTGTCTGGCAGCCTCTTTGTCTTGAGCAGCCTCTGCCACACGGGCCAGATCCAACTGGGCTATGGGTGCAAAGGCAGGCTCCTTGGCGGCTCCCTCAAATGCCACCTTGGCCTTCTCAGGCTGTTTGGCAGCCTCCTCTAAATACCCCGATTGGAGATAGGCGCTGGCCTGTAACAGGCCTGAAAGGCCTGAGATGGCCTTCTTGAGGGTTGCCCTTGCCTCTTCCAACTGCCCTGCCTCCTCTTGAAGCCTTGCCAGAAAAAGTAGGGCATGTTTAGCCGTGTGCGTAGAGCTATATTTATCCGTCATAGACTTGAGGGCAGACATCCTCTTGCCAGCATCCTCCATGGCCATGGCCTTTGCCATAAGACTTGAGGCCTTTTTCTCCTGACTTTCCTTGTAGGCGGCATAGCCTGTTATCAAAGCGAAAAACAAAAGGACCACACATGCCACCGCAAACACCTCACGGCCCCGGTGCATCAAAAATTGAAGGGCTGTGTGTAAGATTGGGTCCTGTTCTATGTCCTTTTCACTGCCAACTAAGTATTTGGGGATAATGCTTGTGTGAAATTCTACCTTTTCTGAATCAGACTGTGTCTTCTTCTCTGTCATACTCAAAATTATCCTTTCTTTCCAAAGAAATCGCCCCATCTAAAGATGAGTGGTTCAGCCTGCTCGTTTAAGACAGCGCCGTCTTCCACTTCCCCCACCACAAAGAGATGATCGCCCATCTCCACGGTCTGCACAACCGTACATTCCAAGTAGGCATATGCTGCCTTGAGGATGGGCGAGCCCTTTGAGGCATTCATATATTCCACGTTTGCAAATTTGTCCACCCTTCTGCCGGTCTTGAAGCCAAATTCCTTGGCCAGCTGAACCTGTTCTCTGGAAACAGCGTTGATGCAAAAGACCCTTGATGCCTCTATAAGCTCATAGGTATAACGCTGACGGGAGACGGCCACACCCACAAGGGACGGCTTGAATGAAACCTGTGTAACCCAGGCAGCAGTCATACCATTGATCTTGTCACCGTGTCTGGCCGTGATTATATACACACCACAGGATACGGTGCGAGAAATGAGTTCCTGCATAACGCCACCTCCTTTTATGAAATCACTTGGGCCAGTTAAACAAAAAAAACGGGGTTCTTCAAGCCGCAAATGTTAAAAATATACCAAAACATCACATCCATTTTAGAAAGGCCCATGACATACCTCTATACAGGCAAGGGCATTCCTAACCATCTCTTGCGCCATGAGGAAAGGGACCAGCGGTTTGGCCTTTTGAGGCACATTCAGGGTCCCTATGACATCTGGATGCATGCCGCCTCAGTGGGCGAGGTAGCAGCGGCATCTGCCATACTCCATGCCATAAAACGCCTGGCTCCTGAGACCAAAATCCTTCTTTCTGTTTGGACTCATACAGGTTATTCATATGCCATCAAAGAACTTCGAAAGATAGTGGATGTGGTCTTGGCACCCTTTGACCTGCCCCTTGCAGTGAATAGGGCATTTAAAACCATTCGCCCCCGTATCTATGCCCTTTTGGAGACAGAACTTTGGCCCAATACCCTGTTGGCCGCCCAACGCTATGGCATTCCCGTCATACTCTTAAATGCCCGTATCTCAAAACGCTCTTTTAGGGGTTATATGCGGCTTAAACCCCTCTTTAGCCCGCTTTTACAACGATTTCAGGGCATCTGCGCCATCTCTCAAACATACAAAGACCGCATGGTGCAATTGGGGGCTACCTCAGGAATAATCCAGGTCACAGGAAATGCCAAATTCGAAGGGCTGTTGACAAAGACCAATCCAGTCACTGTTCAGGAGACAAAAAGATTGCTGGGATTAAATGATGACAGTCGTGTCTTTGTAGCAGGAAGCATTAGGGGTGGAGAGGAACAGGAGGTAGCGAAGGCGGTTGCTGCCCTTCAAAAGGCCGTCTCAAACCTGCTGGTCATTCTGGTCCCCCGTCATCTAAATCGCATATGCCACCTGCAAAGGGCCTGTGATAAGGCACACCTCGCCCACATCACCCTTGATCGGCTTTTAGATGAAAAAAAAGGCCAGTTGAGTTTCAGGCCTGTCATTTTAGTAAATCGCATGGGCCTGCTCTTCTCCCTTTATTCCATTGCAACCGTGGCCTTTGTGGGCGGCTCCCTTGTGCCCAAGGGCGGGCAAAACCCCATGGAACCTGCTGCCTGGGCCTGCCCTGTGTTTTTTGGCCCTCACATGGAAAACTTTGAAGAGGCAAAGGAGGCGTTAGAGGCCACAGGAGGGGCACTTGAAGTGAGGAATGCTGAAGAATTGGCAGAAGCTGCAAAAAGACTCCTATTGAACTCGGCCTATCGAGATCAAATGGGTAAAAATGCACTTATTGGGCTACAAAACATAGCCCAAAATGCCGCTACCAGCCAGGCAGCCTATATCTTGAAATGTCTAAATACCCAAGGAGGTCCGCATGATTAAGATCGGTAATTTTCAAATATATTCCATTGTAACAGGCACCATCGCCCTGGATGGAGGCGCCATGTACGGCGTGGTACCCAAGGTATTGTGGTCCAAGGTGGAGGAGGTGGATGAGCTAAATAGGGTGAAACTTGCCATGCGCACCCTGCTCGCCATAGACTCACAGCATGGCCGCATAATCCTGGTGGATGGAGGCGCAGGCAATAAGTGGCCTGAAGAGGAACGGGAGCGATATGCCATTGAAACGCACCCCAATGCCATCTTCGAGGCACTCAAAACCCTTTCCCTCTCTTCAACAGATGTGACGGATGTGATACTCACGCACCTGCACTTCGACCATGTGGGCGGGTTTTCGTATTCCGATGAAAGGGGTGAGACCTTGCCCACCTTCCCTCGCGCCAGGCACTGGATACACGAAGGCCACTGGAGGCACGCCAATGCACCCACGGAACGCGACAGGGCATCCTTTCTCAAACGGGACCTGGCCTTTCTGCACACCTCAAACCTCCTGCGATTCGTCACAGGAGACAACCCAGAGCCCACCCTGAAAGGCGTGGAGTGGTTTGTGTCCAACGGCCACACTCCGTACATGCTGCTTCCCATCTTTAAGGGCGAGACCTTTGACCTCATGTTCGCAGGGGATCTCATTCCCAATGCCAATCAACTGAATCCTGCCTGGTCCATGTCCTATGACCTCTTTCCCCTCACCATACTTTCAGAGCGCAAAGAGGTGCTCAAACGCTGTCTTGAGACAGGAATGCGCCTCGCATTTCCTCACGACATGAAAATGGCAGGTGCGGCCGTGATGTTTGATGGCAGGCGTTACAGTGTAAAGGAGGTATTGGACTTCTGATGCCCTTCTTTTACTCTGCGCAGAATCCATTTCTCAAGCTCTACCAATACCAACACTACGGCGCTCGCGGCACATACCAAAAGCCAGGCAAACCAGTCCATGGATGCGCTGTGAAACAGCCGCTGCATCAAAGGCGCATAGGTGTATGTCAACTGCAACAGCAGTGTAAGCCCTGCTCCCCAGAAGACCCAGGGATTTGAAAGAAAATCACCCTTAAACAAAGGAAACATCAGGTGGCGGCAGTTAAAGAGATAAAACAACTCCATCACCACAAAGGCATTTACAGCCAGGGTGCGCGCCTCTGACAGGGTGTAATTATGGGCAAGCGCCCAATTAAACAGTCCGAAACAGACAGTCAGAAGCAGGGCACCCACAAAGACTATGCGAAATATGAGCCAGGGCGTAAGAATCGGCGCCCTTACATCCCTTGGCGGTCGTTGCATGATATCCTCTTCCTTTGGCTCAAAGACCAGCATAAGGCCCAAAAATACCGCTGTGGTCATGTTGATCCACAAAATCTGTACGGGCAAAATGGGCAGGGCCACGTTTAGAAGCATGGCCGCTAAAATCACGAGGCCTTCGCCCAGATTGGTGGGCAATGTCCAGACTATGAACTTGATCAGGTTGTCAAAGACACAACGGCCTTCTTCCACAGCGGCCTCTATGGAGCTGAAGTTGTCGTCGGCCAAGACCATGTCCGCCGCCTCCCTGGCCACCTCGGTGCCGGTCCTGCCCATGGCCACTCCTATATCGGCTGCCTTGAGGGCAGGGGCATCGTTCACACCATCCCCTGTCATGGCCACTATGTGTCCACGAGACTGAAGGGCCTGCACCAAACGCAACTTCTGCTCAGGACTCACACGGGCAAAGACAGTCACTTTCTCGATGGACTCCTTCAGTTCATCATCAGACATGGATTGCAAGAGGCTGCCGGTCACCGCCTGAATTTCACTTCCTTCGAAGGTCAATAAGGGTTTCAGACCGATGGCCTCAGCAATGGCCCTGGCGGTTATCACATGGTCTCCTGTAATCATCTTGACATCAATACCTGCCTGATGACAGGCCGCCACTGCCCTGATCACCTCTGGCCTCGGTGGATCTATCATGGCCTGAAGCCCCAAAAACACCAGGCCTTCTCTCACCGCCTGGTGATTCAATGCCTCAAAAGGGTAATTGTAAACGGCTGCAAAGGCCAGGACTCGAAACCCCTGACCCGCCATTTCCTGCACAAGCTTAAGCAATTCATGCCGGTCTATGGGCAGTGTTTCACCCTTTTCATTCAACCGTTGCTCGCACCTGTCTAAAACCACCTCTGGTGCGCCCTTGAGATACACCACCTTTTCACCGCTTGTGGCCTTATGAAGTGTGGCCATGTATTGATATTCTGATTCAAAAGGCAGGCTGTCCAGCCGCATATAGGCCAGGTTCTGCTCCTTGGGAAAAAGACCGAGCTTCATGCCAGCAACCAAAAGCGCCCCTTCAGTGGGGTCCCCTTCTACTCTCCACTCAAGCCCTTTTTCTTGCAACAACCTGCTGTCATTACATAAAACGCCGGCTCGAACGCATTCCACAAATGCCATATTTTCCAAGGCATCCTTTGGCACCACCTCGCCTTCTGGAATATAGCCGATGCCTGTCACTGCATAACTGGCCTCTCCGGCATAAATTTCTTGCACAGTCATCTGATTTTCAGTGAGGGTGCCTGTCTTGTCCGAGCAGATCACAGTGGTGGAACCCAGGGTCTCCACAGCGGGAAGTCTTCTGATAATGGCCTGACGTTTGGCCATTCTCGATACACCGATGGCCAGGGTAATGGTGACAGCGGCAGGAAGACCCTCTGGAATGGCCCCTACGGCCAGGGCCACTGCCGCCATAAAGACCTCCTCAAAGGGCTGGTTACGCCACAGACCCAAGGCGATGACGCACCCAGCCAGCCCCAAAATGATATAGAGCAAAAAGGTGCTGAAAGAGGCGAGCTTTCGAGTAAGGGGCGTGGCTATCTCCTCAGCGCCTGCCGCCAGCCTGGCTATGCGGCCTACTTCAGTATGGTCTCCTGTGGCCACCACCACACCAGTAGCCTGGCCAAAGGTCACCAAGGATGAGGCAAAGGCCATATTGGTGCGGTCTGCAATGCCCACATCGGCTGGAATCGGCTGGCTCTGTTTGGCTACCGGCAAGGATTCACCTGTGAGGGCGGATTCGTTTACTTGCAGGTCCCTTGTCTCTATGAGCCGCAGGTCAGCAGGCACCTTGTCTCCGCTTTGAAGCAAAACAATGTCCCCTGGCACCAGCTCTTCAAAGGAGATGCGGCGCCTTTCCCCATCCCTGATCACAGTGGCCTCTGAGACCAGAATGCGAGAAAGGGCGGAAAGGGCGCTTACGGCCTTGGATTCCTGCACAAAGCCGATGACAGCATTGAGCAGCACCACCCCAAATATGACAGAGCTATCCACCCACTCGCCCAGCCCAGCGGTGATGCAGCCTGAAAGAAGAAGTATATATATGAGCGGTTGATGAAATTGCAGCAAAAAGCGCAAGAAAGGGCCCTTTCCACCCTTTTGCGAGATGCGATTAAATCCATATACCTTTCTGCGCTCTAAAACCTCCTGTGCACTCAACCCCTTTTGCGCATTCACCTCCAGAAGGCTCAAGAGTCCCTGATGGGAAAGACTGTGCCAATTAATTTGCTTTAAGATAGTATTTGACATGTCTTTTTCGCCTTCTCGCCCCTTGTTCTACATTACTTTTCAAGGTCAGACCATCTCTCTCCCCATGCGACATTTACCCTCAATGGAATCCCCAGATCATAGACGCCTTCCATGATGGAACGGATTTTATTGGCCAGGTCCTGCACCGAGGCTCGTGGCGCCTCAAAGATCAACTCATCGTGCACCTGAAGCAGCAAAAAAAGCTCCACACCGGTTTCATATATCCAGCGATAGATCCCGATCATGGCAAGCTTGATTATATCGGCTGAACTCCCCTGAATAGGCATATTTATGGCCATCCGTTCCGCTGCCTCTCGAATGGTCTTATTTTTATTATGTATTTCAGGCAGATATCTTCTTCTTCCCAGGATAGTAGTCACATAACCGTATTCCCGGACATGTTCTATGGTCCTTTTCATATATGCCTTGACACCAGGATATCTTTCAAAATAGCGGGTTATAAAATCATTTGCCTCCTTTTGGCTTATACCCACACTCTTTGCCAGGCCGAAGGAACTCATGCCGTATACGATTCCAAAGTTCACGGTTTTGGCCAGACGTCGCATGTCTGATGTTACATCTTTTATGGGGACACCAAACACCTCAGAGGCAGTATAGGCATGTATATCCAGGCCCTCTTTGAAGGCCTTTAGCAGGGCCTCATCTTGAGAGTAATAGGCCAATACACGGAGATCGATCTGTGAATAATCAGCTGATAGCAGATAATAATTAGCATCTGCCATGAACAGACTACGTATTTTTTTGCCTTCTTCAGTTCTTATTGGAATATTTTGAAGATTTGGATTGCTAGAAGAAAGTCTTCCTGTTGTAGTTATAGTTTGGTTAAAAGATGTATGAATGCGATGTGTCTCTGGATTGATTTCTTTTTGAATACCATCAATATAAGTTGATTTTAATTTTGTAATATTTCTGTATTGAAGCAATAATTTTGGTAAAAGATGTAGTTGAGACAGTTCTGTTAAAACTTCATTGTCTGTAGAATAGCTGGTTTTTTTAGCCGTCTTTTTTAATTGAGGTAAACCTAATTTGTCAAACAAAATCTCTGCCAATTGTTTTGTGGAATTTATATTAAAATAAGTACCAGCAGCAGCATATATATTTGTTTCAAGCTCATAAATTTTATTAGTGAAATATATATTTAATCTCTGCATCTCTTCTACATCTATTTTTATGCCCCTCTTTTCCATATCCGCCAATATATAAGTAATTGGCATTTCTATGTCAAAAAATAACTGCCAAAGTTTTTTTTCTTGCAATTCTGTTTTGCATAGTTCAAATAACTGTTTTAAACGCTTTACTCTTATACATTGTAGGACAATAGCAGGTATTTCCTTTGTTTTTTTATTTCTATTATCCCATAAATTATTATCTTTTTTATTGAGCAAATACTCAGCTATTTGCATATCAAATACATTATTAAATGTCTTAAAATAGACTTTAGGATATGCAAGAAGCTGTTGTTTTAAATTATAAACTACTTTTAAGATATTCTTATTTTCAAATAAATCGATAAGTCTTGCAATAATTAACTTATTGAACTCATTATTCTGATTTAATATATTATTTTGCAATTGCAAATAAATAGGTTTTACATAACCATCATATAAAATTATGCTATTTATAGCAAAGTTATGATTTGTTAGATGAGTTAGATCCATATTCAAATATAAGACATCTTTATGCCTAAATAACTCCAATGCCCTCAAAGCATCCTGTAGAACACTCAGTTCCTGAACATCGCAATCATCCTCCCACTTCTCTACAGAATCAGTTGAGGGCTTAGCGGTCATTTCGTGAGATATCTGCTGAATGCCATTCACTTTCTTGTGCAGATTCTTCAATAAGCTGTGCAATTCAAACCGTTTAAAAAGCCCCTCCAGTCTGGCTTCATCCATGGGTCTCAATCTGAAATCCTCTATGGTATAAGAGAGGGGCACTTCTGTATTTAACTCTATGAGACGTTTCCAGAGCGGAAGCATCTCTTTGTTGCTCAAGATCTTGTCCCTTGTCTTTGAAGGCAGCTCATTCAGTTTTTGCATCAGGTTCTCCAGGCTGCCGTATCTGCGCATCAGTTCCAGGGCTGTCTTCATACCTATCCCCGGCACACCTGGTATATTGTCGGCGCTATCGCCTGCGAGCGCCAGTACATCTGCAAAGACCGGCGGCTCTATCCCTAACTCATCCTTGACAGATTCAGGTGTCGAATATTCATCCTTCATGGGGTCCCAGATGTTCACATGGGGTGAAAGCAGCTGCGTAAAGTCCTTGTCTCCGGATATGATCAGGATGTCGGCCTGACCCTGCATGTCATTCACGATGGATGCAATGACATCATCCGCCTCATACCCCTCCAATTCTATCTGGGGGATCCCCATTGCGCTCATGATCTCTTTCAAATAGGGCAACTGTATTGATATTTCTTCGGGCATGGGGGGTCTGTTGGCCTTGTAATCCGAATAAAGCTCATGTCTGAAATTCTTACCCTTTACGTCCCATACAGCCGCCATATAGGCCGGTCTTTTTTCTCTCAAGACACGTAGCAACATATTTGTCACTCCGTAAATGACTCGCGTGGGCAGACCATCTTGAGTGGTCAAATTGGCCTTGATGGCATAGAAGGCGCGATATGGATAGGGGCTGGCATCTACGAGCAACAGCAGCGGACGGTCGGCTGTCATATGACTCACTCTCTTCAGGCACAAAAAAATTGACTTTTATGCCAAGATTCATTATGTTTTTTCGAAATATATGCCTAATCGGAGAAATACTTTTGCCTCTCTAAAAACGATTCGTTACAAAACCGGCAAAAATTCTCCACTTTAATACGGCAAAGTAACTTAAAGGGGGCTTTCATGTCAACCGTAGTCGTAATCGGCAGTCAATGGGGAGATGAGGGTAAGGGCAAGATCGTCGATCTCCTCACAGAATACGCTCATATCGTAGTCAGATTCCAGGGTGGGAATAATGCAGGGCACACCCTGGTGGTAAACGGCGACAAATTCATCTTTCACCTCATTCCATCCGGTATTCTATATGAAGACAAGCTCTGTCTCATAGGAAACGGTGTGGTGCTGGATCCTGCCGTGCTCCTGGAAGAGATAGACAAACTGGCTCAAAGCGGCAGGCAGATCACCCCTGATCGCCTGAAGATCAGCGAGATGACTCACATTATCATGCCTTATCACAGGTTACTGGACCACGCACGAGAGGCAGCCAAATCGGGAAATAAAAAGATCGGCACCACAGGACGAGGCATAGGACCCTGTTATGAAGACAAAATGGCCCGTACAGGCATTAGGGCAGTTGATTTTCTGAATGCATCCCTTCTCAAGGAAAAGATTCAGGAGGCTCTAAAGGAAAAAAACGCCCTGTTCAAACACCTGGGCGTCGAGGTGATGGATCCAAATAATGTCTATTCCGAATATATGCAATATGCCGATAGACTTGCTCCATACATAGACGATGTCACTGGCATTTTGCACCAGGCGCAGCGCAATGGCGAAAACATCCTTTGTGAGGGCGCCCAGGGTACGCTTCTCGACATAGATCACGGCACATACCCCTATGTTACCTCCTCCAATACAGTGGCAGGTGCTGCCTGCACAGGTGCCGGAATCGGGCCTACACGCATCGATTACGTGCTCGGCATCTGCAAGGCATACACCACTCGAGTGGGCGGAGGACCTTTCCCCACAGAACTCTTTGATGAGGTAGGCGACATCATACAAAAAAACGGGCACGAATTTGGTGCCACCACCGGCAGGCGCAGACGCTGCGGCTGGCTGGATGCGGTGGCACTCAAAAACTCGGTCTATACCAATGGAATAGACGGTCTGGCCATCACCAAGCTGGATGTATTAAGCGGCCTTGAAACAGTAAAAATCTGCAATGAATACCAATATAACGGCCAAAGATACCACTCCATGCCCAAAAGCATGGAAAAACTCACCGCCATTCAGCCCCTGTACAAAAACCTGGCAGGCTGGACAGAAGACCTCACTACTATTCGCAGCTATGAAGACCTGCCCCCAAAAACCAGACAATATCTAAAAGAGATAGAAGACCTGGCCGAGACACCCCTGGCCATAATATCCGTCGGACCTGGCCGGGAGCAGACACTGCTTTTGAGGAATCCCTTTGAAAGCGCGAAGAAATGACATCTCAAAAGGGGAATGGCTGAACTGGCGCTGGCAGTTTGGGCATCGCATAAAGGATGCCCAGGCTGCCGCTCGGCAACTGCCATTAAACACGGCAGAAGTGGCGGAGCTGTCAGCTACTGCCAGACGTTATCCTTTTGCCGTCACGCCCTACTATCTCTCTCTGATAGACTGGTCAAATCCGGCAGATCCCATCAAAAGACAATGTATCCCCACTCAAAAGGAGCTCACCTTCACGCTGCCGGATTCTGAGGAGGATCCACTATGTGAAGGTAACTACACTCACTTGGCAGGGTTAATACATCGCTATGAAGACAGGGCATTGCTGCTGACCTCTTCTCGATGTGCAGTCTATTGCAGGCACTGCAACCGCAAAAGATTCTGGGGCAAGGTGACACGGCCGTCATTTTTACAAAACTGGCCAAATATCCTACACTATCTGCAAGAACACCCTCATATACGGGAGGTCATTCTTTCAGGGGGGGATCCACTGATACTTCGCACGGATGTCCTGGAATATCTGTTGAAATCGGTAAGGGAAGTCAAGCACATCGAGATCATTCGCATCGGAACCCGTGTTCCAGTGGTGATGCCCATGCGCATCACGGAAAACCTGTGCAGGATGCTGGAACGTTATCGACCCATGTGGATCAATACCCAATTCAATCACGCGCAGGAGATCACTCAAGAAGCGACCATGGCCTGCGACAGGCTGCTGAAGGCCGGAATCCCTCTTTCCAATCAGACAGTCTTACTCAAGGGCATAAACGACAACCTCAATACCTTAAAAGAACTCTTTCAAGGACTGCAACGCATCATGGTCAGGCCATACTATCTCTTTCAATGTGAGGCGGTAAAGGGAGCGGATCACTTTCGAACCCCGCTTGAGACCGGTATTAATATCATGGAACAGCTATGGTGCCGCACCGGCGGGCTTTGCCTGCCTGAACTGGTTGCGGATCTGCCCAAGGGATATGGCAAGGCAAGGTTACTTCCGTCACACATGCTATCCAAGGCTGAAAACAGGGCGGAGTTTCGGACATTCGAGGGAAAAACAGTAAGTTGCCCTATCTATACAAACCCATGCTGAAAGGAATCCAGAATGAACACCGCGCGTACAGCAAACCAGAGAAAATTTGAGCGCGTAGATGTACAATTATTGCTCAATTATTCAGACGGCGTCAATTTCTACTCAGACACCATCAAGGATATCAGTATAGGCGGCCTACAAATAGAGACCTTGCGCAACCTTGAAAAGGGCAAACAACTAATCCTCACACTGCCCACAGTACCGCCCAGCAAGGTAACTGGTGAGGTGGTCTGGTCCAGGAAAAAGGGCATTCGGTATAATGTCGGTATCAAATTCATCGGGCTCAAACTGGAACAGGAGTTGCAAATTAAAGAGATCATCAGGGCACGCGCAATGGACAATGTCATCCTCTAAAAATCAAACGCCCTTGAAAGGAAAGGCCACCACCTCATCTATAACCCTGGCGTCAGTCAATAACATCACCAACCTATCCACCCCCATTGCCATGCCTGCACAGTCTGGAAGCAGTTCAAGGCTGTTCAAAAAGGCAGCAGGCCATGGGTAGGGCCTCCTGCCCATGGCTGACATCCTTTCCATATCCTCTTGAAATCTTTGTATCTGCTCCTTTACATCGGTCAACTCAGAAAAACCATTGGCCAATTCCAGACCGCCTGCATACAACTCCACCCGTTCCGCCACTCGTATATCCTTGGAAGAACGCCTGGCAAGGGCGGCACACTGCGCTGGATAATCATAAAGGAAAACAGGGCGATTCATCAAAAGATGAGGCTCCACCTTTTCAACCATGTCCAGGTCAAATCTGTCTGCATCGTAATTCGCCACCGGATCCCAGCCCGCCCATTGGATAAAGGCCTCCTGCACTGAAATCCGATAAAAAGGCCTGTCCAGTCGCATTTTCATGCCGCCATACTCAATCACCGGCCAATTACCGACTACCTTAGCCGCATGGCGCAGCAATTCCTCGCAACACTCCATCAACCAGACATAATCCTTGTACACCGAATACCACTCCAGAAGGGTGAACTCGGTCAGATGTTTTGTCCCGCATTCATTTTTACGAAAGGCCGGAGTGATCTGAAAGATATGTTCAAACCCCTTGGCCAAGAGCCTTTTGAGATTCAATTCAGGAGAGGTGATCAGATAAAGTGAGTCCCCCTTCCCTAACGGCACCTCAATGGCCTCTATATAAGGTTCCGGCGCCAGAGTGGATACCAGCACCGGAGTCTGAACCTCCAGAAACTCACGCGAGATGAAAAAATTACGAACAGCCTGAAGAATCAGGGCCCGCTGACGCAATCTCTGCATTCACGGATTATCTTTTTACACGTTCCACATACTCGCCGGTTCGAGTGTCTATCTTCAAGACATCACCTTCCTCGATAAAAAGTGGCACCTGAATCACATAGCCTGTCTCCAGCGTGGCAGGCTTTGTAGCGCCGGTGGCAGTATCTCCACGCACACCAGGATCAGACTTGGTGACCTGAAGCTCAACAAAGATGGGAAGCGTGATGTCGATGGGGGTGGAGTCAAAAAACAACACCGTGACCTCCATGTTTTCCTTCAAAAAATTCTTGGCCTCCCCCACCTGTTCCTCGGTCAGAGCGACCTGTTCATACTTCTGGGTATCCATGAAATGAAATCCGTCGCCATCTTTATAAAGAAATTGCATCTGGACCTCGTCCAGATTAGCGGGTTCGAATTTCTCACCAGACCGGTATGTCCTGTCCATAGTGTAACCGGTCATCATGTTTTTGAGTTTGCATCTATAAAGGGCCTGGCCCTTCCCTGGTTTGGAAAACTGAAAATCTGTGACGATGTATGGAGTTCCGTCTATGACTATTTTGAGACCCTTTCTCAGGTCTGATGAATCGTACATTACCTTCTTCTCCTGGGGTTAAAATGGATTTTCTTTCTCGAAAAAACGGCAGGACACCGAATTTCACAGGCCCTTTTTATATCAAATTGCCAAACTGATTGCAATGGCAAGAATGATACGATAGACTCCAAAGATAAACATTCCGTGCCTTGTCAGGTATAGTAAAAATGCCTTGACAGCCACCCATGCCACAATCCATGACACCAGCACACCTGTCAAGAGGCCACTTACGCCGCTTACCTGCAGAATATCACCGCCATGTTTGTAGAGGTCGTAGAGGGTGGCGGCCCCCAGAGTGGGAAGGGCCAACAAAAAACTGAATTCCGCTGCAGCCTTTGGAGAAAAACCCAACAACATGGCTGCCACCATGGTGATCATGGAACGGCTTGTGCCAGGCCAGAGGGCAAGACATTGGGCGCACCCTATGATCAAGGCGTTTTTGATGTCCATATCCTCCAGAGTCAAAGGCACCCATGCCTTTCTGTTTTTCCTGATGTATTCTACGACTATCATTAAAATACCGCCTGCAACCAGGGCAAAGAGCACTGGATCTATGCCAAAAAGCCTCTCTTTTATCCAATGGCCAAGGGAATAACCCGTAACCAGTGCAGGCATTACGGCAATCAAAAGCTGCTGAAGGAGTTTTAATCCCTCTGAATCCCTGCCTAAAACACCATTCCATATGCGCTGAATATAATGTAGATAGATGGAAAATACGGCCAAAAGCGCCCCTGACTGAATCACAATCTCGAAGGCGTCCAATCCTGTCTTGCCGTCACCGGCATTCAGACCCAAGAGATGTGATGTCAGAATGAGATGACCAGTTGAGGATACGGGAAGAAATTCCGTCACACCCTCAACTATTCCTAAAATAATTGCTTCTTTTATGTTGATTATCATGCTATTTTATTTTAAAAAGAATTATATAAAATCAGAAGACCGAAACTTAACACGGAACTATTTGCTTTGCAATTTAAAGCTATCAAGGAGGGCTTAAGTCCATGCCGATTTATGTATGGGAAGGCATTAACGCGGCAGGAGAAAAAACCAAGGGAGAGCTGAATGCTGTTGACGGCGCCACCGCCAAGGCAATGCTTCAGAAAAAACGCATCAATGTCACCAAGCTCAAGCCAAAACCCAAAGACATCTCCGAATACATCCCGTTTTTAGCCCCCAAGGTCAAACAAACTGATGTGGTCATCTTCACGCGACAGATGTCCACTCTTATCGACTCCGGTTTGCCTCTTATTCAAGGCCTGGATGCCCTGGCCAGACAGCAGGAAAACCCAAAATTTGCAGAGATCCTTACACAGATCAAGACAGATGTGGAGACCGGCTCCACCTTTGCAGAGGCATTGAAAAAGCACCCCAAGCTCTTCGACCGTCTCTATACCAACATGGTGGCCGCAGGAGAGATGGGCGGCGTATTGGATAGTGTAATGGCAAGACTGGCAGCCTATATGGAAAAGGCCCAGCGGCTTAAGAGAAAGGTAAAGGGTGCCATGACCTATCCCGCCATAGTCCTGGGCATATCCATAGGTGTACTGTCCATCATCTTGATCTTCGTCATACCGGTTTTTGAAAAGATGTTCAAGGAATTCGGACATGCCCTGCCCGCCCCCACGCAGATGGTCATAGATGTCAGCAACTTCGTAAAATCATATATTTTGCTCATTCTACTCCTTTTGGGCGGCCTGGTCTTTCTGTTCAAAAAATATTACAGCACTGAAAAAGGCCGCACTCAGGTGGACCGATTACTGCTGAGGGCCCCCATCTTCGGCCCGCTTTTGCGCAAGGTGGCCGTGGCCAAACTCACTCGAACACTGGGCACCCTGATTGTCAGCGGTGTCCCCATCATAGAGGCATTGAATGTAGCGGCAGGCACAGCAGGCAACAAGATCGTAGAAAATGCCATTATAAAGGTAAAAACCAGCGTAACCGAGGGTAAAACCATCGCCCAGCCCCTTGAGGAATCCGGTATCTTTCCGGCCATGGTGATTCAGATGATCTCAGTGGGTGAGACCAGCGGCGCCCTGGACAAGATGCTTACAAAGGTGGCAGATTTCTATGATGAAGAGGTGGATACGGCTGTGGATGCCCTGACCAGCATGATAGAGCCATTAATGATAGTATTTTTAGGCGGTACCATAGGCACCATCATCATCGCCATGTATCTACCCATCTTCAAGATGGCAGGGGCGGTAAGCGGCTCATGATATGGGCAAGCACAGAATACAGGAATGCCTCACCATTAAGGTGAGCTTATGAAATGTCCAAGGCCTGCCGCCGTGGTAATCAATGCTTCCCAGATGCCTCCTGCCAGCATGGATGGATTGACACACGAGCTTTCTGCCAGCACCATAAAGGCCTTTATCATGCCTGTAACAGTGCCTGTGAGACCGA
>Ga0209162_1000913_pt1 | contig 30658 bp, 23 predicted proteins | sample YNPNPMetaG_FD_187121 | JGI IMG/M metagenome (GOLD analysis project Ga0209162, IMG submission 187121) | Anoxygenic and chlorotrophic microbial mat microbial communities from Yellowstone National Park, USA - YNP NP MetaG (SPAdes) (version 2) ...
TGGACGAGTCGAAAACGAAGATTTTTTTCAGGCGGGGAATTGTGGCAACGACGTTGGCTGCCGATGAGCAGGAACCGGATTTCGCTTGCGGTGCCGCCGTGTGTTTTCGCGGCAGCGTGTATGGTTCGTTGGGCGGTTTCGATCCGCTATTTGCGCCGTTCTATTGGGAAGATGTAGATCTTTCCTACAGGGCACGCAAGAGGGGCTTTCTGATAAAGCGTGTTGGCGGGGTTGCGGTGTCTCATCAACACTCGAAAACGATCGGTGCGCTTCGGGACCGAAGCTTCGTTCAAAGGGTTTACGAGCGGAACAGGCTTTTTTTTATGTGGAAAAACATAACGGATGCAAGTTTGTGGCGAAAGCACCTCGCGTGGCTAACCCTGAAGCTGGCTTGGGATGCGATCGCCTACCGAGATTTTCTCCACGGCTTCGTAGCGGCCCTGAAGCGGTTCACCGAGGTGGCTGCGCGGCGGCGGCAAGAGAGGCGCGAGTGTTCGGTGAGCGATGCGCAGCTTCTGGTACGCGGAGGGGAAGCGACTTTTGGAAGGCGTGAGCCTTAGCGCGGTCTACGCTGTAGCACTAGGCCTCGGAGGAGAACCAGCGGGATTCGCAGCAAAACGGCGGGATGCGAGCTCGTTTTGACTGCCTCCAGGAGGTAGGAAAACGCGCTGCTCCAGAGGCGATGGCGAAAGCGTTCTTGGGCCTGGCGGAGACCCCAGACGGCATAGAAGCGGCGCGCGGCGGGGATCCAGGCGCGGCTTTCGGGCTGGGGAAGGTAGGAACTTGAAACGGCGATGGCCTTCCTGATGTCGGCAAGATCGGCGGCCCGCCGCGAAAGGCGCGCAGTGTCCTGAGAGGAGTGTTGGCGCCATAGAGCAAGCGGCGTCGGCTCGTACCAAAAATCGAAGCTCGTGGCGATGCGCTTCCACATGTCCCAGTCTGCGGCGTGGAGGAGGGCAGGGTTGAACGCCCCTATGCGGGAGTAGACGAAAGCTCCAACGACAATAGCGGGGGTTGCGATGAAGTTGCGAACCGCCAGCGTGGCCAGGGGGTTGGAGAGTATTCCAGGTTCTTTCTGGAGAAGTTCCTGTATTTCGAGCCAGTGACCGCTCTCGTCCATGACAATGGTTCGGCAAAAGGCCGCTCCCACGTTGGGGCCCGCGCTCGCCACCCTGGCGAGCCGCTGGTAAAACCCGGGGCGGACCGCGTCGTCCCCGTGGAGGATGTGGATCCACCGGCCCCGGGCATGGGCGATGCACTGGTTGAAGTTGCCGGGAGCCCCCAGGGAGCGAGGGTTGCGGTAGAACTCCACCCGCTCCCCCGCCACCTCCCGAACCACCGCCTGAGGGTCGTCCGCGGTGGAGTGGTCGTCCACCACGGCAATTTGCATTTGCTCGGGCCCGGGATCCTGGGCCAGCACGCTGCGCAGTGTCTCGCCCAAAAAGCGCGCGCAGTTGTAGGTGGGTACCATCACCGACCAGAACGGCATCCGCCCGGTGCTTCTGGTAGGCGAAGTCGGTGGTGCCAACCCCATGGCGGGGCATATTCTACACCTTCGAGCGCATGGCCTGCTCGCGTGAGTTGGTTCCCCTGCGCTTTCCTTCAGGGCCGCGAGGGACAGCCGCAAAGCCTAGCTCCGTGCTAGCATGGAAACATGGGTGCTTTGCGCGAAGCTGCAGGAGCCTACCCAGCGCGTTCCAGGAAGGTTGTGTGGCTTGTCGTTCCCCTCGCTCTAGCTGCAGCGGAGGGTCTTCTGGCCCTGATCTCGGAGAAAGGAGGGAAGGACCACCCCGGACTACTGCTCCACCTAACCGCGCCGTGCCTCGTCTGGGTCCCTCTTGCCGCGGGGGTGAGGCTCCTCGCATCGCGAGGTTTTTCCAAGCTGCGCGTCCTCCAGGTGGCGGCAAAGGCTCTGGGGGCGGTGTTGTGGGGCGCGGTTTCAGTGGTCGTCACTTGCAGTTGGATTGTGTACCGCTTGACAGGGTCCTTTTTGAATCTTGAACAGCTTGCTTTCGCTAAGGAAAACGCTGGAGCGCTTTTGCTACACCTGCTTCAGACCTCGGGGATTTACGTGCTCATGGGGTTTGGCGGGTGCTTTCTCCTTTCGTGGGCCACGTACTCGGGAATCTCGCGCCTCGCACCGCTGCAGGTGACCCGTCTAGCCCACAGGGTCCTGCTCGTGGCGGTTTTCTCGCTGATGTTCGTGGCCGCAATAGGAGTGGTTCTTTCGGGAGAGTGGCCCACTGGTCCCGTAGCTGCGCTGGCAAAGGGGATACTCCAGTCCGAGGTAATGGAGGGCAGCCCCTTGTCGCTTCCGCGGGGAGTTTGCTTGCGCGAAAAGCACGCGCCCCTCCCGGGAGACCCGCCACCGAAGCCAGGACCTCCGGTGATTTTCGTGCTGGTAGAATCGCTTCGCTTCGACTTGTTGGAACGCTACCCCGAGGCCGTGCCTTTTCTCAGGAGGCTGTCTCGGGAGGCCACTCGCTTCGAAAAGGCGTACACGCCTTCCACCCACTCAGACTACGCAGACTTGGCCATTTGGTACTCCGTGTACCCGTTGCGAAGTGGCCTGCGCAACTCGTGGCGTAGGGACGACCCGAGACGCGGCGTATCGTTGTTTGGCGCCCTTAAAAGAGCGGGTTACAAGACGGCGTACTTTTCGTCACAGAATGAGCGCTGGGGGAACATGATCGAGTGGCTGGAAAACCACGAGCTCGACAAGTTCTTCCATTCGGAAAACGGCTCTGGTGCTACGTGGGAGAACTGGGACGACCTGGAGGGACTTGCGTCGTTGATCCGCGCCGGCGTGGCGCGGGCTGGGAAGCTCGAGGATAGCGAAACCTTGCAGGCATCGCTTCGATGGATCGAGGCCGTGGGACCGAACACGCTCTTTGCGGTGGGGATCAACCTGCAAAATACACACTTCAGTTACGTCCTTCCGCCGGACGGCAAGCGGCCCTTTGGGCCCGACGAGTTGGACTTTCCTAAGGTGTATTACGCTTGGCCGAAAGACAAAGTCGAGGTGGTGAAAAGGCGCTACCTCAACGCGGTATACAACGTGGATCGGCTGCTGGAGCAATGGGCAGAGCGCTTGATGGCTCTCGATGTTTGGGACCGGGCAGTGGTGGTGATTGCCGGTGACAATGGGGAGGCTTTTTACGAACACGGGTTCGGTAATCACTCCGGACCAGCTTACGAAGAGTGTGCGAGGGTTGTGGCAATGCTGAAGACGCCTGGGCAGAAAAAGGGCGTTGTGTTCCCCATGCCAACGAACCTCGTGGATCTTCCAGCAACGGTGGTGGAGCTTGCCACGGGGGCGGTGCCGCCGAGCTTCCAAGGGGTTTCCGTGTTCGCCCAGGGGGCGAAGCGCCCTGAGGTTTACGTCCACGTGCACGCTTTCGTGGTGCAGGATGCGGTGGTGGATTGGCCTTGGAAGCTGCTTCGCACGTTCTCGCCCAGAGAGAACCTCGAGCTTTACGACCTGGAGGAGGATCCTCGTGAGCTTTCGAACCTGGCGGGGGTGCGGACGGACGTCACCGCGGCGCTGCTCGAGAAACTGGACCATTTCCGCAAGGTGCAGCTCGCCTACAACTTGTCTCCCGCGAACTTCTCGCGATACTGGCCACCTCGATTCACCTCCGATGAGCGCTGCGTCCCCGGTGGGTCCCCTCCCCGCTGAGCGTGGCGCCCAGGAGGAGCCCTTCGGCTAGGGACTCGGCGATGCCCTGGAAGTGCCAGCGGCCGAAGCGGCCCGCTGGCAGGATGCCGTGCTGCCGCAAAAGCTCCTGGGCCTCCTCCCGCCACCGCGACCCCGGCCAGCTCCAGGTGTAAGCCACGGGGATCACGGTGGCGTCCACCACCTCCGCCTCCCCCAGCCAACCCATGGCTGAAAGCTCCGCCAGCGTGGCCTGGACCATTTCCTGCACCCGCCCCGGGGAGGGAGTCTCGCCGGCCAGGAAAGCGTGCTCCACGTAAAACGCCACCCCTTCCTGCTTCCGGGAGGCCGGGAGGAAACCAGGCTCCACGTTGGAGTAGACACCGACCCTGTGGAACCCCGCGGTGCTTTTCGGGAAGTACACCCAGTGATACGGGGGAAGGTTCGCCCCCTTGCGGCCTCCCACGTTCACCACCACCACCCCCGTGGCGGGGTCCTGCGGGCTTACCGGGGAAAGCCCCGCCAGGCGCAGCGTTTCGCTCAAGGGGAGCGTGCTCACCAGGAAAGCGTAGGGGAGCACGGTGCCATCCGCCAGGTGCAGCTCCCGCTCCCTCGCGGCGATGCCCACCGCCGGGCAGCCCGGGCGCAGGCGGCAAGGGGCGGCCAGTTGGCCTACCAGGTGGTCGAGCCCGGCTTCGGGGTAGAGGAACGTGGTGTTGTACCCGGCAGACTCACCGAACCCCAGGGCGCCGCGGATGGTGGCCCGGAGGCTCGCCGGCGACTTGTAGGGGTCCTGGGGGGCGATGCGGCGGAAAAGCCCCGCGGTGTAAAGCTCGTGGAAGGGGAAAAAGAAAAGCTCGCACAAGGTGGGGCCGAACTGGAGGAGGAGCCACTCCTCCATGGTGCGTGGCGGCGTGTGCTGGGCCCGGGGGAGGACCACCTCTTCCAAGGCGCGGGAGGCGATGGTGGCGGGAAGGGCTGCCAGGTGGTTCTGCAGCGGGTAAGGGACGAAGAGGTCCAGCTCCGGGAGGTACACCGCAGCGTTGCGCACGTAGCGCTTGCACGGGGAGAGGCGCTGGAGGAAATCCAGCACCACCCGGTCCCCACCGAAGATCCAGTGCCCGCCGCCCCGCTCGAAGCGGTACCCGCGGCCCCCTGCTCCCGCCACACCATCCGGCTGGAGGTAGTAGGAGGCACAGATGCCCCCTGGCTCCTCGTTGGCTTCCACCACCAAGGCTCGGCTGGCCCAGCCCACCCCCAGGCCGGTGACCCCAGCGCCCAGCACCAGCGTCTCCCGCTTCACCACGCCTTGTCCCCCGGTGTAGGCCGAGCTCGCGCCACCGCGGCAAGCATAGCAACGGTCACGAAGAGCTCGCTGGCCACCACCGCCGCGGCCATCCCCCGCTCCCCCAGGCTCGGGGCGAGAGCGACAGCCAAGGCCACGTTGATCCCAGAAGCCGCTACCACGATGGCGGTGAACGCCTGGTCGCGGCGCAGGGGAAGCAAAACCTGCACCCCGAGCACGTTGCTCGCCGCCACCAGCGGCAGCATCAGCGACAAAACCCGCAGCACCGCTGCCGAGGGGGCGAACTGGGGTCCCAGCAAAAGGCGCACGATCCACGTCGCGGTGCTCGCCAGAAGCAGCCCGGCCAAAGCACCCACGGCGCAAAAAGCCACCAGCACCTGCCCTGCTTTGCGGTAAAGCGCCGCCACCCCCTCCTGGGCGACCCGCACCATGCGGGGGAACAACGCTTGGGTGAGGGGGGAAAGGGCCCGGAGCAGCGCCCGCACGATCTTTTCCGCCCCAGCGTAAAACGCCACCGCTTGCTTGCTGGCGAAAAGCCCCAGGAGGAAGGGGTTGGCCACGGTGTACGCGGTCATTGCCGCGGAGGAAAGGAAAAGCGGCCACCCCTCCCGCAAAAAGCTTTTGGCCTCGCTCCAGCTCACAAAAACGGGCCGTACGCCCCAGCGGCGGGAAGCCCAGGCAAGGCCGACGAGGCTGCCGGTCAAGGGGCCTGCCGCCAGGATCGCCGCCAGCACCACGGTGTCGTTCTCGCTTCGCACCAGGGCGAAGATCGCGCCCAGGGCTGCCAGGTTGATTACCAGGTTCAGCTTGGCGAGCTCCGCCATGCGCTCCAGGCCCAGGTACAGAAAAGCCGGGGACCAGGCCTGGGCCGCCAGCAGCACCGCGAGAACCCCCACCACCGGTGCTGCTTCCGCCACGGGGCGGACCGAGGAGCAGAGCGCCCCCAGCACCCCCAGCGCCAGCAGGCAAACCAAGGTGCGTGCCGCCAGCACCTGTCCCAGCAGCCGGGAAAGTGCACCAGGTTCGTCCCGGAGCGTGGCTGCCCTGCGGGTGGCGGTGAAGTTCGAAGCGTAGTCCACCAACGTGGCCAGCGAGGTCACCAGGCTCTGGGCGAAGGCGATGGTGCCGTACCCCCGGGGGGTGAGCGTGCGCACCAGGTAAGGCAAGGTGAGAAGCGGAAACAGGTAGCTGGTGAGCGTGTCCAGGTAGAGGCCGGCAGCGTTGCTGGCCAGGCTGCGGTGGCGGTGCAGCAAGGTTTTGGCGAAAGCCCAAGGCGAGCTGGGTCGGGCGCCCATGCACGCCCCGTGCTCAGCGCCGCTGGGAGTGGGCCAGGGCTTGCCGGTCCGCTTGCACCATGAGCTGCACCAGCTCGGAAAAGCTCACCCGCGGCTGCCACCCCAGCTTTTCCCAGGCCTTGCGGGGGTCCGCTTGCAGCAGCTCCACCTCCGCCGGGCGGAAGTAGCGCGGGTCCACCACCACCAAGGTGCGGCCGGTGGCCCGGTCAACCCCCCGCTCCTCCACCCCGGAGCCTTCCCAGACGAGCTCCACGCCGATTTCCCGGAAAGCCAGCTCGCAGAACTCCCGCACCGAGTGGGTTTCGCCGGTCCCTACCACGTAGTCGTCCGGCTGCTCCTGCTGCAGCATGCGCCACATGGCCTCCACGTAGTCCCCTGCGAACCCCCAGTCCCGCCGGGCGTCCAGGTTGCCCAGGGGGAGTGGCTCTTCCCGCAAGCCCAGGGCGAACTCCGCCACGGCCTTGGTGATCTTCCGGGTGACGAAGTTTTCCCCCCGCCTGGGGGACTCGTGGTTGAAGAGGATGCCGTTGCAGGCGAAAAGCCCGTAAGCTTCCCGGTAGTTCACCGTGGCCCAGTACGCGAAGAGCTTGGCCACCGCGTAGGGGGAGCGAGGGTGGAACGGGGTCTTCTCGTTTTGCGGCACCTGCTCGGCCTTGCCGAAAAGCTCCGAGGAGGAAGCTTGGTAAAAGCGCGCCTCCGGGGCGAGCTGGCGCAGCGCCTCCAAAAGGCGCAGCGTTCCCAGGGCCACCACGTCGGCGGTGTAGGTGGGCTGGCGGAAGGAAATCCCCACGTGGGACTGGGCTGCCAGGTTGTACACCTCCTGGGGCTTTGCCACCTTCACCGCCTCGTGGAGCGAGTCCGCATCGGAAAGATCGCCGTAGTGGAGGAAAAGCCGCCGCCCGAAGCGGCGGTCGGCCCGGAGGTGGTCAATGCGGGCGCGGTTGAAGCTGGAGGAGCGGCGCACCAGCCCGTGCACCTCGTACCCTTTTTCCAGCAAAAGCTCGGCGAGGTACGACCCGTCCTGCCCAGTGATCCCGGTAACCAAGGCGCGCTTCACGCGTCCATCCTAGCACGCCGCTCCGTGCCCCGAAAATCCGCCGCTGGCGAGGTGGGCAGCGCAGTTCCGGAAGCAAGGGCCGGAGGTGTGTCATGGGAAGCTGGCTCGACACGTGGTGCATCCGCTACCAAAGCCAGGTGGACCCCACGTTTTTCCGGGAACTCCAGGAGCTCCCCGGGGGCGAGAGCATCGCCCGGTGCATCCAGTGCGGCACCTGCGCCGGCACCTGCCCCGTGAGCCACTTCATGGACTACACGCCGCGGCGCATCATCGCCATGGCCCGGGCGGGGCTGGCGCAGGACGTGCTTTCCTGCTTCACCATCTGGCTTTGCGCCTCCTGCTACGCCTGCACCGCCGCTTGCCCCCAGAAGATCCCCATCACCGACGTGATGTACGCGCTCAAGAGGTTGGCGATCCAGCGCCGCGCCTACCCCCGCCGCTTCCCGGTGCCGATCCTCGCCAGGGAGTTCTTCCGGGTGGTGGGCAAGCGGGGGCGCAACTCCGAGGGGGAGGTGACGCTGCGCATGTACCTCAAGGCCGGCCCATGGCGGCACGTGAGCAAGGCGGGGCTGGGACTGCGCATGTACCTCAAGGGCCGGTTGGGGGTGGTGCCGGACAAGATCCGCGACAGGGCGCAGCTTTCCCGGCTTTTGGGCAGCTTGGAGCGCCGCTTGGCCGGCGTTTCCCAGCAAAGGCAAGAGCCACCGCTGGCGGCTTCCGGGGAACGGGCAGCTGCCTGCTGCGGTGGCCAGGCGGGAGGTGTGTCGTGAGCTACCTCTACTACCCAGGGTGTTGCTGTGCGCTCAAGGCCACGGGCAGGGCTTACGAGGAGTCGCTGCTGGCGGTGCTGGCAAGGCTCGGGGTGCAGTTCCCCGAGCTTGGGGACTGGAACTGCTGCGGCGCCACCATGTACATGGCGGTGGACGAGAAGCGCTGCTGGGCCCTTTCCCTGCGCAACTTGGCGCTGGCGGAAAAACAGGGGGGCAACGGGCCGGTGGACCTGGTCACCCCTTGCCCCGCCTGCTACGTGGTGATGAAGAAGGCGCAGAAGACCTTGGAGGAGGGGGGGCCGGTGGCGGAGGCGCTGCAGGGAGCGCTGCAGGACGCTGGCCTCGCCTACGGGGGACAGGTGCGGGTGCGCCACCCCCTGGACGTGCTGGTGAACGACGTGGGGCTCGCCCGCATCAGCCAAGCGGTGACCCGCCCCTTGGCGGGCCTGCGGGTGGCCTGCTACTACGGGTGCCTGCTCACCCGCCCCTTCGCGGTCTTCGACGATCCCGCGGATCCCCGCACCTTGGACCGGCTGGTGGCGGCCCTGGGGGCGGAGCCGGTGGACTGGCCGTTGAAGACCCGGTGCTGCGGGGGCTCGCTCACCGGCACCGTGGAGGAGGTGGGGTTGCGCCTGGCGTACATCCTCCTCCGGGAGGCCAAGCAAAGGGGGGCGGACGTGGTGGTCACTGCTTGCCCCTTCTGCGAGTGCAACTTGGAGTGCTTCCAGAAGAAGGTGCGCCGCGAGTACCCGGACCTGGCGGCGCTGCCCGCGGTGTTCTTCACGCAGCTCGTCGGGGTGGCCATGGGCATACCGGCCAAGGAGCTGGGGCTGCACCGGCTGCTGGTGCCCCTGGAGCCAGCCCTGGCGAGGGTCCATCGGGGAGGAAGCTATGCTGCCGCAACCGCCTGAGCCAGCCAACGGTGGGCCGCGGATCGGCGTGTACGTTTGCCGCTGCGGCATCAACATCGCGTCCAAGGTGAACGTGGCGGAGGTGGTGGAGTTCGCCAAGCGCCTCCCGGGGGTGGTGGTGGCCCGGGAGTACCCGTTCATGTGCTCCGATCCCGGCCAGGAGATGATCCAGAAAGACATCCGCGAGCTGGGGTTGACCCGGGTGGTGGTGGCCTCCTGCTCGCCGTTGATGCACGAGCCCACGTTCCGCGGGGCCACCGCCAAAGGTGGGCTCAACCCGTTCCTCTTCCAGATGGCCAACGTCCGCGAGCACGTGAGCTGGGTGACCCTGGACCCGCAGGCGGCCACGGAGAAGGCCAAGGCGCTGGTGGCGGGGGCGGCGAGCCGCGTGTGGCACCACCAGGAGCTGGAGCGCAAGCGGGTGGAGGTACACCGGGACGCGATGGTGGTGGGGGGAGGGATCGCCGGCATCCACGCCGCCCTCACCTTGGCGGATTCCGGGAAGACCGTGTACCTGGTGGAGCGGGAGCCCTCCATCGGCGATCACATGGCGATGTTCGACAAGACCTTCCCCACCTTGGACTGCGCTGCCTGCATCCTCACCCCGAAGATGACCGCGGTGGCCGCTCACCCTAACATCCAGCTGCTTTCCTACAGCGAGGTGGAGAAGGTGGAGGGCTACGTGGGCAACTTCACGGTCACCGTGCGCCGCAAGGCGCGGTACGTGGACGTGGATGCCTGCACCGGGTGCGGGGAGTGCGAGAAGGTTTGCCCGGTGGAGCTCCCCTCCGAGTTCAACCAGAGGCTTTCCACCCGCAAAGCCATTTACCGGCCGTTCCCCCAGGCGGTCCCCGGCGCCTACACCATCTCCCGCCGGGGCATGCCCCCCTGCCAGGCGGCCTGCCCGCTGCACCAGGCGGCTCAAGCGTACGTGGCGCTTATCGCCCAGGGGCGGTTCGCCGAGGCACTGCAGGTGATCCTCCGGGACAACTGCTTGCCGGAGATGTGCGGCAGGGTCTGCACCCACCCGTGCATGAGCTCCTGCACCCGCTGCGGGGTGGACGACGCCATCAGCTTGCCCGCGCTGAAGCGGTTCGTGGTGGACCAGGCCGGGGACTACGACTTCCCCAAGCCCAGGGAGGAGCGCGCTGAAAGGGTGGCGGTGGTGGGGGCGGGCCCCGCTGGGCTCGCCTGCGCCTTCGAGCTGCGCCAGCGGGGGTACCAGGTCACGGTGTTCGACAAGGCCCCGGTGGCGGGCGGCATGCTGGCCTTGGGGATCCCCGCCTTCCGGCTCCCCAGGGAGGTGCTGGAGGCCTCGATCCGGCGGTTCCAGCGGCTCGGGGTGGAGTTCCGCCTGGGGGTGGAGGTGGGGCGGGACGTAACGCTGGAGCAGCTGCGGCGGGAGTTCGCCGCGGTGTTCGTGGCGGTGGGGACGCACCGGGAGCGCAAGCTCAACATCCCCGGGGAGCAGCTTGCCGGGGTGTTCGGCGGGGTGGATTTCCTGCGGCAGGTGAACTTGGGCAGGCCCCCCGAGCTTTCTGGCCGAGTGCTGGTGATCGGCGGCGGCAACTCGGCTTTGGACGCCGCTCGCACGGCGCTGCGCTGCGGGGCGGCGGAAGTCACCATCGTTTACCGTCGTACCCGGGCAGAAATGCCGGCGGATCCCGCGGAGGTGGAGGCGGCGGAGGCGGAAGGGGTGCGCTTCGAGTTCCTGGCTGCCCCAGTGGCGTTTTCCGGGGAGAGGAGGCTCACCGGGGCGGTGCTGCAGCGCATGCGCCTGGGGGAGCCGGACGCCTCGGGGCGCCCTCGCCCGGTGCCGATCCCCGGTTCCGAGTTCACCGTGCCTGCCGATGCGGCGATCGTCACCGTGGGGCAGGTGCCCGAGGTGGAAAAGCTCGGGCTGCCCACGAGCCCCTGGGGCACGCTGGCGGTGGAGGAGGAAACCATGGCCACGCCGCTGGCAGGGGTGTTCGCGGGGGGCGACTGTGTCACCGGCCCGGATGTGGTGGTCACCGCCATGGCTTCCGGGCGACGGGCCGCGGAGTCCATCCACCGCTTCATCCTCGGCCAAGACCTGCGGGCCGGGCGGGAGCGGGAGGTGCGGGTGGTGCAAGCCTGGGAGGTGGACACCGAGGGGCTGCCGGTAGCTCGGCGGGTGCCCATGAACGAGATCCCCATCCGGGAGCGGCGCTCGTTCCGGGAAGTGCACACCGGGTACACCCCGGAGCAGGCCATCGCCGAAGCCAAGCGCTGCTTGTCCTGCGGCATCTGCTGCGACTGCCAGCTGTGCGCCACGGTTTGCCAGCGGCAGGCGATCCACTACGACGACCGAGACCTGCTGGTGGAGCTACCGGTGGGGGCGATCGTCGTGGCCACGGGTTTCGCCCCGTTCGATGCCCGCAAGGTCCCCGAGTACGGCTACGGCCGCTACCCCAACGTTTACACCAGCTTGGGGGTGGAGCGGCTGGTGAACGCTTCGGGGCCCACGGGAGGGGAGATCCGCCTCCGGGACGGGCGCGTGCCCCGAGCGGTGGGGATCATCCACTGCGTGGGTTCCCGGGATCAGCGGCACCACAAGTACTGCTCCCGGGTTTGCTGCATGTACTCCTTGAAGCTCGCCCACCTCATCCACGAGCGCACCGGGGCGAAGGTGTACAACTTCTACATTGACATGCGCACCCCGGGGAAGGGGTACGAGGAGTTCTACCTGCGGCTCATGGAGGAGGGGGTGGAGTGCATCCGCGGCCGGGTGGCGGAGGTCACCGACTGGGCCATGAGCCCCGAGGAGGAGGGGAAGCTGGTGCTGCGGGTGGAGGACACCAACATCGGCGTGGTGCGCCGCATCCCCGTGGACATGGTGGTGCTGGCGGTGGCGCTGGAAGCCCGCCCCGACGCCGAGGAGGTGCGCCGGCGGTTCAACATCTCCTGCTCCACCGAGGGGTGGTTCCTGGAGCGGCACCCCAAGCTGGCGCCGGTGGCCACCTTCACCGATGGCGTGTGGGTAGCGGGGGCCTGCCAGGGACCCAAGGACATCCCTGACACCGTGGCGCAAGCGGGAGCCGCCGCGGGGGAGGCGCTGGCGCTCTTGGACCGGGGTTACGTGGAGCTGGAGCCCAACGTGGCTTGGATCGAGGAGGAGGTTTGCTCCGGCTGCAAGACCTGCATCCCCCTGTGCCCCTTCTCGGCCATCGTCTTCGACGGCGAGAAAGGTATTTCCCGCATCAACGAGGCGTTGTGCAAGGGGTGCGGCACCTGCGTGGCCGCGTGCCCCTCGGGTGCCGCCCAACAGCACCTGTTCACCGACCAACAGCTTTTGGCGGAGGTGAAAGGAGTGTTGGCACAGCCTCGCGAGCCCTTCGAGCCGCGCATCGTGGCGTTTTTCTGCAACTGGTGCACCTACACCGCTTCCGACCTGGCTGGCACCGCGCGGATGAGCTACGCCCCCAACGTGCGGGTGATCCGCGTCATGTGCTCCGGGAGGGTGGACCCCCAGTTCGTGCTGGCTGCCTTCCGGGAGGGGGCAGACGGGGTGCTCATCGGCGGCTGTCACCCGGGGGACTGCCACTACCAGGAAGGCAACTACAAGTGCCTGCGGCGCTTCGTGGCGCTGCGCCGGCTGCTGGCGCAGTTCGGCGTGCGTCCCGAGCGGCTGCGCTTGGAGTGGATCTCCGCTTCGGAAGGGGAAAAGGTGCAACGGGTGGTGAACGAGATGGTGGAGCAAGTGCGGCAGCTGGGCCCCTTCCCCCGGGAGCACCAACCCCAGGAGGAGGTGGCAGCCGCCGCCGGGGGGTGCCTATGAGCAAACCCAAGCTGGCGTTCTACTGGTGCGCCTCCTGCGGGGGGTGCGAGGAGGCCGTGGTGGACCTGGCGGAAGGGATCCTGCCGGTGGTGGAGGCGGTGGATATCGTCTTCTGGCCCGTGGCCCTGGACTTCAAGCGGGAAGACCTGGAAGCCATGGGGGACGGAGAAATTACCGCCAGCTTCGTCAACGGCGCGATCCGCACCTCGGAGCAGGAGGAGATGGTGCAGCTGCTGCGCCGCAAGTCCCAGCTGCTGATCGCCTTCGGGGCCTGCGCGCAGCTGGGAGGCATCCCCTCCCTGGCCAACCTGTTTTCCCGGGAGGAGATCCTCCGCTGGGTGTACGAGGGCTCCCCCTCCACCGACGGCGGGGTTCGCCCCCAGGTGCGTTGGCGGGCGCCGGAAGGGGAGCTGGAGCTTCCCAGCTTCCACGGCCGGGTGCGCAGCCTCCACCAGGTGGTGCCGGTGGACTACGCGCTCCCCGGCTGCCCCCCGCCGGTGGCGTTGGTGAGCCAAGCGCTGGAGGCGTTGCTTTCGGGCAAGCTGCCCCCTCGGGGCGCGGTGCTGGCCCCGGACGTGGCGCTGTGCGAGTCCTGCCCGCGCAAGGAGTCCAAGCCGGACAAGCTCTCGGTCTCCCGCTTGGTGCGGCCGCACCAGGTGGAACTGGACGAAACCACCTGCCTGCTAGCCCAAGGGGTGGTGTGCCTGGGCCCAGCCACCCGCTCGGGGTGCGGCGCGGCTTGCATCGCGGGCAACATGCCCTGCACCGGCTGCTTGGGCCCCACCAGCCGGGTCCTGGACCAAGGGGCCAAGGCGCTTTCCGGGCTCGCTTCGCTGCTGGCCGCCCAGGAGCCCCAGGAGGCCGAGCGGCTCCTGGAGGGGCTGCCGGATCCTGCCGGCACGTTCTACCGCTACAGCGTGGCCGCCTCGTTGCTGGAGGTGGCCCGGGGGGAGGTACGCCATGAAGGGCACGGTGGTCATTGATCCCATCACCCGCCTGGAAGGCCACGGGAAGGTGGCGATCTTCCTGAACGAGGCGGGGAACGTGGAGCGGGCTTACTTCCAGGTGCCGGAGCTGCGAGGGTTCGAAACGTTCGCGGTGGGCAGGCCGGCGGAAGAGATGCCGCAAATCACCTCCCGCATTTGCGGGGTGTGCCCCACCGCCCACCACATGGCCTCCACCAAGGCGCTGGACGCGCTCTACCAGGTGGAGCCGCCGCCGGCAGCCAAGAAGATCCGCGAGCTCGTGTACAGCACGTTTTTCGTGGAGGATCACGCGCTGCACTTTTACTTCCTGGGCGGGCCCGACTTCGTGGTGGGCCCCCAGGCGAGCCGGGGCGAGCGCAACATCCTCGGGGTGCTGGGGAAGGTGGGGCTCGAGGTGGGCAAGGAGGTGATCGGCCTGCGGCGGCAAATGCGGGAGCTCATCACCCGGGTGGCGGGGAAGGTGATCCACCCGGTGTTCGGGTTGCCGGGCGGAGTGGCGAAGAAGCTCACCCAGGGGGACGTAGCGGCGTTCCAGGAGGGGGCGCGGCACGCGGTGGAGTTCGCCAAGTTCTCCCTGAAGCTGTTCGCCGACGTGGTGCTGGCCAACAAGGCGTACGTGGACTGGGTCACCTCCGAGGCCTACGCCCACCGCACCTACTCCATGGGCCTGGTGGACGAGCAGGGGCGGGTGAACTTCTACGACGGCCAGCTGCGGGTGGTGGACCCGGATGGCCGGCAGCTGTGCCGTTTTCCAGCTTCCGAGTACCTGGCGCACATCGGCGAGCACGTGGAGCCCTGGAGCTACATCAAGTTCTGCTACCTGCGGGACGTGGGGTGGAAGGGGTTCGTGGACGGCAAGGACTCCGGGGTGTACGCGGTGGCGCCGCTGGCTCGCCTCAACGCCGCCACCGGCATGGCCACCCCCGCCGCCCAGGAGGAGTACGAGTGGTTTTACGCCACCCTGGGGGGCAAGCCGGTGCATTTTACCCTGGCCAACCACTGGGCGCGGCTCATCGAGATGCTTTACGCCGCCGAGCGCATGGCGGAGCTGGCTGCCGACCCGGAGATCCTCGATCCCAAAGTGCGGGTGCTCCCCACCGCCGTGCCCCAGGAAGGGGTGGGGGTGGTGGAGGCGCCCCGGGGGACGCTCATCCACCACTACCGCACCGACCCGCGGGGGGTCATCACCGCGGCCAACCTCATCGTGGCCACGCAAAACAACGCCGCGCGCATCGCCATGTCCGTGGACAAGGCGGCCCGAGCGCTCATCAAGAACGGCCAGGTGGACGACGGGCTTTTGAACATGGTGGAAATGGCGTTCCGCGCCTACGACCCGTGCCACGGGTGCGCCACCCACGCGCTCCCGGGTACCATGCCGTTGGTGGTGCGGCTTTACGGCCCCCAGGGGGAGGTGCTTGGCGAGTTGCGGCGCTAGCGGCCGGGTGCTGGTCCTGGCCCTGGGGAACGAGCTTTTGGCCGACGACGCGGTGGCGCTCTTGGCGGCCCGGGAGCTGGCGGGGGCGGTGGGGGAAGGTGTGGAGGTGCGGGAGGCCGCCCAGCACGGCATGGCGTTGCTGGAAGAGCTCTGCGGTTTTCGGGCCGCGGTGATCCTCGATGCGCTTTGCACCGGGGTCGCCCCGCCGGGCACCGTGCACCGCTTCGCGCTGGAGGACCTCGCCCCGGCGCTGGCCCCTTCCCCCCACTGGGCGGGGCTTCCGGAGGTGGCGGCGTACGCCCGGGCAGCCCAGCTTCCCTTTCCCGAGGAAGTGGTGATCCTCGCGGTGGAGGCGGTGGACCTGGCCACCGTGGGGGGTGCCCCCACGCCCGCGGTGCGCGCCGCGATCCCCGCGCTGGTGCAAGCCACCCTGGCGGAGCTCTCCCGCCTCACCCCCCGCCGCGCTCCTTGACCTCCCTCCCGCGCCTCGTTGCTCGCAAGGCGACCCCAGCGGTGCGCGAGTCCACCGGGAGCAGGTCAGACAATCGCAAAAGGCTAGAAGGCCTCGCCGTTAGGCTCCGGCCGCGTCCCATGGAGACCCTCAACGCCGCGATTGCTCGAGCTTCAAACAAGCCGCACGCGGCGTGGCATCGTGTATCCCTCGAAAAAAACTGCCGAGCACAGCGAGGGTACCGGAACCCCCGCGCGCGAGCGGACCCGCAGCCCCATGGCATGTTCACGCACAACAGCTGACAAAGCCAAAGCGGGCAAGTCAACTTTGCCAATCACGTCGCCCGGCCCCAAGCTGGCAGAGTGCTCGGGAACACAGGGGCTGTCCCCAGCAGCCGCTGTTGCCAGCCCGTTCCCTGTAATCCGCCCGGGCCACGCCAGGCGGACCAAAGCCTAAATCAGCACTCCGCCGGCGCGCCGTACCGCGAGCAGCAAGCCGGGTCAACCTCTGCGGGCGAAAGACTCTCTGAGCCGGCAAAGACTTTTATGACCTCCACCAAACGTATCCGTGCCAGCGAACGCCACCCCAGGCAACCCGCCCAAGCAACCCAAACGTTAGGTTTTGCTAGTCCTTTCTGTTCACGTCCAACTACGCGCACTGTAGTCGAGGCCAAGTGCAGCGGAGGGGCGTCAGGTGGAAGAGATGGTTAGCTGGCTTGCGTTCCTAACTTCGAGAGTAAATACTCCTGCAATGCGATCGCTTGGTTATGCTCGCTATCGCTGGCCGAAAACAACAGCGTCACGGTTCCTTTTGCCGCCGCTTCAAGCAGGACATGCACGCACTCGGGATTTTTATCGAGTTCTGCGAAGTAACGCCTCTTGAATTCTTCCCACTTTGACGGGTCGTGGGCGAACCACTTTCTCAAAGCCGTGCTCGGCGCTACGTCCCGTAGCCACAGGTCCGCTCGGACTTGCTCCTTTGTCATTCCACGCGGCCAGATGCGATCCACCAGAACACGAAAACCGTCACGTGCATCGGGAGGATCGTAGACACTTTTTGTCCGTATGTTTAGGATCATGTTGCGGCCCTGCTAACACCCGGCATCGCGGGGATGCGTCGCGTCTTGGCCTCCAGCGACCAATTCACCAGCGATCGCTGGTGCCGACAGGGGCCGAAAACTAGTGAAGAGAGGTCCCATATGCAGTCCGGAAACATGCACGTAAAGTCGCTCCAAAAGGGCGTTGAAAGGACTAATGGCCTGCGCTTCAGCCACTCCCATGATACGCCGCACCCCATTGCCCGAAGCTCGCGAAACTTATGCCAGGTTACCACGTGCCAGGTTACCACGGCGGGAGGCAGGGAAGGCGGTGGGCCCTTAGGCGCTTGCTGGTGGCGAGCGCACCCGATGACACGATCCCTTGCGCCGATAAGCGCGTTTGTGGTCTTTTGCCCAAGTGCCGACGACATCGGCAGCCGCGATCGCCTTTTTAGCCCAACCGTTGGGAGGCCGTCAAGAGGGAGTGCCGCATTTGGTGTGGGGATGGCGATGTCAGCCGTGGAAGGGAGTCTCTTGGTGGTGGACGAACGCGTGAGAATTTTGGGGGCGGTGGGGAGCATCTGCCCGGAGGCCGCCAGAGTCGCGGGAAGCGCGGGATGCTGCGCGGCGGGGAGCGCCCTCCCAGGGTGGAACATCCAGCTGCCTGGCGCGTGATCCGGAGGTGGGCTTGCGCCCCCACCGACAGGCAACCGGAGCGGAGGCGGAGCAAGCTCAAGCGTGGTGCCGAAGGCGGGGGGAACGGCAGGCTCCGGGAACGTTTGCCAGGGACTGGGGGCGGCCGATGCGCTTTTCCCAGTTCCCCCGGGAGCACTGGATGCGCCTGCGAACCACCAACGTGGTGCCGTCGGCGTTTGTCGCCTTGCGGCTGCGCACCGATGCCGCCAAGCGCTTCGAGCGTTGCGGCCGGGCCACCGGGGTGATTCGGAAGATGCTCATGGTGGCCAAGCCGCGCTTGCCCCGCCTCGACGCACCGCTTCACGGAAGCTGCCGAGCGACCGCGGGCAACAGCGGGGAACGTTGCTCGATACCCTCAGCGGTTCCCATGTTCGTCTTTGCTTCCGCATCTGCTTGGTGGACCGGGCCAAAGGTGTCCCCTGATTCCCGAGTAACGTCCTGAAGTGCTCCGCTCGCGAAGGGGTCTTGGGCAGGAGAAGGCCCAACGTTCTGGTGGCGAAAGTTGCGGTAAAAGGTATTCCACGGCTCTTGCTGGAGGAGGAAGGGACTCGCCAGCAGCACAAAGCGATTGATGCCCTGGCGCTGGCAGATCGCGATGTAATCCAGCGTGCCCGAGGGATCTTTGGTGGGAAGGTTCGGGTTGTGCGTATACTGGATCCGCACTTTTTCCACGGAGGTAAAAGAAAGGATGAGGCGCAGGAGCGATTCAAGCGATTGTCCCGGCTCCTGCGAGACGATGGGGAGATCCATCCACACCACCTCATCTACCTGGTCTTCTAAAGTGGTCCACACTTGCTGGACCATCCCAATACTTTCCGGCTGCCGGAGCATCATCGCGGAGAACCAAAGCACCACGCTCTTTCTTTCCTCGCGGGCGCGCCGCAGGAAGGCTTCTCCTGACGCCACCAGCTCAGCGTGCGTTGGTGTGCGCGCGAGCTGCTCCAGCACATAAGCCCAGGTTGGAGCAGCAACTTGCGAGAGGCTCTCAAGCCACTGTTCCCGCGTTGTGGATCGCCCGGGGTCATAGCGCACGCCGAGGGGTGCCAGCCGCCGAGCAAAATCCTCGTTAGAGCTGGTTTCCCAGCCTTCGGTGCCGGTGGGAAAGAAACCCGCCACGAGTCGGTGAAGAGCCCACTGGTTTGCCTGGTTAACAAGCCGAACGGACGAGGGGAAATCGTAAAAGGTCGGTGGCAGGATTCCGACCACGAAAGCATCGAACGTTCCCACCTCCTGCCACTGCTGGATGGCCCTCTCGACGACCGGACCGTTCGTTTCTGTCAGTGCCTCCGCCACAATCCACCACAGACTTTCGACTCGCTTTGGTTCCCGGCTGAGGTGGCGGCGGGGGGAGCGCCAGCGGTCGCCGAGGCCGAAGTGCTCGGCGATGAAGCGCTGGAACGCTTCGCCGGTGGGACGGAGGCTGCCATCGGGGTTGACCAAGGCCCGGGCCTTGGCCGCGTCCACGCTGAACCAGACCGCTACAGGTAAGGCTAACTCCACCACCTTTCCCATGACCGCTGTGGTTTGGTTGGGGTCATCGTTGTGTTGGCCGATTTCGTTGGTGAGAGCGGGCAGCCCAGTCTGCGAGGCGAGGTACGCCACCGCCTCCCCCAGCGCTTGGGTGTCGGCGATGTACCAGTGGAAGTTCACGTAGTCCGCACCGGCGGGGCGATAGGAAGCCAAAAACGCCTTGCCTTTGCGAACTTGCTCTTGCGCCTGGGGGGAGTCGAGGAGCGCTTGCTCTTGCGGGGTAAAAACGCGCTGGGCGAAGTCCTGGGCGGCTGCCGTCTGCCCGGTCTCCAGGTAATGGTGATAGACCAACAGCGCCACCAGCGTGCTCACCAGCCCGCCGTTGGTGCAGGGAATGCCCTTGGCGTGCGCCACCTGGCAGGCGGCTTGGAGCTGGGCGGCGTACTCCTCCGGTGTGCCGACGTAAAACAAGGTCGAGTTTTCCTCGTTTTCCACCACCAAAAGCGATGGGGGATACGTATCCAGCACCTGGCTGAGGGTTCGTTGATAGGCGGCGAGATCGCTGGGGGGAGAGGTGGCTTGTCCCCGGCCGTTGGCGCGCACGGTGAGGACGAGCTGCAAACCCGCATCACGTGCTTTATCGCACTCCGGGCAGCTGCCGCTCCATTCATCCACAAACAGCGCGGAGGAGGGGCGGTAGTACACGGCGCCCAAGGCTTTGGCGAGCTGCATCCCTTGGGGCTGACGCACCAGCTGCGTCGGCAGCATCAGCCCGAAGGGATGCGGCTTTGCCAGCCAACTAAGCTCGGCACTGGCCGAAAGGCACGCCAACGCCAACGCCAGCCCCAAGCCAAGGGGAACAGCAAGTAGTGGCTTGCTGGCCGCCCAGCTTCGCTGCTCCCGTGGGACCGAGGAAAAAGCACGATGTTCCGTGGCTCCTCCTTTCGCTATGATAGACGGCGCACGAGCCAAGGGGTTGACACGCTGCGCGGGGGGAAGCTGCCCAAGCGAGCGCACGCGCTTCGCCTGCAGCTTCGCTTGCGCCCAAGTGCCCTCCCGCGGGTTGCGTTTTCCTCTCTGGGCATCCTCAGCCTCGCGCTTCCCCTCTACCGCGGGAGCTTGGACGCGAAATCGGTGCACCGCGGTTCGTTTCGATGGGGGCCGGCGGGTTCGGGGACGGCGTACACTTGGGCCATGAGCGGAGAGGGGATGACAGCAGGGGGGTTGCCGCCCCACCCGGAGCTTGCCCGCTACTACCGGCCCGGGGAGAAGAAGCGGTTCGTGCGGGAGATCTTCGACGCTACCGCCGAAGACTACGAGCGGGTGGAAAGGCTCATGAGCTTGGGGTGGGGGGCGTGGTACCGCCGCCGGGCGCTGCGGCGCCACGGCTTGCCCCAGGGAAACCGGGGGCTGGACGTGGCCATGGGCACGGGCCTGGTGGCCCGGGAGATCCTCCGCCTCGCGGGGAACGGGCTTTTGCTGGTGGGGCTGGATCCCTCCTTGGGCATGCTCCACCAGGCCCGCCGGCGGCGCGCGCTTCCAGCGGTGGCCGCCTTCGGCGAGGCCACGCCGTTTCCCCCGGGCACGTTCGATTTCCTCACCATGGGCTACGCGCTGCGCCACCTTCCGGACCTGCTGCTCACCTTCCGGGAGTTCCACCGGATCCTGCGCCCCGGGGGGAAGGTGCTGATCCTGGAAATCACCCCCCCGCGGCGCGGTTCGGGCAAAGGGCTTTTGAAGTGGTACATCCGCTTCCTCACGCCGGCAGCGGCGCTGCTGTTCACCGGCCACAAGGCCACGGCGCGCCTTTGGCGCTACTTTTGGGACACCATGGAGGCTTGCGTGCCCCCCGAGGAGGTGCTCCAGGCGTTGGAGAAAGCCGGGTTCGCCCGGGTGAGCCGGTTCGTGGAGCTGGGGATCTTTTCCGAGTACACCGGCATCAAGCCCTAACGCTGGCCTCGCCCGAAGGCAGAAAGCAGCGCCAGCTCGCCGCCCAGGAGCACCACGAGCCAGAACAGCATCAGGGAAACCAAAAGCACCAAGAGCAAGCTCAAGGGGCCGTAGATCAGGTCCAGCTCGGGGAAAAGCCGCAGGTAGAGCTTCACCCCAGCGGAAAGCAACAGCACCGAGCTGGTGCCCACCAAAGCACCGAGGCCAGCAGCGCGCCACGGCACCAGGGTCGGGGGGAAAAAGCGGTACACCAAGGTCAGCGCCGCCAGCCCCCCCAAGAACGAGAGCACGCTGCGCAGGCTGCCGAGCCAGGGCAGCAGCCCGGGAATCGCCAGGGCTGCCTCCAGGGCGAAGAACCCGGCGAGGAGAAGCGGCCCCAGCAGCACCAGGAAGGCGAAGCTCCCCACCCTCACCCAGCGCCGGCGGTGGCGCTTTTCCGCCATGGCCACGAACGCTTGCTCGATTTGCAGCAGCGCGGAAAGCGCGGAGAAAAAGGCGAGCACCAGCGCCACCGCCCCCAGCGCCGCGGTTTTCTGGGCCAGCTGCGCCAGGGTTTCCTGCACCTGCTCGGGGGAGTAGGGCAAAAGCTGCGCCAGGGCTTTCACCAGCGCTGCGGCTTTTTCCGGGGCCACCAGGGCGGCGCCGGCGAACACCACCGAAGCGGTGGGTACCAGGGAAACCAGCGTGGTGTAGGAAAGCGCCGCGGCGTGCAAGCTGAGGCGGTGGCGTCCTCCCCGGCGCAGCAGCTCCCGGAGGGTGGCGGCCGCTCCCCGGGCGAGGGCGGCTAGAGCTCCACCTGCTCTTGGAAGGATGGGACGTGGCATGGCCACCCGAGCTCCCGCTCCACGAGCTCCCGGAAAGCTTCCGCAGCTTGCGTTTCCCCGTGGGTCACGAACACCTTCCGGGGTGGGGCTTCCGCCTGGCGCAGCCAAACCAGGAGCTCCTCCCGGTCCGCATGGGCGGAAAGCGACGAGATTTGGTCAATCTTCGCCTTCACCGGCACGTGCTCGCCGAAGATCTTGATGGAAGGCTCCCCCTCCAGGAGCTTGCGCCCCCGGGTACCCGCCGCTTGGTAGCCCACGAAAAGCACCGTGTTGCGCTGGTCGGGGAGACGGTGGCGCAGGTGGTGGAGGATGCGGCCCCCGGTGGCCATCCCCGAGGCGGCGATGATCACCGCGCTCTCCTGGAGCGCGTTGAGCTGCTTGGACTCCTCCACCGAGGCGATGGCCCGGAAGCGGGAGGGGAGGAACGGGTCCTCGTCCTCCTCGATCACCCGGGTCTCCGCGTCGTGCTCGGTGGCCGCTTGGCGGTAAATGGCGGTGGCCTGGCGGGCCATGGGGGAATCCAGGTAAACCGGCAGCGGCTCCAGGTCCCCGTCGTCCTCCATCTCCCGCAGGTAGTAGAGGATTTCCTGGGTGCGACCCACGGCGAAGGCGGGGATCAGCACCAGGCCGTTCACCTTGACGGTCTCGGCGATGACCTCGGCAAGCTTGTCCCGGGGGTCCAGGTCCTCGTGGACCCGGTCGCCGTAGGTGGACTCCACCACGAGATAGGTGGCACCGGGGAAAGGCTCCGGAGGCTGGAGGATCGGCACCCCGTAGCGCCCCACATCCCCGGAAAAGTACACGGTGACCGGCTCGCCTCCCCGGCCCTTGCAACGCAGCTCCACCGCCGCGGCCCCCAGGATGTGCCCCTGGCGGTAGAACGTGAAGCTGCACCCCGGGTGCAGCGTGGTGGGTTCGTGGAACCGCACCGCCCGCACCAGGCGCAACGCCGCCGCCGCGTCCCGGGTGTCAAAAAGCGGCAGCGCTGGGGAGTGCTTGGAGGATCCCACCTTGTTGGCGAAGTGCGCCTCTTCCTCCTGCAGGTGCGCGGCGTCGGGCAGCAGCACCGACAAAAGCCGCGCGGTGGGGGGCGTGGCGAACACCGGCCCAGCGAACCCCTCCCGCACCAGGCGGGGGAGGAAGCCGGTGTGGTCAATGTGAGCATGGGTGACGATGATCGCGTCAATGCTCCGGGCTGGTACCGGGAAAGGCTGCCAGTTGCGCAGCCGCAGCTCCTTCTCCCCCTGGAAAAGCCCGGCATCCACGAGGATGCGGCGGCCGTGCACCTCCAAAAGGTAACGGGAGCCGGTGACGGTCCCCGTGGCACCGAGAAACGTGAGCGTCGCCATGGGCATACTATAGCCTTCCCGGGCTCGCTCCCCCGCGCCGCGGGGAAAGCCTGGTGCGGAGGTGCGCTTGCTGGGACACCAACTGCGGATGGCGGCGCTGCATACGTTTTGGCGGGGGTAAAGCGATGCGGAAGGCTTTCAGCCGCGGCTTGCTCGCCGCTGGGGTGTTTGCGGCCTTCGCTGGCTACCTTTTTTGGGTAGCCCGGTTCACCGTGGGGGGCGCCACGGGGGCCGACGAGACGGGCTACCTGGGGCTCGCCCGCGGGCTTGCCCAGGGAACGCTGGCGGAGCCGCTGCCCCTGCCCCCTGGCGTCGCGCCCGGGGAGTTTTCTCCCTGGCTTTTCACGCCCCTGGGCTTTGCCCCTCGGTCGGCGGGGGACTTCCCCACCATGGGCTCGGTGTACCCCCCAGGCTTACCGTTCCTGCAGCGCTGGGCCTACGCCGCCACCGGCGATTGGGAGCGGGCTGCCAGGTTGGTTTCCTTGCTCCACCTGGGGGCGGCGCTGCTGCTGCTTGGGTTGCTCGGGAGGGTTCTGGGGCTGGGAGCGGCGGAAAGTCTTGCTTCCACCGCGTTGTTCGCTGTGAACCCTCTGGTGCTGCGTTCTTTTGCCGCCAACATGAGCGACGGCCCCGCCACCACTTGGCTTTTGGCAGCGCTGGTGCTTGCCGCCTGGGCGGGACGCCGCGGAGGGAGGTGGCAGGGCTTGGGCGCTTTCGGCGCCGGGGTAGTGCTGGGGCTTTCCCTGGCGATCCGGCCCACCAATCTGCTGGGTCTACCAGCGCTGGTGCTGCTTTTGGGAGGCAGGTGGAAGCTGCTGCTCGCTGCGCTGGCTGGCTTGCTAGCCGGGGCAACGCCGCTTGCGCTTTACAACGGAGCGGCGTTCGGGTCGCCGCTGCGTTTCGGCTACGGGAGCCTGGCGGAGCGCTTCCACGTTCGCTACATGCCCGCAAGGCTCGGCTTTTCGCTCCGCTGGCTTTTTGTTTTCCTGGGAGCCTTCGGGCCGGCCTTGATGGTGCTCCCTTGGCCGCGGGACCGCGTGCGCCGGAGACTCTTGCTGCTGGCAGCAGCCTCTTTTCTGCCTTTCCTGCTGTTTTACTCGCTTTACTGGTTCACCGACCGGGCTTGGTGGTTCTTGCGGTTCTTGCTCCCCGGGCTTGGCCCGCTGTTTCTCGCCGTGGGGGCGGGGGCGCTGGCGTTGGGCGATAGCGTGCCGCGGGCTTGGCTGCGGCGGCTTGCGAGGGGCTCGCTGCTGCTCGCTCTTTTCGCTTCGGCAGCGTTTTGGGACCGCAAGCTCGCGGTTTTTTCGCTAGCAAGGCAGCATCGGGAGGTACAGCAGGCGGTACGGAGCCTCCTGCCAGCGCCTTCCTCCGGGGCTATGGTGGTGTTTTGCGGCGAGCTTTCGGGCCCCGTGTGGTTTTACACGGGGTTTCCCTTGGTGCGCGTGGACCGCGCGAGCCCCCAGGAGCTGGCCAGGCTTCTCCACCGGCTGCGGCAGCAGCAGGTCCATGCTGTGGGCTTGGTTTCCCGGGGGGAGCTCGGGTACCTCTCGCGGCTTTTCCCGGGGCTTTTGTACCCTCTCCAGCAAGGAAGCTTCGTGAAAGCCGCGGTGGATCTCGCCTGGCAGCCCCCACCGCCGAACAGGTTGCCACCTTCCGCCAAGCCATCGGTGGTGCCGGTACGTTGAACGGCGCCGGGCTTTCGGGAGCGGCGAGCAACGCTGCGGTTGTGCTGCCGCGGGGGGCCTGGTAGACTGGGGGCGGAGCGCTGGGGATGCCTTTGGTTGTGGACACCTTCGCGATTTACCAGGAGCTGGTGCCGCTGTTCGGCGAGGCTGCTGCCAAGGGGCTGACCACGGTGCTAGGGCGGATCGTGAACGACCTGGCCCAGACCGTGACCAAGGAGGAGTTCGCCGAGCTCAAGGCGGTGGTGCAGGAGCTGGCCACGCGGATGGACGAGCTGGCGGAGGCGCAGAAGCGCACCGAGCAGCGGGTGGAGGAGCTGGCGGAGGCGCAGCGGGCCTTGGCGCAAGCGCAAAAGCGCACCGAGGAAGAGGTGCGCAGCTTGGCGGTGGCGCTCAAGCAAACCCGCAAGATGGTGGGTGGGCTTTCCGACGCGGTGGGGTACACGCTGGAGGACCGGGCGATCCGCTCGCTGCCGGGGCTTTTGCCGGAGCTGGCGGGGCTTTCCCCGGAAGGGCCGTTTGCGCGGCGGTGGGTGCGGGACCGGGAGGGGGAGCTTGTGGAGCTGAACATCCTGGGGTACGCCCGGCGGGGTTCCGGGGAGGTGGTGACGCTGGTGGGGGAGGCGAAGGCCCGCGCGCGGGTGAAGGACGTGGACAACCTCCAGCGGCTTTTGGCCCAGCTGGCGGGCAGCGAGGTGGTGCGGGGGGAGCTGGTGGGGGTGCTGGTGGCTTACCAGGTGCGCCCCGAGGTGGAGGAGAAGGCCCGGCAAGCCGGGGTGTTGCTGATCCCCTCGTACCGTTTGCCCATCTGAGGCAGCCACGATTCGCGCAACGAGCTTCGCGCTTCGTGCCCGGAGCAAAGGTTGCGCCGGGAGAGGAGGTCCGGTACAATTGGCGTGCCGCATGGAGGTGGCTATGAGCGACGAGGAAAAGGGCCGGGTTGCCAAGAAGATCCAGGAAAAGCTGGAGGAGACCGGCGAGGCGGTGTCCGAGGTGGTGGAAGCCGCCAAGGAGTCGGTGAGCCAGGCCGAGCAGGCCATGGAGAAAGCCAAGGAGGCGCTGGGAGAAGGGTACGGCACCCTGAAGGCCCGCTCGGCCGAAGCATACGAGAAGGCCAAGGAGTACCTGGCCGAGGCCCGGGCTGCCCTGGAGGTGGCGCGGGAGCGGGCGGGGCAGCTCTACGGCCGCTCCCGAGAGATGGCCGAGGAGGCGTACCAGAAGGCCAAGCAGCAGTACGAGAAGCTTTCCGCCGAGGTGAAGAAGGGCTACGCCAAGGTGAAAGCCAAGGTGCAGGAGATTGACGTGAAGGAGGTGCGGGACGACGTGGTGGACTACATCCGCCGCAACCCCGGCAAGTCCGTGCTCATCGCCTTGGCGGTAGGGTTCGTGGTGGGTTACCTGGTGCGCAAGCGGGAGCCGTAAGCCATGGACGAGAACAAGCCCCGGGAAGAGGACGAGCTCGCCGGCGAGGTTTACGAGCTGGAGGAGGACTCCTTCGAGGACGAGGAGGAGGAAAGCACCCCGCCGCGCAAGCGGTTGGACGCGGATTACCTTTTGGACAAGGTGATCCCCGGCGAGATCGACTGGCGGGACCTGGTGCGCCGTCACCCGCTGCTTTCGGTGAGCGTGGCGGCAGCCCTGGGGTTCGTGATCGGCCGCAGCAAGGGCTCGGCCATCATCGCCGGGGCCTCGGCGGCGCTCACCACCGCGGTGATGCGGCAGCTCTCCGGCGTCCTGGATACCGACGTTTTCGAGTTCTAGCGCTTGCGGTTTTTTGCTTCGCAGGGCTGGCCCTGCCCCTGGGTAAGCTCTGTGCTCAGCTGCCGTTGGCCCGCAAGCGCTCCAGGGTGGCGAGCACCGGTGGGGGCACCAGGCCGCGGATGTTGCCACCCAAAGCCCAAATTTCCTTCACCACCCGGGAGGAAAGGTACGTGAACTCCTCCTGAGGGGTGAGGAACACGGTTTCCACCTCGGGGCACAGGCGGCGGTTCATGAGCGCCATTTGGAACTCGTACTCGAAGTCGGAGACCGCCCGCATCCCCCGGAGCACCACCCGGGCTTGGTTGGCCCGCATGAAGTCCACCAAAAGCCCGGAAAAGGAGGCCACGCGCACTTGGGGTAGCTCGGCGAAGGTGCGGCGGATGAGCTCCACCCGCTCCTCCACCGGGAGCAGCGGCTTTTTCTCGGCGTTTTCCAGCACCGCCACGATCACCTCCGGGAACAGGCGCACCGCCCGGTTGACGATGTCCACGTGCCCCAGGTGCAGGGGGTCGAAGCTGCCTGGGTAAACCGCCAGGGGGGGGTTCATGCTCACGGCTTTTCCTCCACCGCCACCACCCGCCGGTTGTGGTGGTCGTCCACCACGCGGACGCTGAGCAGGTACTGGCCAGGCTGCACCGGCAGGCGGAAGCGCTCCTTGGGGCTGTCCAACAGCCCGTCCGCGGGGGCCAGCGGCTCCCACCGCTGGGCGTCCCGGTTCCACTGGGCGAGCAAGATCGGGGAAAGCGCGTCCTCCGCTTCCACCACCCAGAACGCCCCTTCCCGACGGATGCGCACCTCGGGGGGGGTGTTGTCCACCACGAACCAGGAGGAAACCGCGCTGGCGGTGGCTGGGTCCTCCGGGTTGCCCGGCGCGTCGCTGGCCGTGAGCCGGAAGCGGTACACCCCGTCCGGGAGGGCCTGGGTGTCCAACGCCAGCTGCACGCTTTCCAGGTTTTCCCGCACCACCCACCAAGCCCCGCCCTGGCGCTGGATTTCCAGCTTGAAGAGCAGCGGGTCGCCGTTGGGGTCTTCGGCTTTCCAAGAAACCGTTTGAAACCCCACCCGGTAGTACTTCTTGCCCAGCTGGGTCTGGGTGTCCTTTTCATCTTCCAGCGTGGTGAAGATGCCGGAAAGCTCGGGGTGGGTGAGCTCCACGATGCGCTCGGAGGGGGGCGGGGCTTTCAGGTACACCTCCCCAGGGGGGTAGACCTTCAGCTCGGCAATTTGCGGCGCAAGGTTCAGCTGACGGTACGCCACCTGGATGCGCGTCACCTCCGCTGGCCCCGGCCCCAGCTCCAGCTTCAGCTGCAGGAACCGCCCCTGGGGGGCGTTTACCGCCACGTTCCCGCAGGGAACCGGGGGGGACCAAGGGCTCCACGCTTCCCCCACCTCCTTGGTGTTCCCCGAGCGGAAGCTCACCTGGCAGGGCCCCTGGAAGCTTCCCGAGAAGCTGCCCCACTGGGAGGGCTGGCCCGCATCCAGCGCTGGGGAGGTGAAGCTGCCCCGGGCTTGGCCTTGGCGCAGCAACAGCTGGACCGGCCCCTGGGTGAGCAGCGCTTGCCCCCCCGGGGCGAGCTTGGTGATTTGCCCCGCATCCACCGTGTCCAGCTCCGCCAACGCCCCTTGCGTCAGCTGCAGCAGCTTGCCCTCCAGGCTGGTTCCCAGCAAAAGCACGTCGCCGGCCCAGGCGAGGGTGGAGGCCAGCTCCTTTTCGAAGCGGTACAGGGTAGTGACCGCCCCCTGGGGGGTGACCCGCAGCACCTCGCTGGTGAAGCGGCCGGTCTCGGGGGAGGGGGCGCCGGTGCTGGTGGTGACCGTGGCTTGCCCTTCCCCGGGCCGCTGCCCCAGGGTGGGATCGCCGAAAACCCCCACCGCGTAAACCGCCCCGTCCCCTCCCACCGCCAGGCTGGCAATTTCCGTAAACGCCGAATCGTAAAGCACCCCCAGCCGCGAGCCGTCGTAGGCGAGGATCAACCCCTTCCCCGAGGTGCCGATGTAAAGCTTGTCCCCGCTTACCGCAAGACACCGCCCGTGGCGGTCCGGCAGCTCCTGGAGCTGCTCCAGCCCCTTGGGGCCCAAGGCGTAGAGCCTGCCGGGGTTGCCCGCCGCCAGCACCACTCTTCCCCCGAACCAAGCGCTGTCCCAGAAGTTCCCCTCGGGAAGGCTCGCCAGGGTTTCCACCTTGCCTGCCGAAAGGCGCAACACGCTCCCGGGGAGGGCGGTGGTGGCGAAGAGCGTGCCGTCGGGGGCGAGGAGCAAGCTGGTGACCTGGTCCGCCGCAAGCTCTGCCAGCAGCTTGCTCCCCCCGGCGTTCACCTGGTACACCCGGGCGGGGTGGCCGGTGCCCACGTAAAAGTTGCCCCGGCCGTCCGTCGCCAAGGCTTGGGCCAGGGGTTCCTCGAACCGCGCCAGCGCCGAAAGCGGCGGCAGCGCCGCAAGACCCCCGTCGCTGCGCACCACCACCCCTTGGGAGCGGGCCCCCACCAGGGACTGGGGGGTGTCCAGGGTGAAAAAGCGGGTGGGGGCGGCTGCGGCAGCGGAAGCGAGAAGCAGCGAGAGCAGCGCAGCGGGCTTCATGGCACCTCCAGGGGTTGCACGTCCAGCGGGATGCGCACCGCGCCTTCCAGGGGGTAGGGGAACGACACCCTGGTGACCTGCAGGAAGCTGGTGGCCAGGCGCTGCACGCTCCCGGGACCCAGGGCTTGGCTCATGCTGGCGGAAAGGGAGGGGGGCAGGGCGGGGTAGGCGGCACCTGGGAGGGTGAGCCCCCCTTCCCTGGCCTCCAGGGCCAGCACCAGGGTGGAGCTAGGCTCCAGGCGAGAAAGCTGCGCCAAAAGCTGGGGGAAGCTCGTGGGGGAAAGCTTTTCGCTGCGCAACGCGTAATCGGCGAAGGCGGCGCCGTCCGCCACCACCAGGTCCACCCTCCCCGGGGCGGCCGCTTTCGGCACGCGCAGCGACACCGTGCGCCGCTCCTCCGCCCCGCGGAACGGTTGCAACCGCACGGTGACCGGCAGCAGCTCCCCCGGTGCCACCCGGCGCTTGGCGGGCAGCGCCTCCAGGAGCTCTGCGCTTTCGTGGGGGCTGCGGGCGAGCTCCAGCTCCAGCGAGGCGAGTTCCGGCCCGGGGAACGGCGGGTTGGTGAGCAGGCCCACCAGCGCCCCCACGAAGGTGGCCACCCGGGCCACCGCGTCGGGGGCGGCGGTGGCCTGGCGCAACCCCAAGGTGCTGCCGTCGCTGAAGGCTGCGCGCACCGCCACGGAAACCGTGAGGTCGGCGTTGTGGCCGCGATTGTGGCTCAAGGAGGTGGCGGTGAGGTAGGCGGCGAGCAGCGGCTCCAGCAGCGGCACCTGGGCGAGGAAAAAGGCAAAGCTCTTGCTTTCCCCTTCTGCCTGCACCCGGACCCGCAACGGGAGGCCCCGGGGGGGCTCCCCTGCCAGCGCCACCATCCCTGCGGGCTGATCCGCCACGAACGTGCCGAAAGGTTGCCCTACCGCGAAGAGCTTGAACGACATGGCGAAGGAGCGCTGCACCGCCAGCACCCTGGCCCGGGCTGCGGGGATGCGCACAGCCCCCGCCGCCACCAGGGGGTGGCCGAAGGCGTAGAAGCTTTCCCCGTCCCGGGCGGTGAGGGTGCCCCCTGCCGCCAGCACCGCGTCCCCCCACACCAGCACCGCCGCCACCATGTCCCCCCCCTCGGGAAGACCTGCCGGCGTTTGCTGGCTTTCCTCGGAAAGCGGCGCCGCTGGGGCGGGGAGCAAACCCAGGGTCTGCCAGGAAGCCAGAGGGAGCCCCAGGGGATCGGTGCCCCCGGGAAGCGCCAGGGGGGTGACCCAGCGGGGGGCGCCCCCGGGGGGCAGGAGCGCGGTGGCGGGGAGCCGGCCCGCCAGCGCTGCGGTCAAGTCTTCCCAGGAAAACCGGCGAGCCGCGGGGGTCGAGCTCCCCCGGGGGATCGCCGCCATGCTTTCGAAGGGGGTCACCCCGGCCAGCGCCTCCCGGGCGAAGGTCCAGCCGAACGCCACCGCCCCCAGCAGCTTGCCGTCCACGTACACTGGCGAGCCGCTCATCCCCGCCACCACCCCGGCATCGGCGAAGCGCTGGTCCAAAAGCCGCATCAACACCGCCCGATCCCCAGGGCTCGTGGCATCCAGCCTGCCCACCACCTCCACCGGGATTTGGATCCTCGCGCCACCGCTCCACTCGGTGATGCAAACCCCCTGCTGACCGG
>Ga0209162_1000916_pt1 | contig 30639 bp, 32 predicted proteins | sample YNPNPMetaG_FD_187121 | JGI IMG/M metagenome (GOLD analysis project Ga0209162, IMG submission 187121) | Anoxygenic and chlorotrophic microbial mat microbial communities from Yellowstone National Park, USA - YNP NP MetaG (SPAdes) (version 2) ...
CTGCAGCGGCAGGCCCGGCAAGGGCAACCGGGCGACAGCGGCCTCTGGTCAGACCTGGGGCGGGGGGCGCTCTTTGGGCTGGGCAGCCTGGTGGCCGCGCTGGGGGCGGCAGCGGCCTTCTACTTCGCCGCTCGCGCGCTCACCGCTGAGGAGAGCAGCCTCCCGGCGATGGGGGCGCTGGGGGTGGCGCTGCTGGTGATATTGGGCGCCTGGCTGGCGATGATCGTCAACCGGCAGGGCTGGCGCTGGCTGTGGATCAGCGCGCTGGTGATGGTGGTCTTCTTCGCCCTCGGTTTCTTCGCCGTCAACCCTGGCGGACCGCTGAACGAATGGGCGGTGCAGCAGCCCTCTATCGGCCGCATCGCGAACGTGTTGCAGGCCGAGAGCGGCACCGGCAAGGTGCGCGCGCTGATCTGGGAAGGGGCGTTGCAACTGATCCTGCCGCACGAACCCATCGCCTACCCTCCTACGCTCACCCGTTCGGATTGGCAGGCCGATCCCTTCAATGCCGTTCGCCCCCTGGTTGGGTACGGCCCGGAATCCATGTACGTGGCCTACAACCCCTTCTACCCGGCGCTCCTGGGCCACTACGAGTCGCGTACCGCTTCCCCCGACCGTTCGCACAACGAGACGTTGGACACGCTGGTCATCACCGGCGTTCCCGGCTTCGTCGCCTACCTGTGGTTGTTCGGCAGCCTCTTCTACTTCAGCCTGCGCTGGTTGAACCTGCTGCCGGACAGCCGCCGGCTGCTCTTCTTCGTCCTGCTCGCCGTCGGGGGGGTGCTGGCAGCGGTGATCGCCAGCCTCGTGCTGGGCGTGCACTTCTTCGGCCTGGCCATCCCGATGGGTATCACCGCTGGCCTGTTCATCTACCTGCTTGTCTGTGGCTTCTCGGTCTACCGGGAGACGCATCCCCTCCCTGCGCTCCCTGCCGAGTTCATCCTTCTGGCTGGCCTTTTCTCCTCTTTCGTCGCCCACTTCATCGAGATGAACTTCGGCATTGCCATCGCTTCGACGCGGACGACCTTCTGGGCGCTGGCCGGGGTGTTCGTGCTGCTGGGGCTGCAGCGCATCGCCGACCGGGAGGAACCGTCGTTCGCAGGGCCGGCGCCGACCTCGGCCGGGCCGGCGCGCGGCAGGAAGCGACGTCGCCAGGGGATGCCGCTCCCCTCGCCACGCCGCCGTACCTCTTATGGCCCTGGCTGGCTGTGGCCCACCCTGGGCGCGGCGCTCATCGGCGCGCTGATCCTGGGCACGCTGGCCTATGACTTCGTCAACAACATCGAACGGCTGACGAGCCCGGCGCAGATCCTCTGGCACTCGCTGACGGTGGTGGCCATCAACGGGCCGGTGCGCACCTCGCTGGGCATTCTGATGGTGGTGGGGGTGACCTGGCTGGCGCTCGCCCTGCTCTCGGTGAGCCAGATCGCCAGGACCGGCGTCTTCCGGAATGTGAGCGAACAGTGGACTGCTGCCCTGATCGTCCTGCTCATCGCGCTGCTGATCGGTATGATCTTTGGACTGGCGCTGGCCAGTCAGCACGCCCGCGTCGTCACGGCCACGTTGCACAGCGTCAGCGACGTGATCGCCCAGGCGGGACGGATCGCGGACCAGTTGGTCGCCTATTATGCCTTGCTGGCGGCGCTGATGCTCCTGGGCGGCCTGGCCCTGAGCGGCGAGCGCCTGCTGCCGACAAGGTGGGGCACACCAGCGGGCGTGGTCACACTCTTGATCGCGCTCCTGGGTTGGCTGGTCCTGGCCTTCATCGGTGCGTCGGGCGGTGCGACGGCGGCGACGCGCCTGTCGGCCCTGCTGCTGGTTTTCCTGGGGGCTGCAGGCGCGGTGACGGCTGTGCTCCTGGTGTATTATCTCTTCGATCCCGCTATCCGCTTGCGCCTGGTCGAGGTGGGTTGGGGCTGGATCGGTGTGGCGCTGGCCGGCCTGTTGCTCTTCCTGGCCCCTGTCGCTGCTTACCAGTACAACATGCGCCCCATCCGCGCCGATACCATCTACAAGCAGGGCAATGCCTGGGAGGACCAGAACCAGTGGACAGTGGTGATCCCGCACTACGAAGCAGCCATTGCGCTGGCGCCGCGGGAGGATTTCTACTACCTCTACCTGGGCCGGGCCTGGCTGGAGTATGCCGGCAGCCTCACCGACACCACACAGCAGGACCAGGCCCTGCGGCAGACGGAGCAGGTGTTGCTGCAGGCGCAGACCATCAACCCGCTCAACACCGACCACAGCGCCAACCTGGCACGTATGTACCGTTCCTGGGCCGATATGCCGGCTGCCGCTGACAGCGGACAGCGAGACCTCCTGCTTCAACTCTCCGCGCAATACTACGACACTGCCACCCGCCTCAGCCCGCATAACCCCATCCTCTGGAACGAGTGGGCCACGCTCAACTACTACTACCTGCAGGACAGCCTGGAGTACCAGCGTTGCATCAGCCAGTCGCTGGAACTCGACCCTGGCTTCGATCAGACCTGGCTCATCGTAGGGGATGTGCGGGCCCGTGAGGGCGACCTGGAGGGGGCGGCGGTGGCCTACCGCACGGCGCTGGATCTGAAACCCGACCAGCCTCGTGTCTGGGCTGCTCTGGGTCGCCTCTATCTGCAGTTGGGCGACAACCTCCAGGCGGCCTCCGTGCTTTCTCAGTCAATCCAGTTGGCCCCCGAGGCCAGCGATGTCTGGGAAACCCATGAACTGCTGGCCATCGCCCGTTACCGCGCCGGCGACGTCGCCGGAGCCCTGGAGGCAGCGCAGATGGCGTTACTGCTGGCCCCGGAGACGGAGCAGGCGAGGCTGCAGCAACTGGTCCTGCAACTGCAACAACCTGTCTCACCCACGCAGGAGGCTCCGTGACCGTCTATCTGCTCGTCTTTGCCGGCGCGCTGGTGCTGGCGGTGGGGGCCACCCCCCTCGCCCGCTGGCTGGCTCCCCGCCTGGGGGTGATGGACCAGCCGTCGGCGCGGAAGATCCACACCCGTCCGCTGCCGCGGTTGGGCGGCGCGGCGATCTTCCTGGCGGTGCTGGCCGCCGCCATAGCACTGGGGGAGTGGCACAACTTCGCCCAGTTCGGCTCCATCGTCATCGGCGCGACGGGCATTTCCTTCCTGGGGCTGATGGATGACCGCTGGGGGGTGCGCCCGATCGTCAAGATCATCGGCCAGGTGTTGGCCGCGCTGCTCCTCTGGGCCACCGGCGTGCGCGTCGGCACCTTCCATCAGCCGCTGTTGGACCTGCCCCTCACGGTCTTCTGGGTGGGGTACATCACCAACGGCGTCAACCTGCTGGACAACATGGACGGCCTGGCGGGCGGGATGGCGGCGATCGCTGCCGCCTATTTCGCGCTGATGTGTTCCTTCAGCGGCCAGTACCTGGTGGGCGCGCTGGCGGTGGCGGTGCTGGGGGCTTGCCTGGGCTTCCTGTTCTACAACCTCAACCCCGCCAGTATCATCATGGGGGATTCCGGGGCGCTGTTCCTGGGCTTCATGCTGGCTGCCATCGGCATCAAACTCCGTTTCCCCGACAACGTCACCTTCGTCACCTGGATGGTGCCGGTGCTGGTGATGGGGTTGCCCATCTTCGACACCACCCTGGTCATCCTCTCCCGCCTGCGTCGTGGGCTGAACCCGCTGACCACGCCGGGCAAGGATCACATCTCCCACCGCCTGGTGGCCGCGGGGTTGACCCAGCGGGAGGCGGTCCTGGTCCTCTACGTCGTCTGCTTCGTGCTGGGCATGCTCGCCCTCTTCGTCACCCGCGCCTCGGCCATCGAGGGGTACACTGTGGGCGGACTGGTCGCCCTGGTCGGGCTGTACGGGCTGTGGCGGCTGGAACGGCCGCCGTTCTTCCACCCCCACCGCCCGCAGCAGGAACCCCCTGCGGCCCAGGAGAGGCAAGGAGGTAACGATGAGGAGGGATGACACGATCAGGATACTGAAGCAACATCGTCACGAGTTTGCTCGCTTTGGGGTGCAGTCTCTGGCTCTCTTTGGTTCGATCATCAGAGACGAGAGCCGGCCAGACAGTGACATAGATGTCTTGGTGGATTTCGCGGGTCGGGCTACCTTGGACCAATTTATGGGTCTCGAGTTCTATCTGGAAGATCTCTTGGGTTGCCGGGTAGACCTGGTCACCCGCAAAGCACTCAAACCACGTCTGAAGCCCTACATAGAACGAGAGGCTTTCTATGTCACGTGATTATCGCCTCTATCTTGATGACATACGCGAGGCTGGCGAGAAGGTCATGCGCTACGTACGGGGTTTGACCTTCAGCCAGTTTGTACAAGACGAGAAGACTTTCGATGCCGTGGTACGTAACCTGGCGGTCATTGGCGAAGCGGTCAAGCACATACCACCAGAAATCCGCAGCCGTTACCCAGAGATGGAATGGCGCAAGATTGCTGGATTGCGCGATGTGGTTACTCACGAGCACCTCGGCATAGACGAGGATATCCTGCGGGATGCAATCCAGCATGAAGTCCCGGTACTGGTCGAATGAGTTGTGCGCATACTGGCCGACGAACAGCAAGAGAGTTGCTGACATGTTCGGAGAGAATATGCCTTCTCTGGAAGAGAAAATCCGCGACCGCAGTGCACACGTCGCCGTTATCGGATTGGGGTACGTGGGGTTGCCGCTGGCGCTGGGGTTCGCCCGGGCCGGCTTCCACGTCACCGGCGTGGAAGTGAATGCGGAGAAGGTGGCCCTGCTCAGCCAGGGTCGCAGTTACATTGAGGACATCCCCGCTGAGGCGCTGGCCCCCTACGTCACCTCCGGCCACCTGCGCGCGACCACCGATTACGACGTGCTGCGCCAGGCCGACGCCGTCTTCATCTGTGTCCCCACCCCCTACGACGCCCAGCGGGCGCCGGACCTCTCCGACGTGCGCAGCGCCGCGGAGTCCATCCGCCCCCGCTTGCAGCGTGGCCAGCTGATCGTGCTGCAGTCCACCACCTACCCCGGCACTACCGAGGAGGTGGTCCAGCCCATCCTGGAGCAGAGCGGACTGAAGGCAGGGGTGGACTTCTACCTGGCCTTCTCGCCGGAGCGGATCGACCCGGGGAACAAGGACTGGTCGGCCTACAACACCCCCAAAGTGGTCGGGGGACTCACGCCGGAGTGCACTCGTCTGGCCTGCGACCTGTTGAGTCAGATGGGGGCGCCGGTCTGCCCGGTCTCCTCCACGCGCGCCGCGGAGATGACCAAACTGCTGGAGAATATCTTCCGCGCGGTCAACATCGCCCTGGTCAACGAGTTGGCCCTGCTGGCCGAGCGGATGGGCATTGACTTCTGGGAGGTCATCGCGGCCGCCCGCACCAAACCCTTCGGCTTCATGCCCTTCTATCCTGGGGCGGGGGTAGGGGGGCACTGTATCCCGGTGGACCCCTACTATCTCTCCTGGAAGGCCCGCGAGTACGACTTCTACACCAAGTTCATCGAACTGGCGGCGGAGGTCAACCAGGCGATGCCCTACCACGTGGTGGACCTGCTCTGCCAGGCCCTGTCGGCGCACGGACGGGGGCTACAGGGCGCGTGGGTACTGGTACTGGGAGTGGCTTTCAAGCCCAACGTGGAGGACCCGCGCAACTCTCCGGCTGAGCGGGTGATCGAACTGTTGCTGGGACGCGGAGCGCAGGTGCGCTATCATGACCCCCACGTGCCCCGCTTCCGGGTCGGCGGGGACGTCTTCTACCGCCCCAGCGTCACCCTGGAATCGGTGCCGCTCAGCGATGAGGAACTGGCGGCTGCCGACGCCGTGCTCATCGTCACCGGCCATCGCGCTGTGGATTACGCGCGGGTGGTGGAACGGGCACGGCTGGTGGTGGACTGTTGCAACGCCACCGGCGCGCTGCCCCGCGACGAGAAGGTCGTCCGCCTGGGTGCTCCCCTGCCGCGCTGATGGCCGAGCGTAAGCCCCGCCCCCGTCTGCTGCGCGTCGTTCAGATCCTGACCGTCCTCATCGTCGTCGGCGCGTCGGTGGCGGCGGTCTACTTCCGCAACCACCTGCAGGACCTGGCTGGCTACGGCTACGCGGCGGTCTTCCTGGTCGGCCTGGTCAGCAACGCCACGCTCATCCTCCCTGTGCCCGGCCTGGCGGTCAGTTCGCTCCTGGGCGGTGTCTTCAATCCGTTCCTGGTGGGGTTGGTCGGCGGGGTGGGCCAGGCGCTGGGGGAACTCTCTGGCTACATGGCAGGCTACAGCGGCCAGACGCTGGTGGACCGCGGCCCCACCTATGAGCGGGTGGCGGGGTGGATGCAGCGTCACGGCGTGGTGACGATCTTCGTGCTGGCGCTCATCCCCAACCCTGTCTTCGACCTGGGGGGCATCGCCGCCGGGGCGTTGCGCTTTCCGCTGTGGAAGTTCCTGATCGCCTGCGCCGCCGGCAAGGTGCTCAAGAACATCGTCTTCGCCCTCTTGGGATATTATGGAAAAGAGACCATCTTCCGCTGGCTGGGCGGCCAGACGGGCCGACCCTCCAGTCGGGCGATTGTCTCTCAGGCAGATGTGTGTTATATTCCGAGATAGATAGGTCTTCTGGAGCAGCCAGTCTCCAAGAAGGAGGGACGGATGATAGACCCTGACCTGCTGGCCATCCTGCGCTGTCCATACTGCGTGAGCGGCGAGACGCGCAAACCCGGCGAAGACCCTGGTCGGCTGGAACTGGTGCGCGACGTCTGGCTGGTGTGCCAGGAGCCGGACTGCGGCCGCAAGTACCCCATCCGCGACGACATTCCGGTGATGCTGATCGAGGAGGGGGAGCGCTGGATCTCCGTGGCCGTAGACGACCTGCCGGTCCCTCCGCCGGATTAGGGGGGTCCTTGCGCGACGTCGTGTTGCTTTCCGCAGCCAGCCTGCTGCTCCTGCTGGGCGGGCTGCTGCTGCTGGCCCTGCCAGACCCCTACGAGGGCGGAGTGCTCTACTCCATTGACGTGATGCACGCCGTCCGCGTCCTCGACCTGACCGGGTTGGGGCTGGTGTTGCTGGGCGTCGCGGCGGCCTGGTGGGCGGGGACGCGCTGGCAGCGGCAGGTGCACGGTGGAGTGGTAACGGTGGAGGAGCCCCGCGGTGGATGAGTGGCTGAGTGACCTCCTGGCGGCGATCGCTGCTGGGGACGACCGTCAGGCGGAGGAGGCAGTGGAGCGCCTGGACCGGCTGGGCGACGCTGCCCTGCCTGCTTTGCAGGCCCTGCTCTCCTCCGCCGAACGGGAACACCGCTGGTGGGCCGTGCGCGCCCTGGCCGTTGTGGGCACGGCAGAGGCGGTAGCGGCCCTCATCGCCGTGCTGGGCGACCCCGACCCCGACGTGCGCGCCTGCGCGGTGGTCGCGCTGGCCGAATTGCGTCCCGCTGAGGCGGTGGAGCCGCTGGTCGTGCGTCTGGACGACCCCTCCGCCTACGTGGCGCGGCTGGCCGCAGACGCGCTGGCCCAGTTCGGTGATGCAGCAGTAGAGCCGCTTATCCGCACGCTGCGGGAGGGCGGGGTCGCTGCGCGGGCCGGGGCGGCCCGCGCCCTGCGCGCCCTCCAGTCGCCCCAGGCCATCCCCGCCCTGTGCGCCGCGCTGGACGACCCCAGCGCCGTGGTCACCGCCTACGCCGAGGAGGCGTTAGAGCGGATGGGCGTAGGGCTGGTGTTCTTCTCGCCCTGACTCAACCCGCCAGTGCCAACCCCTTGAAGGATCGCACCTGCCCGGTGATGGCGCGCTCGGTGGGCAGCCGTTCGATGCTGGAAGCCCCGAAGAAGCCGACGATGCCCGGCATGCGCGCCAGCGCTGTCCCCACGTTCTCCGGCTCGTCGAATGGCCCGCCGTGGCAGATGACCATCACCTCGCGGTTGACCTGGTGTCCCGCTTCTGCCATCTGCAGAACCCTCTCGATGGCCTCGTCGAGGCTGAGCGCCACGCCCGCGCCGATGGTGCCGCCGGTGGTCAGCCCCACGTGGCAGACCAGCAGGTCGGCCCCGGCCTGGGCCATCGCCCGCGCCGACTCCGCGTCGAAGACGTAGGGGGAGGTGAAGAGGTCCATCTCGTGGGCGATGCGGATCGCCTCCACCTCCTTGTCGTACCCCATACCGGTGGCTTCCAGGTTGGCGCGGAAGACCCCGTCAATCAGCCCCACCGTCGGGAAGTTCTGCACGCCAGAGAAGCCCAAATCCCTCAATTGTTTGAGGAAGACCGGCATCAGCCGGAACGGGTCGGTGCCGCAGATGCCGGCCAGCACCGGCGTATTCTTGACCACCGGCAGTACTTCGGCGGCCATCTCCACCACGATGCCGTTGGCGTCGCCGTAGGGCAACAGGCCGGCCAGCGAGCCCCGTCCGGCCATGCGGTACCGCCCGGAGTTGTAGATGATGATGAGGTCCGCCCCGCCCGCCTCGGCGCACTTGGCGGAGAGGCCGGTGCCCGCGCCGCAGCCGATGATGGGCCGTCCGGCGGCCACCTGAGCGCGCAGCCGTTTGATGATCTCCTGGCGTGGGATCGTCATCCCGAAACCTCCTTTCCCTTGAGCATTTCCAGCAATACCCCTGCCGCCCGTTCGGCGAAGGCCGGGTCGTTGATGTTGGCCTCCATCTCGATCAGCGGAATGTCGGGCCGCAGGTTCTCTTTGATGGCCTGGAAGCAGGCTCCGTCTGCCGCCGGGTCCCAGAAGGGGTTGCCGGGGCTATCGAGCATGGAGACGCCGCGCAGCGGCAGGAGCACCGCCACCGGTCCCCGTGAGGCGTTGGCCGCGTTGGCGATCATCTGCCCGATGACGCGGTTCTCCTCGGCGTTGGTGCGCAGCAGGGTGACGTTGGGGTTCCACTGGTAGAGGAGACGCGAGCGATACCGCTCCGGCACGCTGTCGAGGCCCCAGAAGTTGCACATATCCACGCACCCTGGCACCAGCACCGTGGGGATGCCGGCGCGGGCGGCGGCGAGCATGCGCTCCGGTCCGGCGCTGAACACCCCGCCGCAGACCTCGTCGGCCAGTTCGGTGGTGGTGATGTCCAGCGAGGCCGCGATGTAGCCGTCGGCGATCAGGCTCTCCATCGTCCGTCCGCCGCTGCCGGTGGCGTGGAAGACCAGCACTTCGTACCCTTCTTTCTCCAACAGCGCGCGGGCGTGATCAACGCAAGGGGTGGTGTTGCCGAACATCGAAGCGGTGATGAGCGGACGCTCCTCGTCTACGGCCGGTATCTCCATCTTGACCATGCCGACGACCGCGCCAGCGGCGTTGGCGTAGACGGCGCGGCTGATGCGGTTGAAGCCGGCCACGTCCACGATGGATGGGATGAAGGTGATGTCGCGCGTCCCGGCGTAGGCGCTGACGTCCCCGCCACCCACGGTCGAGAGCATCACTTTCGGCACGCCCACCGGCAGGGTGCGCATGCCGGCGGTGGCGATGGAGGTGCCGCCGCTGCCTCCCATCCCCAGGATACCGTCCAGACGGCCCTCGTCGTAGAGCCGCCGGACGACAGCCGCCACTCCCGCGGCCATGATCCGCATCGCCTCGTCCTTGCGCTCGCCGGAGCGGAGCGTGGCCAGGTCGCCGCCGCCCGCGCGGGCGACCTCCTCGCGGGTCACGTCGGGCGGGAAGGCTGGCTCGCCCATAACGCCGAAGTCCACCACGATGGTCTTCAGTCCTGCGCCCTCGATGAGTCGCTTGACGAAAGCGAACTCCTGCCCTTTGGTGTCCAACGCCCCGACAAGAACCACAGTCTTGGCCATGGCGTCATCCTCCCAGATGGTCAGCGTCAGCGGCTGGGAATCTGACCGGCGGGGACGAGGGTGCAGTCGGGACTGCGGGCCAGTTCCGCCTCCGGCCCTGGCGGGCTGTAGATGGCGATGATCTTCATCTGCTCCCAGCCGGTGTTGATGGTCTCGTGGTCAACGCCAGGGGGGATGTGCACGAGCATGCCAGGCCCCACCGGGTGGCGTTCGCCGGCGACGGCCTGCACGCCGGTGCCGGAGACGAAGTAGAGGATCTCCTCCACGCCGGGGTGGTTGTGGGTGGTGTGGCCCTTGCCCGGTTCCAGGAGGACGACGCCCATGCTGAACCGCTCGGCGCCGGTCACCTCTGGCGCGCTCATCCACTTGAGCGTGCCCCAAGGGAAGACCTGGGTGTCCACTTCATCAGGTGTGACGAAACGCTTGCCCTTCATCGTCTGCACCTCCTTTCACGGGAATTGTAGCACATCGTCGGCGAATCGGCGAGTCCGCGGGGTTCTTGGAGCGCGCTTCAGCGCGTCGGGCGGTTGGTGGAATCGAACCGCAGGCCGCTCCTCTGGAGCGATTCGCCGCATGCGGGATTCGCGCTATAATTGCCTGAAGTGGCGTGCCAGGAAGAGATGCAGATGAAGAAGAGACGGGCACTCTGGTTGGCTACTCTCGGCCTGTTAGTCCTGTTCGCACAGGCGACATCGGGTGCTTGCGCCCTTTCCTTCACTTATGATGAGCCTATCTACATTGGCGCTGGCTACGCAGACTGGATGACCGGCGACGTGCGCATGCACGGCTTCATCGGCCACCCACCGTTGATCAACATGCTCACCACCTGGCCTTTGCTGCTGGATTGTGGCCACCGTCCAGACCCGCGCCAGTTCTCGCAGTGGGGCGGGGATGATAACTTGGGCTTCGCTCGCGATCTGCTGCCTCATCTGGGACCGCCGGACCGCACAGCTTTTCTGACCCGCCTGCCGGTGATCTGGATCACTTTACTTCTGGCTGCTTTGGTCTTCCGTTGGGCTGATGGGCTATGGAGAGGGTGGGCTGGTTATCTGGCATTGTTTCTGTTCGTGTTCGACCCCACCGTTGCAGCGCACGCCCGGCTCAACACCACCGATATGGGCCTGGCGGCCTTCGGCTTTCTTTCCTCATATGCGCTGGTCTGTTACCTGCAGCGCCCCTCCGCTCGCCGGCTTCTGTGGGCCGGCCTGGCCTTGGGTCTGCCGCTGGCGAGCAAAGCCTCGGGCCCCTTTTACCTGATGATGGCTGTGCTCTTGCTCATCGTTTACGGGATGGTGGCCTGGCGTCGGCAGCGCCGATGGGTCTGGCGCGTGCTGAGTGCTGTGGCTGCACTGATAGGACTGGCCCTGTTTGTGTTGTGGGCTGCCTGTCTGTTCGAGGTGCGTCCACTTGCCCCGGGTGGTCTTGCGCTGCCGGCGGCTTCCTATTGGGCTGGGTTGCCCTATATACGCTCCTATTTACCTGGCGGTCAAACCAGTTTCTTCTGGGGGCACCTCTATACGACCAACCCGTCGCGGGCGTACTTTCCTGTCGCCTTTCTGCTGAAGACCCCCCTGCCGACGCTGCTACTCCTGGTACTGGCGGTAGGAGAGGCGCTGACACGATGTCGCTGTCGATCTGACCGGGTGCGGTTTGCCTCTCTGTTGGTGTTGATCGCCATGCCCGTGGCCTACTTCTTGGCGACGCTGGCTGCCTCGCTGCAGATCGGCCAGCGGCATCTGCTGCCTGTTTACCCCTTCCTGTTCGTGTTCATCTCACGGTTGGCGCGGCCCGCGGCTGTAGCCCGCTGGACAGCCTGGCCTGCTCCCCGACGCTGGCTCAGTGCACTCTCCACCCTGGTTCTGTTAGCCTGGCTGGCCAGCGTCAACCTCTCCCTCCAGCCATTTCAGATCTCGTATTTCAATGAACTGGCCGGAGGGCCGAGCGGGGGCTACCGATACCTGGCCGACTCCAGCGCTGACTGGGGACAGGCGCTCAAGGCGCTGCGACGCTATCTGGACGAACAGGCTGCTGACGAGGTTCGGTTGGCTGCCTTCTCCTCGCTTGACCCGACCCTCTATGGCCTGCGCTTCACTCCGCTTCCCCCTACCGTCGGTGCGCCGATCACCCTGACTGCTCGCTTCAACCCCCCACCGGGGCTTTACGCGATTAGCGTTACTCCGCTGCAAGGGTTGTGGCTGCTCGACCCGGATACCTACGATGCGTTTCGCCACCGCCAGCCAGTGGCCCGGGTGGGCTACGTGTTCTTCATCTACAATGTGGAACCCGCCACCCCTGCCCCTCAGTGGGTCGCACAGTGTGCTGCCCCCGTGCCCCCGCTTGACGTACATCAGATCGTCGTCGGCTTTGGCCGTACCGACCTGCGCCTGGCTGCGTTCGACTGCCGCGCTGGTTGGCTCTACCCCGCTGGCGCAGGCTGGACCGTCCTGCCCGACGAGGTGCTGGACGAGTGGGCAGCGGAACGGCTGACCGGCGTGCCGTTGACCTTCCACCAGCGGCGTACCACCGATCATCTGGCGCTCAGCGTCTATGAGGGGCGAGGCAGGCCAGAAGGGGCCTCTCCGCCCGGCCTTCAGGTGCGCATCGCTCCCGCAGAGTGGTCGCCGCAGCGAGTGGCTGACTCCGGCATATCAGCCATCGCGCCGGTCGTCACAGACGGCCCGCTGACTTTCCTGGGGTATGACCTGCAGCCTGCCTCGTCAGCCTCGGAGTTGGAAGTGCGCACCTACTGGCGTGTCGTCGAAGGGGCAGCCCGCCCGCTCTCGCTCATGGCTCACCTGGTAGCGGCGGACGGAGCACCGGTGGCCATTGCCGATGGCCTGGCTGTACCCATCGAGTTCTGGCGGCCCGATGACGTGATCGTCCAGCGCCACCGCTTCGCGTTGCCGGAGGAGGCTTCTGACGGCGAGTACTGGCTACGTCTGGGCGGATACTGGCTGGACACGATGGAACGTTGGCGGATCGGTGACGCACGGGAGGCCGACGCGCTTTGGGTGCTGGTGGCGAGGGGGCGATGAAACTGAGCGTAGGGCCGGCGCTCATCCTCCTGGGCTACCTTCTCCTCGGGCTCACCTTCGGCCTGCTGGTGCCGCCCTTCGAGAACCTGGACGAGATCGAACACTTCGGGGTGGTGCGGCACGTGGCCGAGACGGGCCGCCTGCCGGTGCACGGCACGCCGGAAGCGGAGGTCTATCACTACCGGCAGGAAGCCTCGCAGCCGCCGCTGTATTACCTGCTCTCCGCCGCACTGGTCCGCCTGTTGGGGTTGCACGCCGATGACGCCGCTGACTTCTGGCGCTTCAATCCCCACGTGGCCTGCGGGCCCAACGAGGTCAGTCCCTACGACAACCGCGCCTCTTTCTACCACGACGCCCGGCGGGAGTCCTTTCCCTGGCAGGGGACATTGTTGATGCTCCATCTCCTGCGGATGGAATCTACGCTGCTCCAGGGAGTGACGGTGGTGAGCACGTGGCTGCTGGCCCGTCGTCTCTTCCCCCGTCGCCGCGCGGTGCCGTTGCTGGCGATGGCTGTGGTCGCCTTCAACCCGCAGTTCCTGCTCGTCGCCAGCGGGGTCAACAACGACAACCTGGTCACGCCACTGGTGACCCTCGGGCTCCTTGTCTTGCTGCGCGCCTGGCAGGAGGGCCTCTCGTGGCAGCGGGCGCTGAGTCTGGGCCTGCTGGTCGGTCTGGCCGGGTTGTCCAAACTGAGCGGCTGGCTGCTGTTGCCCTTCTCCTGTCTGGTCCTGCTGACGCTGCTCCTGCGCTGCCCAAGGGTTGCGCTCAGGCTGCTTCTGCCTTTCCTCGGGCTGCTCGCGCTGACCGCGCTGGCGGTCGGCGGGTGGTGGTTCTGGCGCAACTGGCAGTTGTACGGCGATCCCACGGCGTTGCGACCTATGCTGGAACTGGTCGGTGCGCGCGACCGCCCGGCCTTCTCCCTGTCGGTGGCCGACCTGATGTTCCGTTCGTTCTGGGGGCAAATCCCCTGTGCTTTCTACCCACCCGCTTTCTACTGGCCTTACATCGCCCTGACCGCGTTGGGGATCGCCGGGTTGGCTCGGGGCTGGCGACGGCTGGCTGGACAGGAGCGGCAGGCGGTGCTCGGCCTGACCGCCTGGTTTGTGCTGGTGGTGATCGGTTGGATGCGCTGGGACGCGCTCACGCCGGCGACGGGCGGGCGCCTGCTCTTCCCGGCCCTGCCGGCAGTGGCGCTGCTGCTCACGTCAGGGATCGCCGGGTGGGGCCGTCAGCGGTTGGTGCTTCCGCTGGTCACCCTGCTGTTGATCCTGACCGCCTGGTGGGCCGCCGTGGACATCCTGCCCGCTTTCTTCGCCCCGCCGCGCCACTACCCCGCGCCGACCGCCGTACGGCCCGACCATCCCCTTGAGGCGAAGTTGGGGGATGAGATTCGCTTGCTGGGGTACGATCTGACGTTGGCGCAGCGCGGCCCCACGCTCGCTCTGACGCTCTACTGGCAGGCTGCCGCACCCATCAGCGACGATCTCGTCCTGGCTATCCAGCTCGTCTCCCCCATCCCTGGTGACACGACGTTGCGTTTCAACGCCAATACCTGGCCGGGGCGCGGCAATGACCCCACCTCGGCCTGGCGCCCCGGCGAGGTCATCGCCGACCGGTACCGCTTCCGCCTGCCAGCGGCGGATTTTCCCACACAGGCGTGGGACGTGCTGGTGCGGCTCTACAAGGGGGAGACGGGAGAGCCATTGGCGGTGCGCCTGGGCGGGACAGCGGTGGGCGGCGAACTGTGGCTGGCCCGGCTGCGAGTGTCAGGGCAGCGGCCCGACTGCTCGGCCGTTGCGCCGCTGAGCGCCGAAGCGCGTTTCGGCGACGCGGTGGCGCTCACCCACGCCGGGGTAATCACCACGACCCAGGGGCCGGCTCTGGCGTTGTGTTGGCGGGCGCTCCAGCCGCTTCCGCGCGACCTTACCGTCTTCGTCCATCTCGAGGATGGCGTCGGCACGCTGCTCACTGCCGACGGCCCACCGATGGGGGGAGCCTTTCCCACTTCCCTGTGGCAACCCGGCGACGTGATCCTTGACCTTCACACGTTGCCGCCTGGCTGGGATGGGGCGCGCGTGACGGTCGGCCTGTACAACCCGACGGACGGCTCGCGTCTGCCGGCCACGCAGGGGGGGACAACGGTGCTCGATGGCGAGGTCGTCGTGGAAACGCGTTAGCACTTTGGACTGCGGCGACGTGTCGCCGCTTTCAAATCGCCGACCTTGTCGGCGCACTCCAAACTTTGGATTGCGGCGGCACGCCGCCGCTGTGAAAGCGCCGACACAGTCGGCGCAGTCCAAACTTTGGACTGCGGCGGCACGCCGCCGCTGTGAAAGCGCCGACACAGTCGGCGCAGTCCAAACCTTGGATTGCGGCGACGTGTCGCCGCTGTGAAAGCGCCGACTCTGTCGGCGCACTCCAAACTTTGGATTGCGGCGACGTGTCGCCGCTGTGAAAGCGCCGACACAGTCGGCGCACTCCAGACTTTGGACTGCGGCGGCACGCCGCCGCTGTGAAAGCGCCGACACAGTCGGCGCAGTCCAAACTTTGGACTGCGGCGGCATGCCGCCGCTTCCAAAGCGCTGACTCTGTCGGCGCACTCCAATCGGTTCAGGGGCGGATGTTCACCCGTCGCAGCAGGTTGGCGTTGGTGACCACGGTCACCGATGAGGTGGCCATGGCGATCTCCGCCAGCAGCGGATGCATCCACCCGGCCACCGCCAGGGGGATCATAACGATATTGTAGAAGAAAGCCCAGAACAGGTTCTGGCGGATCTTGCGGAAGGTGGCGCGGCTCAGGTTGACCGCCTCGACGACGCCAGAGAGTTTGCCGCGCACCAGCGTCACGTCGCTGGCCTCGATGGCGATGTCCGTGCCGGTGCCGATGGCAATGCCGACATCCGCCTGGGTGAGGGCTGGCGCGTCGTTGATGCCGTCGCCGACGAAAGCCACCCGCCCGAACTGCTGTTGCAACCGCTGCACCTCGGCCACCTTGCCGTCGGGCAGCACCTCGGCAAGGACGTGGTCAATGCCGGCCTGCCGGGCGATGGCCGCGGCGGTGCGGCGGTTGTCACCGGTGATCATCGCCGTCTGGAGACCCAGGCGGTGCAGACCCGCGATGGCCTCCGCCGCGCCCTCCTTCAGCGTGTCGGCGACGGCAATGATGCCTGCCAGCCTTCCGCCTGCCGCCACCAGCATCGCCGTCTTGCCCTCCTCCTCGAGTTGGCGCAGCCGGTTCTCCAGCGGGACCGGGTCCACACCGTGCTCCTGCAACAGCCGCCGCGAGCCGACCAGCATCGTCTGCCCATCCACTCGCGCCGTCACTCCCCGCCCCCGCCGCGCCTGGAACTCCTGCGGTTCGGCCAGGGCCAACCCCAGCGCTTCCGCCCGCGCTACGACCGCCCGCCCCAGAGGGTGCTCGGAGCCGCGTTCGGCGCTGGCCGCCCAGCGCAGCAGGTCCGCCTCTGTCAACCCGCTGCCAGGGATGACATCGGTCACCTCCGGGCGGCCCCTGGTGAGGGTGCCGGTCTTGTCGAAGATGACCACGCGCACGTCCTTCAGCGCCTGGATGGCCGCGCCGGTGCGAATGAGGATGCCGTGCTCAGCCCCCATACCGCTGCCGACCATCAGGGCTGTCGGTGTGGCCAGGCCCAGCGCGCAGGGGCAGGCGATGACCAGCACCGCCACGGTGGAGATAACCGCCAGGGTGATGATCCCCAGGTCGGGATTCACCCAAGGCAGGAAGGAGCCCGCCCGCGCCAGAGCGGACATCGGGCCGGGCAGCAGGAGCCAGGCGGCCAGTGTCGCCAGGGCGATGAGCATCACCACCGGGACGAAGACACCGGTCACCCGGTCGGCGAATTCCTGGATGGGCACCTTCGAACCCTGAGCCTGCTCAACCAGCCGGATGACCTGGGCCAGGAAGGTGTCTTTGCCCACGCGCGTGGCGCGCACGTGGAGCAGCCCCTCCTGGTTGACCGTCGCGCCGATCACCTCATCGCCGACCTGCTTGTCCACCGGCACGGACTCGCCGGTGGCCATGGACTCGTCCACCGCGCTCTCCCCGGCGATCACGATCCCGTCGGTGGGCACCTTCTCGCCGGGGCGCACGACCATCACGTCTCCCACAGCCACCTGAGCGATGGGCACCTCCACCTCGCGCCCGTCCACCAGCACCCGCGCTGTTCGGGCGCCCAACTCGAGCAGCCGACGGATGGCCTGAGAGGCGCGGCCTTTGGCTGTCTCCTCGATGTAGCGGCCGGTGAGGTGGAAGGCCATGATCATCGCCGAGACGCCGGCGTAGTTGGCCACCGGGAAGAAGAAAGAGGCAGGGCCGGTGAGCAGCGACGCACCTGTGCCCAGCATGATCAGCGTGTCCATGTTGGCGTAGCCGTGCAACACAGCGGTCAACCCACTGCGATAGGTGCGCCCACCCACCCAGAAGAGCACCGGCAGCGCCAGGAGGATCATCCCCAGGTTGAAGACGGTGTGGTTGGGCCACATGATGCCGAAGAACATCTCCGGCACCATCCACAGGATGATCGGCGCGGTCAGCGCCCAGGCCACGCGCATGCGGAAGCGGGCCTGGCGCATCTTGCGCTCCGCCTCGTCCTCGACCTGCTCTACCTGGGCTTCGGCAGGGGTCTCCAGTACCTCGTACCCCGCCTCGGCCACCGCCTGCCGGAAGTCGGCCAGGCTGGCGACGCCAGGGACGAAGGTGACGGTGGCGCGCTCCGTGGCCAGGTTGACGTTCGCCTCGACCACCCCCGGTACCTTCTGCAGCGCCTTCTGGACGTGGGCCACACACGCGGCGCAGGACATGCCGCCGATGGGCAGGATCACGGTCTCTGTGGGTACCTCGTAACCGGTCTCCTGTACCGCCTGCACCAGGCTCTTCAGCGGCACGTCGGTGGTGAAGCGGACACTGGCCTTCTCGGTTGCCAGATTGACCGCCACCTCATCTACCCCATCCACGCCTTTCAACGCCCGCTCGACGTGCGCCACACACGAGGCGCAGGTCATCCCCCGCACTGGCAGGGTCAGCGGTTCCGATTTCTCGCTCATTTTGTCCTTCCTTGTGCAGCGGCGCGCAATCTCATCCCATTGAGGATCACGGCCATCGAAGCGCCCACGTCGGCGGCCACGGCCATCCACATCGTCGCCAGGCCGGCGATGGCCAGGGCGAAGACGCCGGCCTTGACCAGCAGGGCGAACAGGATGTTGGCGGCCACGATGCGTCGCGTGCGGCGGCTGAGGCGGAGGATGAAGGGAAGTTGGGTCAGGTCATCCCCCATCAGCACCACGTCTGCTGCCTCCATCGCCTGGGCTGAGCCCGCCCCGCCCATAGCGATGCCCACGTCGGCGCTGGCCAGGGCCGGGGCATCATTCACCCCGTCGCCGACCATCGCCACCGGCCCGTGCTGCTGGCGCAGCGCAGCAATGGCGGTCACCTTGTCGTCGGGCAGCAGCCCGGCGCGGACCTCAGCGATGCCCACCTGGCGGCCGATCTCAGTAGCGACGACGGGGTGGTCTCCGCTCAGCATCACCGTGTGGAAACCGCTGGCGCGCAGTTCGGCCATCACCTGACGGCTGGCGGCGCGCGGGGGATCGGCGATGCCGAACAGCCCGCATACCTCGCCGTCGTGCTGCACCAGGGCGACCGTCTTGCCCTGTGCGGCCAGGTCGTCGGCCAGGCGGCAGACAGAAGCCGGGTGGGGGAAGTGCTGGTCGAAGTGAGCGTGGCTGGCCACGGTCACTGATGCGCCGTTGACGACCCCCTGCACCCCGCGCCCACTCAGCGCGGTCACCTCCTGCGCCGGAGGCAGCACCATTTGCCGCGCCTGCGCCTCGGCCACCAGGGCGCGGCCCAGAGGGTGGGAGGACTGTGCCTCCAGCGCGGCGGCGTGCAGCAGGCCGCAGCCTTCGACGCACTCGCCACAGGTGCAGACATCCACCACGTCTGTGGTGACGGGGCGGCCTGCGGTCAATGTGCCGGTCTTGTCGAAGGCCACGGCGCGCACGCGGCTGAGCGCCTCCAGGTAGCATCCGCCCTTGATGAGCACGCCCCGCGAGGCGGCGGCGGTCATCGCGCTGACCAGGCTGACCGGCGTACTCAGCACCAGCGCGCAAGGGCAGGCGATGACCAGCAACTGCAATGCCCGCATCAGCCAGCCGTGCGTCCCCCAGAAGGGCTGCGCGAACAGCAGCGGCGGAAGCACGGCCACCAACAGCGCCACCGCCGTCACCGTGGGCGTGTAGATGCGGGCGAAACGGTCCACGAACCGTTGGATCGGCGCGCGACGGGCCTGGGCCTGCTGTACCATCTCGACCATGCGGCTGAGGGTGGTGTCGGCAGCCAGGCGGGTGACCTCGACCTCCAGCGCGGCGACGGTGTTGACCGTGCCGGCATAGACAGGGTCGCCGGGCCCCTTCTCCACCGGCGCGCTTTCGCCAGTGATGGGCGACTGATCCACCGCGCTCTGTCCGGCGCGGACGACGCCGTCCACCCCCACGCGGTCGCCGGGGCGTATCAGCACCCGCTCGCCCACCTCGACCTCCGCGACGGCCACTTCCGTGACGGTGCCGTCGGGCAGCAGGCGCAACACGGTCGGCGGGGCCAGGTCGAGCAGGCCGCTGAGGGCGTCCCGCGCCCGGTCGGCAGCGAAGCCCTCCAGCGCCTCACCCAGGGAGAAGAGTACCACCACCGTGGCCGCCTCGGCCCACTCGCCGATGGCCGCCGCGCCGGTCACGGCAATGGTCATCAGGGTGTTCATGCCCAGACTGTGAGCCCGCCAGACCTCCTGGAAGGCGTGACCGGCAATGGGTAGTCCACCGAGCAGGATGGAAGCGGCGAAAAGGATAGCCGCCCCCCAGGGAGGTGCGCCAAGCACTCCGGCGGTCAGGCCCGCCAGGGCCAGCAGCGCGGCGACCAGGGCGAGACGGGTGTCGCGGCGCGAAAGGATGAAACGAAGGAAGCCGCCAGTGGCCGAGCGACGTTCTGCCAGGGCGAATCCCTCTGCGCGGACCAGGCGGGCGATGGCGGCAGTGGGTGGGTCCGGCGTGGTGAAGGAAAGGGTCAGCAGCCCGCTGCCGGCGTCCACACGACAGTCGCTCACGCCCTCGATCTGACAGACGGCGGAGCGGATTCGCTCGGCGCAGTCGGGGCAGGTCAATCCGGCGGTGGTGTAGGTCCTGGTCTCCATAGCACTCCATTGTACCACATTCAGCGAATAAAGTCAATAAATATCTGATTAAATCGGAGGACTTGCCAATCCCGGCCAATCGGGTATCATAAAAGTGTGGCTCGCTCCCGTATAGGAGCAGAGAAGGAGGAAGAGATGGCTGAGATGAGATGTGACCACTGCGGCGAGCCGATCGAAGGGGAAGCCGTACAGCGTGGCGGGCGGGTCTATTGCTCGGAGGCGTGCGCTTTTGAGGCCACGCGGAGCAAGGACTGCGGTGGGCGCAGCGACTCCACCATCCCCCACAAGGTGGTCGAGCCGGCGGAGCGGCCGCTGGCCGGCTAGATGTTCTCCGCCAGCAACTTCTCCACCTGCGCCTGGCTTAGCGGCGCCAGCGGCTGATGCACCAGCGGCCCGGCCTTGAGCGCCGGAACCCCCTCCTCGTAGGCCGGCAAGTCCTCTGTCTGATAGAAGATGCCGATGGGGATGCGTTCCCCCCACTCCAGCGCCCGCTGCATGGCGGCGACGCGGTCGCTGGCGTCATATGCCGGCTCCTCCTGAAGTTTGTAGACGCGCGGGCGGTAGAAATCGTACGAACTGGCGCGGTTAAAGGTCACGCAGGGCTGGAGGACGTCAATCAGCGCGTAACCGCGATGCTGCACAGCGCGGACGATCAGGTCGGCCAGGTGCGGCACATCGCCCGACCAGGAGCGCGCGACGAAGGTAGCCCCAGCGGCCAGCGCCAGCGCCAGGGGGTTGACCGGCCGCTCCAGCGCGCCCCACGGCGAGGTCTTGCTGACTTTCCCCTGGTCGCTCGTCGGGGAGTACTGCCCCTTGGTCAGCCCGTAGATGCGGTTGTCCTGCACGATGTCCACCAGGCCGATGTTGCGCCGCGCGGCGTGCAGCATGTGGCCTAGCCCCTCGGCGTAGGCGTCCCCGTCCCCGTGGGTGCAGATCACCTTCAGCCCGTGGTTCGCCAGTCTCACCCCGAAGGCCACCGGCAGGGTTCGCCCGTGCAGGGTGAGTGAACCGTTGGCGTGGGTGTAGTCGGGCAGTTTGGAGCCACAGCCGATGCCGGAGACGAGCATCACCTGATGGGGGGCCAGGTCGAGCCGCGCCAGGGCCTGCTTGACCGCGTTCCAGATGCCGTAATTTCCACAGCCGGTGCACCACGTCGGCCGCACCGGGCTGGCGAAATCGCTCACGTTGCTCATATCCTTCTCCACTGACCTGAAACCGTTTCAGGTTTCAGGTTGTCGAGGATGAATTCCGGCGAGAGGGGGCGCCCGTCGTACTTGAGGATGCGCCCGGCGACGCGATGGCCGGTGACCTGACGGAGCAGGTCGGCGAACTGGCCGGAGGGGTTGTTCTCCACGGCGACCGTCCTGCCGGCTCCCTCCAGCATCTCGGCTACCTCGGCGGCAGGTATGGGCCACAGGTCGCTGAAATGGAGCATCTGCGCCTGTGTCCCCCGCGCATTGAGCAGGTCCACCGCCTGGCGCAGCGGGCCGTAGGTGGACCCCCAGCCGATGAACGTGAGCGGCGCCTGGGGGTCGCCGTAGCGGGACGGGGGGTGCATGTCGGCCAGGGCGGTCTGGAGTTTGTGGGCGCGCTTCTCCACCATCCGCCGCCGCATCTGGGCATCCTCGGTGATGTGGCCGGCCTCGTCGTGCTCGTCGCTGGTGACGGCGAAGACCGCCTTGGGGTGGCCGGGGATGGCGCGGGGGGAGATGCCGTCATCGGTGAAGACGTGGCGCAGATAGCCCCCTTCCAGACTGTCCAACTCGGCCTCGCTCAGCAGTTTGCCGCGGTCAATGGTCACCGCCGCGAAATCGAGGGCTGCCGGCTCCACGTCGCGCAGAGAGTTGGCCAGGAAGTGATCCGAGAGGACGATGACCGGTGTCTGATACCGCTCGGCCAGGTTGAAGGCCCGCCAACCGGCGGCGAAGGACTGCTCGATCGTGCCAGGGGCCAGGATGAGACGCGGGAACTCCCCCTGTGAGGCGTGCAGGACGAAGAGCAGGTCGCCCTGTTCGGTGCGGGTGGCCAGACCGGTGGAGGGGCCGGGCCGCTGGGCCTCGTAGATGACGACGGGGGTCTCGGTCATCCCGGCCAGGCCCAGCGCCTCGACCATCAGCGAGAAGCCGCCGCCGGAGGTGGGGGCCATCGCCCGCGCGCCGGCCTGCGCCGCGCCGATGGCCGCGCACAGCGCGGCGATCTCGTCCTCCACCTGGGCGGTGACGACGCCGTACTCGGCGGCGTGGGCGGCCATCCACTCCAGCACCGGGCTGCCGGGAGTCATCGGGTAGCCAGAGACGAAGCGGCATCCGCCCGCCAGCGCGCCCATCGCGAAGGCCTGGTTGCCGTTGAGCAGGAGACGGGGCGGCGCACCGGGCTGCGCGGGCATACGGAAGGGAAAGTCGGCCTGGAAGGGGCGCGCCGCCGCCACTCCCGCCGCGACCACGCGCAGGTTAGCGTCCACCACTTCCGGCCCCTTGCGCGCGAAGTTGTCGCGGACGATCTCCTCCAACCAGGCGGGATCGAAGCCGATCAGGCCAGCGGCGATGCCGAAGATCAGCGTGTTGCGGGTGATCTCCGCGCCGCCGTGTTCGGCAGCCAGTGCGCTGAGAGGGATGGGGAAGAAAGAGACATCGGGCCGGCGCAGGTCGTCCGGCAACGGCTCCTGCTCATCGTAGACGACCGCGCCTCCTGCGACCAGCGCGTCCACGTGGCGGCGCACCGTCTCCGCATCCAGCGCCAGCAGCAGGTGCACCGTCTCCAGGTGGGAGTAGAGCGGCTGGCGGGCGATGCGGATGGAGAAGAAGTTGTGGCCGCCGCGGATGCGCGAATGGTAATCGGGGAGGGCGAAGACGTGCAGGCCGCCGCGCACCAGCGCCCGGGCGAAGCCCGCGCCGCTCGACTCCAGCCCCATCCCCGCCTCGCCCCCGATCCGAATGGTCAGATCATCCAATGGCATGCTCTTTTCCTTAGGGGTGTTGCTCAGATAGGCATGTCCCGTGTTGCGTGTTGCGTGCTGCGTGTTGCGTGGTCCGTCGTCCGTGGTCTGTGGTCTGTGGTCCGTCGTCTGTCATCCGTGGTCCGTCGTCCTACCCGGTGAAGAACGGCTTCTCCTCACTGTCCCACCAGGTCTGATGCTGGGTCAGGTACTCGTGGGTGTTCTGCAGCAGGCGGTAGTGCTCTTCCTCCTGGCGGGTGAGGAACTGGTAGGCCTGGCGAGCCAGGGGGTCGGCGGCCTCCTGGGCGGCGCGGGCATAGAGGTCGCGGGACAGCCGCTCCGTCTCCAGGCCGAACTCCAGTGCGGCGATGTCACCGGCCAGGGAGACCTGACGGGCGGCGGTGAAGACGGGCAGCGGCTCCGACGGCTCCTGACCCGGCAGGTTGGGATTGGCCGGGTCGAGCGGGAAGGAGGCGCGCATGGCTTCCTCGTAAGGCAGCCAGCCGCGCCCTTCATCCAGCGCATGGTACTCGGCCAGCAGCAGGCGCAGGTGCTGTTCCTCCTGGCTGGCCAGATCGCGAAACATCTCGCGGCCGCGTACGCCGCTGGCCCGTTCGGCAGCCTGGGTGTAGAAGCGGAAGCCATCCCGCTCCAGGCTCATGCCGCGGCGAAGGATACCCTGAGGGGTGTTCCAGTCCATTTACTCCTCCTTCTCGCTCGACCGGATTTCGATGCCCTGCCCCAGCATCTTGTGGATGGGGCAGTGGCGGGAGACAAGGAACAGGCGGCGCCTCTCCTCGTCGCTGAGGTTGCCTCGGAAGGCAATGCTCTCCTCGATGTGCTCCCTGTACGCTTCGATCCTCTCGCACTGCGGACAATCCTCGGCGAAGGAGCGGCCGTACTCCAGGTGGATCTCCACCTCCTCCAGATCCAGGCCGTGGTTCTGGGCGTAGGTGTGGAGAATGATCGCCGTACAGGTTCCCAACCCCGCCAGCAGCAGGCCGTACGGGGTCATCTCGTGGATGTGGCCCACGCCGTGCAGCGTGGGGTCATCGGGGTTGTGAGAGTCTGTTGCCTGGAACCCCGTCTCGAACCGACGGTTCTGACGCACGACGACCCGTTCCCCCATCTTCATTCCCTCCCCGCGTCTTTTCTCACCCCGCCGTCTCCAGCCCAAACTCGCGCACGTCGAACCAGAAGCCGGTCTGGGTCAGGTAGTCGTACTCCCCTTCCAGCAGGGTGCGGTGGCCCTTCTCCTGCTCGACCAGGTACTCATACATCGCCCGTCCATCCGGGTCATCGGTCTGCTCCGCCGCCGCCGTGTAGAGCGCGATGGACTCCTCCTCCGCCTGGATGCCGCGCCGAAGCACCTCCAGTTCCCGTTGGGGGGGCGTTCCCGCGGTCGGGCCATTGTGGCGGAAGAGGGGCGAGGTGACCTTGCGGGCGGGGCTGAGCGTCGTCACCTGCGCCGGGGTGAGCCAGCGTTCCTGCTCTACGAGCGCCGTGCGCACGCTGGTGAAGAGCATCAGGTGAGCGGCCTCATCGGCGGCCAGCGACTCGAACATGCGCCGCCCTTTGGGGTCGCTCACCTGTTGCGCCGCCTCGGTGTAGAAGGCGACCCCCTCTTCCTCGATGCGAATGGCCGTCTCGATGGCCCGCAGCGCCTCTGCAGTGGGTTTCATATTGGCAGCCTCCTGGTCTCTGGTACCCTTGTCGGACAGCGGTCAACCAAAGCGCTCGAAGCGGTCACGTTTGGCTTTGCAGATGGGGCAGACGCCAGGCGGCTGGTCGCGGGCGCAGAGGTAACCGCAGACCCGACAGCGCCAGATAGGGAGAGGGGGTTGCCAGGCGGAGGGTTGGGCCGCGGCAGGCTTCTGGTCGCGCTGGCCCGGCGGCGGACGCCGCTCTGGCACCGGTTGCACCGTCCGCTCGCCGCTCAGCACCTCGTCGGAGACGTAGAGGGCGCAGTAGCAGGCCCCCCAGTCCGTCAAGTCGGCGTCGCGGTAATCGCACGGGCAGATGATGTCCAGGTCCTGCTGCCGGTCGCCGGTCGCCAGCCGGCAGGGGCAGGAGGGATAGCCATAACGTTGCTCGTTGACCAGCAACCCTTCCACCAGGCCACGGGTGAACTCCCGGTCGGGGTTGAGGTGGTAGCCAGCGGCCTCTGCCTCTTCGTTCAGCCGCCGGTGCAGCGCTTCCACCTGGTCGGGCGAAATGGTTGGGGGGGTGCTCATAGCCCCAGCACCCGCTGCAGTTCTTCCGGTCGAAAACCGACCACACAGGTCTCTCCGTTCACCACGACGGTGGGGAAGGAGACGGCGGAGTTCCAGCGCCGCACCTGGGCGATAGCCTCTTCGCGCTCCGCTCCTTCCAGGAGGTCAACGTAGTGGAAGTCGAAGGTCACCCCCTGGTCCTCGAGGAACTCCCGGGTGCGACGGCACCAGATGCAGGTGGACAGACCATAAAAGATCACTTTGTGCTCATTGCGTGAGCCAGCGACGTGGCCGTGGGTTTCAGCCATTCTATTCTCCTTGGGGATCCGCGTTCAGCGCTTCTGCGCGATCTGCGGGTCAATGTTGCCAGGCCCACCACACTCCGGCGTATAACAGGTGGCGTCCACGAAATTGCACTTCTGCTGACAACTGGGGCAGATCTCCGGCGGCGTGGCCGCCTGGAGGGTATAGCCGCAGTTGGAACACTTCCACCAATTCTTTTCCTCGCTCATCCTGTCCTCCTGATGGTTGCTCGCCTATAGGGCGTGTTTCCTTTTCTCGACCGCCGACTGCTGAATACGGGTTGCCATCACCTGGCCGTAGTCAGCGGTCTGTCGTCGGTGGTCAGACGCAGGCAGCGCCTGGCTGAGCAGGCACTTCAGATGAACAGCGTGATGCTTGAGCCCCGTGCGTCCTGAATGTAGGTCCCCACCGCGCCGTACTGGTCAATCCACTCCTGGCGGAGGTCTTCCTTGCGGATGCCCATGATCTCCATGGTCATCTCGCAGGCGATGGCTTTGCCTCCCAGGTCCTTGAAGTCGCTGAAGAGCCGCTCCAGCATGGCGACGTTCGCCTTTTTCATGCGCTGACGCACCATCCACTTGCCCAGGCCCAGGAAGTGCATCTTCGAGAGCGGCCCTTTCTCCAACCCATCCCGCTTCAGGCGGAGCAGGCCCCAGAAGGTGAAGAAGATGGAGGCCTCCATTCCCATTGCCAGCGCGCCGTTGGCGATGATCAAGGCGCTGTAGACCTTGTCCATATCGCCGCTATGCAGGACGATGGTCACTCTCTCTGGCGTGCGTCCTTGCTCGTCCACTGCGCCCCCCGACTCGTTCTCACTTCGTAATGACTCAGGCTGGCGGTCGAAACCGCCCCTGCACTGCTGCGCCAGGTCGCCCTGCGGCGACGTCCAGTAGCCCGCGCAGATGGGCCTTGCCGCCCACAACACCGGCTTCGGTCGCCAGGCGGCGGACGGCTGAGCCGTTACCTCACTTCAGCGTGGCCATGAAGCGCCTGACGTGGTAGTCCCACTCGCGCGTCTCCAGGTCCACCGTCGTGCCCTTGTCCCTGGCGCTGACGGTCACCAGCACGTGACCGCCGCCACCCTCGAAGCGCACGAGACAGGTGTCCTGCTCCTTCGTCTCGAGGCCCAGGCCGCCCGGTCCGAAGTAAGCCACGGCCTGCGCCAGCACTTCCTTCCCGCTTCTTCTCGACTCGACGCTGTACCGTGCCATGGTTGGCTTCCCTGTATGCAGCCTATCTGCGGATGCGGATGACCCAGTCGGTGTCGGTGCCCTCGACGCTCAGGAGTTCCAGGCCCAGAGCCTGGACCGCCATCGGGATTTCCTGTTTGGAGGCCGGGTGGGTGCCGATAACGACGACAATGTCGCCGGGCTGCGCCTTGCGTAGCGCCTTGCGCGTCTCCACCAACGGCACCGGACAGGTCTGGCCGCAGACGTCCACGCGGATCTCGGCGATCTCGCAGGCGCGTTCTCTCGCGTCAACCGTGATCTCGGTCATCCTTCCTCCCTGCCTACCCCACAAACTCCACCACCACCTGTTGCACGTCCCAGCGGGAGCTCAGTTTGTCCTCGATGTCCTCTTTCATCGCTGCGGCGAACTGGTGGTCCGCTGGCAAGTCAAGCACCACGCGCACGGTCCCTTCTTCCACAGAGATGTCCTTGACCATCTTCGTGCGCACCACGTCCAGGCCGACGACGGGGTTCATGACGTGCTTGAGCCGCTTACGGACGACCTCGACAGTGGTAGGCTCGCGCTGCCGGGTCAGGCCGTGTCGCTCCTCGTAGCTCTCGATGGCCGCCCGCAGCCCATCCACCGCCAGCACCGAGCAGTGGGCCTTGACCGGGGGCAGCCCTCCCAGCGCCTCTGAGGCCTGTTGCCAGGTGATCTTCTTCGCCTCCTCCAGCGTCTTGCCCTTGGCCAACTCGGTGATGATGGAGCCGGTGGCGATGTTGGAGGCGCAGCCGTAAGATTCGAACTTGATGTCGGTGATGCGCTGGGTCTCGGGGTCCACCTTCAGATAGACAGCGACCATATCGCCGCACGCCGGACTGCCCTCGATGGACTTGGCGTCAGCGTCCTCGATCCGCCCCACGTTGCGCGGGTTGCGGAAGTGTTCCATCACGATCTCGCTGTACGGCAACGGCATAGGAACCTCCTCACCATTTGCGTATCGTAACTGCTCAGGCTTCCCATTCTGCCTGTGGCTGGCGATGAGCGGTGCGCGACAGGCTATTCTTTCCCCAATGGGCTGATCTTGCGCAGTTGTGTCACCACTTCGGCCACAGCGTCGGCCACGGCATCCACGTCGGACTCCTGATTGAAGCGGCCGAAGGTGAAGCGGACAGAGCCGTGAGCGCGCTCGTGGTCGCCGCCGATGCCCATGATGACGTGGCTGGCCTCCAGCGAGCGGCTGAAGCAGGCCGAACCGGTGCTGACGGCGAAGCCGCGCATGTCCAGGTGCAACAGCAGTGCCTCCCCCTCGACGAAACGGAAAGAGACGTTGACGTTCTGCGGCAGGCGGTGCACGGGATGGCCGTTCAGTCGGCTGTGGGGGATCGTCAGCAGGCGGGCGATCAGCCGGTCGCGCATCCCCTGCAGGCGGGCGGTCTCCTCGTCGGTGACCAGCGCCACCGCCTTGGCGAACCCTACTGCGCCGGGGATGTCCTCCGCGCCGCCGCGCAAATCGAACTCCTGGAAGCCGCCGTCCATCCACTTGCGGATCGGCGTGCCCTTGCGCACGTACAGCCCGCCGACCCCCTTCGGGCCGTGGAGGGTGTGGGCGGAGACGGTGACCAGGTCCACCGGCACCTGACGCACGTCCAGCGGCACGCGCAGGAAGCTGTGCGTGGCGTCGGTGTGAAACAGCACTCCTCGCTCGTGGACGATGTCGGCGATGGCTGCCACATCCTGGAGCGTGCCGATCTCCTGGTTCGCGCTCTGAATGGAAACCAGGATCGTCTCCGGGGTGATCGCATCGCGCAGGTGGTCCAGGTCCACCCGGCCGGTCTCGTCCACGCGGACGGTGGTCACCTGGAAGCCCTGCCGCTCCAGCGTGCGGGCGCTGTGCAACACCGGGAAGTCCTCGATCGGGGTGATGATGATGTGGCGGCCCTTCTTGTCACCCAAGGCCATCGCCACGCCCTTGAGCACCAGGTTGCTGGACTCCGCGCCGCCGGAGGTGAAGATGAACTCCTCCGCGTCGGCGCCCAGACGGGCGGCGATCTCCGCGCGGGCGGTGTCGAGGGCGTCACGGGCGTCCACGCCCAACGAGTAGCCGAACTGCGAGGTGGCGACAGCGTAGAAGTCGAAGAAGTAGGGCTTCATCGCCTCCAGGACTCGTTCGTCCAGCCGCGTGGCGGCGGCGTTATCCAGGTAGATGACGTTCCCAAACACAGGAAGGCCCTCCGCAGTTCCAGAGTTTGATGACCTCATTGTAGCACAACCCGGCAATAAAGTCAACAGATGTCTATTAAATCCACGTTAGAGATTCGCGGGATGGGAGGGCGCAAGGGCGAGGGGGTGTCCCTGCGTCACGCGGAGCGGGTGCCGGGGGTGATGTAGACCTCTTTCTTGTAAGGTCGCACCTGCCCGGCCACCTCCTCCTTGAGGATGTTGCCGGAGACGTGCATCAGCGTGTCGTTGAAGTCGGTGTCCTTGCCCATCCCGGCCAGACAGGGGTAGTGGTGATGGAGCATGCCGGCGGCGAACTCGGCCTCATCGGCGGAGACCCCCACCAACCCTTCGGCCACGAAGCGGGCACAGCCGCAGCAGGCGTCGCGCAACACCGCCGCCTCCGTGATAACGCGGGTCTCGGGGTCCACGGTAATGTGGAGTCGGGGCCGCCCGAAATGGCGGGCGAATTCGGCGATCAGCGGGTCGTTGTATTCCACCTGGTAGCGGCGGACGTTATAGGTGGTCTCGGTGAGGGAACAGAAGGGCTTTGGGGTGACGCAGGCCACGCTCATCTGTTCCAGCCAGCCGCGCAGTTGACGGGCCAGGCCACGCGGCAACCACTCCTCGCGGTCCACCGGCGCGATCACCGCCCGCGCGCCGGTGGCTTTGACCACCTCTGGCACCAGTTCCGCTACCCCCTTGTGCTCCCCGAAGGCCAGAACCAGGTCGGCAGGGGGAAGGGAGGCGGGCAGGAAATCTTCCGGGTAGTCAATGACCAGCGGATAGGATGCAGGGGCCTGCCAGACCTCGATCTGCCAATCGGACGGGCTATGAGCGCGCAGGTTGTCCACGTGCCGCTGACCATATTCGCCAGTGATGATTGCCAGGAGTTGCATGATCTTCCTCGCATTGCTTGACGTTTTCTTCTTTTTGGGATAAAATCAGAAATGTCAGACAATTTCCACAATGGAGGCCATTACCAATGTCTGCTGTCATTGCTGGTATTGGCCGGCGGGGACAAGTGACGATCCCCCGCACGGTCCGGCGCCGGTTGGGTATTCAGGAGGGAGATCAGGTTGCCTTTCTGTTGGCGGGTGACCACGTCATTTTGTATCCCTTGCCCAAGACCCTGTTGGATATGCGTGGCAGCGTCCCTGTGGGCATGCCGCAGGATTTCTCTGAAATCCGTCGCCAGGCGATCGAAGCCCACGCCAGGAAGGTAGCCCAGGATGAAGCCTGAACGGTACTTTGTTGACACCAACCTCTTTCTCCGTTACCTGACCAATGATGTCCCAGAACAGGCGGATGCTGTGGAACGGCTACTCCGGCGCGCCGCTGCGGGCGAGATCGGCCTGGTGACCAACGGCCTGGTCCTGGCCGAGATCGTCTGGGTGCTTGAGTCGTACTACCATCTCCCTCCTCCGGCAATCCGCGAGAAGATCTTGGCGATCCTGAACACCCCCGGTCTGGATGTCCCCGATAGCGGCCTGGTGCTCCAGGCGATCACGTGGTACGCCGAGCAGAATGTGGACTTCATCGATGCCTACAATGCTGCCTGGATGCAGGAGCAGGGTATCAACACCGTCTATACGTTCGACCAACGCCATTTTACCCGCCTGAGGGGCATCGTCGCCCAGGTGCCGACCGGCGATTAGGGAAGCCTCTGCCCCTCGTCCAGCAGCCGCCGCTCCCCCTGCAGGGCGCGGATGTCAGTTACGTGTTACGTGTTGCGTGGTCCGTGGTCTATGGTCTGTGGTCCATAACCGACCTGCTGTGATCACCAGATTGGGACTGGTCTGCTGATCGAACGGCGTACCCTGCATGTTCCCCCAGCAGGTGATGTCGC